>R26__coassemble_36_pt1 | contig 86606 bp, 69 predicted proteins | sample R26__metabat2_high_PE_018 | metagenome-assembled genome bin R26
TGGCAGCCCAATTGCTGGATACAGGTGACATGCCCCACCGAAGAAGACCAGCGCGAACTCGAAGAGAAGTTCAACATCCCCGACTATTTCATGTCGGACATTAGCGATACCGATGAGCGTGCCCGTTATGAATACGATGACGGATGGATGCTCATCATTCTCCGTATCCCTTATGTCAAGGAGATACGGTCGAGAACACCATATACCACTGTACCTCTGGGTATCATCCACAAACGCGATGTCACCATCACCGTGTGCTATTATGAGACGAACATGATGATCGACTTCGTAACGTTCCAGCAGAAGCGCAATGAAGGATTCACCGACTATGTGGATATGATATTCCGCATCTTCCTCAGCAGTGCCGTGTGGTATCTGAAACGACTGAAGCAGATATCGATGCTGATAGACAAGGCCAAGCGCAACCTGGATCGCGAGGTAAACAATGAAAGCCTGATAGGTCTTAGCCGTCTTCAGGACTCGCTGACCTACTTCCAGACTTCCATCCGTGGCAACGAGAACTTGTTGCAGAAGCTGAAGTTCAAATTGCAAATCGACGAGCTTGATGCCGACCTGATTGAGGATGTCAACATCGAGATGTCGCAGGCCCGTGAGACTACCAGCATCTATTCAGATATCTTGGAGTCGACGATGGACACCTATTCATCGATTATTAATAATAATATGAACACGGTGATGCGTACGCTGACGTCGGTATCGATTATGATGATGTGTCCCACGCTGATTGCATCACTCTTCGGTATGAATCTGGTTAACGGCATGGAAACCACCACCTGGGGATTTGTATTCGCCATGGTTCTTTCCGTCGCAGTTTCAGTTATCGCCTGGCTCATTTTCCGTCATAAACGACTGGTATAAAAATATACAAGGTTAAAGGGTAAAAAGGTAAAACAGACACGAATTATGTTAAATAATTCAAATTGAGGTCGCTTTACCTTTTTACTTTTTTATTTTTTTACCTTTTTTTAGTACCTTTGACCCCAAATGCGGTGGTGCAATGCACCTTTTTACTATATTGTCAATAACTTAAAAGTTAAATGATGGACTCTCAAGAGAACATCCTCGAGCAGGAGGAGAAGCAAGAAGTTATCCAGGAAGCAGCAGCTCCTGAAGTAGTAAACGAAGAAGAGGCTCAGCCCCGGAAGGTCTATGAAACCAAAGCCGAGGTTCTGCGTCGTATGCAGGATATTGCCCATGGCGATGAGTCTCCTCAGAAAGAAGAGGTCGATTACTTGAAGACTGCCTTCTACAAGTTGCACATCGCAGAGCGCGAGGCGAAGCTGAAGGCATACATCGATGCCGGTGGTGATCCCGAGAAATATCAGATCACACCCGACGAAGAGGAAGAGAAATTCAAGGCCGAGATGGGCATCATCAAGGAAAGACGTGCCAAACTATTCAAGGAGCAGGAAGCCGAGAAGCAGGAGAACCTTACTAAGAAACTTGCTATCATCGACAAGATTAAGACGATGATTACCACTCCCGAGGATGCTAATAAGAACTATAAGGAGTTTAAGGCCTTGCAGGATCAGTGGCGTGAAATTAAGAACGTACCTGCCGACAAGGCTAACGAACTGTGGCGTAACTATCAGCTTTATGTGGAGCAGTTCTACGACATGCTCCGTCTGAATAGTGAAGCCCGTGAATACGATTTCAAGAAGAACAAGGAGCAGAAGGAACGTCTTTGTGAGGCAGCCGAGAAATTGGCTGAAGAGGAAGATGTGATCAGCGCTTTCCATCAGCTGCAGAAACTCCATCAGGAGTATCGTGAAATCGGTCCTGTGGCCAAAGAACTTCGCGAAGAGATATGGAATCGTTTCAAGGCAGCATCTACCGTTATTAACAAGCGCCACCAACAGCACTTTGAGGGCATCCGTGCCAAGGAGGAAGACAACCTCGCCCGCAAGACAGCTCTTTGCGAGAAAGTAGAGGCTATTGCCGCTGAAGAAAACAAGGGTAGTGGCGATTGGGAAAAGCATACCAAGCAGATTATTGATATTCAGACCGAGTGGAAGACCATCGGTTTTGCTCCTCAGAAGATGAACGTAAAGATCTTCGAGCGTTTCCGTGCTGCTTGTGATGATTTCTTCGGTCGTAAGGCAGAATACTTCAAGGGACTGAAGGATACTTTCAAGGAGAATGCCGACAAGAAGCGTGCTCTCATTGAGAAGGCTAAGGCTCTACAGGATTCCACCGATTGGAAATCTACAGGAGATAAATTCATTGCCCTCCAGAAGGAATGGAAGACCATCGGTATGGTCCCCAAGAAGTTGGGCGATCAGTTGTGGGCTGAATTCCTCGGTGCATGCAATAAGTTCTTCGAAGCCCGCAATGCTGCCGGCGCAGGTCAGCGTGGTGAGGAGCGCGAGAATCTCGACAAGAAACGCAATGTTATCGAGAAGCTCAAGGCTGTAGCTGAAGAGGCTGGAGAGAACGCACAGGAGAAGGTTCAGAAACTTGTTGAAGAATATAATGCCATCGGTCATGTGCCCTTCAAGGAGAAAGACAAGATCTTCGAGGAGTATCATGCTGTTCTTGACAAGTTATACAAGGATTTAAATATCAGTGTTGCTAAGCGTCGTCTGAACAACTTCAAGCAGAATCTCAAGCAGGTGGCAGAGCGTGGTGAGAATGCGCTCGACAATGAACGTGCACGTTTGTTCCGCCAATACGAAGCCATCAAGCAGGAAGTTCAAACCTACGAGAACAACCTCGGATTCCTGAATGCTTCATCGAAGAAGGGTAATAGCCTCATCGACGAGATGAACCGCAAGGTACAGAAGTTGAAGGATGATTTGAACCTTGTCCGTGAGAAGATCAAGGCCATCGACGCTGAGAATAAAGAATAACGGATTTACGTCCAAATACCACTATATTGGAAAGGTTTCTGTACGGAAACCTTTCTTTTTTTGCCTTTTTTTGTGGTTTTTTGAAATTTTCCTTCAAAAAGTTTTGGTAATTCCAGAAAAAGCGCTACCTTTGCACTCGCATTTCAAAAAATGCTCGTGCGATGTCAGGCTGCACCTCAGCAAAAAGCGAGTTTTCTGCCTTCGGTTTGCGCTGACATTGTCACCCAAAATTGGGGTATGGTGTAATGGTAACACTGCAGATTCTGGTCCTGCCTTTCCTGGTTCGAGTCCGGGTACCCCAACTGATTACAAGAGGTTTCCAAGAAGGAAACCTCTTATTTTTATTCCCAAAATCAAAATAAAATCTAATTTATTTTGCATTTCACTCTTTTTACACTACCTTTGCAGTAGATTTCACCTATTTATATTTTAATGGAGCAAATAAAGAATCTTGTAAAGACTATAACGGAGGCCATTCAAGAAAAGAAAGGCAGCCAAATCGTGGTTGCCGACTTGAAAGGCATCGAGGGCACCATCTGCCAATATTTCATCATTTGCCAGGGAAACTCTCCGACACAAGTAGAAGCAATCACCGAGTCCGTCGGCGATATGGTCAGAGAAAAGTTACATGAGAAACCTACCCACGTTGTAGGTCTGGAGAATGCCCAATGGGTAGCCATGGACTACACCGATGTATTGGTACATATCTTCCTGCCCGACGTAAGGGAATATTACGACCTGGAACACCTTTGGGAAGATGCATCGCTAACGGAAATTCCCGATCTGGACTAATTGATATGTAGACTATTAATAAATGAATACATAATGGATAAGAATCAAAGACAAATCAATAATAACGGTAATGGTCCGAAAATGAACATGCCCAGATTCAATATGAACTGGATATACTTCATTGCCATCCTGGCTCTCGGACTACTCTACTTCTCCAGTGGAGGTCCTACCAACAGTAGTGTGGCTAAGACCGCCACCTATTCCGAATTCAAGACCATGGTTTCCAATGGCTATGCCTCTAAGATTGTAGTCAACAAGTCTCAGAGCACCATCAAGATGTACGTCAAACCGGAACATATCCGTGACGTATTCCATCAGGGTACCCAACAGACGGGAACTGAGCCATACGTCGAGGTAGAGTTTGGTAGCATAGACCAAGTGGAGGAATTCATCGAGAAAGCCAAGGAGGACAAGACCTTCACAGGTAGTTACTCTTATGAAAACCGTAAAGATAACGAGTTTTTCTCGATCATCATTACTAACCTGCTGCCTATCCTGTTTATCGTAGGTCTTTGGATATTCTTGATGCGTCGCATGGGCGGCGGAGGCATGGGCGGCGGAAGCGGCGTATTCAGCGTCGGCAAGTCGAAGGCCAAGATGTATGAGAAGGGAGGCGACTTAGGCATTACCTTCAAGGACGTAGCTGGTCAAGCTGGTGCAAAACAGGAGATACAGGAGATTGTGGACTTCCTGAAGAATCCGCAGAAATATACCGAATTAGGTGGTAAGATTCCCAAGGGAGCCTTGTTGGTAGGTCCTCCGGGAACAGGTAAGACTTTGCTTGCCAAGGCTGTAGCCGGTGAGGCTGGTGTACCATTCTTCTCTATGTCGGGTTCCGACTTTGTTGAGATGTTCGTCGGCGTAGGAGCCTCTCGTGTACGTGACCTCTTCCAGCAAGCTAAGCAGAAATCACCCTGCATCATCTTCATCGACGAGATTGATGCCGTGGGACGTGCCCGTTCGAAGAATCCAGCCATGGGTGGAAACGACGAACGCGAAAATACGCTGAATGCCTTGTTAACAGAGATGGACGGCTTTGGCACCAACTCCGGTGTGATCATCTTGGCCGCCACAAACCGCGCCGACATGCTTGACTCTGCCCTACTCCGTGCAGGCCGTTTCGATCGTCAGATACATGTTGACCTTCCCGACCTCAACGAACGTAAGGAGGTATTCAAGGTACACCTGAAGCCCGTTAAGACCGATGATAGTGTCGACATTGACTTCCTCGCCCGTCAGACACCAGGATTCTCTGGTGCCGATATCGCCAATGTATGTAACGAGGCAGCCCTGATAGCAGCCCGCCATAATAGTCAGACAGTGAAGAAGCAGGACTTCCTGGATGCCGTAGATCGTATTATTGGTGGTCTGGAGAAAAAGACCAAGGTAATGACCGAGTCTGAGAAACGCTCAATCGCTATTCATGAGGCAGGTCATGCCACCATCTCATGGTTCACGGAGTTTGCCAATCCATTGGTGAAAGTCTCGATTGTTCCTCGTGGACAGGCTCTCGGTGCAGCTTGGTATCTGCCTGAGGAGCGTGTACTCCAGACAAAGGAGGCTATGCTCGACGAGATGTGTTCGCTCTTAGGAGGTCGAGCTGCTGAAGAACTCTTCATAGGCAGCATCTCTACCGGTGCCATGAACGACCTGGAGCGAACCACCAAACAGGCTTACGGTATGATCGCCTTCGCAGGTATGAGTGAGAAGTTACCTAATATCTGCTATTACAATAATGCAGAATACCAGTTCCAGCGTCCTTACTCTGAGACCACAGCAAAGATCATGGACGATGAGGTACTGCGCATGATTAACGAACAATATGAGCGCGCCAAGAGTATTCTCACTGAGCATAAGGAAGGTCATGCCCAATTGGCTCAGTTACTCATCGAGCGCGAGGTTATCTTTGCCGAAGATGTTGAGAAGATATTCGGTAAACGTCCGTGGGTTAGCCGTTCTGAGGAACTACTTGAGGCCCAGATGAAGGCCGACGCTGAACGGATGGCTGAGGAACGTGCCAAGGAATTGGAAGCGCAGAAAGAGCAGAAAGAAGAGAAAGAAGAAGATAAAACAGAAGCGTGATTATGAACAACTTTATTGTACGAACCATTACAGCCATATTCTTTGTGGCTGCCATTGTATGCAGTTTCCTTCGTCCTGAGGCGATGGTACTGTTGTTCGCTCTCGTCACAGGTCTTACTATCTGGGAGTTCACCGGTCTTGTAAATCTACGAGAGGATGTTACCGTCAATAGGATGATTTGTACCGTGGCAGGTGTATATTTCTTCCTCGCCATGGCGGGTTATAGCAGTGAGTTAACACCCTCTGCCGTATTTATTCCTTATCTCGTCACACTGATTTATTTGATGGTGGAAGAGCTTTACCTGAAGCACAAGGATCCCATTAACAACTGGGCTTATACGATGATGACTCAACTCTACATCGCCCTACCCTTCTCTATGCTCAATGCCCTTGCCTTCCACTTTTCCCCACAGGGCTTCGTTACTTTCGACCCCGTACTCCCGCTTTCTGTGTTCGTTTTCCTCTGGATCAACGATGCGGGCGCATACATTTGCGGCTCATTGTTGGGCAAGCACAAACTCTTCCCCCGTATCTCTCCTGGAAAGTCTTGGGAAGGCAGCATTGGCGGAGGCATCCTTGTGATGGTTGCTGCTGTAGGCGTATGGTATCTCACGGAACAATATGGCGTCAACCAATTCCAACTCTCGGCTCTCCAATGGGCTGGACTCGGACTCGCCGTTGTCATCTTTGGCACCTGGGGCGACCTCATTGAATCGCTCTTCAAGCGCACCCTTGGTATTAAAGATTCCGGACATATTCTCCCAGGTCACGGAGGCATGCTCGATCGCTTCGACTCCTCCCTCATGGCCTTCCCCGCCGCCACCGTCTACATCTACACGCTGATCGTATTCTAACCATATATTAATAAGGTAATCGAGAATGTTCACCACTTGGTGTTACACCACTTGGTGAACATTTTTATTTTGTCTTTGCCAACCTCTCATCAAATCGCAGGGAAGGCCTTTGTTTATCGGACTTTCGGAGCATGAGGGGTTGCTTCAACCTCTCACTAACCTCTCAACAACCCCTCACCAACCCCTCAAGCCCACCAACTGGTGAACATCTATCTTTGATGTTATTCAAAAAACAACTTCCGACTCTGCGTCGACCGATTGGTTGACTCTGAGTCGGAAGATTGTCTGACGGTAGTCAACCGATTGGTTGACGGGAGTCGGCAGAAAGTTTAAACGGCATCTGCTATCGAAAACATACGTCCTTACTATCGGCGGAAATACGCCCTGACATTGGCTACCTTCTTGGCTTCCAGGTAGACTGGCGGCATGGTGCAGAGTTCATCAAGCCACCTTTGGGCCATATACTTCGTCAGACCGAAGATTCCCTCCATTTGGCGGCGGGTAATGCAGTCCTGAGTCTGAAAGTATTCATCGAGCTTTCTGATAATCTGCTCCTTAGTGTATTTGGCGGAATGACCTACGTTGCCCTTGCCTGTGGCGTTCTCGAAATGATAGCCTTTACCTCGTAGTTCGTTTAGGAATTCCTCGTCGGGGGTGAATCCTATTGACTCCACATCGACGTCGTTGCCTGTGATTTTAGCTGGATCGGTGAAGTGAGGTTTCACTTCCAGACCTTTCTCATCCTTACGTTTCCTGAATCCGAGCTTCAGGTAGAAGTTGCCCAATCCCTCGATATGTACATTGTAATTATCCGTCAGCATCTCCACGATCATCTCCTTCAGCTTTCTCACCACCGCCTCAATGTGCTGGGCCTCAGGGTGGTGGTAATGCTCCAAGTGGTTGATGATATACTGCTGGTTGAGAGCTCCCTGAGTCTCATGCCTTACGTGATAGCTATCCTTCCCGTCGGCATCCTTCGACGGGTTGCTGTAAACTCCAAATTTTATCTTGTTTCCCATTGTCTTTCTTTTAGCGTCTGCAAAGGTAGCGCTTTTTTCTGAGACTTTATAATAGTTTTGTGATAATTTTCGGTTTGAGGGGTTGTTGAGAGGTTGTTGAGAGGTTAGTGAGGGGTTGAAGCAACCTCTCATGCTCCGGAACTCCGATAAACAAAGGCTTTCCCAATGATTTGATGAGAGGTTGACAAAGACAAGTGGTGTAACACAAAAGCGCCTCTCCGTTTCTCTATTTCGAGCAAGCGGAGAGGCGAATGAAATATACCTTTAAGTTTTAGAAGTCGGCTACAGTCCAGGCTGGTGTGGTGTCGGGTATTCCATTTGCGCCAACTGCCCAAGTTGTCATGCTGGCATTTTTATAGAATGTACCACCAGCCTTTACACCATCAACCCATTGGTTAGTACAACCTGTTGCAGAAATATCTGTGGCTAAGCAGGTAATAGTAGCCAAGTTGGTACAACCCTTAAACATTTCTCCACAGCAATAATCTGTTAGTACTGTGGCTCTGAGTACAGGAGATGCCGTCAGAGCTGTGCAGTCCTCAAACATTGCATAGTAACTGCCTTCGCCAAGTATTGGAGCTGTTGATGGGAAAGCGGGAGGTGTAGTCAGCGATGTACAACCATGAAACATTCTCGTATAGCAATAATCAGCCAATGTCGTAGCGGGGAGTTCTGGTGCTGTTGTCAGACCCGTGCATCCCCAGAACATGTTCTCATAACAATATTTTTGAAGAGTCGTAGCAGACAACTCAGGAGCAGCAGTCAGGCCTGTACAACTATCGAACATACCCATATAGCAACTTTCTGTCAGATCCGTTGCTGGTAATTCTGGGGTTTTAGTCAAACCTGAGCAGCCAGAGAACATACCATTATAACAACCAATCTTCAATGTCGTTGCAGGCAGCAAAAGGTTGTTGGTTCCGTGGTTCTTTAGATGAGAATTACCTGAGAAGAGAGAGATAAAGGCATAATCCTTGGTGAAACTCTTTAAGGTAGAGAAACCGTTCTTGTCAATCAGACTCATCACGTTGCCATAGATGTAGCAGTCCTTGTCGATTTGGATGTTGATATATCCAGTAGGATCCCAGAAACCGCCAAGTCCTGTAACTAATTTGCCGTATGCTTCATTGGTTGCTCTTAACATGACTTTACTAAGACCTGTTATGCTTTCTGTTCCTTCAACCTCAGAAACCCAAGTCCAACCCGGCCCCGTTGCATAGCCAGGAGTTCCAGCTGGCACAGTGATTGTCGACCATGTACTGCCACCATTGGCGCTATATTCAATAATTATTGCTTCAGGAAGGGTGCTCTTGAAGGTCAGTTTGAATGTTTCTGAACTGTTTACAGCTTCAAGCGTAAGGGGTGTTGACAGCATTGGATCCTCTGTGGGCTTTGAGTTTACTGGTCTGCTCCACTCACCAAAAATGTCATCGAGGGTTCCTTCACAAGAAGTAAATCCTAACGTCATTGTTAAAAGCATCATTGTGCTTGTAACTAACTTTTTAAAATAGTTCTTTTTCATACAGTTAAAATTAAATTAATTAATGATGTTATTTTTCAATTGCTTTCTGTATTTTCCTGGAGACATTCCTTTCAACTTTTGGAATGAACGGTTGAAAGTAGAAACAGAATAGAACCCGCTCTCTGCGGCAAGACGCTCAATAGTATATTCTGGATGCTCCTGCATCAGTGGGATACTTTTCTTCTCTATGCGCAGATCATTAATGTAATCGTAGAATGTGGTATGCTTTACATTGACAAAGTAATCGCTTAAATAAGTACGGTTAGTGCCAATATGAGTTGCCAGTTCCTTGTTGGATAATTGAGGATTCAAATAGAGTTCTTCCTGTTCCATCAATTTAGGAAGTGAGTCCTCAAAGGCATAAGATTTGCCCCCCCCGACAACCACAGGCTCGATGATTTGCTGTTCCATGTCCACAGCCTTCTGATGGATAATACGCTCCAATGTGTACTGCCACAGGATGATGGATGAAGCATAATACAGACTGTCGGCCAAAGGTATACGGATGATGGAAATGGCAACCCATATCAGTTGGCAGATTACAAAGAACAAGGCCACGACCTTCAGCCATGAGATGTCGATTTTGTCAATGTTCGAGAAGTTGTCGCGGATATACCTGGCATATTTCAGTCCCTGTTTCAGCCAAACCAGGAAGATGACTGTTCCAACTATGAACAGACATACGAGATAGCAGTTTATGACCGTTTGAGATGGCCACACTGCGTAAAGGACAAAGAAGGGGACATATGCCATCAGCATGCCCAGTGCCTTTCTCCATGTAGCCCATCGGGGACGTATAAGTTCATATAATAATAAGGTGTAACCAATCAGCGATGTGCCATCAAGAAGAACGATTACATCTTGCAATACCTGACTGCTTGCATCGTATTGCGTGAATATGAAGTCTTTCAGGTTAAGTGCAGTCCACTGAAGGAAGATGTACCCAACGACTATTTGCAGCCGCGATGACTCCCTTCTACGGAACAGATAATAAGCCGACAACGCAAAGTAGGCTGTCGCTATTCCACTTAAGAAAACTGATAAGAATTGGGTATCTATCATGAATCTTATTTTTTTCTCCACAAAGATACAAATAAAGTTCCAAACTATCTCCTCGAAGCATCTTATTTTACAGAAATTTGTTTAGATGATACGAATTTTGTCTGATTGACACAAATAGTTGGAGATTTTTATTGTATCTTTGCAACCGCAAAATATGACAGAAACATGCGGAAGACATTGGTACTGATAATCGTGTGTGTACTCCCTATGGTGAGTATGGCTGCTGACGTGGCGAAGTATTGCATGACCTATGCTGACTATGTAGCAGACAGGTGGACTCCTGTAGATTCTCTTTTACAGGGGCGTACGCTCCAATTGTGCCAGTTAGAATACAAGAGCAATGGCTATAAGATAAAAACAGGCGACAAAGAAGCCGACAAGATACTGAAGGAACAGGTATTTGCCGTCTGTTATGGGAAATGGATTTTTGTCAACTGTCGGAACATGAGATACAATGGTTCCCCTCTCGATACAAAGAACTACATCAGAGCATTCCGTTATAACGGCAATATGCTTGGCATGGCTATCGTTCGCAGCAACACAGCAACCATTCTCACGGAGATGTGTCTTGATGTCACCAGCTATTTCGTTCCTTTGGGGGTTAGCATAGCATTAGGTATAAGTTCCTGGACGCTTGACCTGACCTCAGCTAATTTGCGGAAGTGCCGTTGTTTCTTCATTGATAGAGATCCAGACCCTAACGGATGCTACTCCGTGACTTATATGAATGATGAATATATACAATGTCTGCTGGTCGACGATTTCCACCTGTTAGAGCGTTATATGACCATCAGCAAGAAAAAGAGACGTCAGTCTGCGGCAAACGTATTGCCAGTTTTGATATCGAAAGGTCTTATTGAATACCAGTAAACGTCATTATGGGAAACAAGATAAAATTTGGAGTTTACAGCAACCCGTCGAAGGATGCCGACGGGAAGGAGAGCTATCACGTAAGGCATGAGACTCAGGGAGCTCTCAACCAGCAGTATATCATATCGGTTGACTGTCGTCAGACGATCTTCCGACTCAGAGTCAACCAATCAGTTGACGCAGAGTCGGAAGATAATATAACCACTATTTCTTATCGTAGCGGACGGAAAGCGTGGGCTTGTAGGTATTTTCGAGGGTGAGGGTGATGAAACCGCCTTCGGCCTCGAACTTAGCTATCTTATGGTCGTCGCCATGCTTAGGCATGTTGGGCCATGCGCCAAGCTCCTTCTCAAAGTCATCGCGCATCTGCTGCCAGAGATTGCGAGTGCTGTCGTTGGAATGAAGTTCCCAGTTCTCTTGAAGGGCAGCTACTTGTCCAGCCTTCTGGGCAATGACGAGGCGATAGCGTACGGCATCGCTACCCATGACTACCATCTGGAAGTCGGAGTCGGTCTTGGCAGAGTCGACGAAGAAGCCACGCTGCTGCAAAGAATCGATAAACGTCTGGAAAGGCAAGCCCATGGAAAGACCACGGTACGAGAACTCTTTCTTCTCACTGTTGCAAGCACAAAGTGCTGCGAAAGCCACAAGGGCGATGAGGATCTTCTTCATAATTGTTCCTGTTTATTGGTTTGATGGGGACAAAGGTAAGAATAAAAAATGAAAGAATGAAGAAATAAAAGAATGAAATTATGTTTTGAGGTGATTTTTCATTTCCTCATTCTTTCATTTTCTCATTTTTTCTTCGTAACTTTGCACCCATGTTTGCACTTAACGTATTGCTTTCAGCCCTATTTGCCCTGCCTTTGGCGGAGGAAGACACCATCCGGACGGAGCGTCTGGACGAGGTGGTGGTAACCTCGAACTCTGCCCGCCAACGCGTCATGCAGATACAGACTGGTGCAGAGCAATTACAACTTAAGGAGCTCACAGCATCGCCTCAGCTATTTGGCGAACGCGACATCATGAGGAGCATACAGCTGTTGCCAGGTGTGAAAGCCGAAAGCGATGCTTCGAGCGGATTCCAGGTGCGTGGTGGTACTGCGGCTCAGAACCTGATACTCTACGACCTGTCGCCCGTCTATAATGCCAGTCATCTGGGTGGACTCTTTTCTGCTTTCAACGACGATGCGCTGGCTGCTGCCACCTTATATAAAGGAATGTTGCCTGCCCAGTATGGCGATGCCTCCTCGGCTGTGCTCGATATTACGGGGCGTACTGGCGATAAACACGAGCTGCACGGAGGGCTGAACATCGGACTGTTGGCCACAAAAGCCACCATCGAAGGACCAATCGTTAAGGATAAGGCTTCCTTCCTCATCACAGCACGACGTAGTTACATGGATATGTTTCTCATGCTGTCGGATAAATTCAAGGGTAATAAACTCTATTTCTATGATTTGAACGCTAAAGCCGACTGGACCATCAACCGCAAGAACCAGCTGTTTCTGAGTTTCTTTACGGGCAAGGACCGAACCGCCATCAAGGAACTGGCAGACATCAGTTGGCGGAACCTCTCAGCGAGTCTGAAATGGCTACATCACTTCAACGACAATGGCAACTACTCGCAATCTACCGTCTATTATAGTGGTTATGGCACAGACAACGGCATCGATCTGCTTGATCTGAATCTCTGGTTCTCCGGACACATCCGTCATACAGGTTTCCGTCAGGATCTGCACTTTGCGTGGAACAACTATCTGATGGATGCAGGACTACAAACAGCCCTAATCAACGTAAAATCGGCAGAGTGGGAGTACGTCACTCTCCACGAGAAGGAGCAACGACGTGCTTGGGAGAATGCAGCCTGGATAAATATGGCCTTCCCGCTTACGAAAAGAATCAATGTATCTGCAGGCCTGCGTCTGAGTATGTTCTCACCATTGGGAGGTTCACTTTACTATGACATCGATCCCGACGGCACCATCGGATGGTACTATAACTATGGCAAAAACCAGATTGTAAAGACTCATCTGACGCTAGAGCCACGATTATCGCTGAATATCCAGCCATCTGAACTGACCAGTCTGAAACTGGGTTACACCCGTACATCGCAGAACATCCATGCCCTGAGGAACCAGAGCACCTCTACCCCCTTCGACCGCTATACCATGAGCAGTAACATCGTAAAACCCGAGATAGCCGATCAGGTGAGTGCAGGTTTCTATCTGATGACACCCTCGCAGATGTACGATTTCGCTATGGAAGTATACTATCGCCATATCGATAACGTGCTCGACTATCGCGACGGAAAAACGTTTAGCAGTGAGATAGAGATAGAACGATTAACGCTTCCTGGCAAAGGGAAGGGCTATGGCATAGAACTGAGTGGCCACAAGAACAACGGGCGACTAAAGGGTTGGGCCAGCTATACCCTTTCGTGGTCGAAGACTAAGATAGAAGGAGTGAACAATGGACAATGGTACGATGCCAACAACGATCGTCGCCATGATATCAACATTGTGGCTTTGTATCAGCTCAGCAAGCGATGGTCGCTCAGTGCCTCATGGATATTCAACAGCGGACAAGCCTTCACAGCCCCCAGTGGAAAATACCAGATAGAGGACAACTGGTTATATTACTACACAGAGCGAAATGGCTATCGCGCTCCCGACTATCACCATCTTGACGTGAGTGCCGTGTGGAGCAAGCGTTACAAGAAGCATACCACGGAGTGGGCTTTCAGTATTTACAACCTGTACAACCGTTACAACCCCTACCTCATCAACTTCGAGGATGGTGAGAATGGTAACGGCACCCGAGCCATGCAGTATTCACTATTCGGTATCGTGCCGAGCGTAAGTTTTAATATCAAGTGGTAAGATTATGAGCAACAGAATAAGAAATATCATACTCGGCTCTATCTTCCTTTTTGCTGGATGCGAGAAGGAAATCCACATCGACTACCATGAGGCAGAGATGAAATACGTGGTTGAGGCCTCCGTTAACAACACTGGAACAACGGTACGAGTTAGTCGCACCCAACCCATGGATGATAATTCTACGGAAAGTGACATCAGTAATGCTACCGTACTAGTAACCGCCAACGATGGTACTAACGAAATCATTCCATACAAGGAGAAAGGTTACTATAAATCCAATCTCAAAGGCAAACCTGGCATCACCTACCAAGTCGATGTCACCCTCGACGGACATCATTTCTCTTCATCGTCAACCATGCAACAAATGCCTGTTGTGAACAAATTCAGCATCGTACGGATGAAAATGTTGTCGCAGAACTATATTTTTGGCGATATCCGATTGCAGGATATTCCTAACGAGACCAACTGGTACTTCGTACATATCTACCGAAACGGAATAGCCTACAGATGGGCAATCTTGAAAGATGATATTAATCCTAACAAGGAACTGCAACAGCTATTTGGCTTCTTCAACGAGGATAATAGCGATGAAGAAGACAAACTCCGCGAAGGAGATCAGTTGAGGATTGTGGTCCGTGCTATCGACCAGCGTGTCTACGATTATCTAAGCTCCGTGGAACTAATGGATAATACGGGCACCAACCCCATCGATAACTTCTCTGGGGGATGTCTCGGTTATTTCTCCGCCTACAGCGAGACAACCATTTATCGCGTCTATCACAGTTCGGATATTGAAGACGAGGAATACTAACCTTTGCGAATGACAAAGGTTACCGATACATGATGAGTCTCATCTTCGTAGTTAAGCCATATGGTATCGTCGGTAAACGACATTACCTGCGCCAGAATCTTTCGATCCACTCCCTCTGAGTCGCGAAATTCCAGTTTCATGTTATTGTTATCGCACTGATAGGTGCCTTCAAAAATCAGACTGCCATCGAAACTCCAGGTAGAAAAGGAACCTTTGCGCACCATACCATTATAGGTACCATCGCCAAAGAACTCAAACTTGTCGTAAGAGAAATTCTCTGGCTCAAGATCTGTCTGTCCCTCGATGATGACATCTCCTTCGCCCCATCCGCGTTGCCACGTGCCAACAATGACATCGCCTAAGCGACGACCATCATCATCGCCCGTACCACAGCCGATGAGAAAAAACAGGGCAGCCATGCAGGCTGCCCTATATAAATATGAGAGATACTTACTTAACATTTCCTACCTTAATCAGGTACTCTGCTATCTGAACAGCATTCAAGGCAGCGCCCTTACGAATCTGATCGCCTGAGAGCCAGAATGTCAGACCGCAGTCATCGCTCAAGTCCTTACGGATACGACCTACGTAGATATCATCCTTACCAGCTGTCTCCAGAGGCATCGGATAGGTCAGTGTCGTAGGATCATCCTTCAACTGACAACCAGGAGCAGCGGCAATAGCCTTCTGAGCTTCCTCAACGCTGATGGGCTTCTCTGTCTCAATCCACACACTCTCAGAGTGAGAACGCAGAGAGCTAACACGTACACACATGGCTGAGCACTTGGCATCGGTATGCATGATCTTACGAGTCTCGTTATACATCTTCATCTCCTCCTTGGTGTAGCCATTGGGCTGGAACACGTCAATCTGAGGAATTACGTTGTAAGCCAACTGATGGGCAAACTTCTTGATAGTCTTTACCTCACCTTCTTCAACCATCTCTTTGTACTGCTGCAGCAACTCAGCCATAGCAGCTGCTCCTGCACCAGAAGCACTCTGGTAAGAAGCTACGTGGATGCGCTTGATATGAGAGATATTCTCCAATGGCTGGAGCACTACTACCATCATAATGGTGGTACAGTTAGGATTGGCAATGATACCACGAGGGCGGTTCAGAGCATCCTCTGCATTACACTCAGGCACTACAAGGGGCACATCATCGTCCATACGGAAGGCACTCGAGTTATCAATCATCACAGCACCATACTTCGTGATAGTCTCAGCAAACTCTTTCGATGTACCGGCACCAGCCGAGGTAAAAGCGATGTCAACATCCTTAAAGTCGTCGTTATGTTGAAGCAACTTCACCTCGATCTCTTTTCCCTTATAGGTGTACTTTCGACCAGCGCTACGCTCTGATCCAAACAACACCAGTTCATCCATCGGGAAATTTCTCTCGTCAAGAATCCGCAGAAACTCCTGTCCCACGGCTCCACTCGCACCTACAATTGCTACTTTCATCTTGCCAAATTCTTTAGTTGGTTTATATTTTGGCTGCAAAATTACAAAAATTCCATGTAATACATAACATTCTGGCAAAAAAATTTGTACCTTTGCACACAGAATGACATTATTGGCATCATATTTGCCCATCACCGACCCCACATTGATCTTCTTTGTGGTGCTGTTGATTATCCTCTTCGCGCCTATCGTGATGAGTAAGTTACGTATTCCTCATATCATCGGCATGGTGTTGGCAGGTGTTGCCATTGGTCAGTATGGCTTCAATATTCTGGAGCGCGACAACTCATTCGAACTCTTCGGAAGAGTGGGTCTTTACTATATCATGTTCCTCGCCGGATTGGAGATGGACATGGAGGGCGTGAAGAAGAACACACAGCGATTCTTCCTCTTCGGACTGCTTACCTGCTTCGTGCCGCTTATCCTGACCTATCTCATGGCCACCACCATGCTCCACTATTCGTCCACGGCTTCCTTCCTCTTAGGGTGTATCATGGCATCCAACACGCTGATTGCCTATCCCATCATAGGGCGCTATGGTCTACAGCGTCATCCTAGTGTTGCCCTCAGCGTGGGTTCATCCATGATTTCCCTATTCATGGCCTTGGTTATGTTGGCAGCACTCTCTGGATCGTTCGAGAGTGGTAGCGGATGGCTGTTCTGGATTCTATTCGTCCTTAAGTTTGCTGCCTTCTGCATAGGTAGTATCATTCTGATTCCGAAACTAACGCGTTATTTCCTGCGCCGTTATAGTGATGCCGTGATGCAGTATATCTTCGTTCTGGGCATCATGTTCCTCAGCGCAGCCCTTACCTCACTTATAGGTCTTGAGGGCATCTTTGGTGCCTTCTTCTCTGGATTGATTCTGAACAGATATATCCCGCATGTCTCACCTCTGATGAACCGCATCGAGTTTATTGGTAATGCGCTGTTCATCCCCTATTTCCTCATTGGTGTCGGTATGCTTATCAATGTGCGCACCCTTTTCTCTGGCATCGATGTGCTATGGGTGGTATTCCTCATCGTCTTCTTCGGCACCTTCGGAAAAGCTGCCGCTGCTTATATCTCCAGTCTTCTTTTCCGCTTATCGAAAGCCGACGGTAACATGATGTTCGGACTCACCTCAGCCCATGCTGCTGGTGCCATCGCCATGGTCATGGTGGGTATGCGATTAGAAGTGGCTCCCGGTCAGTATCTTGTAAGCGATGACATGCTGAATGGTGTAGTCATCATGATTCTCTTCACCTGTATCATTAGTACCATGATGACAGAACATGCCTCACAGCAGATCATCATTCAGGAGAAACGACACCCTCATATCGACGATTCGCAGACTGATGACGAAAAGATACTCCTCTGCGTAAAATATCCAGAGATTGCGCCCCATTTACTGTATCTGTCGATGTTTATGCGTAACCAACGACTGAACCGCGACTTGGTGGCTCTCAATGTGGTTTACGACGATCAGAACAGTAATGCCGCCCGCGAACAGGGTATCCAACTACTGGAGCAATTACAGCAGACGGCTAGTGCCTCTGAGGTAAAGGTACAGACACAGGTGCGCCTCGCCACCAATATTGCCAACGGCATCAAGCATGCCTTCCGCGAATTTGCCTGCTCAGAGATTGTTATGGGTATGCACGTACATACGGAAATCAACCCTCGTTTCTGGGGTGAGTTTATCCAGAGTCTCTACAACGGATTAAACCGTCAGATTATCCTCACGCGTTTTGTACAACCCATGTCCACACTCCGACGCATTCAGGTAGTCGTCCCCTCACGTGCAGAGTTTGAGCCAGGTTTCCATCGCTGGCTGGAACGTCTGAGTCGACTGGCAGGTCAGTTAGATTGCCGTATTCAGTTCCACGGACGCAATGAGTCGTTGGTTTTAATAGCAGAATATATCAACAACCGTCATTCTAGCGTCAGAGCCGAATACACACCGATGGGACACTGGAACGAGTTGCCACAGTTGGCTTCACAAGTAGCAGAAGACCACCTTTTTGTGGTAGTAACAGCCCGTAAGGGAACCATTTCTTATAAGAATGCCCTTGAGCGTCTGCCCGATGAGCTCCAGAAGCATTTCTCTGGCAAGAACCTGATGATTATCTTCCCCGATCAGTATGGAAATACCAAGGATGAGCGCATGAGCTTCACCGAGGCCCAGCACCATGAAGAGAAGAGTATCTATGACACCATCCTGCGCTGGATACATGAGAAGAAAAACAAGAATTGAGTTTTTTAGAAATGATAGATATTAAGAACATAACTAAGAGCTTCGGCTCACTGCAGGTGCTGAAAGGCATTGACCTGCATATCGACAAAGGCGAGGTAGTCAGCATCGTTGGTCCATCAGGAGCAGGAAAAACCACCTTGCTACAGATTATCGGCACCCTCGACCGTCCCGACGGCGGTACGATATGTGTAGACGGTATTGACGTTACCAAGCTCTCCCAAAAGAAACTCGCCGACTTCCGCAACCAGCATCTGGGCTTCGTGTTCCAGTTCCACCAGTTGCTCCCTGAGTTTACCGCCATTGAAAACATCATGATTCCCGCTTATATCGCAGGGATGTCTCACAAACAGGCCAAACAGAGAGCAAAGGAACTGTTGGAGTTCATGGGACTTGCTGAACGCGCCACTCATAAGCCCAACGAACTCTCTGGGGGTGAGAAACAACGTGTAGCTGTGGCTCGTGCCCTCGTCAATCACCCTGCTGTCATCCTTGCCGACGAACCCTCTGGCTCCCTTGACACGAAAAACAAGGAAGAACTCCACCAACTCTTCTTCGATCTGCGCGATAAGTTCGGACAGACCTTTGTCATCGTGACTCACGACGAGCAGCTGGCATCGATTACCGACAGGACCATCCATCTGCGCGACGGACAAATAGAAACACCCGTAATACCCCAAGAAACATGCTTAGACTCGGAGACTACAACACCCTCAGAATAGTTAAGTCCGTTGATTTCGGACTATATCTCGACGGTGGTGAAGAAGGTGAAATCCTCCTTCCCCAACGTTATGTTACTAACAATATGCATATTGACGACGAGATAGAGGTGTTTATCTATCTCGATCAGGAGGAGCGGCCTGTAGCTACAACCGAGCATCCCATTGCCAAAGTAGGCGAGTTTGCATGTCTTGAGGTAGCATGGGTGAACCAGTTCGGTGCCTTCCTGAAGTGGGGACTGATGAAAGACCTCTTCTGCCCCTTCCGCGAACAAAAGAAACGGATGGAACAGGGACAACACCATATTATATATATAAAGGTGGATGAAGACAGCTACCGTCTGATGGCTACGGCTAAGGTGGAGAAGTACATACAGACACCCGACCTTGCTGACCTGCCCGACCTAGGACACGGTACAGCTGTCGACTTGCTTGTATGGCAGAAAACTGACCTCGGTTTCAAATGTATTGTCAACAACCGATTCCAAGGACAGATTTACGACAACCAGATATTCCAGCCTCTTCATAGCGGCGACAGGATTACAGCCTATGTCGATCATGTGCGCCAAGACGGCAAGATAGACTTAACACTTCAACCCACCGGTCGCCAGCACACACTCGACTTCGCAGAAGTGCTGCTTCGCTATCTTTATGAAAATGACGGTTTTTGTAACTTAGGCGATAAATCACCAGCAGAGTTGATTTACGACCGATTTCAGGTTTCCAAGAAGGCATACAAAAAAGCCGTCGGTGATTTGTACCGTCGGCGTCTGATTACCATTTCTGACGAAGGAATAAAACTGATTTAGAAGATACGTCCTACCAGTCGGAAACTTACAACTGGGAAGACCTTGATACGGCTGACGATGCTAAGGGCATCGTCAAGCTGATCGCCAACTCTGTCTGCTTGTAGTGTTTCACCATTGACCACCACCTTGGGGCTTCCCCAGAACTGCACACCAAGGTCAAACTGACAACCTATGCGTTTACGAGGCACAGCACGCCCGAAACCCAGACCCAAGTAGGGACGAAATCCCGACACCTTGATCTTGGCATCGATATTTCCGTCCTCATCAGGCACAATGAAATAATCACCAAGAATCAGGCCTACCGGTTCCAGACCATATTCCTGCACCACGTCCTGTGCATCGGGATTCTTCATGGCATTATTCCAAGCTGTAACAGCCATCAGACTACCATCATGGCGATTATGAAGATTCACCACAGTTCCTGTACCCAGATGGAAACCCGTTGTCAGATGGAAGTTGCTGCGGCGGGGAAAGGGATAATAGTCTACGAGGATATGACCTGCCGTCAGTTTCGGTTTCACATGCAGACTCACGAGTTCAGGCATCTCCATAGGAACCTGCTGGTCCTCCGACAACACTGCATTCAGCTCCTCAACATACTTCACAAGATCACCAGTCTCCCAGTTCTGGATTCTGGATCCCAGATGCATATTGGAACGTAGTTTGATGATTGGCCAGATATTAATACCTGCCCTGATGCCGAAATATGGCGTTAAAACAGTAGAGGCACTAATGCCAAGGGCTGTTGTCCCGACACTAATGCCTATACCTAAATGATTAAAAATCAACTGGTCGTCTTCCTGTGCAGAGGCAGGAGTCAGGCTCATGCCTAAGAAGGATAATATGACCAATAGTTTTTTCATCTCTCTGCTTTAGAACTCTGCTGATTTCGGAGTACGTGGGAACGGAATCACGTCGCGGATGTTCTGCATACCTGTTACGAACAGGATAAGACGCTCAAAACCGAGACCGAAACCGGCATGCGGACAAGTACCCCAACGACGGGTATCAATGTACCACCACAGGTGAGTCTTGTCCATCTGGCGACGCTCAATCTCGCCCATCAGCTTGTCGTAGCTTTCCTCACGAACAGATCCACCGATAATCTCACCGATCTGTGGGAACAGCACGTCAGTACCCTGCATTGTAGGACCAGGAGCCACAGCACCCTTATAACCTACCGAGCCCTCACCCTGTGCCTCATTCTGCTTCATGTAGAACGACTTGAATGCACGCGGATAGTCGGTCATGATAACGGGCTTCTTGAAGTGCTCCTCCACGAGGTAGCGCTCATGCTCTGAAGCCAGGTCGTCGCCCCAATTGCAGGGGAACTCAAACTTCTTACCGTTCTTGATAGCCTCCTGAAGGATATTGATACCCTCGGTGTAAGGCAAACGTACGAAGGTCTCCTTCAATACGCCTTCCAAACGAGCTATCAGCGTCTTATCGATCATCTGGTTCAGGAACTGCAGGTCATCCTTACAGTTATCGAGAGCCCATTTTACGCAGTATTTGATGAAGTCCTCTTCCAGATCCATCAGCTCCTCCTGATCCAGGAAGGCCACCTCAGGCTCTACCATCCAGAACTCTGCCAGATGGCGAGGCGTATTACTGTTCTCAGCACGGAACGTAGGACCGAAGGTGTAGATGGCACCAAGTGCAGTAGCACCGAGCTCACCCTCCAACTGTCCTGATACAGTCAGCGAGGTCTGCTCTCCAAAGAAGTCATCGTCATAGATGATTTTGCCGTTCTCATCCTTCTTCAAGTCGTAGAGGTTCTTAGTGGTTACCTGGAACATATTTCCTGCTCCCTCACAGTCGGATGCTGTGATCAGCGGGGTGTGGAAGTAGAAGAAACCATGCTCATGGAAATAAGTATGGATGGCCATCGCCATATTGTGGCGGATGCGCATCACAGCACCGAAGGTATTGGTACGCAGACGCATGTGAGCGTTCTTACGCATCACCTCGAAGCTCTGACCCTTCTTCTGCATGGGATAGTCGTTGCCACAGAGTCCATAGACCTCCAACTTGGTGGCCTGAATCTCTGACGACTGACCAGCACCCTGACTCTCTACGAGTGTACCTTCAGCACAGATACAACTACCTGTCGTCATCTGCTTCAGCAGTTCTTCGTCAAACTTAGCAGGATCAACCACAATCTGTACATTCTTGATAGTCGAACCATCGTTCAGGGCGATAAAGTCTACAGCCTTCGAAGAGCGGTGCGTGCGCACCCATCCCTTCACGCAAACCTCTTTACCGTATTCCGTGCTCTTCAGCACATCAATAATCTTAGTACGTTTCATTGCTAATCTTCAATTTTCAATCTTCAATTACTCGTAAGCACCCATGCGCAGGCGATCAACCTCCTCCTCTGTGAGGTAACGCCAGTCACCACGCTTCAGGTTCTTCTTGGTCAGACCGGCAAACTGCACACGGTCGAGTTTCTGTACACGATAACCCAGAGCTTCGAAGATACGACGGACGATACGATTCTTACCGCTGTGAATCTCAATACCCACCTGTTTCTTGTCGGTAGGATGAGCATACTGTACATCGTCGGCCTTAATCTCACCATCCTCCAGCTGTACACCCTCAGCAATCTGCTGCAGATCACGGGCTGTCACATTCTTATCAAGATATACATGATAGATCTTCTTCTTAAGATACTTCGGATGAGTCAGCTTTGATGCCAGATCACCATCGTTAGTAAGCAGGAGTACACCCGTTGTGTTACGGTCGAGACGACCTACAGGGTAGATACGCTCAGGACAAGCGTTCTTCACGAGGTCCATCACAGTCTTACGCTGCTGAGGATCGTCGCTCGTAGTTACATAGTCCTTGGGCTTGTTGAGCAGCACATATACCTTCTTCTCGATGGTTACAGGCTGATCGTGGAACTTCACCTCATCGGTACGGAGAATCTTGGTACCCAGCTCGGTAACCACCTCACCATTCACTGTAACCACACCTGCCTGGATGAACTCATCAGCCTCACGACGGCTGCAGATACCTGCATTTGCCAAGAACTTATTCAGACGAAGCGGCTCGTTGGGATCGTAGTTGATTTCCTTATACTCGATACGCTTCTTCATGCTATACTTTGCATTTGGATCATAGTCGGCTGTATGCTGACGGGGGCTCTTCTTGAAACCGCCACCATAGGGCTTACCATAACCACCCTGCTGAGGACGACCATAACCGCCCTGAGGACGCTGACCATAACCACCCTGCTGAGGACGCTGGCCATAACCGCCCTGAGGACGCTGACCATAGCCACCCTGCGGACGCTGGCTGTAACCGCCCTGCTGAGGACGCTGACCATAACCACCCTGAGGACGCTGCTGGTAACCACCCTGACGTGGCTGATAACCACCTTCACCCTGAGGACGCTGTCCGTAGCTACCACCAGCATTGTAGTTGGTGCGGGGACGGAAACTGCGCTGAGGTGCACTGCTCTGCAATCCTGCGCCGAAACCCTCGGGACGGAAACCGCCCTCGTCATGTGAGCTGCGGAAATTAGGACGCTGCTCATAGCTGGCAGGGCGCTGTCCTGTATGAATACGTGGACGTGGTGAACGTCCCGGACGGAACTCTTTCTGGAAACCTTCGTTCTGTGTCTCTTCCTGTTTCTTCTCGTTGTTCTCGAAATCCATTGTTTTGTCTGTTTTTAAAATGTAAATACTCTTGTTTATGGTTAGATACCTGTATAAGTGGCTGGGGTAATAGCCCTCAGTTCCTCCTTCACGTCTTCGCTCACCTCGAGCGTCTCAATGAAGTTACGTATCTTTTCACCGGTTAATTTCTCATTTGTTCTTGTAAGTGCTTTCAGCGTCTCGTAGGGATTGGGGTAAGCCTCACGACGCAGAATGGTCTGGATGGCCTCAGCTACCACAGCCCAGGTATTGTCGAGATCCTCCTGCAGTTTCTCCTCATTGAGAATCAGCTTACGAAGTCCCTTCAACGTACTCTGGAAAGCAATCAGAGCATGACCCATAGGCACACCCACATTACGGAGCACCGTCGAGTCGGTCAGGTCACGCTGCAGTCGGCTTACTGGCAACTTAGCTGCCAGGAACTGCAACACAGCATTAGCAATACCCAAGTTACCCTCCGAGTTCTCGTAGTCAATGGGGTTCACCTTGTGAGGCATAGCACTTGAGCCCACCTCGCCAGCCTTGATCTTCTGCTTAAAGTAGTCCATGGAGATATACATCCAGAAGTCACGATCCAGATCAATCACAATCGTATTGATGCGACGCATGGCATCGAAGATGGCTCCCAGCCAGTCGTAGTTCGAAATCTGCGTGGTATACTGCTCACGTTCCAAACCTAACTTCTCGCTGACAAACGTGTTACCAAACTCACGCCAGTCATACTGAGGATAAGCCACATGGTGAGCATTATAGTTACCCGTTGCACCGCCAAACTTAGCTGTAATGGGTGTTTCCTTCAGTCCACGCAGCTGCTCTTCCAAACGATACACATATACCATCACCTCCTTACCCAGACGAGTAGGCGATGCAGGCTGTCCGTGGGTTTTGGCCAGCATGGGGATGTTCTTCCACTGCTCAGCATAGTCGTGTAACTGCTCTATCAATTCCTCCACAAGGGGATAGTACACCTGTTCCAGTGCCTCCTTGATAGAGAGGGGCACACTGGTATTATTAATGTCCTGTGATGTCAGGCCAAAGTGAATAAATTCTTTGTAACTCTCGAAACCGCCCATAGCGTCGAGCTGTTCCTTGATAAAGTACTCCACAGCCTTTACGTCGTGGTTGGTAACCTTCTCAATATCCTTCACACGCTGAGCATCAGCGGGTGTAAACTTACGGTAAATGTCACGAAGCTGATCGAATAGTGAATGGTTGATTCCCTGAAGCTGAGGCAACGGCAACTCACACAAAGTGATAAAATACTCGATTTCAACGCGTACCCTGTAACGTATAAGGGCATACTCTGAAAAGTATTCTGCCAGCGGTTCGGTCTTACTTCTGTAACGGCCATCAATAGGCGAGATGGCAGTCAGCAAACTTAGTTCCATGTCTTCTTTAAATAATCCTGATTAGCGATAATTATCTTTTCTTTCTTTAACCCAAAACCGCAACCTCACCGGCTGCGGAAGGATATCCTTTTGTTATTTTGTGTTGTGGGCGTTGACGGATTCGAACCGCCGACCCTCTGCTTGTAAGGCAGATGCTCTAAACCAGCTGAGCTAAACGCCCTTGTTTTCTCGAAATCGCGTGCAAAATTACAAAAAAAAGCTGAATCTGCAAAATTTCTATGCAGAAAAATTGCAGATTCTATTCACTTTTTACTTTTTTTACCTTTTACAGTTGATACAGGTCATTTGCAGCCATCAGTTCCACCTTCTTCTCTGCCAGAATCTTTTCGCAGGCATCCAGATCGGTAGGACGAATCACCACCGTAGCCACATCGCCATTGGCAAATGAATACATATACTCAATGAATACACCATTCTCCGAGAGATGCTTCATCACAATAGCTAATGAGCCACTCGTATTCGGGCATATGAAACCGATCACGTCGGTAATCTTCACAGCAAAGTGCTGTTCTTTCAGTACCTGATAAGCCTTATCAGGATCCGATACGATACAACGCAGGATGCCGAAGTCGCTATTGTCAGCGATACTCATTGCAGAGAGGTTAATCCCTGCAGCCCCTAAGGCCTCTGTCACCTCGGTCAGTCGTCCAGACTTATTCTCGAGGAAAATCGATAATTGCTTAGTTTTCATAAATTCTATAGTTTATCTCATAATTCTTAATTCTAAATTAGTCTTTCGACAAGTCTCGCTTGTCGATCACACGCTTTGCCTTACCTTCTGAGCGCTCGATGCCCTTCGGCTCTACCAGCTTCACTTTGAAGCCCAGACCGATCACGCTGCGCAGCTCAGCCTCCAGCTTCTTCTGCAGTCCCACCATCGTCGCCATATCGTCGGTGAAGTAATCCTCCTTCACCTCTACCTTCAGCTCCGAGGTATCCGTATTGTTCACACGGTCCACGGTCAGCAGGAAGTGAGGCTCATACTCAGGCAACTTCAGGATGACATCCTCGATCTGCGATGGGAATACATTCACACCACGGATAATCAGCATATCGTCGCAACGTCCTAAGATACGATCCATTCTTACTAAGGTACGCCCGCACGCACATTTATCATAGTGCAGCGCCGTCAGGTCGTGCGTACGATAACGCAGCAGCGGCATACCCTCCTTCGTCAGATGGGTAAACGTCAGTTCACCAAACGAGCCCTCAGGCAATGGTTCGCCCGTCTTCGGATCCAGAATCTCAGGATAGAAATAGTCCTCGTTCAGGTGCGTACCACACTGGTGCTCACACTCATAGCCCACACCGGGGCCAGCCACCTCGCTCAGTCCGTATATGTCGTAAGCCTTGATACCAAGACTCTTCTCCAGCTTCACGCGCATCTTCTCCGTCCAGGGCTCAGCACCAAACACACCGATCTTCAGTTTAAACTCCTCACGGGGCCACTCGCACTCCTGCATCGCCTCGCCGAGGAACATGGCGTACGACGGCGTACAGCAGAGGATGGTCGTGCCGAAATCGTGCATCAGCGTCATCTGCTTCTGCGTGTTGCCCGATGAGATAGGAATCACACTCGCACCAATGTTCGTTGCACCGTCGTGGGCACCCAGACCACCCGTAAACAGTCCGTAGCCATAGGCCACCTGGAAGATATCATCCTTACCTGCACCATAGGCGGTAAATGCGCGACTGATAGCCTCGCTCCACATCGCCAGGTCCTTTCTCGTATAGAGCACCACCACGGGCTTACCCGTCGTACCGCTCGACGCATGGATACGTACTATCTGGCTCATTGGCACAGCAGCCAGTCCAAAAGGGTAGTTATCCCTCAGGTCGAGCTTGTTGGTAAACGGCAGCTTCACGATATCGTCTATACTCTTAATATCGCCAGGCTCCAGCCCCATCTCCTGGAACTTCTTCCTGTAGAACGGTGTATTGTGATACACATACTCCGCCATCTTTACCAGGCGGCGGCTTTGAATCTCGCGCAGCTGCTCGCGGTCCATACATTCAATTGTCTGATTCCAAATCATCGTCTCTCTATTTAGTTATTTTTGTTGATATTCACGCTATCGGGGGACAAAATTACAAATAAGAACGCAGACTACCAAAAGAAAAGCCATTTTTTTGTATAATTGCGCCATAAACACAAAAAGGAGTTAAAAATCGGGCATCACAAAAAAATTTTTTCCATTATCAGCATCGAAATACGGGAAATTTGTGTAATTTTACGGGCGAAAACCATTATGATTAAGTATACTACTTAAATGAAGCCGAGAATGAAAAGAATCCTATTATTCGCCTGTCTGGTCATCGCTGCCGCAGCCGCCAGCTCACAGAATACAAGCCCTGACCAAGAGTCCGTCGATCTCGAGGCACTCTATCAGCAGATCGACGAGGCCATCAGCCAGTCGCCCAAATTCGTGGCCGATTACGAGAAGCAGATTGCCGCCTGTCGCGACAGCCTGCGCACGTCTGCCGATCCTGAGCGCCAGCTCCGCACGGTCGAGCGGCTCTTCCGACTCTATCGCCCCTATAAGAACGACTCCGCCATACATTATGCCGAGTTGGGCATCAGCCTCGCCCAGTCCCTCCATCGTCCTGACTACACCGGACTGTTCCGTTCCCTGCTCGCCCTTCAGTGCTCCAACACGAATATGAAGATCGAGTCGCTCGAGCAGCTCCATCTTGTCGACAGGGCAGCACTCAGTCAGGAAGGCCTTGTGGCCTATTATATCGCGTGGATGCACCTCTCTGGCGAGATGGCATCCTACACCCAGCGCCAGTCCATGCGCCAGTCCTATTTCGACCTGCAGAACCTCTACCGCGACTCCGTGATGATGGTGGCATCCGAAGGCAGCGAAGAGAGTCTCCATCTCAAGATGGACATCTTTACCGCCCAGCGCCATTTCCAGGACGCCCTGCGCATCAGCAACCGATGGCTCAAGATGGTTGAGAAGGACACCCATGAGCGGGCCTATGCCTGCTTCTATCGCTCCATGGTGTTCGATCATCTTCGCAATCACGATATGACCTGCTACTGGCTCGGCAAGTCGGCCCTCTATGATATCCGCTGCGCCGTGATGAACCAAGCCTCGCTGCTCTTCCTCGCCGAACATCTGGCCAACGATGGCGACATCGACCGCGCCCAGCGCTATCTCGACTTCACACGCGAGTGCAACGCCAAGTTCACCCCCAACATGCTCACCTATCAGGTGCATCCCGTCATCAACATCCTCGAGAAGAGCCACGAGGCCACCCAGCATGAAGCCCATCAATACCTCATCATTGCCGCCGCCATTATCATCCTGCTCCTCCTCGCCCTCATCATCGTGATTATCAAGAAACACCGATAAAAAAGAGCCAAAAGTAGGGGTTTTACTTTAGACGGAGTAAAGTGGAGGTTTACTCCTTGGAATACCGCAAGAAATATCAGAACGAATAGTTGGCACACCTTGTGCAGATAGTCGAAACACTGTGTTTCAAAGGTTGGCACACTGTGTTTCAACCTTTGAAACACAGTGTGCCAGATATTGAAACAAATCTTGGTACTACCTGTTTCACTCTTAAATAAAAGAAATGAAACTCAACTTTTGGTGCAGGATAAACAGATTCCGGTGCAGGATACAGTGCAAGATAACTTTCCTAAAACCCCAGTAAACAAAGGAAAAGTGCAGGATAAGCAGGATAAAAGCGATGTTAATGATGGTTGAGGCCAAAGAGGTTAATTTTAGTTTCTATATAACAGAAAAATGCTTCACCTTGATTGGTGAAGCATTCATTTTTGGTGGGCGTTGACGGATTCGAACCGCCGACCCTCTGCTTGTAAGGCAGATGCTCTAAACCAGCTGAGCTAAACGCCCTTGCTTTGTAAGCGGGTGCAAAGGTACGACGTTTTATTGAGAAGAAAGAATGATTCGGAAAGAAAGTGTAATTTGTTAACCTCTTTTAACTAAATTAACCTAAAAGTTGTTCAATATCACCTTGAGGAAGGATGCAAAGGATGGCTTTGCCGTCAGGGGTATAGTTGACGTTGGAACAGGAGAAAAGTTCGTTGATAATGTTTTCCATCTCATCATTGCTGAGTACCTGACCATAAGGAATGGCGGCACTTTGCGCAAGTCGGAGAGCGACTCGTGAGTTGACAGTCGAGAGTTGAGAGTTGATAGACTCATCGGCGACCATCTGTTGGATAAGGGCAACAGGATCTAGACCTTCGGTGCCGGCAGGGACGCCATTAATGGCATAGGTATTGCCGCCTAGATCGCTAAGATCGAAACCAATGGCCGACAAGTCGGGCAGGAGCTGCTGCATGGTGACAGCCTCAGAGGGAGAGAACTGCACCGTCTCGGGGAAGAGTACCTTCTGCGTGCTGGCTGTATGGTTCTGAAGTTGGTTCATATATCGCTCATAGCGAATACGGACATCGGCACGATACTGGTCGATAATCATCAGACCGGACTTGACGGCGGTCATGAGGTACTTTCCTTTGTATTGGTAGTGGTCGGGCGAACGCTGCTCGTCGACCATTGAAGATTGAACATGGAAAAATGAAAAGTCTTCTGCCTGCGCTTCGCTGGGCTGTGAAGGGGTAGCTGCATCCACTTTGCTGGGCATGAGGCCATCATAGAGGGTTTCCCAGCCTTCGGTGGGAGTATCGTCCTGACGAGGGGTCCAAGAGGAGCCTGAGGATTTACCACTACTCTTGAAGGGGTTATAATCGGGGTTATAGTTTACCTTCGGAGCGGCAATATTCTCACGAGCGGGATCAAAAAGAGGAATCTCAGGGCTACCCTGCGTATCGAAGTCGATGGAGGGCACCTCACAGAACTTACCGATGGCATCGCGGACAGAGGCTGAAAGAATCTGCCAGATGGCCTGTTCATTCTCAAACTTGATCTCAGTCTTCGTAGGATGGATGTTCACATCGATCTGGGAAGGCTCGACATCGAAGTAGAGGAAATAAGGCACTTGCATACCCTCAGGAATCAGACGATCGTAAGCGGTGATGACAGCCTTATGAAAATAAGGATGCTTCATAAAACGACCATTGACAAAGAAATAGTCTACCCCACCCTTCTTACGGGCAGCCTCTGGTTTACCCACAAAACCGGTAACAGTAGCCATAGCAGTATGCACTTCGACAGGCAGGAGATCCTGATTATACTGTTTACCAAAAACGTCGGCAATACGCTGGCGCAGACTGGCCGCACGCAGATTGAGCATCTCTACGCCATTATGGTGGAGCGTAAAGTGAATATCGGGATACACCAAAACAACACGCTCGAAAGCCGTCATGATATTGGAGAGCTCGGTGGCATTGGTCTTAAGGAACTTACGACGGGCAGGCACATTAAAGAACAGGTTGCTCACCTTGAAGTTACTGCCCACAGGACAGGAGGCGGGCTCCTGAGCCGACACCTTCGAGCCTGCTATCATCAGACGCGTACCTATCTCATCCTCTTCACGACGCGTCAACAGCTCTACCTGGGCCACAGCAGCGATAGAGGCCAAAGCCTCACCTCGGAAGCCCATGGTTCGTAGGGCAAAGAGATCGGCAGCACTCGCAATCTTCGATGTAGCATGACGCTCGAACGACAATCGGGCATCGGTTTCCGACATGCCCTTACCATCATCGATCACCTGAATAGAGGTACGGCCGGCATCAATCACCAGCACATGGATAGTCTTGGCACCGGCATCAACGGCATTCTCCACCAGTTCCTTGATAACTGAAGCTGGACGTTGAATGACCTCACCAGCGGCTATCTGGTTGGCAACACTGTCAGGGAGAAGACGGATGATATCGCTCATGGTTTGGGTTTCCAATTAAAGATGTCGTAGCGATCCATGGGACGGATGGCATCGTACCATACAAAGCCAGGCAGGCGCTTACGATCGAGGGGTATCTGATTGAGCGGATACATGGTACCTGAGGTCTTCGGTGTCCATACACGTTGGAGTTTACGATCCTTCAGGAACATGCGCAGCTCGGATGTCTGCTGATAATTATATATAATAGGTATAGAGTCTCCTTCCTCGAAATAGTAGCCTATGAGTACATTGCCCACGGCACGGGTTTCATGGATCTGACCGTCAAGGAAGAAGGCATACATATCCTTCGATGAAACTTGATTGTAACAGGCAGTATCGCTCCTAAGCTGCTGGATGGAGAAGCAATTACCAATGACATGGGCACGATTGATGACGGAGTCCTTGAGGTACACGTCGATCTGATCACCCACCAACTGCTGGTTGACATTCCACACAATAGGATCATGATACATAGTCATGCACGAGTCCTGCGAGTTATATACCAGCGAGTCGCAGATGCCCTGTACATCAGTACGATAAGCCCGTACATGGTGGTAGGCATGAATCTTACGATACACGGAGTCGGTTTCGATATTAAAGGTCACCACCTTGAAGGTGTCGGCATGCATAAAGAGGGAGTCCCCCTGGGAGTAGTCGATAGCCACGGCGCTGTCGGTACACATGGCATAGCCGGTATTCTCATAGTACTCACCATAGTTGCCGGTGAGCTTGTTCTTGTTCGTGGAGTCGACATAGATCACATTGCGGAAGGCCTGACTCACGCCCTGCTGACTGTCGTACCACACGCTATCACCCGTCAGCATTTTACCCTGGTTAGAGAGAATCGAACGCTCCATGAGGCGGGCTTGTTCATTCTTCGTGTCGTAGTAGCCCTGCTCAGAGTATATATGACTGTCGCCCGAATAGATATCGGAGGGACCCACGATATGAGCCATCGACAGACGGGTATCATAATAAAGAGTATCGGTAGTAAGATAAAACTTCGGCGAGCGCATCTTCACGTCGTAGTTGAATACCGACATCTTCGTCTTCGTGTTATATTCACCCCAGTCGGAGGTTAATGTGGTATTGCCGTCAATCATCTTTCCGCCCTCAAAGAAATAAGCGTTATCGTAGAGACGATCGAAGTCGAGACTATCGGTATAGAGTGTGGTCTTCTTATGTTTCAGCACCACGTTATAGCGAGCACGGGCCATCTGTTCATTACCATCATAATAGGCATAATCGCTGACCAGCGAGAGGGTGTCGCCCTGGTACATCTTCACATGACCAAAAGCCTCGAATGAGTTACTGGCCTCGTAGAAATAGGCGCTATCACAATAAAGTCTGGCACCTTGATGGGTAAAGTGAACCTTACCATTCAGGATTGTGGCATCGGGATTCACCATCTGGTCGAAGTGGAGCACATCGGCATGAACAAGATATACACGAGTATCTTGCGTCTTGGCTTTACGAGCCGGACGGGGCTTTCCACCTTGCTTCTTCTGCGTGCAGTCAGGGGCTGCACTAATGAATAATGAAGAATTAACAATGAATAAAGCTATAGCTCCACCCATCAGCAACCTAAGACTCGTTTTCTTGAAACTATTCCCCATTACTCATTATTTCATTATTCATTGTTCATTAGCGAAGCGCCTGCGCGCTTTGCGCTACTTATTCCAGCCCTCGAACTCGAAGTGGCAGTCCTTATAGTCGTCGCTCAGGCGGGTGTAGACATTCTTAATCTTGTCGACTACCCACTCGTGGAGGCGCTCTTCACGACGTTTGTTCAGTACCACGTCCTTCAGAGTCTGGAAATCCTCCGTCACCGAAGCCTTATGACCATCAATGCGATTCTTCAGCTTGGCAATAACGCATACAGTCTTTCCACGCTGGTTAATCATCGTGAACGCCTGGGAGATCTGTCCCACCTGCATGGTATCAACCACTTTAGCCACTTCAGGAGGAAGGTCCTGCATACGGAACTTAGACGAAGTATGACCTGTGGTCATCATGTTGGTTGACATTAGTCCCTTACTGTAACGAGTGTCCTTATCGTCGGAGAGTATCGGGGCTGCATCCTCAAAGGTGAACTTACCAGAACGAATCTCACCTGCGATGGAGTCGAGACGAACCAGTGTCTTCTCAACAGCTTCGTCGGATACAATCGGCTTACGAAGAATATGGCGCACATTCACCTTGTCGCCACGCTTCTCGATAAGCTGGATGATATGGAAACCGAATTCTGATTCCACAATCTTCGATACCTTCTTAGGATCAGTGAGGTTGAACGCTACAGCAGCAAAAGCAGGATCGAGGGTACCACGACCCACCAAGCCAAGCTCACCACCACGACGGGCTGTGCCTGGATCCTCGGAATAGAGACGGGCCAGCGTTTGGAACGTAGCATCGCCTTTATTCACACGTTCTGTATATTCGCGCAACTCATCCTTCACGCGGTTCAATTCTTCTTGGTCGATGCGTGGGGTCTGCTGAATGATTTGCACCTCCACCTCAGTAGGTACAAAGGGGATACTGTCAGCTGGCATATCCTTGAAGTAACGGCGTACATCGGCAGGTGTCACAGCGATATCTTCCACCAGTTTCTGGCGCATCTTCTGTACCATCTGACGGTCTTTCAAATCCTCACGCAGGTCATTACGAATCTGAGAAAGCGTCTGATGCTTATATTCCTCCAAGCGCTCACGCGATCCGTCGACCATTTCGAGCCAGTAGCTGATCTGCTGCTCTACTTCCATGGCCACGTCGGCATCGGTTACCTCAATACTGTCTATCTCGGCCTGATGCTTGAAAAGCTTCTGAACGGCGATCTGCTCAGGGATGGTACAGTCGGGATCACCCTCCCATTTCACACCTTCCATTGCACCCTGCATACGCATGGTCTCAACGTCAGATTTGAGGATGGCATCGTCGCCGACAATCCATACTACCTCATCGACCACGGTTCCCACCTTTACGGAATCCTTGTTCTCGGCCGCAGCAGTAAGCGGCAACATGAGGAACATGGCACCTATTAAATACTGTATTCTTTTCATTGATGCTTATTTACGGTTTTCAATACTTCATCATAGATAATTACGGGATAGCGCTTACGCAACGAGGCCACCCAACGGCTCTCGAGACTATCCTGATAATCCTCGACCACCTGCGTACGCACATCGGCATAACTAGTAGGTTTCTTCAGTTTCTTACCATAGACGGCGTCGATGGGATAGCCCTTAACAGGTTTCTCCACAACGGCACGCTTGAACACCATACGGTCAATGGTAGGATTATCGCCAGGCTTGAAGAGTCCCTTCTCCACCCGGATACGAATCACTGAGTCAGGGTTGAATGTGGTGCGAAGTGCCTCAGCCCACTGATCGAAGGGCAGGTTCTTCACACAGTTCTTCACAGCCTTCACGTCTTTCTTATCCTTTACATGGTAGGCAATACCACGATAGCGGGGCTCTTTCCACACATAGTCCTTACGATGGGTGTCGAACCACGAGCTCAAGGCAGCCTCATCGGCTGTAGCCTTATCCCATACCTCACGCGTGCTGATCTCATAAAGCAGCAGCCCGTCGTGATATTCCTGGAATAGGTACTTCATCTCGGGATCGGCAGCAGCCAGCGAGTCGGAACGCTTCTCGAGGATTTCCTCCTGCGTCATTTTACCGTCAGAGGCCTTCACCATCTTACGAAGTTTGGCATCGACAATCTCGTCACGGATCTCACGACGCTCAAGGGCAGCCAGCAGTTCAGTCTTCAACGAATCGAAGGGTTCGAGCTGTTTGCGCTCCTTCATCAGGATGATATGATAGCCTATCGGGGTGAGGATGGGAGCACTCATCTGTCCTGGTTGCAGGGCATAAGCGGCATCCTCAAACTCTTTCAGTGTCTGTCCTGGACCGAACCAGGGAAGCAGACCTCCGTCTTTCTTCGACACAGGGTCATCGGAAACTCTCGAAGCCAACTCAGCAAAGTCAGCTCCAGCCTGCAAGGCACGGTAAACAGAATCGATACGTGCTTTCACCCTATTCTGTTCCTGTGTGGTGGCCTGTGTCGACACTTCCAACAGGATATGAGCAGGATGCACCAATCCACGAGGACCAATGGCTGCCTTTGTTCGATCGTACATCTTCTTGGCCGATGCCAACAACTCATCATTAGTGACGAGCGTAGGACGTACCTGCTGGTCACGATACATAGCATATTCCTGACGGAAAGAGGTCAGAGTATCGAGTTTGGCATCGAGGGCGGCCTGCACCTTCAACTTGTAATTAGCATAAAGGTCGGCATACTCTCTGACAGTCTTTTTGTCGACCACCTCGTCGCCATTGTTTTTATTATAAGAGTACTCAAACTCAGAGCGATGAACGTCAACACCATTGACGCTCATCACTACAGGGTCTGATTGTGCCCACGAGGACACAGCAGCCAGCAATATGCCTGCAAGCAGCAGATTTCTTTTCATTTAATCGTTGGGTCTTGAATAGTTTGGAGCTTCACTCGTGATGGTGATATCATGCGGATGGCTCTCATTGACACCGGCATTGGTGATGCGGGTGAACTTGGCATTATGCAGGGCTTCGATGGTGGGAGCACCACAGTAACCCATACCTGAACGCAGACCACCTACCATCTGGTAAATCACCTCCTGAACAGTTCCTTTGTAAGGCACACGACCTGCGATACCCTCCGGAACAAGCTTCTTCACTTCCTTCGTATCGCCCTGGAAGTAGCGGTCCTTAGAGCCGTGCTTCTGTTCCATGGCTTCAAGGGAACCCATACCACGATAGCTCTTGAACTTACGTCCGTTGTAGATAATGGTGTCGCCAGGACTCTCCTCTGTACCAGCTACGAGTGATCCAATCATCACACAGCTACCACCGGCAGCGAGGGCCTTAACGATATCACCTGAGTAGCGCAGACCACCATCAGCAATCAGGGGCACACCTGTACCCTTCAAGGCACTATATACATCATAGACAGCACTCAGCTGAGGCACACCCACACCTGCAACCACACGGGTGGTACAAATAGAACCCGGACCGATACCTACCTTCACAGAGTCGGCACCATTCTCCACGAGCATCTTGGCAGCCTCGCCTGTAGCCACGTTACCTACGACGATATCTATATTGGGGAAGCACTTCTTTGCCTCCACAAGCTTCTCAATCACAGACTTAGAATGACCATGGGCAGTATCAATGACGATGGCGTCGGCACCGGCATCCACCAGAGCCTGCATACGGTCGAGCGTATCGGCAGTCACACCTACGCCGGCAGCCACACGCAGACGGCCCTTGTCATCCTTACAAGCCATGGGCTTATCCTTGGCCTTGGTAATGTCCTTATAGGTAATCAGACCAATCAGACGATTATTCTGGTCGACCACGGGCAACTTCTCAATCTTGTTCTCCTGCAGAATCTGGGCAGCTGCAATCAAGTCAGTCTGCTGGTGGGTAGTCACGAGATTATCCTTCGACATGATCTCCTCAACGGGACGATCCAGGCGACGCTCGAAACGAAGGTCGCGGTTGGTCACGATACCCACGAGGTGATTATCATCGTCAACCACGGGGATACCACCAATATGATACTCCGACATAATATCGAGGGCCTGTGCCACCGTTGATCCCTGGGGAATAGTGATAGGATCATAGATCATACCATTCTCGGCACGCTTCACGATAGCTACCTGACGAGCCTGGTCTTCAATCGACATATTCTTATGGATCACACCGATACCACCTTCACGGGCGATGGCGATGGCCATCTGCGATTCGGTAACGGTATCCATGGCTGCCGTTACGAAAGGAACGTTCAGCTCGATGTTGCGCGAGAAGCGCGTTTTCAACTCTACTGTCTTGGGCAGTACTTCAGAATAAGCTGGGATTAATAGGACGTCGTCGAATGTCAGGCCGTCCATCACGATTTTGTCTGCAATAAATGAAGCCATAATTTATACCTTTCTTAAAATATTGCGTGCAAAGGTACAAAAAAGATTGAAGATTGAAGATTGAAGATTGAAGATTTTTAAGAGCCTTGTTATTTTTTAACGTTCAATCTTCAATTTTCAATAATGTTCAATCTTCAATTCTCAATCTTCAATTAAAAATCAGTTCGCCATTTCGGATATAAATTTGATCCTCACAAGTCGGATCTCATCCTCGGAGTAATCCTCTCCAAGTTCCTCCTGAGCCACACTCAACTTATCGGTGTCGCTCTCAGCGAAATAGTCGTAGATATCATCGATATGATCCTCGTCGATCACCTCCTCGAGGAAGTAGTCGATATTCAGACGGGTACCACTGTAAACGATGGCCTCCACCTCGTCGAGCAGCTCGTCGAAGTCGATGTTCTGACTGTCGGCGATATCGTCGAGGGGCACCTGACGGTCGATGCTCTGGATGATCTTCACCTTGAGCATAGACTTCTTGGCCACGGTACGGACACGCATATCCACCTGACGCTCGATCTCGTTCTCTTCACAGTAACGGGCAATCAGCTCTACGAACTCCTTGGCATAAGGTTGTTTCACCTTGCCCTCGCCCACACCCTGGATATTCTTCAATTCCTCAAGGGTGACGGGATAGTCGGTAGCCATCTGTTCGAGCGACACATCCTGAAAGATGACATACGGCGGACGCTGCAAGCGTTTCGACACCTTCTTACGCAAGTCGCGCAACATGGCACTCAGCACGGGATCAAGGGCACTTACGCCACCCTCCTGATCTACAGGCTCATCATCATCGCTAAACTCAGCATCCTTCACAATCATGAACGAGCTGGGCGACTTCAGGAACTTCTTACCTGCCGATGTAACTTTCAACAGTCCGTAGTTCTCTACTTCCTTCTTCAGGAAGCCAGCTATGAGGGCCTGACGAATCACAGGGTTCCATATCTTCTCATCATCGTCGGCACCGGCACCAAACAATTCCTGCTCCTCATGATGGTGGGCCAGAATCTCGTCGGTCTCCTTACCGGTAACAAAGTCGATGACATAATCGCTGCGGAAGTTCTCCTTGATGGCCAGGATGGAGTTCAGTACAATCACAAGCTGCTCCTGAGCCTCGATCTTCGTCTTCGGATGCAGACAGTTGTCGCAGTTGCCGCAGTTGTCCTTATCGTACTCCTCACCGAAATAGTGCAACAGCATCTTTCGGCGACAGACAGATGTCTCGGCATAGGCGGCTGTCTCCACCAACAGCTGTCGACCGATATCCTGTTCTGCCACAGGCTTACCCTCCATAAACTTCTCCAGTTTATCAAGGTCCTTACGCGAGTAGAAGGCCAGGCAGATACCCTCACCGCCATCACGACCAGCACGACCCGTCTCCTGATAGTAGCCTTCCAGCGACTTCGGGATGTCATAGTGGATCACAAAGCGTACATCAGGTTTATCAATACCCATACCGAAGGCAATGGTAGCCACAATCACGTCGATGTCCTCCATCAGGAAGTCATCTTGTGTCTGGGTGCGAGTGGCAGAGTCAAGACCGGCATGATAAGCTGCCGCCTTGATATCGTTGGCACGCAGGATGGCAGCCAACTCCTCTACCTTCTTACGGGAGAGACAGTAAATGATACCGCTCTTGCCAGGGTGCTGTTTGATGAACTTGATGATATCCTTGTCCACATCCTTCGTCTTGGGGCGTACCTCGTAATAAAGGTTCGGACGATTGAAGGAACTCTTGAACTCAGTAGCATCAACAATTCCCAGGTTCTTCTTGATGTCGGTACGCACCTTGTCGGTAGCCGTCGCCGTGAGGGCGATAATAGGTGCCGGTCCTATCTCGTTCACAATGGGACGGATACGACGGTACTCTGGACGGAAGTCATGTCCCCATTCCGAGATACAATGGGCCTCATCGATAGCATAGAAGGAGATCTTCACGGACTTCAAGAACTCCACATTGTCCTCCTTCGTCAACGACTCAGGGGCAACATACAGCAGTTTGGTATGTCCTGCCAGAATATCCTCCTTTACCTGATCGATAGCTGCTTTGTTCAGCGATGAGTTCAGGTAATGGGCCGTGCCGGCCTGCTCGCTTAGGTTCGAGATGACGTCCACCTGATTCTTCATCAGCGCAATCAGCGGTGAGATGACGATGGCCGTTCCCTCCATCAGCAGCGAAGGCAACTGGTAGCATAAGGACTTACCACCACCGGTAGGCATGAGCACGAAGGTGTCCTTGCCATCCAGGAGGTTCTGGATAATCCTTTCCTGATCACCTTTGAATGTATCGAATCCAAAGTATTTCTTCAGGGCTTCGGTAAGATTTACTTTCTCGGTCATAAACTCTTAGTTATGAGGCTTTTAATTGTTCTATATGAGTCTTGTCTAATTGTTCACGGACGTATTCGGCCGTAACTTCAAATTTCTTAACCTTTCTGGATGGAAGATCAAACATTGGATCCATCATCACGCTCTCCACAATCGAGCGCAGACCACGGGCACCGAGCTTATACTCCACAGCCTCGTTCACAAGGGCATCGAGGGCTTCCGGAGTAAAGGTCAGCTTCACGCCGTCCATCTCGAACAACTTCTGATACTGACGGATAATGGAGTTCTTCGGTTCTGTCAGAATCTTCGACAGGGCTTCGCGATCAAGCGGATTCAGGAAGGTAAGCACGGGCAGACGACCAATCAACTCAGGAATTAGTCCGAAAGACTTCAGATCCTGAGGCACAATGTACTTCATCAGGTTCTCCTTATCAATCTTCCTGACATTCTGAACAGAGTTATAGCCTACCACATGGGTATTCATGCGCTGGGCAATCTTACGCTCAATACCATCGAAGGCACCACCACAGATAAAGAGGATGTTTCGCGTATCCACGTGAATATAATCCTGATCGGGATGCTTACGACCTCCCTTGGGCGGCACGTTCACCATGGTTCCTTCCAACAGCTTCAACAATCCCTGCTGAACGCCCTCACCACTCACGTCGCGGGTAATCGAGGGATTATCATTCTTGCGGGCTATCTTGTCGATCTCATCAATGAACACAATACCACGCTGGGCTGCATCCACATCAAAGTCAGCCACCTGCAACAGACGACTCAGAATGCTCTCCACATCCTCGCCCACATAACCAGCCTCGGTAAATACTGTGGCGTCGACAATGGTGAAGGGCACATCGAGCAACTTGGCGATGGTGCGCGCCAGTAGGGTCTTACCCGTACCAGTGGATCCCACCATAATAATATTACTCTTCTCAATCTCCACGCCGCTCTCATCAGCAGGCTGTTGTAGACGCTTATAATGGTTGTAGACAGCGACTGAGAGGAAACGCTTGGCTTCATCCTGTCCGATGACATAATCATCGAGGAATGCCTTGATCTCCTTCGGCTTCGGTACTTTCTTTGTCTGGAATTTCTTCCCTTCAGCCTTATTAGGTGTATTCGCAAGATTCTCCTGGACTATCCTATAAGCCTGCTGGGCACAATCCTCACAAATAAAGCCGCTGAGACCAGAGATCATCAGCTTCACCTCCTTATCGCTCCTTCCACAGAAACTACATTTCTTCACTTCTTCTTTCTCCTTAACTTCTCTAACTTCTTATCAACTCTAATTTCTTTTCTACTTCTTCTTGGCGAGCACCTCATCAATCATACCATATTCCTTGGCTTCCTGGGCAGTCATCCAGTAGTTACGGTCGGAATCGGCATAAACCTTCTCATAAGGTGTATGCGAGTGCTCCGAGATGATGGTATACAGTTCCTTCTTGAACTTCAGTATCTCCTTGGCCTCGATCTCGATATCAGATGCCTGACCCTGTACACCACCAAGCGGCTGGTGGATCATCACACGACTGTGAGGCAGGGCCGAGCGCTTACCCTCGGTACCAGCCACGAGTAGCACGGCACCCATCGAGGCAGCCATACCCGTACAAATTGTAGCTACATCGCTCGAGATAAACTGCATGGTATCGTAGATGCCGAGACCAGCGGTCACACTACCGCCAGGGCTGTTGATATAGATAGAGATATCCTTACCAGAGTCTACCGAGTCGAGGTAGAGCAACTGAGCCTGCAATGTGTTGGCGGTATAATCGTCGATCTGTGTTCCGAGGAAGATGATGCGATCCATCATCAGTCTTGAGAACACATCCATCTGAGTAACGTTCAACTGACGCTCCTCGAGGATATACGGATTCAGATACTGGTCCTGGGCCTTCATCACCTCGTCGAGAGTCAGACCATTCATGCCTAAATGCTGTACAGCATACTTCCTAAAATCATTCTTCATATATATTCTTCCTTTCTATTTACAGACACGAAGAAGGGTTATCGGCCTTCCGCATCTTGTGTTTGGGACACAAAGATAATCAAAAAAACCGATAACCCTTCAAAATTAGGGGTTATTTTTTCCTAAATTAACTTATTTTTCCGTCATAAGCTTGTTAAACTCCTCCAAAGACACCTCTTTTGCGTTCAGTTTAACCACATTTTTCAGTGCTTCAGTCAGTTTAACATCTACAGCGCGATCCACAAAGTTGTCAACGTTCTCACGCTTCTTCAACTGCTCGGCTGCATAGTTCTCCAGCACGTCATCGGGCACATTGCTCATACCATACTGGGCGAACTGGGCACGGATGGCCTCCTTGGCAACAGCCTTCAGGTCAGCATCCTCCACCTTAATATTATTAGCAGCTACGAGCTTCTCCTTGATCATGTGCCAAGTAAGCTCCTTGATGCTACCCTCGAAGTTCTTCTCCACGTAGTCAGCACCCTTATCCTTGTTGTTATGGATCATCACGCGCTTCAGCAGAGCCTCGGGGAACTCGAGCTTGCCCACCTTCTTCTCCATGTGCTGACGAACATCGAGCAGGAACTTATAGTCGCTGTTCTGCTGCAGCTGGGGAGCGATATTGGCGGCAATCTTCTCACGAAACTCCTTCTCGTCCTTTACTGTACCCTCACCGAATACACGGTCGAAGAGTTTCTGGTCAACCTCTGCAGGCTGGAAGTGACGAATCTCAGTGATCTGGTAGCTGAAATCGCTGTTCAGATCCTTCACATTGTCCTTCTCGGTCTTCAGCAGGGCAGCTACCTCAGCATCGTTGTCGGGATAAGCCTTCTTGGGGTTGAAGGTAATGATATCGCCGGGCTTGGCACCGTCGAAGAGTTTCTTCTGGTCATCGGCCTTGATGTAGGCAGGCATCACCATAGCACCCTCGGTTACGATACCACCTTCCTTGGTGTTACCATTCTCATCGAGCTCGCGCATGTCACCGGTGATGGTGTCGTTGCCGCTGAACACGTCAGCCTTAACAAACTCTCCAGCCTGTGAGGCATACATCTGCACTTGGTCGTCGAGCATCTTGTCGTCAACCTTGATGGTGTAGTAGTCAATCTTATCCTTACCGCTCAGCTCAGCCTTGAACTCAGGGGCAACGGCGATGTCGAACACAAATGTCAGCTCAGCATCCTTCTCAAAGTCCTGGGGCACCTGCTTCTCCTGGTTGGGAAGGGGCTCACCCAGCATCTGGATCTTGTTCTCCTGGATGTATTCATACAGCTTCTCGCCCAGCACCTTGTTGACCTCGTCAACCTTTACTGCTGTGCCATACTGCTTCTTAATCATACCCATGGGTACCATACCCGGACGGAAGCCGGGCACCTGTGCCTTCTTACGATAGTTCTTCAAAGTCTTCTCGACTGCATCCTGATAATCTGCCGGCTCTACGGTCATGGTCAGCAAACCATTGATCTTGTCGGCGCATTCAAACGAAATTTTCATCTTCTTATGTACTTATTTATATTATATATGCAAAATTGAGGTGCAAAAGTACGAAAAAACGGCGTAACAACCGCCGTTTTATCATTATTTAACTTTTCAGTTGTATCAATTCTTCGATTTTGAATCCCCCATCATCGCCTCAGCTTCTTCTTTTGCCTTGCGTTCAGCTTCTATCTGTTGGAAATTCTTCTTTTTCAATTCAAACGACTCTGTCAGGTACTTCTCACGCACAATCTGGTTGGCTGCCAGTTCCTCGGGAGTACCCTGGAACAGGATGCGACCCTCGAACAAGAGGTATGCACGATCGGTAATGGCCAGCGTCTCGTCTACGTTGTGGTCGGTAATCAGGATACCAATGTTCCTATACTTCAACTGGTACACAATCTGCTGGATATCCTCCACAGCGATGGGGTCTACACCAGCGAAAGGCTCGTCGAGCATGATAAACTTAGGCGAGATGGCCAGACAACGGGCAATCTCTGTACGACGACGCTCACCACCCGACAAGCGGTCGCCCAGATTCTTACGAACCTTCTCCAAACGGAAATCGGCAATGAGTTTCTCGAGCGTTTCCAACTGGTACTCACGGGGCTTACCCGTCATCTCCAGTACGGAGAGGATGTTATCCTCCACACTCATCTTACGGAACACTGAGGCTTCCTGAGCCAGATAGCCGATACCGGCACGGGCACGCTTATACACAGGGAATTTGGTGACATCCTCGTCGCCCAGGTAGATATGACCTTCGTTAGGCACAATCAGTCCCGTCGTCATATAGAACGAAGTGGTCTTACCAGCACCATTGGGGCCTAACAGACCCACAATCTCGCCCTGCTTCACGTCGAAGCTCACATCATTCACCACCGTGCGCTTACCATAGCGCTTCACGAGGCCTTCTGTCCGTAATACGATACGCTCTTCTTCCATAATCGGCTGCAAAGGTAGTGATTTTTTGGCACGAATTACACGAATTCCACGAAAAATAATCTCAAATAGAAATAATTCGTGTTAATTCGCGCAATTCGTGCCTTATTTTTCGTACCTTTGCACCCGAAATGCAATTTGACGAGGTATGTTATTACATAAGTGGCTGACCACCTTTGGTCGATATCTGATGCTGATGGGCAGGACGTTCTCCCGCCCTGAGCGCATGAGGATGTTTCTCAAGCAATATGTCAATGAGATGGCACAGCTTGGCATCAACTCCATTGGCATTGTGCTTATCATCTCATTCTTCATCGGCGCTGTTATCTGCATCCAGATGAAGTTGAACATCCAGAGTCCGTGGATGCCCCGCTGGGTAGCGGGCTATACCACCCGCGAGATCCTACTGCTGGAGTTCTCAAGCTCTATCATGTGTCTGATTCTGGCTGGTAAGGTGGGCTCTAACATTGCCTCCGAGCTGGGTACCATGCGTGTCACCCAGCAGATCGACGCTCTCGAAATCATGGGCATCAACTCCGCCTGTTATCTTATTCTGCCGAAGATCTTAGGTATGCTCACCATCATGCCCATCCTCGTGATATTCTCATCGGCCACAGGTATCCTTGGTGCTTACGGCACCGCCTATATCGGCCACATCATTACCCCCGACGATCTGACGGAAGGTTTGCAGCACGCCTTCATACCCTGGTTTGTATGGATGAGCATCATCAAGAGCCAGTTCTTTGCCTTTATCATCAGCAGCGTACCGGCCTTCTGCGGCTATACCGTCGAGGGCGGCAGTGTGAATGTAGGCAAGGCCTCCACCGATGCCGTCGTTACCTCGAGTGTGCTCATCCTTTGTAGTGACGTCTTCTTAACACAACTACTATCATGATCGAAGTCAAGCATTTATATAAAAGTTTCGAAGATAAGGACGTGCTGAAGGACATCAGCACCGTGTTCGAGGATGGTAAAACCAACCTCATCATTGGCCAGAGTGGATCTGGCAAGACCGTTCTAATGAAAAATCTTGTCGGACTACTCGACCCTACAAAGGGACAGATACTCTACGACGGGCGCGATTTCGTACAGATGTCGAAGCACGAGAAGGTGATGATGCGCCGTGAGATGGGCATGATCTTCCAGAGTGCCGCCCTCTTCGACTCCCTGACAGTACTCGAGAACGTGATGTTCCCGCTCGATATGTTCTCTACGATGAACTACCGCGAGCGAGTCCGTCGTGCCCAGGACTGTCTAGATCGTGTGAATCTGACTGGTGCCGACGAGAAGTTCCCAGGTGAGATCAGTGGTGGCATGCAGAAGCGTGTGGCCATTGCCCGTGCCATCGCCCTCAACCCCAAATACCTGTTTTGCGACGAGCCCAACTCTGGCCTCGACCCCAAGACATCGCTCGTTATCGATGAATTGCTCCACTCCATCACCCAGGAGTATAATATGACCACCATCATCAATACCCACGATATGAACTCCGTGATGGGTATTGGCGAAAATATCATATTTATTTACGAAGGCAATAAGGAATGGCAGGGTGTAAGTAGCCAGGTAATGGGCTCTACCAACCAGAAACTCACCGACTTCATTTTCGCCAGCGATCTGCTGAAGAACATGAGGCAAATGGCACTCAGTGCAGGAGCCAACTCCCGTAACTACTAAAGGAAAACAAAGTTTTTCTTTAAAAAACTTGTCCAATTCAGAATCTTTTTGTACTTTTGCGGCTGAATATATTCAAATCAGTACACGAAAGTATGAACCTCAACCGGTTGGTTATCACCCTGCTGCTAAGCCTCTCCGCTGTTGCGATCCACGCCGATCAAACCGCGGAACTCAGGAAGATGCTCCCTTCATTGAAGGGTGATAAACTAATCGACGCCTACGGAGACCTCTATAGTTTCAGTCTCGAAGGCGATGATGTTGACTACCAGATCAAGTGTGTTAACGACTGGATTGCAGAGGCTCAACGACAGGGTAACCATGAGAAAGAATGCAATGCCAGAGTGGAGAAGATGACACTTTTCTACAACAACGATCTCAACGACTCCATCTACGAACAAGTACACCCCACCCTCGAGATCCTCGCCTCTTACAAAGACTGGAAGAACTATTACGAGACGTGGACGGTACTGATCGACGCCTACAACTTTTCTGGCAAGACCATCATGGGTATGGACGAGGCCAAGTCCATGTTTGCCGATGCCGAACAGCGCAAATACGAATACGGCATGGGTATGGGCTATTACTCCATGGGTAACGTGTATGCCATGATGCATAACTACGAGGAGGCTGCCGATGCTTATCAGAAGAGTGTCGACCGTCTGATGGCCATGGATCCCAAACCCCTGCAGCTGGCCGATATCTTCTCTTATTATGCCGAGGTGCTCGAGATTTTGAAACGCTACGATAAGATGAGCGAGGTAACCGACCTATGGAAAGCCTTCCTCACAGTACATTTCGTCGGAAAGGATCCCACCAGCGAGGCGGAGAGTTGCTGGGCCTACTTCTATCTGGCCCGTGCCCAGGCCGCCCTTGGTCTTGGAAAACTCGACGAAGCCTCAAAGATGCTCGACGAGGTAAGGAATCGCAATACCAACGAGAGTGGAAACCTGTACCGTCTGTGGCTCTACTGTCGTGGTAACCTCTGTCTGCAACAGGGTTTTTATGACGAAGCCCTCGCTCTGAACGATCAGAGCATGAAATACCTCGACGATGCCGAGGACACCTCTATGTTTATCCGCGTAAAGAAACAGCGTGCAGAGATATTCGAGAAGATGGGCAACTACCGCGAGGCTGCCGGCTTGTATCAGGAGATCTATACCATCAACGACTCCATCAACTCCCACGACACCAAGAGCAAGTTGGCCGAGATGAACACCAAGTTCGATCTTGGTGAGTTGCGCGTCAAGGAGGAGCAGGCCCGTACGCGTTACGCTATTGCCATCGCCTCCATCGTGGTGCTCTCGCTCGTCATCTTCCTCTTTTTCCGTATGCGTAGTGCCAAGCGCTTGAAGGTGGCCCACCTGAAGCTGGAGGATGCTCACGGCAAACTGGAGGAAACCCACCAGCAGCTGCTCACTGCCTATGATCAGTTGGAGGAGACCACCATCGCCAAGGAGCGTATTGAGAGCGATCTTCGTATCGCCCGTGATATCCAGATGTCGATGGTGCCCAGCACCTTCCCCGAGCGCCCCGACTTAGACCTCTACGCCTCAATGACCCCCGCCAAGGAGGTAGGAGGCGACCTATATGGCTACCATCTCATCGACGATCAGCTCTACTTCTGCCTCGGCGACGTGAGCGGCAAGGGCGTGCCAGCCTCATTGTTCATGGCACAGGCCACCCGCTTGTTCCGTACCCTCGCTGCCCAGAAGATGATGCCCGCCGAGATAGCCACCCGCATCAACGATGCTCTTTCGGGCGAAGACAACGAGCGAGGTATGTTCGTTACTATGTTCCTCGGACTGGTGGATCTGAAGACGGGCCACCTCGACTTCTGTAATGCCGGCCATAACCCGCCCGTGGTCGATGGCGAGTTTATCGAGATGATTCCCAACGCCCCCATCGGTCTGTGGCCCGAGTTGCAATACGAGGGCGAGGAGATTGCCGACATTACCAACAAACCCTTCTTCGTGTACAGCGACGGACTCAACGAGGCCGAGAACCGTCAGCAAGAGCAGTTCAGCGACGAACGACTGGTGGAGTTGCTTAAGACCACACCCTTTGAGAGTGCCCAGCAGACCATTGAGATGCTCAAGGCCGAAGTGGAGAAACATCGCGATGGCGCCGAGCCTAACGACGACCTCACGATGCTGTGCCTTAAGGTAATTAAGAATTGAGAATTAAGAGAAAATGAGATAAATCCAATAACAAAGCTTATGAAAAAGGAGATTAAGATCAAGAACCAAGTAGGTGAACTGGAGAAAGTCAACCAGTTCGTCGAGGAGATAGGCGAAGAGCTGGGCCTCGACATGGAACTCCAGATGAACCTGAACCTGGTGATGGAGGAGATGGTCAGCAATGTCATCTTCTATGCCTATCCCGAAGGTAAGCCCGAGGAAATCGAGCTATTGGCTGAAAGCAACGGCAAGGAGCTCACCTTCGTACTCTCTGATCATGGAGTAGAATTTGATCCTACTGCCAAAGACGATGCCGATCCGAACGTGAATCCCATGGACCGTGATATCGGCGGTATGGGCATCTTCATCGTTAAGAACATCATGAACCAGGTTACCTACCAGCGTTTAGAGGGCAAGAACCTGCTGACGATGAAGAAGGAGATTTGATACATTAAAGAATAAACATTAAAAATTAAAAACAATAAAGCATTATGACACAGATTTTAAAAGAAGGTGGTAAGACCATCATTAAGACAGGAGCACGTATCGACACTATGAACGCCAACCAGTTCGAGCAGGACATTCAGCCCGCTTTGAAGGATGGTGGCGTGGATCTCGAAATGGACTGCAGCGAACTCGTTTACATGGCCAGTTCGGGCCTTCGTATCATTCAGAAGACCATGCGTACCGTGATGCAGCTGAAGGGTCAGTTCAAGATTACCAACGTAAGTCCTGAGATTTACAAGGTACTCGCCATGACAGGCTTCACCAAGTTTATGAAGGTAGAACAGAAAAAAGGTTAACGGTCTATGACTATCATTGTAATCATCCTCATTTTGCTCATCGTCGCCCTCGGCGTGGCACTATTCTTCCAGCTCAAATCCGCCAAGGAGAGTGCTGAGGAAGGACAGCAGCTACTGAAGGACTACCAGAGGCGCGTCAACGAGCTCGAGAAGTTGCTGAAGGACTATAGCGACCTTCAGAAGAACTTCGACAGTGTGGGCGAAGGCTATGAGCAGGCTCTGCTCCAGTTCGATAAGATGGAGGAGGAGCGCCAGGCCATGGCTAACGTCAAGGAGAAACTCGATCAGCAGGTGAACGACCTGATGGCTTCGAAGTCTACCCTCGAGTAGGCCATGATCAAGAAGAAGGACCTCATTCAGCAGGCCGCCGAGACCATCAAGCAGAAGCTCGACTTCGCCATGCCTGGTGCCACTCAGCTGGCCCAGTTGGCTAATGGCATCCTGAATCTCAACGATGTGGAGATGGAGACAGCCATCGAGGCCGACGACAACTGTCAGGCCAGCGACATCACGGCTCAGGCCATCCGCGAGACGGGCATCGACAAGATCGACTACCTGAAGTTCAACAACCAGATAGCCGAGGAGGCACAGGGCCTGATGCTCTTTACCAACCAGGCTATGGCTGCCCGTGCACTGGCCAATCTGCTCGACAACGCCATGAAGTTTACCACCAGCGGTTCGGTAACCCTGCTTACCACCACCGATGGTTCGAAGGTAGAGTTCATCGTGGAGGATACAGGCACAGGTATTGCTACCGATGATGCCGAGAAGATTTTCGAGCCATTCACGAAGCTCAACAGCTTCTTCGATGGTGCTGGTTGCGGCCTTACCGTAGCCCGCTCGATAGCTCGCCGCTTGAATGGCGACATCGTTCTCGATCCCGAATACACTCGCGGTTCTCGCTTCGTATTCACCCTGCCTATGTAATATATATATAAATAGGTACGCACATAAGGCGAAAGGCTCTCCACCCCGGGGAGCCTTTTGTTTTTCACAAAAACATGCTTTTAGGGAGGACGGAGTAAAGTGGAGGTTTAGTCGGAGTAAACCCTGACTTTACTCGGAGTAAAGTCCCAAATTCTCTAGAGAATTTTTGGGTTTGCTCGGAGCAAACCTCCAGCGAGGATAGTTCCCCCTTTGACTTTAGACTACCCTCATTATCAGCGAGGGCTATTCTGCAAAAAATAATAGTCTTTTCACAAAAACACCCAACACCCACCCAAGAATTCTCAAAATCCCTCTGTTTAAAGGCATTCCGCCGTGGGTGGGTGTTGCTCAACACTACACCAAACACCTACCCATCACCCACCCAAAATCTAACCATCCTTCTTCCCAAAATAAGGCATTACACAATCATCCTGCTCATAGAAACTGGGTGGGTGTTTGGTGTAGTGTCTGGTGTAGTGTTAGTCCAACACCCACCCACTCGCAACCCCAGTAAATAAAGGTATTCCCAAAGATTTGGTGGGGTGTTGCCCAAAAACATCAAAAACTCCTTTTTCGTAGTGTAACATCACTATGATACATTTGGAAAATAAAAAGATAAAAAAAGCGAAATAACTTTCAGTTATTTTTTGTATCTTTGTGCCCGAATAGCGATGAAATGGTGCTTAAAAAGGCTCGAAAGTGCATTTTGGAAGAAAATGCAGGTTAGATTGGAAGAAAATGTTCACTGACCTATCAGAAAAAAGCCGTACCTTTGCACCGTCAAACTGAATTAATAACAAAAAAAGATAGCCATTATGAAACAACGACTACTCCAACAATTGAGTTTTGCGAAGCCCCTGCGCCTCGCCCTCGTACTTTCCACCCTTCTCACCCTCCCGCAAACCGCGTGGGGACAGAATATAACGTCTGAATTTACAGGTTATAATGCTACAAATAGTTCAATTTCTTTTAGTAACGGTTCTACTGGTGAATGGGAAACCTATGAAAGCCAAACGGGAACTTTAGGAACATATGGCACAAATGAAGGCTTAAAAATAACAGAAGCAGGTGCTGGAACTATTACGCTTAAACTAAAGTCAAAGTTCAAGGTAACAGGAAGTATCGATATTTCAAAAAATGCCAAATTAGGCACAATCAATGCTACAAACGCAATTAATGGTGACACTAACTACCAATTGAAAATATACAAATCTTCAGACCTTAACAACCCTGTATATCAGAAAGCAGATTTTGCAAGTGGCACTCAAGACATAACACTCACACAGAACGCTTCATTTTCTGATGAAAACATTATTGTACAGATTGATGCTAATGTTGGAAACAGTGGCTATTTCTATATACAATCTCTTACGTTGCAAGACCTTTCAACACCTTACGGTTTGTCTGTCGCAGGAGTCGCTGTTACGAGCGCTAACAAGAATGATGTTCTGAATGATGGAACGATAAGCTTTACTCCAGCCACAGACACTAACCCTACAAATACATTGACGCTTCGCGGAGCCAGAATTGGCAGTACGACCACGTCCCTTGAACATGGTATCACAGTTACCAATCTGGCAAACCTTACGATTATTTGTGCAGGAAATTCTTATAGCGATGTTCATTCTACTGGTACCCCCATATACTGTACTGACGCTTCCTGCGATCTCACATTTACCAGCGAAGAAAATTCTAATAATTATATTCAGTTTAATACCAACGCTACAAGTTTGGTAGAAGGCTTCAAAACAGTAACATATGTAGAAAACAAAGCAGAACAGTTCTTGCCACAAAAGCAAATCGGCTTTATAACTTATAAAATAAATTTTATTTTCAACAGTGCCGTCGGACTTCCTTCATTAAACACAAAGACGAGAACATTTGACACCACACATTTAAATTCCGCTAATTTCAAAGTACTATCAGGTGGAGGTTTTACCTTTGATCCAGCAACATGTACCCTTACAATCCTAGACGGTACAAGATTTGGCAAATTCGCAGATGAGCAACTGCAGCAATCTGCAATATATACAGAAATCCAATGGGAAGTGGATGCAGATTTGAGAGTTGTCATCAATGGCGATTGTCAAATAATTGGAGGTGTTGACGGAAATACAACTTATTACCCTTTCCATAATTACGATACTTCAACTGGGGCAGCACACACTGGTCGTAAAATCTCTTTTGAAAAAGGAGCAGGTGCAACAAACGTAAATCTTGCGTTAGTAGGTGTAGATAGTTTAAAATCAAATCTCATAAGTGGTTTTGCTGCAACTGACGTCAGTTTGTCCAGTGATCTCAAATGGGTGTCGGGATTACCTCTTAATAATTCTGCATCCTTAACAACCAACTGCGATATAACGGTGGCGGGCGTTCCCGTCACAGTAGCAGGAGGCAAAGGCGGAATCACAGCAGGAAATGGTAAAATTTATTTTGATGGTGCCACCAAGAAGATGACAATGAACGGAGCAACCGTAGGGGGACAAATTGTCAGCAACTTAGATGAACTGACAATTGAATTCATTGGTGCGAACTCTGCTTATTATATCTCAAGCACAAACGAAAGTGCTCCGCTTACAATCAATGGCTTAACTGACGCTCAAACAACGACCAGCACGCTATCATTAACTACTGGGAATTCTGGTGCATCTGTTGTTCATGGTTTTGCATCTTTGAATTATAGCAATGGAACATATCTACAGTCCACTAATGCATGCAGATACAAAACAGACGCAAAAGCTATAATGTCGTTGAGTAATGTGAATACTAGTACGCTTTCCTTTACCACAACACCTTACTACCCAGTATGGGTTAAAAACCAGCAGGTCTCTTCTTCAAACTCCGGTAACGTTTTAAATGATGGTACAGTGTCTTATAACGCAGCCGATCATATTCTGACGCTGGATAATGCTGTTATCTCTAATTCGAATGTTATTGAAAGCGAGTTGAGTGACAACCTAACCATCGCCTTTAAAGGCAATAACAAATTGGAAGTATACACAGGAAACAATAGCCCCATTATGTCTGGCTATGACACCGCCACTCTGAAATTCCAGAAAGCAGGAACAGGCGATTGCAAGCTTAACATAGGCTTTGCTAGCGGAGTGAAATTGTCAGCACCTATTATTACGGGGTTTGCATCTGTGGATTATACTACAGACAATCTTTATTATGTCTCCGAGACAGGTACAGATATTAAGGGTAGTACTACTTATGACGCAATGCTCTCTTCTAGCGCAATATATCCTTTGTGGATTGCAGGTACGATAGTAACGGAGGGCACTTCAAGCGGAACAGGTTGGAGTTATGACGCAACTAATAACAAACTTACGCTGACCAATTACACCAAAGCGGATAATGATGGGCATGCGTTTATCAGCAATATGGCCAACTTGAATGTCTACCTCGTTGGTACCAATACCGTTGGTAAACAAGCATTGAGTACAGGAAAAGCGTTCTACACAACCTATACAGATGCAACGCTGACATTCAGTACCGATGAGAACAACAAGGGCACGCTTAGCGCCTCTGGATATGATATTTTCTGCGAAGGATTCAGAACTGTAAATGGTATATACTGCAACAACGGGCTTGGATATTACCCTGGAAGCAGAGAGATTAAGGCTAAGGCCACACCAACCATTAAGTTCGCAAAAAGAAATCAAACTTCTGGTGATGAATTATCACCTGTGGAATATGTAGGAGCCAGTGAGACTCTTCAAACAGCAGTAAATAGTGCGTTCAAAGCACCAAACCCAACTTTTGAAAATGGCTATGAAATATTTCCTGACTCAACAAGGTATGTTTATTCATATTCTGTAGATGGAGTTGTGGAGTTCCCAACCACAGGAACAAATAATAATAATCCTACGAGGACAGATTATGGAGAAATCAGTTTGTTAAAGGCTGGTACAGTGACTATCACCTGTTCATTCCCAGGCAATATGCAGAATAATGCTTGCTCTGCCAGCTATACGTTAAATATTACAAGAGATTTTAATAATCCTTTCGCCAATCAACCAGCCGAGCAGATTTACGCAACGTATTATAATGTGTATGAGGACCTGACATTGCCAGATGGCATTGCAGCCTATGTCATTACAGGTATAAGTGGTAACACTGTTACAACAACTGCTACTGGTTATCTGCCTCACGAAGTACCTGTTCTACTTGAGAAGACAGGAAATGTTGGAACCACAATAACAGGTTATACTGGTAGTGCTGGTAACTTTAGTGGTAATCTCCTAAAGTATGCTAATCAGACGTTTAGTAGTACCGGAAAGGAATATGTACTCTATATGAATGAATTCGTAAAGGCAACAGGAAATATTCCCGATTCAAAGTGTTATCTCGATCTGAGTTCGGTCAATCCTTCACGTGGTATGTATGGTATTGGTGACGGATCGACGAGCATTCGCGAATTAAGAATGGAAAATGAAGGAAGAGACGAGTGGTACGACCTGCAAGGACGAAGAATTGAGCAGCCCACGAAGGCCGGACTCTATATTAAGAATGGTAAAAAGGTAATTGTAAACATTAAATAAGAAAGGAGCACGATATGAAACAGATGATAAAATATACATTCGCAATTGTAACCATGCTCCTTGTATCTCTGGGAGCTAAAGCAGATGGTAAGATCACCGTTAATGGTACTGTTGTTTACGATGTACAAGGAACATCACAAAATGCCTATACTTCTACAGAAGGTACAGTATCTGCCAGTATCGACAACAGCCGCTTGGTAACACTGACCATCACACCAGCTGAGGGTTACTTCGTCATGAAGGATAATATCACAGCCGTTAAGACCATTGATGGTAGTAATGCCCAAACACGTACGCCAGGCGTCAGTACGCCACTCGACATTACAGGTGATGATATAGTAATAGGTCCTACAGCTAAGACCTACACTTTTACGATGCCAGATAATGCATACGATGTAGAGGTAACTGTAAATTTCCAAGCCATTATCGACATTACCAATGCCACGATCACCCTCTCTGAGACCAGCTATACCTACGACGGAACGGAGAAAAAACCTAGCGTATCAAGCGTTAAACTGAGTGGTGCGGAGTTGAATGCCACCTATTATACTATAGATTATAGCAACAATACCAATGCTGGTACGGCTACAGTTACTGTAACTGGTAGCGGAATTTACAAGAACGCCGCCACAGCAACCTTCACCATCGAAAAGGCCAGCCTCACAACGTTGACACTCGCACAAACCGAACTGACCTACAATGGCCAAGAGCAGACGGTGAGCATCAGTTCCGTGAAAGCAGGAGACTTGGTGGTTAGCGATGAGTGGTACGAGATAGACAATAGCTACCCTAACAAGGGAACTAATGTCGGCGAATATACGGTGAAAGTAAATGCAAAGAATGTGGCTAATAATAACTTCCAAGGGGAAGCAACAACCACCTTTGAGATCAAGGCGAAATCAATAGCAGACGCCACCATCACGCTGACACAAGAGAGCTTTGTATATAATGGACAGAACCAAAAGCCTGATGTAACCGAGGTAAAAGACGGGGAGAGGTCTCTGGTGCTCGACCAGGATTACACCATCACCAACGATGGCGGAACAAATGCGGGCGAGTATACCGTAACCATCGCAGGTAAGGGCAACTACAATAGCCAGACCACTGCCAGTAAGAAATTCACCATCACCCCAAAGAGCATCGCCAACGTAACGATCTCGGATATCGAAGACCAGACATATACTGGCAATGCCATTCAGCCTACAGTAGTGGTAAAGGACGGCGAGAATACGTTGGAAAAGGAGACAGACTACACAGTGAGCTACAGCGACAACGTGAATGCCTCATTGTCCACAGCCACTGAGCACGCCCCCACCGTGATCATCACAGGTAAAGGCAATTACGATAGCCAGACTACAGCCAAGAAGACCTTCACAATTGGAAAAGCTGACCCGATGCTGGAGTTCTCACCAGCAGAAACCTCTATCACCATTGGGAAGGAATCGGAGTTCACGAAGCCGAAGCTGACAACAACACCAGAAGGATTATCAGTTACATATGCGTCGATGAATACCGAAATTGCTACAGTAAATGTGTCGACAGGCGACATTACACCTGTAGCTGCTGGCGAGACTGAGATTACTGCGACCTTCGCTGGCAATGACAATTATAATGATGGTATTGCTCACTATATGCTGACTGTTAACCCCAAAACGGCAGACTTGAAATACTCGGCAGAATCGGTAGAAATAACCTATGGTGAGGAATGGACACAGCCCACGCTGACAAACCCCGACAACCTCGAAATAACTTACGCCAGTTCGAACACTCAAGTGGCCACTGTGAGTGAGGCCGGCGTTGTAACGATCGTTGCCGCAGGCGAAACAGAGATCTCGGCAACCAGTGGCGACACGAAAGCAAGCTATCACCTCACCGTGAAGTTGGCTAACCCCGAGTTGCTCTGGGTGGATGATGATCAAGAGGTAGCTGAAGGTATGTCGTACTACATTGGCGACTATTTCTATGGTCCCAAGCTTAAAAACCCGCATCAAGTAAAAGTAAAGTATGACAGCGATGACAAGAAGGTGGCAACCATCGATCCGGAAACAGGTGTGATAAAGGTGGTGGGACCTGGCGACACCAAGATCAAGGCCATCTTTGAAAGTGATGGACGCTATTCAAGTCAGACCGTATACTTTGTGCTGGTGGTGAAGGAGAAATATAACCTCTGGGTGGGCTCTACACAGGTGTCATCAGAGAACCACAAGGACATTTTGGGCGACGGACATTTCTTCTTCGATGAAGAGAGCAAGTGGCTGGTCATTACCAGCAACACCGAACCCAAGGTGATTGAGAGTCGTATGAGCGATCTGACCATCTACATCAACGGTGGCAGCAAACTGGAGCGCATCTGGTTTAACAACGAGGGTAACGCCGAGAATACTGGTAAGTTGTACTTCACATCGTATATGAATATCCCGGGCAGCATCGACTTCTCTACAAGCGATGCCAGCGGCGTAATCAGCGGATTCAGCAGCATCGGCCTCGACGAGGATGCCTTCCTATACCTGCTCGATCCTACGGACGGCAGCTATACAGGCGGCAAACTGGTAACAAAAGATGGTGCAACGGCTCAGGTGGCTACCATCGGACAATACCTGAAGCCGCTCGCAAACGGCAGTACGGTAACCTTCCCCTCAGGAAAATACGACACAGAGGACTTGACCAACAAGGTGATAGACAACATCCTGAACACGCTCATTCAGCATGCAGGCGACAGCGATGAGGACGATGACTACTTCGACTCCGCTGAGAGTGCCATCATACTGAACAACCTGAACACCACCAGCGACATCACCCTCCTGATGGACAATGTGGAGAAAGGCGACCTGATACCTGGTAGCGAAGAGTACGCTGTAAAATTCCGTGGCGGACTGACGTTCATGGTGCCTGATGGTGAGGGAACCATCACGCTGAACGTGAAGACGGAAGCAGGCTATAAGCTGATGCTGATGATAGGCCAGAGCGAGCCGAAGGAGATTATCCAGACAGAGCGTGGCGAAGTATCGTTTGATTATAATGTAGAGAAGCCAACCTACTGCTGCCTCTATCTGGTACAGGATGCAGCCACCAGTCGTGGTACTCGTATCGGTAAGCGCGACAAGCACCACGGTAGTATCCAGTCTGTAAGGGTATTGGCTCAAAAGAGTTCTCTGAATCCACTGGGTGAAATCTCAGGATTCCCCGATTCGAAGACGCCTGAGGTGGAGATTGGCAATGAGGAAACCACTGGCATCAAGGAGATTAAGATCGACAACACCACAAACGATCCTGTAAATGACGATAACAGATGGTTCGACATGCAGGGCCGACAGATAGAGGAACCCACCAAGGCGGGAATCTATATCCAGAATAAAAGAAAGGTGATAGTTAAATAAATAATGAAGGCTCCCCAATCAGGAGCCTTCATTATTTATTAGAAATTCCACTTCACTGCCAACGTGGGATTGATGAAGAACGACTTGTCGTCGTAGGTGTTGTAGATGAAGTTGTTGCTGATCTCAATCTCGCTACCAAAGCTCAAGTGCTCGTTGCAGTTGTACCAGAACTGGGGCTCAGAGAGGATGACGAGTTGTCCGTGACCATCGGCATCTTCACCACGCCAGAAATCAATGAAGCCGGAGAAGGTGAACGACTTGCCGAAGTTCAGGCCCCAGACACCTGTGAGCTGGAAGCTGTTGTAGGCTGAGGTGTACTCATAGCTCTTGAAGTAACGCTTGTACATCAGCTGTACGGAGTAGGTCTTAGAGAAGTCGCCACTATGACCATTCCAGGCACCACCCAAAAGGGCTGCCTGCTGGAAAGAGCCGAAGCGGTTCAGTCCACCATCATACTCCACATGGGCTGCAAAGCCCTTCTTGCCGATATTGAACTCGCGTGAGATCTCAGTGTAGACACCCTCCACAAACTTATTAGAGAGGTCGACATCCACGAAATAGAACCATGAACCCCATTTATCAGCCTTAAACTGCTCGAGGGTTATCGTTGCCGACTGGCGTCCATCTTCCTGATCAGGATAGAGGTGACGACCGAAATCGTAATGTAACTGGATGTTTTGTGCGTTAGTACTGATGGCCATTGCCAACAGCACCATAGAAAGTAGTTTTTTCTTCATTATCCTTAATATTATCTCTATAATCTTAATTCTTACTTCTTAATTTGTTATACATCAATTTTGCAGCATTGTCGGGGGCTTTCTCATCGCCCAGGCGACGGCTTACCTCCTCGTATCCTTGCAGCATCGCCTCGCGGTCAGGTCCGTCGAGTATCTTTTCTAACTCTGTATAGATGTTATCCACGGAGAAGGTATCGGCCACGAGTTCGGGCACCACCTCACGATCGGCAATGAGGTTGACGAGTGAGATGTACTTTACCTTAATCAAATGTTTGCGCAGGAAGGCGATAACCTTGGGGATAGGCGTTTCGTAGCACACCACCTGAGGCACACGGAACAGGGCAGTCTCGAGTGTAGCCGTACCACTGGTAACAAGTGCAGCACGAGCCCAGGAAAGGAGTTCGTAGGTTTGGTTAACAGCCACCTTTATACCTGTATCCTTCAGGAATGGTTGGTAGAAGGCGGGATCGATGCCTGGGGCACCTGCCACCATCGCCAGATCGACGTTCTTGCATCTCTTTACAGCCTCGACCATCGCTGGCAGATTGTCTTTGATTTCCTGCTTGCGCGATCCAGCTAGGAGGGCAACAATTCTCAAACGGCCTGCATCGGCAGGAACACCAAGCTTTAATTGGCCTGAGTCTATCTTGGCCTTGCGATCGGCCTGGAACTCCCTGACTTCCTTAGCCGTGGGGTTGCCCACGTAGTGGATGGGGTATTGATGTTTCTTCTCGAAGAAATCCACCTCGAAGGGGAGGATGGAGAAGAGTTCATCGACATCGCGCTTGATGTTCTTGATGCGATATTCCTTCCACGCCCAAATCTTGGGAGAGATGTAATAATACACAGGGATATCTGTATGAGATTTTACATACTTGGCTATCTTGAGGTTGAAGCCTGGATAATCCACAAGAATAACGCAATCGGGGTGCCACTCAGTGATATCGTGCTTACACATCCTCATATTGCGAAGTATCATAGGCAGATGAAGCAGTACGGGGATAAAGCCCATATAGGCCAGTTCCTTATAATGGCGTACACGAGTGCCTCCGACAGCTGACATCAAGTCGCCACCGAAGAAGCGAAACTCGGCTTCAGAGTCAATTTCTTTCAATGAACGCATCAGGTCTGATGCATGGAGGTCGCCAGAGGCTTCACCAGCAATGAGATAGTACCGCATATAATTGACAATTTGACTATTTCACGATTTGACTATTTTAAATCCCAGGACTTAATGAGATCGAGGGCTTGGTAGGCAGTGACGTCGATCTGAGTGGGGGTGATGGCGACGTAGCCATGCGAGAGGGCCCAGTTATCGGTATCCTCGGCCTCTGGCTCGTCGTTCTGGTAATGGCCCACCATCCACCAGTAATCGTAACCACGAGGGTGATGACACTTGGTAACCTCGTTGCCCCAAGTACCCTTGGCCATGCGGCAGACCTTAACGCCTTTAAAAACATCCACCAGTGGGAAGTTTACATTCAGACAGACGCCCTGGGGAAGGCCTTCGGCTAGCACGCGCTGGGTAATCTGACGAATCAAGGGGCGAAGTGGCTCAAAGTCGGCATCGTCACGATGATCGCAGAGTGAGAAAGCCACCGAAGGGATATACTTCATACAACCTTCGAGCACTACGCCCATCGTACCGCTATAATGGGTATTCACAGAGCCATTATCGCCATGATTGATGCCACCAATCACCATATCAGGCTTACGGGGACAGAGTTCGGCCAGCGCCATCTTGACACAATCGGTTGGCGTGCCGTTGCACGACCATACCTCCACACCCTCTCGCTTCTGCTGAAGCGTGAGCCTCAGCGGCGTAGTGGCTGAAAAGGCACACGAGAAACCACTGCGGGCTGAATCGGGGGCGCAGACGATGATATCGCCGAAATCAGAGACCATCTCCACCAACTCTCGGATACCCTTTGACTGATAGCCGTCATCGTTGGAAATGAGTAATAAGGGGCGTTTAATTTCCATAAAATATCATTGATTTGGGTGCAAAAGTACGAAAAAAGGTTTAAATGGAGAGATTTCTCAGTGAAAATATGTAACTTTGTGCCCAAATTTCTTATTTTTATCAAGATTAACGAAGACAATGGGAAAAATTATTGCTTTGGCAAACCAAAAAGGCGGCGTGGGTAAAACCACGACGACCATCAATCTGGCAGCTTCGCTGGCTACACTTGAGAAGAGCGTGCTTGTTGTGGATGCCGACCCGCAGGCCAACGCCTCCAGTGGACTGGGCGTAGACATTAAAGAAGTGGAATGTTCGCTATATGAATGCATCATCGATAACGCAGACGTTCGTGATGCCATCTACACCACCGATATCGACGGTCTGGACATCATACCCAGCCACATCGACCTCGTAGGTGCAGAAATAGAGATGCTGAACCTGAGCAACCGTGAGATGGTGCTCAAGAACATGCTGGCACCCATACGCGACGACTACGACTACATACTGATAGACTGTTCGCCGTCGTTAGGCCTCATCACCGTAAACTCGCTGACAGCTGCCGACTCGGTGATTATCCCTGTGCAGTGCGAATACTTCGCCCTAGAGGGTATCAGCAAACTGCTGAACACCATCAAGATCATTAAGAACAAGTTGAACTCGACGCTGGAGATAGAGGGATTCCTGCTGACGATGTACGACAGCCGACTGAGGCTGGCCAACCAGATATATGACGAAGTGAAGCGCCACTTCCAGGAACTGGTATTCAAGACCGTCATCCAGCGCAATGTGAAACTGTCAGAGGCTCCGAGCCACGGACTGCCCGCCATTCTGTACGACGCAGACTCTACCGGCGCAAAGAACCATCTGGCACTTGCCAACGAAATCATTTACAGAAACAAAAAATAAGCTATGGCTGTTAGAAAGAAATATGACCGCAACGTACTGGGTCGCGGCCTTGATAGCATCGGCTCTGGCAAAGGCCGAGGACTAGATGCCCTGATCGACACCAGTGATGTACAGACGAAAGGATCGTCGAACCTGAACGAGATTCCCATCAAACTGATTGAACCTAACCCCAACCAGCCCCGTAGGGAGTTTGAGGAGAGCGCCATGAAGGAACTGGCCGCTAGCATCAAGGAGATAGGACTCATCACCCCCATCACCGTAAGGCAGACGGAGCAGGGCACCTATCAGATCATTGCCGGCGAGCGCCGTTGGAGAGCCTCACAGATGGCAGGATTGGAGGCACTGCCCGCCTACATCAAGACAGCTGCCGACGACGACGTGATGGAGATGGCTCTCGTAGAGAATATACAGCGCGAGGACCTGAACGCCATTGAAATAGCCCTGGCCTACCAGCATCTGTCTGACACGCTGGGACTGACACAGGAGCGTATCTCGGAGCGTGTGGGTAAGAGCCGTACCTCGGTAACCAACTACATGCGACTGCTGAAGTTGCCCGCCCCCATTCAGATGGCCCTGAAGAATAAGGAGATGGACATGGGACACGCCCGTGCATTGCTCTCCATCGACAGTCCGTCGGCACAGATCAAGCTCTTTAATGATGTGAAGCGCAACGGCTACTCCGTGAGAAAGGTGGAGGAGATGGTGCAGATGATGAAGCAGGGCGAGAGTCTGCAGAATGTAAGACAAAAAATGGCGCCCAACCAGTTGCCACTGGAATACAGCATACTGAGAGACCGCCTGTCGGAGTTGTTTAAGGTTAGAGTAACGATGAGTTGCTCACCCCAGAGCAAAGGACGCATCAGCATACCATTCGCCAACGAGGAGGAGCTGGAGATCATCATGCAGGTGTTCGACAGAGTAAAGAACGGATAAGCTGAACAAACAGAAAAAAACGTTGAGACAGAAAAGATATACATGGGGTCAAAGGCTGCTGATAGCCGTTATACTCGTTATGGCGGGCATACAGCAGAGTCAGGCTCAGGAGGAACTGCTCAAGAAGGCTGCCGATAAGGCTGTCAGCACGGTAAAGACCATCGTAGGCGACAGCGCCAGAACCATCGTTATTAATGACAGTCTGAAGACCATCATCGGCGAACAGCTGCCAACCGCTATCGCCAATCAGATACCTGACAGCGTGGTGATTACCGACAGCATGACGACAGCTATCAACGAGCAATTGTCGCTCTTGGTCGACTCGACACTCAAGAAGCAGCAGACTCCCATTAAGGACAAGGCTCTGTGGACTCCCGATCCTCAGCGAGCCCTATGGCTGGCATTGGTTATCCCTGGCGGCGGACAGATTTACAACCGTAAATATTGGAAACTGCCCATCGTGTATGGAGGATTCATCGGCTGTATTTATGCCATGAACTGGAACAACATGATGTACAAGGACTACTCGCAGGCCTACCTCGACCTGATGGACAAAGACCCCAAAACGCAGAGCTACAACCAGTTCCTGCATCTCGGTGCAAAGATTACCGATCAGAACAAGAAGCACTACGAGGATATTTTCAGGAAACGTAAAGACCGATTTAGGAGATACCGCGACCTGAGTTTCTTTATTCTCTGCGGCGTCTATGCCCTCTCAGTGATCGACGCCTATGTGGATGCAGAACTATCGGTATTCGACATCTCGAAGGACCTGAGTCTGAAGGTGGAGCCGACGATACTGAACAACCACTCGTCGAGCAATCCGCTGGACGGCTCGTCGGTAGGACTGCAGTGCAGCCTGAAGTTCTAGAGGTGAGAAGCTAGAAGTGAGAGATTAGTAATTTCGAATGAATAATTAAAAGATAAATGAAGAAAAGACTATTTTGGATGATAGCCGCCCTGATGATGGCGGGAGCAAGCAACACCTTGCAAGCACAGGTGGTGATTGAGAACACCATCGAAGAGAATGACAGTATAGACATTGAAGACTTCGACGATTTAGACGACGAGGACGAGGATGAAGACGATGTGGAATCAACCATGATTCCCTCGGAGGACGAGATATCAGTCACCGACAAGGCTGGTAACGAAGAGATTATAGACTTCCCCGAGGCTATGACCTATGACCTCGACAGTCTGCTGAACCTCTACATGTCGAAATCATATCTGGCTCCTGGCGACTGTGAGATGAAGAATGAGAACCCCACATATGCTAAGGAGGTTTATATAGAGCGACTGAGCCGCATGCCTACCGTTATGGAAATGGCTTATAACGACATTGTACAGCGCTTCATCGACCGCTATGCAGGCCGACTGCGCTATTCGGTAAGTTACCTGCTCGGCGCAGCAAACTTCTACATGCCTATCTTCGAAGAGGCACTGGAGGCTTATCAGATTCCTCTGGAACTGAAATACCTGCCTATCATTGAGAGTGCCTTGAACCCGAAGGCCGTATCAAGAGTAGGTGCCACAGGTCTGTGGCAGTTCATGCTGGGCACAGGTCGTCAGTACGGGCTGGAGGTAAACTCACTGGTTGACGAGCGCCGCGATCCCATCAAGTCGTCGTATGCCGCCGCCCATTACCTAAGGGATCTCTACCGCATCTTTGGCGACTGGAACTTGGTGATTGCCGCCTATAACTGTGGACCCGAGAACATTAACAAGGCTATTCGTCGCTACCGTGCTGCCAACGGCAAGACAGAGGCCGACGCCATCACACAGGCTGATAAGGACTACTGGAAGCTGTACCCGTACCTGCCAAGGGAGACACGCGGTTACGTACCAGCCTTTATTGCAGCCAACTACATCATGACATATTACTGCGAGCACAACATCTGTCCGATGACCACCCGTCTGCCGGCACAAAGCGACACCATCGTAGTACATAAGGATGTACACCTGGAGCAGATAGCCGGTGTACTGGGTATCGATACTGACATGCTCCGCACGCTGAACCCAGAGTTCCGTCGCGACATCGTGCCTGGCAGCACCAAGGCCTACCCCATCCGTCTGCCACTGGCCGACACAGGCCGATTCATCGATATGGAGGACTCCATATACAACTACCGCGCCAGTGAGCTGTTGACGAAGCGTGCCATCGTAGATGTAGCCGACGATGTGCCCACCTTCTCACGCAAGAGCAAGGGTCGTAGCAGCCGCTACAGCAGGAATGCCAAGAGAAGTCGTCGAGGCGGCAGTGGACGAGGTGGCAGAAATATTACCATCCGCAAGGGACAAACCCTGTCGCAGATTGCCAAGGCAAACGGAACGACCGTAGCCAAGCTGAAAAGACTGAATGGTATCAAGGGCAATAACATCCGGGCCGGAAAGAAGTTGAGAGTGAGGTGATAGAAGAGTAAGGAGAAAGGAGTAAGGATATTATGGCTGAAGACGAACTGAAAATCCAAGAAGAAGCTGATGATAAGCTGATAAACGGTGCGTTTGAGATACTACTGAACGACTATATCTCATCGCGCCACCGTAAGAAGGTTGACCTGATTACGAAGGCCTTTAACTTTGCCCGTCAGGCACACAAAGGTGTGCGCCGACTGTCGGGTGAGCCTTATATCATGCACCCCATTGCCGTAGCACAGATTGCCTGTAAGGAAATTGGCCTGGGTTCAACGAGTATCTGTGCGGCATTGCTCCACGACGTGGTAGAGGATACTGACTACACCGTAGAGGATATCCAGAACATATTCGGCGCGAAGATCGCCCAGATTGTCGACGGTCTGACGAAGATCAGCGGCGGCATATTCGGCGAACAGGCCTCAGCACAGGCCGAGAACTTCAAGAAGCTGCTGCTCACCATGAGCGATGATATTCGCGTAATCCTCATCAAGATATGCGACCGACTGCACAACATGCGTACCTTGGAGTCGCAACCCGCTAACAAGCAATACAAGATTGCCGGTGAGACACTATATATCTATGCTCCGCTAGCCAACCGTTTAGGACTGAACAAGATTAAGAGCGAGTTGGAAAACCTGAGCTTCAAGTTTGAGCACCCCGACGAGTATGCTGCAATCCAGTCAAAACTGAAGTCGACCAGTGTATCGCGTGATGAGCTGTTTGCACAGTTCACCTCGCCTATCGAAGCCGCCCTTAAAGGAATGGGCATCAAATATGAGATTAAAGAACGCGTAAAGAGCCCCTACTCCATCTGGAACAAGATGCAGAACAAGCACGTGAGCTTTGAGGAGATCTATGATATCCTGGCCGTGCGAATCATCTTTACCCCCAACAACCGCGAGGAAGAAATCAACGAATGCTTCAAGATATACGTGGCGATTTCGCAGATCTACAAGTCACACCCCGACCGTTTGCGCGACTGGCTCTCGCATCCTAAAGCCAATGGTTATCAGGCACTCCACGTGACACTGATGTCGAAACAAGGCCGATGGATAGAGGTGCAGATACGCTCAGACCGCATGGACGAGATAGCTGAGCAAGGATTTGCCGCCCACTGGAAATACAAGGACGGTGTGGAAGAGGAATACACCGAGGATGAGAACGAGTTGAACGAATGGCTACGCACCATCAAGGAGATACTCGACGACCCACAGCCAGACGCGATGGACTTTCTCGATACCATCAAACTGAATCTCTTTGCCAGTGAGATATTCGTATTTACGCCTAAGGGTGAGATTCGCACGCTGCCTGCCAACTGTACGGCACTCGACTTTGCCTTCTCCATCCATACCTTCCTGGGCAGCCATTGTATCGGTGCCAAGGTAAACCACAAGCTCGTTCCGCTGAGTCATAAGCTGCAGAGTGGTGACCAGGTGGAGATTCTGACATCTAAGTCGCAACACGTGAGTCCGTCGTGGATCAACTTCGTATCCACAGCCAAGGCCAAGGCCAAGATCCAGGCCATTTTGCGCCGCGACAACCGCGAGATGCAACGCGAAGGTGAAGAACTCTTGAACGCCTTCCTGCAGAAAAACGGCTTCGAGCCGAGTCTTGCTCTGGCCGACAAACTTTCTGAGTTCCACGGCTACAGTAAACGCGCTGAGTTCTATCTGGCCTTAGGCACCAAGATTGTACTGCTGGGCGAGAAGGACATCGACGAACTGAACGGCAAGAACAAGGCTGATGAGGACGGTAAGGGTTGGCGTAAGTACGTGCCATTCGTCGGCAGCGGCAAGAAGAAGAAAGAAGAGGATGTGCAGAAGCAGGATCTCTTCATCGTACCTGAGAAGTTCAACCGCAAGAAGCCTATCTTCATCAGTGAGGAGAACATCAACCAATATAAGTTCATGGGCTGTTGTCACCCCATCCCCGGCGACGATGCCTTAGGCTACATCAACAATAAGAACCAGATTGAGATACACAAGCGTACCTGTCCGGTAGCTGCCAAACTGAAGTCAAGCTTCGGCAATCGTATCCTCGACATCAAGTGGGATATGCACAAAGTACTCTTCTTTGACGCTACCATCCGCATCGGCGGTATCGATCGCGTAGGCATGCTGAACGAGATTACGCAGGTTATCTCTTCCGAGATGAGCGTTAACATCCATAAGGTAACTATTACCTGTGAGGATGGCATCTTCGACGGCAGCATTGAGTTGCGTGTTCATGACCGTGAGAACGTGAAGGCGATCATCGACAACCTCAAGCGCATTCCCGACCTGAAAGAGATATCGGAGATTATGTAAATAGGATAACCTAGGATATCCTAGGGTCCCCTAAAATAATAAACTACAACAATGAAAAAACTACTACTATTATGGGCCTTAGTGGCCTTATCGCAAAACGGCCTGGCTGCAGGCAAGTATGACAACCCCGACACACTCTTCGTAGCCCGCGACGGCACAGCGGAGTTTCGGAATATCGACGACGCCATAGAGGTTTGTCGCGCATTTATGGACTACCACAAGGTTATTTTCGTAAAAAAAGGCATCTACAAAGAGAAGCTCATCATTCCCCAATGGTTGCAGAACATTGAGATATGCGGTGAGAGTGCTGAGAACACCATCATCACCTACGATGACCATGCGAATGTGAAAGTGATTTTGGGAACAGCCGCCCACCGAGAGCAACCCATGGGCACCTTCCGTACCTATACGTTGAAGATTGAAGGGAATGACATCACACTGAAGAACATCACCATTGAGAACAACTCCGCCCGACTGGGACAGGCTGTGGCGCTACATACCGAGGGTGACAGACTGAAGTTCATTAACTGCCGCTTTATCGGTCATCAGGACACCGTTTATACAGGTATGCCCGCCACACGTCTTTTCTTCAAAGACTGTTACATCTGCGGCACTACCGACTTTATCTTTGGTGCCTCCACAGCTTGGTTTGAAGGATGCATCATCGAAAGTCTGGTGAACTCGTATGTCACCGCCGCCTCAACACCTAAGGATCAGGCCTACGGGTATATCTTTAATCATTGTAAGCTGATTGCCAGCAGTAATGCTACACAGGTGTACCTGGGTCGTCCATGGCGCGACTATGGCTACACACTGTTTATGAACTGCGAGTTGGGTGGACATATCCGTCCAGAAGGCTGGCATAACTGGGAGAAACACCGCGAGCAGACCGCCCGCTACATGGAGTACAACAACAGCGGCGAAGGTGCTCAGCCCGGGAAGCGTGTAGTCTGGAGTCGTCAGCTCTCGAAGAAAGAGGCTACCGCCATTACCCTTGAAAAAGTATTCGCCGATACAGCGAAGCCTTGGTTACCTGAGTAGATGATCAATAAAGCCCCGCCGGTTGGCGGGGCTTTATTGATTATTGCAAATAATCCATTTGCTTCTTAAGGGCCTGTAGTTCCGCACGGACACTTATCAGGCGCTCCAGAACATCGGCCTTCTTCTCGACACCTTTTCTGTTCTGAGTCAGGATCTTACGAGCAGCAGCTAGCTTGAAACCACGCTCCTTCACCAGATTATGGATCAGGCGAATCTGCTCAATATCCTTCTCCTGATACTGACGAATCTTGGCTGCACCACTTACTTTCGGCTTCAGGAAAGGGAATTCCTGCTCCCAGTAGCGGAGCGTACTCTCGTTGAGATCAAACATCTCTGCTACCTCCTTGATGGAGTAGTAGAGTTTCAGGTTCTTGTTCAGATTCAGTGCCATAATTACCTCCTTATTCTATTTTTGATTACAAATTGCAAAGTTCAATCACCTTGTCGATGGCAGCAGAGAGTCCATCGGGGTTCTTACCACCTGCAGAAGCAAAGTGGGGCTGACCGCCACCGCCACCCTGCATCAGCTTGGCAGCCTCACGAACCAGCTGACCAGCGTTCAGACCGTGATCCTTCACCATATCATCGCTGAGCATAACGTTCAGCATAGGTTTGCCGTCGAAGACGGTACCTACCACACAAACAAGATTCTCGGGCTTCAGCTCGCGTACCTTGAAAACAAGATCCTTGGCTGCATTGGGCATCATATCAAACTTACCCGTAATGACAGTCACTCCGTTGATGGTGCGGGATTTGTTGACAAGTTCACCAGCCAGCGCCTGCACGCGCTGAGCCTGGAACTGCTCGATATCCTTCTTCATGGAGTCATGCTCCTCGATATACTTTGCAATAACGCCCTGCAGGTCCTTGGCATTGTTGAAGAATGCCTTCACAGCCTTCAGAAGATCCTCCGTATGATAGAGCAACTCTTCGCACTCCTTACCTGTCTTGGCCTCGATACGACGGATACCTGCTGCCACAGAACTCTCAGAGATGATCTTGAAGAAGCCGATCTTACCTGTGGCCTTGGCGTGGATACCACCACAGAACTCACAAGAAGGACCGAAGCGAACCACACGCACCTTGTCGCCGTACTTCTCACCAAAGAGGGCGATGGCACCGAGTTTCTTAGCCTCCTCGAAGGGCACATCGCGATGCTCATCGAGTTGGATATCCTGACGGATCATATCGTTCACCATGCGTTCCACCTCACGAAGCTGCTCGTCAGAAACCTTCTCGAAGTGAGAAAAGTCGAAGCGAAGGGTATCGGGTGATACAAATGAACCCTTCTGCTCCACATGATCGCCCAGCACCTGTTTCAGGGCATAGTCCAACAGGTGGGTAGCTGTATGATTGGCAGCAGAGGCATCGCGCTTATCGGTATCCACACAAGCCATAAACTGGGCAGCGGGATCCTTGGGCAGCTGCTTCACAATGTGTACCGTCTGGTTGTTCTCGCGCTTGGCGTCGATAATATCGATGGTCTCGGCCTCGTTGCAGATGACACCACAGTCGCCTACCTGACCACCCATCTCACCATAGAACGGTGTATAGTCGAGTACGAGCTCATAGAACTCGTTCTTCTTCTGTGTCACCTTACGATAGCGCAGGATGTGACACTCATATTCGGTATAGTCGTAACCCACAAACTGCTGCTCACCCTGAGCGAGTTCCACCCAATCGCTATTCTCGACGGCAGCGGCGTTGCGGGCGCGCTCTTTCTGCTTCTGCATCTCTACGTCAAACTGCGCCTCATTAACGGTGAAGCCATTCTCACGACAGATCAACTCTGTGAGGTCGAGGGGGAAGCCATAGGTATCGAAGAGACGGAAAGCCTGCTCGCCGTCGAGCTCGGTCTTACCCTCAGTCTTCAGCTGATCCATAGCTTTATCGAGCAGTGAGATACCCTTGTCAAGAGTACGAAGGAAAGAATCCTCCTCTTCCTTCATCACCTTGGCAATGAGCTGCTGCTGAGCCTTCAACTCGGGGAAGGCGTCACCCATCTCAGCTACCAGCGTAGGCAGAAGCTTGTAGAGGAAGGCTTCCTTCTGACCCAGGAAGGTGTAGGCATAGCGAACGGCTCGACGCAAGATACGACGAATGACGTAGCCTGCTTTGGCGTTCGAAGGCAGCTGGCCATCGGCAATGGAGAACGATACAGCCCTCAGGTGGTCAGCACAGACACGCATAGCCACGTTGATATCGTCCTGTTCCTTCGTAATGGGGTTCAGGACTTCCTCTTCAAAAGTGGTGTATTTCAAGCCAGTAATCTGCTGCTCAGCCTTGATAATGGGCTGGAACACGTCGGTATCGTAATTGGAGTGTTTGCCCTGCATCATGCGAACAAGGCGCTCGAAGCCCATACCGGTATCAATCACATTCATCGAAAGCTTTTCCAGTGAGCCGTCAGCCTTACGGTTGAACTGCATAAACACGAGGTTCCAGATCTCTATCACCTGGGGATCATCCTGGTTTACGAGCTCACGACCACTCTTACCTGAGGCCTTTCGCTGCTCTGGGGTACGAGAGTCGACATGAATCTCAGAGCAAGGGCCACAAGGACCCGTATCGCCCATCTCCCAGAAATTATCATGCTTATTACCATTGATGATATGATCCTCAGGCACATGCTTAGCCCAGTACTTGGCAGCCTCATCATCGCGAGGGATGTTTTCTTCAGGAGAGCCCTCGAACACCGTTACATAAAGGTCCTCAGGATTTAGCTTCAGCACATCTACGAGATACTCCCAAGCCATATCAATGGCACCTTCTTTGAAGTAGTCGCCGAAGCTCCAGTTACCCAGCATCTCAAACATCGTGTGATGGTAGGTATCGTGGCCTACCTCCTCCAAGTCATTGTGCTTACCAGAAACACGAAGGCACTTCTGAGTATCGGCACGGCGACGCGGCTCAGGGTCACGAGTACCTAAAATAATATCTTTCCACTGGTTCATACCAGCGTTGGTAAACATCAATGTGGGGTCGTCCTTAATCACCATCGGCGCAGAGGGAACGATGGCGTGCTGCTTCGACTCAAAGAACTTCTTGTATGAGTCGCGAATCTCGTTTGCTGTCATTTTCTTATTTCAAAATTTAATTTTCGACTGCAAAGGTACAAATTATTTCTTATTTTACGCAATTTTTCCGTTAAAAATGTGTACCTTTGTAGCCGAAAAGCTAAAGACCACAGAAAGAATGGACGACGAAATAAAGGACGAAGAGATTTTAGAACAGCAGGAGTCGGAAGACGTTCAGGACGGCCACTCCGATTACAAACCCGTAAACCGTTTTGATGCAGCTGCGGTTCATCACCTCAGTGGCATGTATCAGAATTGGTTCCTAGATTATGCCTCGTACGTAATCCTCGAGCGAGCCGTGCCCCATCTGGGCGACGGATTGAAACCCGTGCAGCGACGCATCCTCCACTCGATGAAGCGGATGGACGACGGACGATATAATAAAGTGGCAAACATCGTGGGCCATACCATGCAGTTCCACCCTCATGGCGACGCCTCCATCGGCGACGCCCTAGTGCAAATGGGCCAAAAGGATCTTCTAATTGACACGCAGGGTAACTGGGGAAACATCCTCACTGGTTCCTCTGCAGCCGCTCCGCGATACATCGAGGCCCGTCTATCGAAATTCGCGCTGGATTGCGTATTCAACCCCAAGACAACGGAATGGAAGATGTCGTACGACGGACGCAACAAGGAGCCCATTACGCTTCCCGTGAAATTCCCCTTGCTGCTGGCTCAGGGCGCTGAGGGTATCGCTGTAGGATTGTCATCGAAAATCCTGCCCCATAACTTCTGCGAAATCTGCGATGCAGCCATCAGCTATCTGCACGACCAGCCTTTCCAGCTCTATCCCGACTTCCCCACATCTGGAAGCATTGACGTATCGAAATACAACGACGGACAACGAGGCGGCGTATTAAAGGTGCGCGCCAAGATCGAAAAGATAGACCAGAAGACGCTTGTGATCCGCGAGATTCCTTTCTCAAAGACATCGGAGACCATTCAGGACTCCATCGTAAAAGCCATTGAGAAAGGCAAAATCAAGGCTCGTAAGGTGGAAGACCTCACGGCGGCTAACGTAGAGATTCAAGTGCATCTAGCCCCTGGCGTGTCGAGCGACAAGACTATCGACGCTCTTTACGCTTTCACAGATTGTGAGATTAATATCTCGCCTAACTGCTGCGTGATCGAGGACAACAAACCTAAGTTCCTGACTGTCAGCGATGTGCTTCGTCATTCAGTAGACCGCACGAAGGACCTTATCCGTCAGGAACTAGAAATCCGCAAGAACGAACTCTTGGAACAGTTACACTTCCAGTCACTAGAGAAAATCTTCATCGAGGAACGCATATATAAGGACAAGAAGTTCGAGGAAGCGCCCAATGTTGACAAGGTTTGCGAGCACATCGACGAGCGACTGACGCCTTACTACCCCACTCTGGTGCGCGAAGTAACAAAGGACGACATACTAAAGCTGTTGGAGATCAAGATGCAACGCATCCTGAAATTCAACAAGGAGAAGGCCGACGAGCTGATGGCCCGTCTGAAGGCAGAAATCGAGGAGATAGACCGCGACTTGGCGAACCTCACGGAAGTAACGGCCAACTGGTTCCAGTTCTTGAAGGACAAATACGGCAAGGACCATCCGCGACTCACGGAGATACGCAACTTTGACACCATCGACTCTGCCAAAGTGGCCGAGGCCAACCAAAAGCTCTACATCAACCGTGCAGATGGCTTCATCGGCACAGGACTGAAAAAGGACGAGTTCGTATGCAACTGCTCCGACCTCGACGATATCATTATCTTCTACAGAGACGGTAAATACAAGGTAATCCGCGTAGCCGAGAAAGTATTTGTGGGCAAGAACGTTCTCTACCTCAATGTGTTTAAGAAGAACGACACGCGTACCATATATAATGTAGCCTATCGCGATGGTAAGAAGGGATTCAGTTTCATCAAACGCTTCAATATGACGTCGATGATTCGCGATAGAGAGTACGACGTGACCCAGGGTACCCCTGGCTCAAAAATACTCTATTTCTCAGCTAACCCCAATGGTGAGGCCGAGATCATCAAGGTGACGCTCGATCCGAATCCGAAAATCAAGAAGATATTCTTCGACAAGGATTTCTCTGAGGTGATGATCAAGGGCCGCACATCGAAGGGTAACCTGCTCACGAAATTCTCCGTACATCGCATCGGCCTGAAGAGTCACGGACACTCTACACTCGGAGGCCGTAAGGTGTGGTACGACCCAGACGTGAACCGCCTAAACTACGACGAACATGGACGACTGTTGGGCGAGTTCTTCGACGAAGACCAGATACTTGTCATTCTGAAGAACGGTGACTACTATCTCTCGAACTTCGACTTGAACAACCACTTCGAGGAGAACATCCTGCGCATTGAGAAATACGATGCTGACAAGGTCTGGACCGCCATACTCTATGATGCTGACAATCAAGGATATCCATATATGAAGCGCTTCGTGATGGATGCCAAGAAGAACAAGCAGAACTGGCTCTCGGAGAATCCTGCGTCGCAGATGCTTCTACTGACGGACACGCCCTACCCCAGAATACAAGTTGTTTATGGTGGCGCCGATGCCTTCCGCGGCTCGGAAGAGTTTGACGCTGAGCAGTTTATCGCTGTCAAGGGCTTTAAAGCCAAGGGTAAGCGTCTCACAACGTACGCCATTGAGAGCATCGAGGAATTGGAGCCCATCCGCTTCCCAGAAGAGCCTGAGAATCAAGAGACACCAGACATTCAGGAGGATGAAAATCTCGACCCTGATGCAGGCAAGAGCGAGCAGCAGGTTCTCGACGAACTGACAGGACAATTACGCTTATTCGATGATGAAGAAATTTGATATTCCCATCCCCATTAGTATTCCCCTCCTGAGTAGGAGGGAACAAGGGGGGGCTGATCAAATGCTTCGTCGGCTAATTGTCGGCGCAGCATTTCTCACCTCTGTCTTTTCATCAATCACTATTAATGCCCAGAGCCATCTATTCGGTCTAGGACCATCGCACATACTCGACACCTATCTTACACCAGAGCATTTCTCTGGTACAGGTCTCACCTATTTATATATAAAGGAGCGCCAGAAGCCGGAAAGTAGATGGAGCACATTGATGGAACACGAGGCAGACATCTCATCAACCGAAGATCGCAGCAAGAGCATCTCCATGTTAGAAGGTAACTACAACTTTTATTGGGGCAAATACTACAAATGGCAGTTGTTTGACGAAAAATTGCAATTACAGGCTGGCGGACTGGTAAATGCCAATTTGGGAGTTCTCTATTGCATGATCAGTTCAAACAATCCTGTACAGGCAAGGGCTTCACTGAATATCATGCCTTCGGGTATCGCAACCTACGGTTTCCGCCTTCTACGCCAGCAGTTCTCGCTTCGTTACGAAGTGGCCTTACCATTAGTAGGTGTTATGTTCAGCCCCAACTACGGACAATCCTACTATGAGATCTTCTCGCGTGGCAACTATGATAACAACATCGTGCCCACCACCTTCGTCTCAGCCCCCACCATACGGCAGCTTGTATCGCTCGAATGGCACACAGGCAAGAAGTGGAATATCCGTCTGGGCTATCTCGGCAACTACCAGCAAGCTCAAGTGAATAACCTGAAACAGCACATCTATACCCATCGTGTGCTCATCGGAATCGCCCATGGCCTATGAAAAAGTATTTGCTATATATAATTAGTATAATGTTTATTGTATCCTCATGTGTTGATACTGAGGAATACGACAACACGCCCCAAGGCAACTTTGAGGCGTTGTGGCACATCATCGACGAACGCTACTGTTTTTTTGACTACAAGCAGCATGAATATGGGCTCGACTGGCAGAATATATATAATATATATAATGTACGCGCGAAAGGAGACCTTGACAGCCAGCAGCTTTTCGAGGTACTCACGGATATGCTCGCAGAACTACGCGACGGACACGTGAACTTGGGAACGGCCTTCGACTATGGACGCTACTGGAAGTGGCATGAGGATTATCCATCCAACTTCAGTGACACCATCCAACGTCGATACTTAGGAACCGACTATCGCATCGCAGCAGGCGTAACATATCGCATACTCGATGACAACATCGGCTATATATACTACGGTAGTTTTACCAACGGTATTGGAGAAGGCAACCTCGACGAAGTTATCAAGCACTTTGCTTTCTGCAATGGACTGATCTTTGATATCCGCGGTAACGGCGGGGGTGACCTCACCAATGCCGAGAAACTCGCCGCTCGCTTCTGCAGCGAAAAGACACTCGTGGGCTATATGCAGCATAAGACGGGTAAGGGACACAGCAACTTCTCGGAAATGGAAGCCCAGTATATTGAACCCTCCTCACGACTCCGTTGGTATAAACCAGTCGTTATTCTTACCAATCGAGAAGTATTTAGTGCCGCCAACGAATTCGTGAAGTATATGAAATGTATGCCCACAGTCAAAGTGGTAGGTGACCGCACGGGCGGTGGAAGCGGACTTCCATTCAATGCCACCCTACCCAACGGATGGACCGTGCGATTCTCTGCATGTCCTATGTATGACCGCAACCGGCAGCAAACCGAGTTCGGCATTGAACCCGACTATTATGTAGCCCTTTCAGAGGCCGATTATGTTAAAGGTGAAGATACTTTGATAGAATTTGCACGTAAACTTTTGGTGGAATGAAAAAATTGTCGTATCTTTGCACCGCAAAAACCAGCAATGCCACGGCCCAAAGCCGCTATGCTGGAAGAGCAAGGGCGCCTGTGGCGGAATTGGTAGACGCGTCAGACTTAGGATCTGGTGTCGTGAGACGTGCAGGTTCGAGTCCTGTCAGGCGCACCTCAACTACACGTAAAACAATAGGAAGCATGAGAAATCCAAGGAAAAAGTGCCCAAAAGGCACAAATATGGCAGAAAATTGCGATATTTTGAAAAAAAAATTAAAATTTTCTTGCAGATTTGGAAATAATTGCCTACTTTTGTCACCGATTTATATAAATTAATGCATAGATATATCATATTTTAATTGTTTAATTATAATTTTTAGTTCAAATGAAAAAGAAAATTATTAATGGTATTCTGATGGCTGCAATGCTTTTTGCAGGCACAACATCATTTGTTTCTTGTAAGGACAATGTGGACGACGTTACCACAAGCATCTACAAGGACCTTGACAAGGTAAAGAACGATCTGCAGCTCCAGATCGATGCTCTTGACTCACGTCTGACATCTCTCGAGGGCCGCGTTGGTACTCTGGAGAGCAAAGTTTCAGCTCTTGAGTCTGAGGTTGCTCAGATTAGGAAGGACATCGAAGCTCTGACTGGTCACGTTAAGAACCTCGAGGAGGAGCAGGCTAAGCTTCAGGCTCGTATGGACGCTGCCGAGAAGAAGATCGCCGAGCTCGAGGATTACGTAAAGAACGCCATCTATGACGTTAAGATTGAGGAGACTAACGACGCTGTACTCGGTACAATCAACCTCCCATTCCTCCAGGTGCCCACTATGATGAGCTACTATGGTCTGAACGCAAGTGGTCTGAAGCAGTTCCCAACCGCATCATCTAAATTCCACGTATACTATTACAATGGTGATGGTAGCATTGATGAGTATCTCGTAAATGGTCAGTATGCAAGTCAGATTGATCCTTTCATGAAGGGTGTTAACCCCATCAAGTTCGAGGGTCTTGGCGCTCAGATTGCTCAGTACACCAACAACGTAGGTACTATCTACTTCTCTCTCAACCCTGTAGGCGTTGACATCACTGGTGTTACATTCGACTTCATCGACAGTAAGGGCAATGTTTATCCTTATGAGATTTCTGACGTGAAGGGTTCTGACCACTGGCTCGCTATTGGTGCTGGTAAGACTGGTTATGGTAGAGATGAGGCTTCCGAGAGCGACAACGTAAACCTCTATGAGGCTAAGGTTCACCTGCCCATGGCTAAGTGGGAGTATGCAATCTCTTACAACCTCGAGGATACATGGAAGACTCTGGGTAATATGAGCGAGATCAGCAACATTGTTAGCAAGGTAAAGGAAGCTAAGAGTGAGGGTGGTAAGACTGAGGCCAGCAAGGTGCTCATCAAGGAGGCTCTCCAGTGGATTCAGAACCAGTACCAGAAGACTTATAACGACAAGCTGAAGATGAAGTATCAGGCTCTGCGCGCTACCGGTAAGGTTAACGTTGCTAAGTCAAGCACTCACCTCGTAGTTGCTGCTGTTGAACCTCTGTCATATAAGACATTCTGGGAGCTCGATCAGAATGGCAAGAAGGCTCTGAAAGGTAACGCTGACGCTGAGGCTATTGAGAAAGCTGTTGCTGAGCTGCTGAAGGTTGTTGGCAAGAAGGCTTCTGAAATCAAGGGTGGTATTGAAGGAACTGGTGAGACTGTTACTGTTGGAGGTAAAACCGTTACAACAGGTGAGATGGCTCTCGGCATGATTAAGGCTATAGTTGACAACCTTCCTTATGCTAACAACGTACTCAACTCTTTGAAGGGCGTTTATCAGGCAGCTGAGAATAATGACATCGCTGCTATCAACACTAAGGTATCTAACTTCTTGTCAAAGGTATCTGCTAAGATTGCTTCTGTAGCTGGTGACAACTATTTCTTCAACTGCGTAACTCCTATCATCCTGTTTGAGGGTCCCGAGGGTATCGATCGTCTGGTTCCTGGTGCAACACTTGACATCCTGAACAACCGCATGACCGTTATTCTGACATCTCCGACTGAAGAGTACCTCGTTCCTGCAATGTATAAGTATGTAGCAGTACGTTGGAATGACCAGATTGTTGATTCTAAGATTCTCAGCGGTCAGGAGAAGGTAACTGCTCTGAACCTCCATCAGGGTGAGTGCGAGATTATTTACCAGACTGTTGACTACGCTGGTTATGTAGTAACCAAGAGCTATCCTGTAACTGTTAAGTAATCAGGTCCCAGTGAGTTATTAACATTGTGAATTAAAAAAAATTAAGTAACAGATATGAAAATGAAGAAAGCAATATTGTCTTGCCTGATGCTGATGGCTGGTCTGTCAGTATCTGCTCAGGAGCAGAAGGGCACGACAGAATACGTCTTCGAGCCGCACTGGTATGTACAGCCTCAGATTGGCGCACAGTACACAACTGGTGAGACTAGCTTCGGTGACCTCATTTCAATTCCTAACATTCAGGTTGGTGTTGGATACCAGTTCTCAAAGGCTGTTGGCGCTCGCCTCGCAGTTGATTTCTGGCAGGGTAAGGCTGGTTTCGATAAGGATAAGGTAAAGGCTTGGGGCTTGGGCAACGATCTGAACTACAAGTTCACATACTTTGCTCCTGCAATTGATGTTACCTTCGACCTCTCTACTATCATCGCAGGTTTCAATCCCAACCGTGTAGTTAGCTTCGGTGCCTTCATCGGTGGTGGTGTGAACTTCCGTTCTGCCAGCGACGAGGCTGCTGATACAAAAGTTAAGGTAGACCAGATGATTAAGAACGTTACCACCGCTTCTGGTTGGACTCCAATGTTCGAGAACAAGTCTGCAGTTCTACCTTTCGCACAGGCTGGTCTGACTCTTGATTTCAAGGTAAGTGATGCTATCAAGCTCGGTCTTGAGCTGAATGGCAACATCCTTGGTGACAAGTTCAACTTTAAGGATGCCGGTAACCCCGATTCATACTTCAACCTCCTGCTCGGTGCAAAAATTGCTCTTGGCAAGACCTACTCTACCAAGTTCATCCCCGCTCCAGAGCCCGAGATCAAGTATGTTGAGAAGATCGTAGAGAAGATCGTAGAGGTTCCTGCTCAGCCCGTAGTTACAGCTGCTGAGCCCCTCCGCCGCGACATCTTCTTCCAGATTAACAAGACCATCATCCGTGACTCTGAGGCACAGAAGGTTCAGGACATCGTAGCTTACATGAACCAGAACCCCACCTCTAAGGTTATGATTACTGGTTATGCTGACGCTGGTACAGGTAACGATCGTATCAACGACCGTCTGGCTGCTGGCCGTGCAGATGCCGTTGTAAAGGCTCTGAAGGATGCAGGTATCGCTGAGAGCCGCATCAGCTTCGACAGCAAGGGTGCTCGTGTACAGCCGTTCGAGGATAACGACAGCAACCGTGTATCTATCTGCATCGCTGAGTAAAATCAAGTTAACAGATAAGAACCAAAGCCCGGTCCCTGAATGGGGCTGGGCTTTTTTCTGAATATTTAAATAATATGTATATGAAAAAGATATTTACTCTGATTATTATGGCAAGCATGACACTGAAGGCTACAGCGCAATTGGATAATGGATTTTATCGTATCCAGAACACCAATACAGAGCGTTATATTGTCATGTATGATCCTTATGTATTAGTCAATAAGGCAACAGTAACTGTAGCATTAGATGCCTTACAGACAATAACATCCTGGAATACTGTCAGATCACATATGGGATCAGTATGGTATATTGAAAGCAAGGGAGATTCTCAATATGATCTTTATTGTCAACATTCAAGTCTAGGTGCAAATAGTGATGGTTTTTACCCCAGTATTTTTTATAATGATGGAGCATATCGTATATACGGAGAATATAGTGGATTAACAAAATATCTATCTGACCTAGACGACGAAGACACTGGGGAAGGATATGTAAGTATTGCTGGAACAAAACGAAACTGGAATATTATTCCTATCGGAGGTGATAATTATATTGGTATAGAGCCTGAAACGAAAGCAGAAGGACATTATTGGGCCACCTTTATGTCGGGATTCCCATTCAAGTTAGGCAGTGGCATGACTGCATACTACATAAACAGTGTAGATGATCATGGTTTCGCGATGACCGAAATGGGAAGTGAAATTCCGGCAAGAGTACCTGTTCTTATCCGTTTGAACGGCAGCAGTCCCTCTGATAATATAATTACTCTGATGAAGAACAGTAGTGCAGCAGCCCCTTCTGGTAATAAATTGTATGGTGTATGGTACAGCAGTAATCTAGGCGGTAGACACGAAGACCATAATGTAGTATGCGAAGACAATAACCGTATCCTTGGCGAATATGATGGAAAATTGGCATTTGTTAAGGGCAGTGGTCTGATTGAGCACAACCGTGGATATCTTACTGTTGGGGATGATGCTGACAGTAATATCATTGAAGCAACCAGTGGAATTACCAATATCCAAAATATTGAAAAGACAGAGACAGAGAAGAGTGTTTACACACTGACTGGTCAGAAAGTTCCTGAAGGCACGACACCACGTCGTGGCATCTATATCAAAGACGGGAAAAAGATCGTGATTAAGTAACACATAACATCCATAATAAAAAAGCTCCCAGAAGTGGGAGCTTTTTTTGAAGTATATAATATTTTAGAATAACGTCTTTGTAAACCGAACACTCAGTGAAGGATATACAGGGAACTTCTTAGCCAAATCAATATAATCACCAACCTGACCTCCAATATTCTTAACATCCTTCATCAAATTCGTTCCATCATGCACATAAAGATCAGGCTTTCCGCCCCAGAACAAGACACCAGCATCAACTGACACCGTCCAGTCATCACGGTTCTTCAGCAGACGACCTCCATAACCAAAGCCTATATAAGGCTTAAAGCTATTTGACTTTGCCTGCACCCTAACCATATTATTCTCATCAGCCTCCATCATATAAGGATCGCCCTCGGCATGGATCAGATTACCATTGGCATCATACACGTCATGTGCATATTCTCCAAGATGGAACCCCATTCGACCAAATTCCAAGATACGTCTTTCCATTTCAGGGTTCATTGAAAAACCGACCTTCTTACCATTAGGATCATCAGGGTCTGGAACTTGAATAATGGGAATGGGATTATCATAAACAAGATCCTGTTCTGCCTTCCAATACATATTATTATAAATTCCCAACGAAATAAGTGTATTCATTGACTCCGTGGTATTCACTGCTTCAGCGAACTTAGAAGGACCCCAATAAAAACCTGCAGTAAAATGCCAATGCTTATTGTTCTTAAAGGGGAACACATCGAGCAGAAGTTTTACATTATTCATCGTCGGTTTACCCAACATATCCACATGATCATCAACTTCTATGCCATTAAAATCGTGAAGCATTTCTTTCAAACGGTCGAAAGTAGTCTCAACACGATTACCATTCTCATCATACTGACGAGCAGGCTTATCACCAATCATCACGTCAAACTTCATCTTAGCGGTAAAACGGGGCATATAATCAAAACCGGCACGAAGCTGAAAATACTCACCGATAGGTGAAGCAAGATCTATACCGATACCCGTGGTTCCAACACTGATAGACAAATCCAGATGCTGGAAGATATTATGCTCCTTCCAGTATTGTGCTACTGGAATGTACTCAGACTGCTTCTCGTTGAGAACAGGCAGCTGCTGAATAGAATCAGTCTGCGCCGTAGCAGTCATTCCCAAACTGGCCATAGCCAGCATAATCATCATTTTTTTCATGTAGTTATCCTTTTAAATGATTGCTTATATTCGTTTGTTTATCTATCATCACTATTTCATCCGCCATCCTTTATCCTGCTCTACCATTGGAACAACTATTTCTTCATTGATAGAGTCGCCATAGCAAAGAACAAGAAAGACACTCGTAAGATGACGTAATGTATCTGTTGAGGCTCTGGAAATTCGTACTTCGCGAATACCATGATGAGCGTGTTCCTGCTGGGCCATAAACTGTCGATAAGATGTCAGCAATTGCTCACGATAGTCATCAGGCAGGCTGTCGGCCCCATTCTTGCCCTCTAAGAACTGCTCATACTCACCGTGAATAAGGTGGTCATAGTAGCCCTTTGCAGCCAAGGATGCCATTTCCTCTGGAGTTGCACCAGAACAGGCCATAACGATTATCAGAGCAACAATAGCCCACAACAGATTCTTCATTACTTCTGGCGGACAAAGACATTAATAGGAGAACCTGTAAGCGTCCAGTTCTCGCGAATCTTATTCTCGAGGAAACGTTTGTAAGGCTCTTTTACATATTGGGGCAGGTTGGCATAGAACACGAAGGTTGGAATCTGCGTGTCTGGCACCTGTGCCACATATTTAATTTTAATATACTTACCTTTCACAGAAGGAGGTGGGAAAGCCTCAATCAGTGGCAGCATCACCTCATTGAGTTTGGATGTACCAATCTTTACCTTACGGTTGAGATACACGTCTTTAGCCGTCTCCAAGACCTTGAAGATACGTTGTTTGGTCAGTGCAGAGGCAAAGATGATGGGGAAGTCTACAAAGGGTGCCATACGCTGACGGATGGCATTTGTGAAAGTGTCAATAACTACCTGTGATTTATCTTCTACGAGATCCCATTTATTGACCACCACCACCAGCGACTTATTGTTCTTCTGAATCAATTGGAAAATATTCATATCCTGGGCTTCAATACCACGCGTAGCATCAATCATCAGAATACAAACATCAGAGTTCTCAATGGCACGAATAGATCGCATCACGCTGTAGAACTCCAGGTCCTCTGTCACTTTATTCTTACGACGGATACCTGCTGTATCCACCAAATAAAAATCAAAACCAAACTTATCATAACGAGTATAAATACTGTCACGGGTTGTACCAGCAATCTCCGTTACGATATTACGTTCTTCGCCAATAAAAGCATTGATAATGCTCGACTTACCGGCATTAGGACGACCTACCACTGCGAAGCGGGGAATACCATCTTCCAAGTCGTCCTTGGTTTTCTCTGGCAACACCTCCAATACCTTATCGAGCAAGTCGCCTGTTCCGCTGCCCGTAGCAGCACTTATCGGATACGGATCACCCAATCCGAGTTTATAGAATTCGTACTGATCATAAAGATCCTTACCATCATCGGCCTTATTGGCCACAAGTATCACAGGCAGCTTTGCACGGCGCAGAATCTGAGCCACGTCCATGTCCCAACCAGTCACGCCATTGTTTATGTCACAAAGGAAGAGTACCAAATCAGCTTCCTCTGTAGCAATAATCACCTGTTTACGTATCTCCTCCTCAAATATATCGTCGGAATTCACTACCCAGCCGCCTGTATCGACGACAGAGAACTCACGACCGTTCCATTCGCACTTGCCATATTGGCGGTCACGAGTAGTACCCGCCTCATTGCTGACAATCGCCTGACGAGATTTCGTCAAGCGGTTGAACAGGGTTGATTTCCCCACATTCGGGCGACCTACGATTGCTACTAAATTTCCCATATTATTCGGGGTTATATCCAAAATTATTCAATTCTCGCTCAGAGCTGCGCCAGTCTTTGTCGACCTTAACGAATACCTCCAGATAAACGGGCTTGTCAAAGAACTTCTCTAGAGACTTGCGTGACTCGGTACTTACCTTCTTCAAAGCTACACCTTGATGGCCTATGATGATTCCTTTCTGGCTGTCACGTTCCACATATATGATCACATTAATATGGATGTGCTTATCATCTTCCTTGAAACGCTCCACACTAACCTCTACAGAGTAAGGAATTTCCTTATCGTAATAAAGCAGAATCTTTTCCCTAATAATCTCCGAGACAAAGAATCGAGCAGGTTTATCTGTCAACTGGTCCTTATCAAAATAAGCAGGACTCTCTGGAAGCAGCTCTTGAATACGCTTGAGCAAAATATCTACACCGAACTTGTTCTTTGCTGAAATCGGTAATATCTCAGCCTTCGGCAGGAGTTTATGCCAATGCTCGACAATGTCCCCAAGTTTCTGAGGATCACTCTCGTCAATCTTATTGATCAGCAAAAGCACAGGAATCGTCATTCTCTGCACTTTCTCCAAGAAGTCCATGTTCTTCTCCGGGTTCTCCACCACATCAGTTACATACAGCAGAACATCAGCATCTTGTAAAGCAGACTCCGAGAACGCAAGCATCGACTCCTGGAGCTTGTAGTTAGGCTTTAGTACGCCTGGAGTATCGGAGAAAACAATCTGCATCTCAGGCGTGTTCACAATACCCATGATACGGTGACGGGTGGTTTGCGCCTTGAAAGTAGCAATGGAAATACGCTCACCAACCAATTGGTTCATGAGCGTACTTTTACCTACGTTGGGGTTGCCAACGATATTGACGAATCCTGCTTTATGACTATTTACTGCCATCGTAAGCCCATTTGTAGTAAGATGCACCATGTACGAATCCAGCACCGAAGGCAGTGAAAATCATGTTGTCACCTTTCTTGAGCTTACTTTCGTTATCCCAAATGGCCAAAGGAATGGTTGCGGCACTTGTATTACCATAGCGCTCAATATTTACCATTACCTGCTCCATCGGGAGTTCCAAACGCTTGGCTACTGCCTCGATGATTCGCATATTTGCCTGATGCGGAACGACCCACTGGATATTATCCTTATTCAGACCGTTACGCTCAGCAATCAATGCGCAGTCATTGCTCATATTCGTCACCGCATAGCGGAACACCGTACGACCCTCCTGATAAAGGTAATGCAGACGGTGGTCAACCGTGAAGTGCGATGGTGGGCAGACAGAGCCTCCGGCTTTCATGTGCAGGAACGGGAGTCCCTTTCCATCCGTACGGAGATAAGAGTCCATCACACCGATATTCTGTTCTTCAGTAGCCTCTAAAAGAACGGCAGCCGCTCCATCTCCGAAAAGAGGACATGTCTGACGATCCTTATAGTCTGTTACCGACGACATTTTATCGGCACCGATAACGATGATTCTCTTATAGCGTCCGCTCTGAATCATCGTCGCTGCCACATCGAGCGTATAGAGGAAGCCACAGCAGGCACCCCAGAAATCAAACGCAAAAGCGTTTTTCAAACCAAGTTTGCCTACCACGATGGATGCTGTGGAGGGGAACTTATAATCTGCCGTTGAAGTGGTAACAATCAGCGCATCTATAGTATCAGGATCAACGCCTGTCTTCGCCAACAACTGCTTTGCAGCCTTACGGGCCATATAGCTAGTGCCAAGACCCTCCTCAGTAAGGATACGGCGTTCCTTGATACCGACACGCGTCATAATCCACTCATCGTTGGTATCTACCATTCTCGATAATTCCTCGTTAGTGAGGACATAATCGGGAACATAGCCACCAATGCCGGTGATTATAGCGTTGATTCTATCCATTACTCAGCTACTTCGTCCTCTTTCTTGATAGCTACCTTACCACGATAGTAACCACAGGTGGGGCATACAGTGTGATAAACATAATATGCGCCACAATTAGGGCATACTGCAAGTGTAGGAGCTACTGCCTTGTCGTGAGTACGACGCTTGAGTGTACGAGTCTTTGACTGTCTTCTTTTAGGATGTGCCATAATTATTCTAATTTTTAATCTTTAATGTTTAATGCTTTCAATTTCTCCCATCGGGGGTCTATCGGCTGGGTGGACTCCTCATCGCTGCTTCGGTCAGCTGACAGCTCTTCCAGAGCTTGTGTCATGGCAGGATTGCACTTGCCAGGTGCATGCACATGCCTGATGGGTATAACCAGTGCGACAAACTCATAGATGAACCACGCCATGTCGAGTATTCCTTCGTCCTCAGGCACCACGATGATATCATCTTCCTCTGAGTAATTGCTTCCGAGCTTGACAATCAGACGGTTGTCGGTATCTACCGGCAGTTCCATATCGTCGAGACATCGGTCGCAAGGAATGATCACTATGCCATCCGTATGGAGGTTGAACTCGAAAAAACCGGTTGCCTTGCGTATAGACACCGACACATGCAAAGAGCCCTTCTTCACGTCAGCACCGTCTAAAGCCTCAAAATAGCCTTCATCAAGAATGAAATCTAAGGATGTCTCCTCATCCTTCAATCCTTTCAGATCTATCTTCAATGACTCCAAACCATTCATAATCATACCTAATGGGCTGCAAAGTTACAAACTTTTTTCCAATTAAGGGACGGTAATTTTATTTTTTTATCATTTTACTGCAAATTACATGATATACAGAGGATTATATTACACACTTTTAGGGTAATTTGTGCAATAATATGAAACAAACTGCGTTAATAATACATATGCAATGGACAGACAGAATCAGACAGGTTAAAATAGTCCTGGTATTGGCAGCCATCATGATAGCTGTCACCTCTTTACTTGTATCTCACTATCTAGTAAAAGACCTCTCCAACGAAGAGCGAAAGAAAATGGAAGTATGGGCACAGGCTCTACATGCTCTCAACCATGCCGATGAAAACACTGATCTCACCTTAGTACTCGACGTTATTCAGGGAAACACCACCATCCCTGTTATTGTGATGGACACGAGTGGCCATGTAAGCGATTATCGCAACATTGCCATAGATGCAAAATCTTTTGCTGATTCAGATAAATACGTGGCACACTATGGGCAACGACTGTATGAAAGCGGGAAATTCATCCGTATCCATCTAGGTGACTCCACAAAAACCAGCGACTACCAATTGGTTTGCTATGACGAATCTACACTATTGAAACGGCTCTCACAATATCCTTATTGGCAATTGGGAATAGTTATGATTTTTGTAGTTATTGCCATCTTCGCCTTACTCTCCTCCAAGAAAGCAGAACAAAACAAAGTATGGGTGGGACTGTCGAAAGAAACAGCTCATCAACTTGGCACACCAATATCTAGTCTAATGGCATGGGTAGAAATACTCAAAGAAAATCATCCTGATGACGATATGATTCCTGAGATGGATAAAGATGTTAAACGTTTGGAACACATTGCTGAACGTTTCTCTAAAATAGGATCATTACCGGAGCCTAAAGACAGTTCCATGAATGAAGTACTTGAGCATGTGGTTGAATATATGCGCAAGCGAACATCAAATAAAGTAGACATCATTTGTAATGTTCCAAACCATGATGTGATAGTAAAGATGAACGCATCACTTTTTGAATGGGTCGTTGAGAACCTATGCAAAAATGCTGTAGATGCAATGGAAGGAAGCGGTCAGATAACCATTACATTGACAGAAGAAAACAAATATATTGCAATCGAAGTATCCGATACGGGCAAAGGAATCCGCAGGAAAGATATCAAAAATGTCTTTACACCTGGTTTTACCACAAAACAACGAGGCTGGGGACTTGGCCTTTCTCTCGCAAAACGCATCGTAGAGGAATATCACAAAGGGCATATATATGTCAAATCCTCAGAACTTGGGAAAGGAACAACTTTCCGTATCGAGTTATAACCAAATGAAAAGAGCCCTGAATCATTTCTGACTCAGGGCTCTGATAAATAAAAGTGGCGGC
>R26__coassemble_56_pt1 | contig 74401 bp, 59 predicted proteins | sample R26__metabat2_high_PE_018 | metagenome-assembled genome bin R26
CTTTTTCTTCTTTCACCTTGTCACGATCCTGCACCTCGGCGATGTCGATATCCTGTTCGATGTAGTTGAGCTCAGCCTGATTGACGCGCTTGTTCTTGCGGGGCTTCTCATAGAGCCACATCCAGAGGCCCATCCAGATATATCCCAGCACACCAATGATGATGAAGGCCATCTCCCAGCCCCAGGCACGAGCCAGCAGGGGAATGGTGGCAGGGGCTGCCAACGCTCCTACAGAGGCACCGCTATTGAAGATAGAGGTGGAGAAGGCACGGTCTTTCTTGGGGAAGTATTCGGCTGTGGCCTTGATGGCAGCAGGGAAGTTGCCTGCCTCACCAACGGCGAGGATCATACGGCAGCTGAGGAAGAGCCATACCGAGATGGTGGCGATGGCTATAGCGGCATCGCTGCCTGCCTGAACGGCGCGCAGGGCCTCGATAGAGTCGTAGCCCTCGATGTTCATGGCCACCCAGCCGCATCCGGCATGCATGACAGCACCCGTAGACCATACGAAGATGGCAATGAGATAGCCTTTCTTGGTGCCCATCCAGTCGATGAATTTACCTGCAAAGAGGTTGGCGATGGCATAGAAGAGCGAGAAGAGACCAGTGATCTTACCATAGTCGGCATCGGTCCAGTGGAAGTCGACGGCAATGAAGTCTTTCCATGTTAATGACAAGACCTGACGGTCCATATAGTTAACGGTGGTTGCCAGGAAGAGCAACGCACAGATGACCCAGCGGAAGTTGGACATCTTAGTAGTTTGTACAGGAGCCATAGTTATCTGATATCAATTACTGGGATATTGTCCTTATCATTATAATACAGGTTCTCGCCAGCCATACCCCAGATGAAGGTGTAGTAGTAAGTACCTGCAGCAGCATGCATGCTCCACTCTGGGCTCATGATGGCCTGCTCGTTGTGCAACCATACGTTGCGACTCTCCTGAGGCTGACCCATCACATGCGAGATGGTCTGACCCTCGGGCAGATTGAAATAGTAGTAAGCCTCGATACGACGTCCATGGGTGTGAGGAGGCATCGTGTTCCATACAGCACCAGGATTCAACTGAGTGAGACCCAGCTGCAGCTGACAAGGACCTTCCTCCAGCACATCGTTCACGATGAGCTTGTAAACGGTACGATTGTTGGCTTCCTCAACGGTTCCTACAGGACCCCATACAGCAGCCTTCAGCGAACCCTTACGTCCGTCGAGGGTGATCCATTGAGTCTTATAGTGCTGATGGGCTGTGGCAGAGTTCAGATAGAACTTGGCAGGATTCTTAGGATCCTTCGAGCGGAACTGAACCTTCTTGTTCACATCCTGATCCTTACCAATGTGGCCACGACCGATATAAAGCGCCTCCTTTGGAGAGAGAGCGTACTCCTTACCATCCACGATGACCACGCCATCGCCCTGACCACAGTTCACTACACCCAACTCACGATTATACATGAAGTATTTCTCCTTGATGGTGTTGTCCACGTCGAGACCCAGCTCCCAGAAGTTCTCCAGGGTCAGCGTGGTGTTAACGGGCATCGCGCCACCAAAGATAAAGCGATCGTAGTGTGAGTAAGTCAGCAGGATAGAGTCTGCCTCCATCACCTTCTCCATCACAAAGCGCTCACGGAGCAGTTTCGTGTCGTAGTGTTTCACATCCTCGGGATGACAGGCCGTCTGGAACTTCACGTGCTGAGCCCCCACAAACCTATCGGCCTCCTGCGCATTGGCAGAAAGCGAGAGGGCCATCGCCCCCACAATAGTTAGAATTGTTTTCTTCATTGTTATTTTGTTTTAAGTTTATATCATTCAACACAGAGATACAGAGTCACAGAGTTTTTATTTTTCTCTGTATCTTTGTACCTCTGTGTTCCATTTTCATTTTGCGGCTTTTTCATCGGCTACGATGCGACGACGATTGATGAACACCATAGCGATGGTGATGAGCGTTAGGATACCTGCACCCACGTAAGCCAGATTGTTCACGCACTTATAGATCACCCAACCAAAGAGGCTCGATGCAAAGTCGAGCGCACCAGCCTGGAATCCCTCAGGAATCTTGGCAGCAGGATCATTTGTCTGGGCATAAACCGTCTGGGCAGCCTGAGAGAAGGCTGGCGCCATATCAGTCACAAACCACAGTCCGATACCCACAGCCACAATACCAATGATCAGGGTCTTCACCACATTACCCTTGGTATAAGGCAGCACCATCACAAACACATAGAACATACCTGCGAGCGAAGCCAGTGGCAGGAACTCGTTGCCAGGCAGAGCCACAGCCATCAGCAGAGCCAGAGGAATCAGGATGAGTGAAGCCACCAACGTAGTGGGATGACCAATTACCAAGGCTGGCGACATACCGATGTACACCTTCTTACCAGCCCACTTCTTCTGCACCACCTCCTGCGTCTTCTCAGCGATAGGCTTCAGTCCGTCGATGAAAAGCTTGGTGATACGAGGAATCAACTCCATCACAGCACCCATGGTTACACCCAAGAACAGCACCTTCTTGATATCCAACTGAGCTACAGCACCAATCAAAGCGCCTACGATGACACCAAGCACAATGGGCTCACCCAGCACACCAAACTTCTTCTTCAGGCCCTCAGCATCGATGTCGAGTTTCGAGAAACCAGGAATCTTGTCGAGCAACCAGTTGATGCCAATGGCAAAAGCCGTGAAGCTCTGGCAGAAAGGTTGTGGGATGCTGATGCCATCCATATCGTCGTAATAACCCTGGAACTTCTCGGCTGTCAGATCGGCCATCACCAGCGTGATGATGTAGCACACGATAGCTGCGAAATAACCCCAAGCCAGACTCTGATCCATCACGAAATATGCCACAGCACCAATGAAGGCGAAGTGCCAGTAGTTCCACAGGTCGATGTTGACCGTACGTGTACATTTGGTTATGAGCAACAGGAAGTTCACACCCAGACAGATGGGAATGATCAGTGCGCCTACAGCCGTATTGTATGCCACAGCTGCAGCAGCAGGCCAACCCATATCGAACACGCCCAACTGGAGATTGTAAAGCTTCGAAATCTCGCTCAGCGGACTACCGAAGTTGTTGGTCAGCAGGGCTGTCACAATACCCAATCCCACGAAACCGACACCCACGTAGAGTCCCGATTTCAATGACTTTCCGAACTTCATGCCGATACACAGACCGATAATGGTAAAGAGGATTGGCATCATGACTGATGCACCCAGACTGATAATGTAACTGAATACTTGTTCCATTTTTCTTTTGATTTTAGTTTTAGCTGACAAGGCCAGAGCAAACCGAATGCAGAGAGCAAGCTCTCTGCTGAGGTGCCGCCTGGACTCGCACACGTCTCTTGACGGGTGCAAAGGTACAAAAAAAAGGCGAAACGCATTGCATTTCACCTTCTTTTTTTACGTTATCGTTAACGTTGAGTGTTTTACCAAACCTGTGCGCGCTTCTCCTTTGGCACGAACATCTTGTCGCCCTCCTTAATACCGAAGGCATCATACCAGGTATCGATCATAGGCAGGGCAGCCGTCACACGGATGCGGTTGGGTGAGTGAACGTCGCTGTTCACGATCATAGCGGTATACTCAGGTGTGCTGTTGCTAGCCCATACACGAGCGTAAGCCAGATAGAAACGCTGTGCAGGTGTAAAGCCCTCTGCATCCTTCAGAGGCTCCTGCTTCATGCGGTTCTCAAAGGCGCGATAGGCAATCTTCAATCCACCGTTATCACCGATGTTCTCGCCCAGGGTCTTCTGTCCGTTCACCTTCAGTCCGGGCACAGCCTCCTGCTCACTGAACCAGTCGGCCAGCACCTTGGTGCGCTCATTGTATTTAGTCTTATCGTCAGCCGTCCACCAGTTCTTCAGGTTTCCGTCCTTGTCGAACTGACAACCCTGATCGTCAAAGCCGTGACTCATCTCGTGTCCAATCACCACACCGATGGCACCATAGTTGGCTGCATAATCGGCCTCAGGATCGAAGAACGGGGGCTGCAGAATGGCTGCAGGGAAGTTGATGCTGTTGAACAGCGGGTTGTAGAAGGCGTTCACAGTCTGAGGTGTGCAAGCCATCATGGTCTTGTCTACAGGCTTACGCCAGTACTTGCGGAACTCAGCTGCACGAGCCTCCTCGTTGATGCGGATGAAGTTCTCCACCAGGTTCTGATCCTCGCGAATGTCCACGAACTTCTCCATGTCCTCCCACTTGTCGGGATAACCTACGTTGATATACATTGAGTGCAGTTTCTCCAGAGCCTTGGCCTTGGTAGAGTCGCTCATCCAGGTGTTCTCTGTCAGACGATCCTCGAAGGCCTGCTGCAGATCCTTCACCAGACGAACCACACGCTGCTTGCTGCTCTCGGGGAAGTACTCAGCCACATACAGCTTACCGATGGTCTCACCCAGTCTTCCGCTGATGGTATTCACAGCACGCTTCCAACGGGGCTGCTGCTCCTGAACACCTGTGATCACCTTGTTGGCCTCGAAGGCGCGATCGGTGAATGCGTCAGAGAGGAAGCCACTGTAGGCCTGAATCACGTGAAGCTCCATGTAAGCCTTCAGGTCCTCCAGACTGGTGTTAGCCAGAATGTTTTCAACCTCATGCAGAGGCTCCAGCTGACTGATGTTCACCTTATCGATATCCTTAGGCATGTCGAGAGCGTCGCGATAGCCTACCCAGTCGATGCCCTTGAAATCCTGCAGCAGCTGCTCCCACGACATGATGTGGATGTTTGCCATAGGATTACGACGAGCCACCTGATTCAGGGTCTTCACACCAATGGCGTGCTCGATGGCCCACTCGGCCTCCATCATCTTCTGAGCCTCTTCGTCGCTGTGGCCCACCATCTTAAGGTAGTCCTTATTACGGGCCTTGATGGCTTCTACCGTCTTCTTCTGCTGCTCGTTGGGCTCGGCATAATACTCCTGAGCCAGTGAGGCACCAACATGTCCGCCACCAATCATAAACTCTGATGAGTTGAAGGGGTTCAGACTCAGGCTGATACCGAAGGGAGCCGTATTGAATCCCTTGGCGTCGAACTCGCACATCAGCTTCAGGGCCTCCTCGCGGGTCTTCACCTCGCGCACCTTCTTCAGGTAAGGCAGAATAGGCTCATAGCCCATCTTGTTGCGACCTACGCTGTCCATGTAGAGACGATAGAGCGTGCCGATCTTCTGTCCGTCGCTGCCCTGAGGCAGATCCTTCTTCTCGGCATACTTCATCACGAGGGCGTTGATGCGATCCTTGTTCAGTTCCGAGAGATCAGTGAAGGCACCGTTCTCAGGATGCACCTTGTCCAGCGGATTGTTCTTCAGCCACGTACCTACGGCATACTGCCAGAAGTCGTCACCTGGTTTCACACTCTCGTCCATGTTTGCTTTCAGGTTTTGTGCCATGCCTGCCATGCTCACGAAGGCCAGTGCTACGGCAAAAATTAGTTTCTTCATTGTCATTAATATGGTTTAGTTGAACATTTTTATTCCTTAGACGCATGCAGCAGTCGAAAAACTACACACTCCACCTTATTTTCTTTATAATAGACGCAGAAACACCCCCAAAAGTTGTATTTTTATCATTATTTAACACACCAACCTACCTCAGAACTCCACGCGATAGGCTATGTTGGGGAACGTCAGCGAGGTGTATTTATCCACCAGTTCGTGGGTTCTAGACGCCGCAAAACTATAAAAAGTTGCGCACCACGGCAAATTTCTGGGATATTCGGCACGAAAATGTGACGAATGGCAAATAATGTCACCATTTGCTTGCAAGTTTCATTTAAATTGCGTACCTTTGCCGGCAAGTTTAACAATTAGTACTATATCATGGAGTATTTTTTAGTCATTATCTGCGTATTACTGATTGGTTTTGCATTTACTTTTGTCCTGCTTTACCAGCATTATGAACGAAAAGTCAAGAATCAGGTAAGGCGTGCTCGGATGAGCGAGCAGATGAGGTCGGCATTCCTCTCTAATGTGAGTCATGCCTTGCGCACCCCGCTAGCTGCCATCGAGAGCTACAGCAAGATGATCCTTGACGAGAAGGACGCCTTAATGCGACCTGCTCAGGTGAAGGAGATGGCATCCCATATCCATCAGAACAGTCAGGACATGATAGAATACATCACACAGCTTCGCGCACTCTCCAACTTCGATGGCGATACACCCGCCTTCATGATCGTTCAGGTTAATCTGGCTGAGCTGATGGCTTCTTATCGTCGCGAAACAGTGAACTTGACGAAGCCAGAGATACAAGTAAAACTCAGAACCGACCTGTCGCCCTATTGCAAGGCTTTTCTCGATACCAACTATATGCACCAGCTTATGATGCACATGCTCTCTAATGCCGCCAGGTTTGCCGTTCAGGGCGATATCAACATCAATTACGGCTATGAGCGCAGAGGTCTGAGGGTAAAAATCACCTATACGGGCAACGGACAGGCCGACCTGCTGGGCAGCGACCTTTACTCATTCCTCCAGAAAGAAGATGCGCTGACCTCATCAAAGGACACATCAGCGCTCGGCATCTCCGTCTGCAAGGCCATCCTCGACGCCATAGGCGGCGATTTCGAGATGGATACCGAGAACGGCCGCAAGACAATCATCTCCTTCTGGTTCCCCTGCAAGCTCAAGGACAAGCACAAGGATTATTGATCATTACGGCGAATATGTAAACAATATTCGCATTTTCTTGTCGAGTTTGCAACTTCTTTATTATCAAGCACTTAGAAGGCTCGGATTTTCCTCCGAGTAAACCGGGACTTTCCTCGGAGTAAAGTCCGACTTTACTCCGGGTAAAGTTCCACTTTACACCGTATTTTGTCAAAGAAACGGAATCGAGCGCTAAAATTGTCATAGAAATTCTGCGAATGGATTCATCCGTAAAAGGCCGGCTATGACAATTATGACAGATGACAACAGATCAAATCCCGAGGGTTTTGATGCGGCGTTCGAAGCTCTCGCGATTGTCGAGGGCGCCGTTCTTGATGCGAGCGCGATAGTTGTAGATGGTGTTGACGGAGTAATGCAGGAACTCGGCAATCTTTGAGGAGTCCTCAATGCCCAGGCGGATGAGGGCGAAAATGCGGATTTCTGTTACAAGGCGATTATCGTCCTTGGGATGAATCTGCATATCGGGTTGCAGGAGGGCATTGAAATCGTCGACGAAATGGGGGAAGAGGTGCAGGAACACGGAGTCGAAGTTCTGCAGCAGTTCCTCGAGCTCCTTCTCCTTCAACTCGGTAGACTTGGATATCTGGAACAACTCGTCGAGCTCCTTGTTCTTCATCTTCTTGTTCACCATCTTGCGATAGTCGTCGAGCTTGTCGATATACTGCGAGCAAAGGCTCATGAATCGGCCGATGTACTCCTCCTTCACGATGTTACTCTCGGAAAGTTGAGAGTTGACAGTTGACAGTTGAGAGTTGAGTTGCGAGAGTTCCTCCTTCTGCTTGGAGAGTTGTGAATTGAGCGTTGAGAGTTGGGCGTTGGAAGCCTTAAGCTCATTACGGGCTGTGTCGAGCTGACGATTGCGACGATGGAGGAACAGGAGCACGCCCAAGAGCAACAGGGCTAGGATGCTAACCACTGTGATGGACATGCGGAGCACCTTGGTGTTATGATCGACGGCACTCTGATAATTCTTCTCGATGACATTCAGTATGGGCGCTATCTGCCAAGAACGCATACGGGTGTTGAAACGATTGTTGCAATCCCACGTGAAGCGGATGTAGCGATAGGAGCGATCGAGATCGCCATCGGCATTCAACAAATCGGCCAAGGCAAGAAGCGAAGCCTGATCCATCACAGCATGGCGCACATCGCTCAGAGCCGACTGGGCCAGCCAGGTCTTACGATCATCATCGGTATCGCTGCTCAAAGAGCGATAGTAACAGGCGATAGCATAATCACGACTATCGGGACTGAGCTGCTTGACCCACTGATCGCTCAACTTACGTGCCTCCTCCATGCGCTTCTGCTCCTGCAACTGATACACACGATACATGAGATAAATGGGATCGCGATGGTCGATGATAGAGAAGAGTGAATCGCGATAAAGGCGCTGGAGCTTGAAGTATTCTTCCTTCAAAGAGGGGATATTGGAGTAATAGCCTAGTTCGCCATACACATGCATCTGAGACTGATAATAATTGCGAAGTCCGACGCTGTCGAGCTGTTGTTTATTGATCTGACGGAGGAAGGCGAGCGACTCATTGTAATAGCCCACAGTGGAACACTGGGAAGCCTTCAGCGCCAAGCAGTTACCTACCAGAGCCTGCTTACCCTGACGCTCAGCCCAGAGCTGGGCCTCCTCGAGGTAATAAACAGCCGAATCGTTCATAAACGACTTGTACTGTTCGTAGAGCTTGAAGGCCAGACGATACTTATCGTCAGGACTGGAGGCAGCACGATATTGTTGGTGGGTCTCATCGAGCTGACGCTCGTAGGCTTCGACAATCTGGGGCGACTCGTTGATGGCTTCGTCGATCTGACGGAGCGTAGCGGAAAAACTCATATCCTGGGCACCAGAAACAGTGGTGATAGCAAGGAAAAAACTCAGTAGTAGCAGTCTAATCATGTTAAGCTTGTTATATCGAGGGCAAAGATACAAAAAAACTCGGAAAATATGCAATTTCTAACATTATTTTAGAATAAAGGGCCCATACTCACGTACAAGCCCTTTATTTGTTACCATATCGAGCCCGCTTGGCTCAACTGGAAACCTAAAAACAAACTCTTTACTTACTACTAACTAATTACTTCATTACTTTATTACCAACTAATTAACTTATGTACTTAATTTTTCAATGTAAACGCGAGGCGCAGGGGCAGACGATCGGAAGCCGTACCAACAAGAGCCTCGAAAGCACCAGGCTCAGCCACCCACTCGCTACGAGCCTCGGAGTAGAAACTCAGGGCACGACGATCGATGGTCAAACTAACCTCACGCGTTTCGCCAGGCTGGAGATACACCTTCTGGAAGGCCTTGAGCTCCTTGTAAGGACGATCGACGGAGGCCTTGACATCATGGATGTAGAGCTGGATGGTTTCAGCACCAGCCACCTTACCCGTATTGGTAACGGGGAGGGTGAAAGTGATCTGATCATCCTGTGTCATCTCCTTCTTATCAGACTTGAGTTTGCCCAGTGAGAAAGTGGTATAGCTCAATCCATGGCCAAAGGCGAACAATGGCTTTGAGCTTTTACCATTGAGCTTGTCGATCCAACGATAGCCTACGTAGATGCCTTCCTTGTATTCCTCGTCGATAATCTGATGATCCTCGCGCCAGATGCCCGGGAAGGCTTTGAGCGCATGAGCACCACACTGATTGAGACTGGTGTACCACGTGAAGGGCAACTTACCCGAAGGATTCACATCGCCAGCCAGCACGGAAGCAATAGCCTCGCCAGCCTCGGAGCCAATAAACCAGCCCTGAACAATGGCCGGAACCTTGTTGAGCCAAGGCATGGCGACACCATTACCACTAATATTAACATAAACCAAATTCTTATTAGCTGCAACCAGAGCCTCGATCAGGCGATCCTGAGCATAAGGCAACTCATACTGCTGGCGATCGTGACCCTCGCAATCCTGATGGTTGCTCTTGTTGAGTCCTCCAAAGAGGATGACCACATCGGCCTGACGGGCCTTCTCCACAGCCTCGGCGATGAGTTCATCGGCAGAGCGCAGATCATAGAGCGAACGGCCCACTGTGACACCATTGTAACTCTGGATGGTGTCGCCCACGTAACCACGAGCAAAGTCGACCTCAACACCCTTGAAGCGATCGCGGATGCCGTCGAGCGGAAGGATCTCCTTCTGCACCTTCAGCGAGGAGGAGCCTCCGCCTACGGTCATCATTTTAATGGCATTCTCGCCCACCACGAGGATACGTTTGGGCTGTTGCAGAGGTAAGAGATTACCCTCGTTCTTGAGCAGCACGATGCCCTCCTGGGCAATCTTCAGGGCTGCATCATAATGACTCTCTGAGCAGAGGAAGCCATAAGGCTTATGGCGATTCATAGTTGTGCGATAGAACAGACGGAGTACACGACGAACTTTTTCATCGAGCTCCTTCGTAGAGTACTTTCCTTCCTGAATGAGTCGCTTGTAAGGCAGGGCGAGGTAATAGCTATCGTAAGCATTGGTAGCACCCATGGTGAGACCATCGGTCCAGGAGCCAAACTCGAGGTCGAGACCATTGGTGATGGCCTCCTCAGTATGATGGCATCCACCCCAGTCGCTCACTACGACTCCATCGTAGCCCCAGTCCTGCTTCAGAATCTTGTTCAGGAGGATATGATTGTGGCAATTGTGTTGGTTTTTATACAGATTGTAGGCGCCCATGATGCCCCAAGTACCAGCCTCGGTAACGGCTGCCTTGAAGGCGGGCAAATAGATTTCGTGCAAAGCACGATCGGAGATGACGACATTCACCTGATGGCGATACTCCTCATCATTGTTAAGAGCATAGTGCTTAACGCAAGCAGAAACACCCTTGGACTGAAGGCCCTGAATATAAGGCACCACCATGCGAGAGGCCAGCCAGGGATCTTCGCCCATATACTCGAAGTTACGACCACCCAGCGGGGTGCGATAGATATTGACGCCAGGACCCAGAATCATGGCTTTGCCACGATAGAGGGCTTCCTCGCCAAGGCTCTCGCCATAGAGACGGGCCATCTGAGGATTCCATGTGGCAGCCAGACAAGTGAGGGCTGGGAATGCCACACACGAATCGTTGGTCTGACCAGCCTGTTCCCACTCGTCCCAACGTACATCGGGACGTACGCCATGAGGACCATCATCCGTCCACATATCGGGGAATCCCAGGCGCTTCACACCAGGGCTGGAGAACTTAGACTGGGCATGAATCACGGCTATCTTTTCTTCGAGCGTCATACGACTGAGTGCATCGTCGATACGTTGCTCTATTGGCTTACTTTCGTCGAGATAGACAGGTATGTTCTGAGCCATAACTTGGCTCAGACTCATACTTGCTATGACTGTTACTAACAGTTTCTTCATTGTTTATTTCTTTTGGAAAACACGAATATAATCAACTTCCATTGTTACAGGGAGGGCATTCTCGTCGACACCCTGTGATCCACCCCAGTCACCACCCCATGCGAGGTTGAAGATGACGTAGAAGGGATCGTTGTATGGCCAATCATCGCGACCCAAGCCCTTGTTGTCGTAAGAGAGCTGCACCTTACCATCAACGTAGGTGGTGATGTTCTGAGCCGTCCACTCGATGGCGTAGGTATGAAACTCGCCTTCAGCACCCTTGCAATACATCTCGTGAGTGACCTGAGTATTATTAGAGTGCACATGGGCATTGGCGTGCAGACTCGATGATACGAAGTCGGGGTGATAGCCCACCTCCTCCATGATATCAATCTCGCCATCGGCAGGCCAGGAGTGGAAGTTCACAGGCATCATCCAGAAAGCAGGCCATGTGCCCTTACCCTTGGGCAACTTGATGCTAGCCTCGATGTAGCCATACTTCCAACCTTCCTTCACATGGGCATACACACGACCAGAATAAATCTTGCCATCCTCCTTGAAGCAGTGGATGAGCAACTTGCCATCCATCAGCTCCGTGACGTGACGTCCTTTGGGGGTAGTGTGGTTCACGTAGTTCTGGAGTTCGTGGTTCACCCAACCGCTGTTCTGCACCTCGTGGGTCCAATCGACCTTGTTCAGCTCCGTACCCTCGTTAAACTCATCCTGCCACACCAGGTAGTAGCCCTCGGGGGCATAATAAGCAGCTTTCTCAGCAGCAGTCTGGGTAACAGTAACCGTTTTACGAGCACTTCCCGACATCACCGTAACAGCACCAGAGCGGGTCTCAGCCACAGGATTAGCAGGAACCGTGATGGTAAGGGTACCCGCCTGGGCTGTCGTACCCTGGGTTTTTACAGTGAAGAAGTCGTTGCCCACAGCTGTGCCCCACTCCTGTCCCGTAGTCGAGACATTGACAGTATAAGTACCACCCTCAGCAGGGGCGCTGATACTCTCGGGCGAGACGGTCAGAACGATGCCAGCAGGCTCGGAATCCTCCCCGCTCCCACCACAGCCGATAAAGGCTGCGGCGAGAGAGAGAATAATACTATTCAACATGAATTTTTTCACTCTAAAATCTTAATTCTTAAATCTTAATTCTCTTTGAATACAATCTGGCTGATCTTGATGTGGGTGCCAGCAGGTGAGCCACCAAAGTCGAAGAACAGACGGATGGCTGAGGCATCGGTACCTTCCTTCAGGGAAGCGCCCTTCAGGGTGAAGATGAACTTCTCGCCACCAGGGATGTCATGACGACCTTCGCAGAAGAAATTGGTATCGCCAGCATCAGTCAGTTTGATGGTTACACCAGACATATCCTGATCGGCCTCCATCACCATCTTGAAGTTGTAGGTCTTTGAAGCTGAAGCAGTGAGTTTTGTATCAATGTGGAACTGACCCTGCCACTGGCTGCCACCAAGACCCTCTGGGAGTGTGAGCTCGTAAGCGTCACCACTATGGGTAGCCTCTGTGTAAGCGATGGGACTCCAGTTGTTATCAGCAAAGTAGTAACCCATCTCCATGCCTACAGTACCATCGTCGACACCCTTCCAGAGGTTATCGGGATCGTCGTAGTTCATGGGAACAGCCTCCTCGAGATAGATCTTGCTGATCTTGATATGAGAACCAGCGGGAGAGCCTCCGAAGTCGAAGAACAGACGGATGGCTGTGGCATCGGTTCCCTCCTTCAAGGTAACGCCCTCGCGCTTCAGCACGAACGGTGTGCCACCAGCAACATTGTTGCGCTCCTCGATGAAGAAGTTGGTATCGCCAGCATCGGTAAGCTTGAAGGTTACGCCAGGCAAATCCTGATCGGACTCCATCACCATATAGAAGTTATAGGTCTTCGAAGCTGATGCTGTGAGCTTGGTATCGATGTGGAACTGACCCTGCCACTGACTGCCACCAAGGCCCTCTGGGAGTGTCAACTCGTAAGCATCGCCAGCATGGGTAGCCTCCGTGTAAGCGATAGGACTCCAGTTGTTGTCAGCGAAATAGTAACCCATGGCTTCGAAGGCAGAGCCCTCATCGACAGCCTTCCAGAGGTTGGCAGCTGATGCATAATCCCAATCAACCTTAGCCTCAGGCTGAGCCTCCTCGCCCTCGTCCTTGCTGGTGAGCATGAAGCGCCAAGTGATACCATTGCCCTCATAGAGGAGTACCATCTCAGTATTGGTAAGCTTAGACACTGTGAAGACGGGGTTAGCCAGCTGATCGTCGGCAGAGATATAGGGGAAGTAACTGTTGGGAGCCAACTTAAGCTGAATCTTCTCACCATCTACATCGAACGAATAGCTGGTGGTCTGCTCGTTGACATCGGCCATAAAGTCATTGCCATCATTAGTATTGAACTCAGGGAATACGGAGCAGCCCGTGTTCACATACATCGTGCCACCATCGCCAGGATTGTATGTGTAAGAGCCAGAGGCATCGAAGGTGATGCGATCATCGTAAACGCCCCAGTCGGCCTTATCGTTTGGAGCTGCACTCCACCAATTGCTACCATCGCTACCTGGTTCGCCACAACCCATGTGACCCTGCTGGGCGTAATCGATACGCCATGTGCGAGAGATGCGATTGATGTAAGGGGTAAAGTCGACCTGTGACTTCTCGAAGGTAAAGCTCTTGGTGATGCTACCCTGGCTAAAACCATTGCGATTACCCAGACGAAGTTCAACGTCGTAAGTACCAGCCTTGCTGTTCGACCAGTTCATGGGGTTCAGCGTAGAATACTGAGTGCCATTGATCACCCAGATGGGATAAGTTTCCTTGGGCATGTTGGCCACTTTGAAGGTGGCCTGGTTCACGCTCTGGTCCACATTCATATCGATGTCCACATTCGAAATGGAGGGGATGCCACTCTGCTTAGGCTCGTCGAAGGTCTCAGGCGAACAGGAAACAAGGGCCATGGCCACCATCAGTGAACTGCCTATGTATTTAAATATCTTGTTCATAATTATCAATTTTCAATTATCAATTTTCAATTCATTAATAGCTTCCATTCTGCTTGAGTGTACCCTGGGCAGCGTCGATGTTATCCTGCGGAATGGGCAGATAACGTACATCGGTGCTCCAAGCCTTGGTGCGATAGCCACCACCATCGTTGGCAGGAGTCAGCACGCTGGCAGCCTTACCAGTACGAACGAGGTCGAAGTAACGCTTACCCTCGCCCATGAACTCATGGCGACGCTCGTTGATGATATCGTCCTCAGTTACACCATTGAGAGCCTTCAGACCAGCACGAGCACGAACCTCATTCACATACTTGGCTGCATCGCCAGCATTTCCACCAGTCTTCAGCAACAGCTCAGCAGCATTCAGCAAGGTCTCAGCATAGCGGTATACGCGCAGGTTATTGTTGAAACCAAGGTCGGCATCGGCCTTCTGATCCTTGTTATTGCTCTTGCGACACATATACTTATATAGGCAGTAGCCTGTAGCCATCCAACCCGGATCATCGCTGGTGCCATGGGCATTCAGATCGAAAGCAGAGAATTCCTTACGGATATCGCCCTCTTCGAAGCTGGCAACAGAGTGCAGGGGGATAGCACTGAAGCCCCAACCAGCATCAACATCCTCGAAAGGATCGCCAGCATTAGCCTTCCAGCTACGTGGACCATGCAGACGGGGGTATACGGCACCACCTGCTGCCAACTGGTTACCCCAACCACGTACGGAGTTATCGTCGAAGTAGTTGATCTCAAAGATTGACTCAGCATTCCACTCGCTGGCCTCATCCCAGATGGCCTGGTAGTCAGGAGTCAACTGATAGCGACCACTGCTGATGAGCTCCTGCATATAACTCAGAGCCTTGCCATAACGACTGTTATCGTTTTGAATCATCACCATCTCGGCATAGATCATATAAGCCAGAGGCTTTGTTACATGACCTTTCGCCTCAGCGGGATAGTCGTCCTTCAGGGCACCCGTAGCGATGATGCTCTCGAGTTCCTCGATCACCTTGGCGTAAACCTCGTCAGCTGTGAGCTGCTCTGAGATGTAGGGAGCCTGAAGATTCTCGAAATAGCAAGGAACGTTGCCATAGAACTTCCAAAGCTGCAAGTAATAGAACACTCGGAGCAGACGGGCCTGAGCCTCGTAGTCAGCACGCTCGGCAGCAGTGATGTTACCAGCCTGCTCTACCCAGTCGCAATACTGCAGTACATCGTTAGAGCGCTTCACGCCACTGTAGCTGTCGCTCCACACACCTGTGAGACAAACCACGGGAGTGCAAGAGTAGTTGAACATCAGCTGCAGCATGGGCTGGTCAGTATTACTACTGCCATTGGGATACATATCGTCGCTCATGAACTCAGAGATGAAGTTCAGGGCATTATACTGATAGGTTGATCCATAGTCGTACCAATGGAGAGGGGCGTATGCAGCCACCAGCGCCTCGTCGAGTGAGGTCTTCGTGGTGTAGTATTCTTCGATGAAGGTATCGGTAGGACTTGTCACCTCCAGGAAGCTGTCTTGACAGCTGGTCATAGCCAAGGCTGCAAGCATTCCGAATAATATCTTATTTGCTTTCATAACTCTTAATTCTTAAATCTTATTTCTTAAATACTTAGAACGTGAGGTTAAATCCTACGCGCAATGTGCGAGGCTGAGGATATACACCAAAGTCAACACCACAAGAGGTGGCAGCTGAAGAGATTTCAGGATCGAAGCCCCAGTACTTGGTGAAAGTGAGCAGATTCTCAGCTGCTACGTAGAGGCGCAGACGGCTGATGAAGGCCTTCTTTGTAAGATACTCGGGGATGGTGTAACCCAGCTCGATGTTCTTCAGGCGAACATAGCTGCCATCGTGGATATAGAGATCGGAAGCCTGCCAGTTGGTAGCATCGCCCTGGATGTAGATGGGATACTTGTTAGAAGAGCCCTCACCCGTCCAGCGTCCGAGGAACCAAGAAGGAAGGTTGATAGAAGGCAGGTCGAGACGACGGGTAGCATCGAAGATGTCATTGCCGTATGTTCCCTGCCAGAACATCATGAAGTCGAAGCCTTTCCAAGCTGCATTGAATGTAGCACCAAAGGTCCAGTCGGGCGTACCCTTACCAATCTTCGTACGATCGGCATCGTCGATGACACCATCGTTGTTCACGTCAACGAAACGTACGAATCCAGGACGTGCATCGGGCTGAATCATCTGTCCGTCGTGAGTATAGCTCTGAACCTCCTCCCAGTTCTGGAAGATGCCATCGGTCTTATAACCCCAGAAGTATGGGAAAGGCTCTCCAGCCTCAGCACGAGAGATGTTGCCTAAGTTAGATACGTTATCGTATGTAGCGAAACCAGCAGCATTACCCAGCTTCACCAGTTTGTTCTTCAAATAAGAGGCATTACCCTTGATTGCGAATTTAGCGTCGGAGATGTTGAACTTATAACCAAGCTCGAACTCGATACCAGTGTTCTCCATATCACCTACGTTACCGATAGGCTTCGACTCACCTACGTATGAAGGGATGTTCATATCCTTCAGCATACCATTGGTCTTCTTCTTGAACCAGTCGACGGTAAAGGTCAGTTTGTTATTCAGGAAACCGAAGTCAACACCCAGGTCGTACTGCTCACTCTCCTCCCACTTCAGGTCGGGGTTAGCCAGTCCACTAGCCTTTGAGCTGGTCTGCTCCTTCTCGCCACCAGCCATACCAAAACCGTAGTTGTTACCACCCTGTGTCAGCACGGTATAGCGGAAGTCACCAATGTTATCATTACCATTCTTACCCCAGCTGAAACGCAACTTCAGGTTGTTCAGCCAGTCGTTGGTCTTCTTCATGAAACTCTCGTTCATGATGTTCCAACCCAGTGATACAGAGGGGAAAGTACCATACTTATTATTGGTACCGAAGCGGCTTGAACCATCACGACGGATCGTAGCCTGAACCATGTAACGCTCATCGAAGTTATAGCTCAGACGGGCGAAGAGTGAAGACATAGTGTGTTTCACGCCAGGACCACCCCATCCGTCACGATCGCCATCAGCAGCGAGACCAGTGGCAGCATTGATCCAAGGCTTGCTGTAATCCTTCAGGTTATTACGCGATGCACCCAGTGTCCAACCAGAGTTCTCGAAGGCACTCTGACCCAGCACAATGTTAAAGGTGTGCTGCTTGATGGTCTTGTCGTAAGAGAGCACATTCTCCAACTGCCAAACAGTACCACGATCGCTCTCCATAGAAGCTGAAGAATAGTTGCGATGCTTGGTGGGCGAGATCCAGTAAGGAACGGCGTGACTCTCGTTACCCCAGAATGACATGTCTGTGCTGTAGCTCACGCGATACTTCAGACCGTCCCAGATACCAAGGGTTGCAGAGAAGTTGCTCACGAACTTATGGCTCCAGTAATTAGTGGTAGGCAACTGGAATGATGCCAGCGGGTTGGCCATCTCGTTGAAGCCAGCGCCAGGGATGTTCAGCAGCTTGTCGCCATCGTACATGGGCACATACTCATCGGGATAGGTAGAAGAATAATAGTTTATCTGGTCCTGAGCATCCTGACCATACACATAGGGAGCAATCACTGGGGGAAGAGCAAGGGCAGAACCGATCTCATTACCCCACTGAGAGTTCACATCCAGTCCGGCGTTCTTAACACGAGCATAGCTCAGGTTCACCTGTACATCGAGTTTATTGAGCCAGTTGCGCTCCTTGGTAACATCGAACACGTTGAAGTTGAAGTTACCACGCAGTGTCAGACGGTTATAGTTTGAATGACCATAGTTACCACCTACGATACCTTCCTGATCGTAGTAACCAAGTGAGAAGTAATAGTTCACTTTCTCAGAGGCGCCGCTCAGGGTAACCTCGTGATTCTGTACAGGAGCGTTGTCATTGAACAGCAGATCCTGCCAATCGGTATTGGTGGTTACATTGTAAGGATCGGCATATTTAGGAGCCTGTCCTGCGTTTACCAGACCTTCGTTCTGCATAATCATATAACCGGTAGCGTCGAGCACATCGCGATGCTTCCAAGCTGTCTGCCAACCCTGAGAGAAGTTGTAGTTGACAGTCATCTTACCCAACTTACCCTTCTTGGTAGTAACCAGGATAACACCGTTAGCAGCACGAGCACCATAGATGGCACCTGAGGCTGCATCCTTCAGCACCTCGATACTCTCGATATCGCTGGGATTGATGTAGTCGAAACCTCCCTCAATAGGCATACCGTCTACAATGTAGAGAGGGTCACTATTATTAACGGTACCCACACCACGTATGCGTATGCGCGAGGCAGCACCAGGCTGACCTGACGAAGAAGTAACGTTTACACCGGCTGCCAAGCCCTTCAGGGCATTGTCCATACGAACGGGAGCCGTACCATTCAGGTCGTCTGCGCTCACCTTGGCGATGGAAGCCGTTACCACACTCTTCTTCTGCACACCATAACCGATGACCACAACGTCCTGAAGTGTCTGGGCGTCTTCCTTCAGTGTAATGCGCATGTTGCTACTGGCCTTCACTTCCTGAGAAGTGTAACCAATATAACTAATAATAATAGGTGTACCCTCGCTGACTTTCAGCGTGAACTGACCATCGATGTTGGTGATGGTTCCGTTCTGAGGATTACCTTTCTCGACAACGGAGGCTCCGATAACGGGTTCTCCGAAATCGTCGATCACAGTACCCAGGATTCCCTGAGCGAAAGATGCCACTGACACCATCAGCGCCAACAACATCATCATTAACCTGCTTTTTTTCATACTTTGTTTATTAAATGATTTAATTATAAGTTAGAATTGACCTCTAATTTGGTTTTCTGGTGCAAAATTATGAAAAAAAGCAACCCAAATCTCGGCGATTAAACCGAAAAGTGGATAGATAAAGAACACCAAAAAATGTAACGATCTGTTTTCCAGATCGTTACATTTACGACGTCTCATCCAAAAAGTGGACGGAATATAGAGGTGTAAAAACTACATTTTTCAGTAATTTTCCAGTTTTAATCCTGGAAATAGACTCGTTTTACGCGATTTGAGACACCTGTGAGCACCTCGTAAGGGATGGTTTCGAGCGTGTCGCTGAGAACGGTAACGGGGAGGTTCTCGCCAAAGATCTCCACCTGATCGCCCTCAACGCAGGGAATATCAGTCACGTCGATCATAGCCACATCCATACAGATATTACCCACGTACTCAGCCTTCTGCCCCTTTACCAAGCAATAGCAGTGGCGATTGCCCAGATGGCGATTCAATCCGTCAGCATAGCCAATAGGAATAGCAGCAATCACAGAGTCGCGCTCTATCTTGCCCTTACGACTATAACCTACTGTTTCACCAGCAGGCACATGGCGCAACTGAAGAATAGTGGTCTTCAACGTAGAAACGGTATGGAGGATGCGATTGTCGCGTGGATCAACACCATAGAGGCCAATACCCAGACGACACATATCCATCTGACGCTCGGGGAAGTGCTCGATGCCAGCGGAATTATCCATGTGGCGCAAGATATGATGGCTGAAGGCTGCCTGCAGCTGATCACTACCCTCCTTGAAGAGTGTAAACTGCTTGGCAGAGAACTCATCGAAGCCATCGCTATCGGAACCTACGAAGTGGCTGAATACAGAACGGGGAATGATCGCTGTCTGATGCTTCAAGCGATCCACGAGTTTGAAGATATCATCCACAGGGTCGAAGCCCAGGCGATGCATACCTGTATCAAACTTAATATGTACGGGCCAACCTGTGATACCTTCCTTACGAGCCGCCTTAATGAGGGCATCCATCAGTCGGAAGCTATACACCTCAGGCTCCAAGTCGTAGTCGAACATGGTCTTGAAGGCTGTCATCTCAGGATTCATAATCATGATATTGGCTGTGATTCCTGCCTTGCGGAGGGTGACACCCTCATCGGCCACAGCCACAGCGAGATAATCCACACGCTGATCCTGCAGCGTCTTGGCTATCTCCACAGCACCAGCGCCATAGGCATCGGCCTTGATCATGCACACCATCTTGGTATCGGGCTTCAGGAACGAGCGATAGTAATTCAGATTCTCCACCACCGCATTGAGGTTCACTTCGAGGATGGTTTCATGCACTTTCTGCTCCAACTGCTCCGTAATCTGATCGAAACCAAAGGGACGAGCACCCTTTAGCAGAATCAGTTCATTGCGCAGGGCTGAGAAAGCCTCGCTGGAAAGGAAATGGGGCACATCAGCAAAGAAGGCTTTATCGGCTATCTGAATCTTATCGGCCTGAGCCGTGAGTTCCGGACCAATACCAATGAACTTGTCGATGCCACGTTTCACAGCCAACTCGCTTACCTGGGCATAGAGGGCCTCAGGGGTAGAACCTGTCTGGAAGATATCGCTCAGCACGAGCGTCTTCTTAGACGCCTCTCGACGATTCATGAAGTCAAGGGCGATATCGAGCGAATTGATATCGGAATTATACGAGTCATTGATGAGCACGCAACCACGCTGTCCCTGTTTTACTTCCAGTCGCATGGCCACAGGCTCAAGCTTGGGCATACGAGTGGCTATCTGGCTGGGGGTTAATCCCATGTAAAGTGCCACAGCGACACAGGTGATGGAGTTCTCGATAGAGGCTTCATCGATGAAAGGAATGGTATAACAATTCTCCTCCTGCTGCCAAATGTAGGTAATCTGAGTTGACAGTTGAGAGTTGATAGTTGACAGTTGCTTGACTTCTTTGACGAAGAGGGCAGCCTGATCGTCGCACATAGACCAGGAGATCTTCTCGCCCTTATAGTCCATCCTACGGATGCAGCGACTCACGATGTCGTTATCCGAGCAATACACCATCGCCTCGGTATCGTGCATCAGTTCGAGTTTCTCCATACATTTCTCCTCCATCGAGCGGAAGTTCTCCTGATGGGCAGGACCCAATGTGGTGAGTACGCCAATGGTAGGCTGGATGATATCGCGCAAAGCAAACATCTCTCCGGGTTGCGAGATACCTGCCTCGAAGATACCCACCTCCGTCTGCTCGTTGAGCAACCATACCGAGAGGGGCACACCTATCTGGGAGTTATAGCTACGAGGCGAACGTACAATCTTCTGCGAGGGCAACAGCAGCTGGTAGAGCCACTCCTTCACCATGGTCTTACCATTAGAACCGGTGATACCCACGATGGGCACATCGAACTCGTCGCGATGACGCTCAGCCAATCGCTGCAGGGCAGCCAAAGGCGATGGCACTATCAGGAAATTGGCATCCTGATATGAGTCAAGCGATGGGAGGTGAGTGGTAAGCGATTTGCTTTCTACCACAAAGTTTCGCACGCCACGACGATAGAGGTCGGCTATATAGCGATGACCATCGTTACGCGATGAACGCAGGGCAAAAAACAGCGTTTCCTCAGGGAAACAAAGTGAACGGCTATCCGTCAACAGCCATCCTATCTGGGCGTCGGCCTCGCCAATCCTGCGAGCACCTATCAACGTCGTTACTTTCTCAATACTGTATTTCATCTTTCCTTTTTATTTTTCTATTGCAAAGGTAGGGTATTTTTTCTGTAACTCGTCTACTTTTAACATAGTTTTATGCATAAAAGCCTTATAATCTTCCGATTCAGCATCGAAAGGTCTGTGATTCAGGGCTGCTTTCAGGGGAGCCCATTCCGTTAGAAATGCCTTGGCCTCATCGCTCAGGTACACTTCGGAGAGTCGTTGCCAGATGTATTCCACAGCCTGAGCCGAGGGGTGCAACATATCTTCTGCATAGAAACGATAGTCGCGCAGCTCGTCATTCACAATCTCGTAAGCGGGGAAGTAGCAAACATTGACCATTGAACATTGACCATTGACCATTTTATCGATTGCGAGTAACAGCGTAGCTTTCGATAGTTGTGAACCATGATAACCATATTTGCGATAGCGGATGGGACTGACGGTAAGAACCACCCTTACCTCTGGGTTCTTATCGCGAAGAATCTTGATGGCCTGCTGCAGATAGTCCGCACACTCATCCACTGTGAGTTCTTCTTCCGTAAAGAGCGAGGCTGGACGCTTCTGACAATTATCCACAATTTCGCCCGTTTCCTTCAATCTATATACGTGATTAGTGCCGAGGGTGAAAAATGCGGTTTGGCATTTACCCTGCCATTTCTCTATCGTATGCAGGATGCTGGCGGGGTTATACATCACGCCAAAGGGATTCACCGTGGCATGGAACTTCTCCTCCTGGAACCTCTTGCCAATGCTATCGGCAAAGCACGACCCCACGAAGAGTATCTCCTCGCCTACCCCGATCTCAAAATCAGGCTTCGGAACATCAACAATAGTTCGAAATTCCATAATACTGCCTCCAGTCATTTCTCTAACCACTCACCTCTCACCACTCACCTCTGAATAAAATCAGCTCCTGCTGATTTGCAGTCCACTTGTCGACAACGTCATATCCACAAAACGGGCATTCTTATTTAGTCGATGCTCGCCCAATATCTGTTTGATACGCACAGCAGCCTCAGGATCCTTGGCTATCATATAGAGATAACCTCCTCCACCAGCACCTGGGAGTTTGTAACCCAGACATAGGTCATCAATCAAATCCGTCAATGCAGCCACGGCTGGGGGATTCGTGCCATTGTCGAGCTGCTGGTTCTGCTGCCACGTCTTACGCACCAGCATACCCATCCTTGCGAAATCGTTCTGCTGAATGGCTTCGTACATATCCATCGTGTGCTCCTTCATCTCGCGCAACAAGCGCAACTCGTCGCCATGGTTCAGGAACATCCGTCTTACAATCTCTGCCAGGATACTCTTGGCAGTTCGTGTAATACCCGTATAATACAAGAGGTGACAGGCTTTATACTCCGGTTGCGTCCAGAGGTCGTTGGGCAACCAGCGCACCTGCGGACTCTGATGGAAGCCCTTGCCCGTCTGCAAGAGTTTCACACCTCCAAGCACACCACCAAACTGATCCTGCCAACCACCACCCGTGGTAAGCATCTGCTCCAGAATCAGTGTACGCCTGCCTATCTCATTCTTATCCCAACCCAAACCGCAGAAATCGTTCAAGGCTCCCAATACGGTCGAAGCCAGAATGCTCGATGTGCCCAGTCCGCTACCAGCAGGGATGGCAGAGAGCAATGTCAACTCAATTCCTGCACCAAAAGCTTCAAGTTCCTGCTTCAGATTCTGACGTCCAAAGCCTGCCAATACTAATGCAGCCTTGGGGATGGAGAAGGGCGAACCCACATGCATAAAGTCTGTGAGTTGTTCCGTCGTCTCCACCACCTCCACAGCACCCAAGTCGATGCTACGAAGCACAATACGAGGTTCCTTCGAGGGACGAACGTATGTCTGCAAAGGCGGTTGTCCATTCAGTTCGATAGCAAGGTTAATCACATGTCCACCTTCCATCAGACAGTATGGTGGTGTATCCGTCCATCCACCTGCTATATCGATACGCACAGGCGAACGACCCCATACAATCTGATCGTCTGCCACACTGAGCACTGGTTTCTGCTCCTGCCGAGAGGTTGGAGCAGAACATAATCCTTCACGCAGCAAGGCAAACGCCTTCTCACTATCGCCACGGAACATGGCATCGTGGATACGCGTCATCAGGGGCGCATCCTCTGGCAATGCTGGTGGCATGGGGATATGATTCTTTTCAAACTCAAAAGCTGCGTCAGCCAGGTCGAGTTGATAGAACACACTGTGGTTCCAGTTCTTGGCCAGCGCATTCCAGTTCTGCTTGCGATACTCACTCCGCTGGGCAAAAAGCCGGCGCAGGTTAGCACGCTCAGCCAGCTCGTTGCTATTCAGGGGCTCGTCAATCTTATAACGACGAATCTCGTAATCGCTCTCACCCACAGGCACCACGTCGATACACTCTCCTGGCTCCAGACTGATCTCCCAGTCGTTCTCAGGCACACCCGTTATCACGTGGTCGTGCGTCAGATGCCACTTCTCACCCACGTAGCTGTTCTCTATCCAAATATCGCTATTCTCCTCCGTAAAACCAATCTTCGTCACAGCATTCTGCACAAAGATCGAGGGATGGGGCTTGCGATCCAGATGCATAATCTCGCGCTGATCGTTCACCAGATTCTGAAGCCTCAGCGTCGAGGAGATCATCTCCTTCGACGTACCGAAATGATAGAACTCACCACCATTCAGGGGCACAATAGCCACACTCAAATCGGATATTTCACCATCGGGCTTGGTAGGATCAGTGCCCAAGGCACAGCCAAACTCGCCATAGAGGTCGTATTCTTTTAGAGATGAGGGGTTAGTGGTTAGAGGTGAGAGATTACCTTGATCCGCTGAAGAGCGTTTTGCCAATAACTTTACAGCTTTATCAGACAACAGCCATACGCCGATATCCGTCAGGAAGAAGTGGTCCTTCTGAATCTCTGTCAGCGTCTGAACAGAGGGTTTTTGTAGCATTTGCTTCAGCACAGAGGGCGTCTGACGACTGCTCACGAAAACACCATGATTCTTGGCGATGGAGGCATCGAGCCACAAACCATAGCACACCACATCAGCCTCAGGGATGGGCTGTAGGGGTTGCGTAGCACGAATCAGCACGTCGCCACTCACCACCATCGTATGAATGTTCTCAGGTGCCATCGCCATCATCTTCTCGTAGAGAGGCAATTGCACGCTCAACAGGTTCTGCGAGAGCTTCTGTCCTCGCTCCCAACGGAACACGGGCAGAGGCATCAGCACCTTACCCGAAACGGCATAGCTGGGCAGACGTTTGCTCTGTCCACCAGCATGAATCAGAATGCGCTTCTCGCTAGAGAGCCATTCGTCAAACGACGAAGCGGCCTCAGCCCGACAAGCCTCTTCCAATAACCACGTGGTGCCTCCACCACTACCTAAGCGATGGCCTACGGGATCGCAGGTGGCGAAGTATTCCTCACGATTCAGTCCCGTGACGTCATGAAATGCATCCACCAGATTCGGTGGCAATGACAAGAGTTTCTTCATGCCTCCTTCTTTTTGCGCCAATACATTACGCCCATGCCTATCATCAAGAGAAGCAGCAAAACATACGCCACATAGGCGATGGTTTCCGTCGTCTTCACCGTCTTGGGGAAGAAGGCCAGTTCCACCTGGTGCTTACCAGGCTTGATGTTCATGGCACGGAGGATATAGTTCACACGTCCCAGCTCTACAGGCTCGCCATCAACGGTAGCCGTCCATCCGGGATAGTAAATCTCTGAGAATACCAGCACACCACCCTTGCCACTGTTCACTTCGTAGTTCAGGCGATTAGGCTCATAACCCGTTATCTGTACGGTGCTGGCTGTATCCTGTACCACAGCCTCACCCAATTGCTCCTTGAATTTCGCATCAGCCACAGCCTCATGCCTCAGGTCCAACTTACCCACAGCGTCCATCTCCTCGTTGGCATTGCTGACATAGCTCAGTTTATCCACCAGCCACGCATTGCCGTAAACATACGGATTCTGAATGGGCACGGTCTGTCCACCCTCCAAGGGGAAGATGAAGTACTTGGTGTTCAGCATGTTCAGCACGGGATAGATGCTGTCGCCATTCACCTGCGTCATATCGCCGCCAGCCTTCGACACAGCACCAAACAGCGCCTGCATCTCTGGCGAGATATACTGCTCTATCATCTCCTGATAACGACGCAGCTTGGCAGCATGATAACCGCCGATGCTCTTATGGTAATAGCTGGTCTCGTTCTCGTTAAACGTGTTCGTGGCGAGGTTCAGCACACGATAGTCCAGACTCTGATCGCGCAGAATCAGCTCGTCCGTCTGCGTCTTAGCCTGCGGAGCCTCACGCTCTGCCTCAGGCACAAACATATCATCGTTCAGATAACGCTTATTCACGGTCCACAGGTCTACAAGACAGAGCACCAGGATAATACCCACGGCATACTCCTTCTTCAGTTTGCCGAATACAACAGTCAGCAGCACACCTGTACCCACCAGAATAATATAGAACGAACGCATGGCATCAGCCGTAAACACGGCCTTACGCATCTCTGTCAGATTAGCCACCAACGGCTGGATATACTCAGCCGGCAGACTCTGGATGGCACGCAACTCGCTCGACGAGATAAAGCTGTCGAAGAACATCGACGGCATCACCGCAAACAGCAGGGCAATACCACCCGTCAGCAAGAAGCTAATGCCAACATACTTCATTCTTGGCTTCAGCAGCTCGGGCTTGTCCATCAGCTCCTTCAGCGCCAGCATGGCGAGCAGGGGTATCGTAAACTCTGCGATGACGAGTATCGACGCCACCGTACGGAACTTGGCGTACATCGGCACATAGTCGAGGAAGAAATCCGTAAAGCCCATGAAGTTCTTACCCCACGACAGGAGTATCGACAGAATGGTAGCTGCTAGCAGCGCCCACTTCATCGGACCCTTCACGATCAGCAGTCCCAATATAAAGAGCATCAGCACAAAGGCACCCACGTAAACGGGCCCTGACGTGCCAGGCTGCTCGCCCCAGTACTGTCCCAACTGCTGATAGATGGGCATGAAGTCGCTCTGGGCATGCTCCATCGCCTTCTCACTCTGCGATAACGACACCGAGGCACCACCCTTGGTATTGGGCACCAGCAGCGTCCATGTCTCACCAATGCCATAGCTCCACTGGGTGATATAGTCGCGCTCCAGACCGCTGTTAGTCTGATTGCTTGAGTTCTGCTTCACCAGCTCACTCTTGCCACGCATCGACTCCTGACTGTACTCCCACGTATGATAGAGGTTCGACAGGTTGATGCACACACCGATGGCAGCACCCAGTGCCACCACACCCGTGGCCTTCAGGAACCTCGCCATCTGCTTCTCCTTGATAGCCTCCACCAGCCACGCTATGCCCATCAGCAGAATGATGAACAGATAGTAATATGTCATCTGCACGTGGTTGGCATTGATCTCGAAGGCGGTAAAGATAGCCGTGAGCAACAGTCCCCAGAGGTATTTGCCCCTATAAGCCAGCACGATACCGGCTATCATCGGTGGCAGATAAGCCAGCGCCCACACCTTCCAGATGTGGCCCGCAGCAATGATAATCAGGAAATACGTGGAGAACGCCCAGATGATACTACCCAGGGCAGCCAGATGCTGACGGAAGTCGAAAGCCCTCAGCAGGATATAGAAGCCCAGCAAATAAGCAAACACATACCACACGTTCTCAGGCAGCCACAGGTGATAGGCATTCACAGCCTTCGTCAGCACCTCCGTCGAACCATACGAGGGCGCCATCTGGTAAGTAGGCATACCTCCGAACAGGGCGTTTGTCCATCGGCTGCGCTCGCCCGTCTTCTCTCTGTACTCAATACCCTCCTGACCAGCACCGCGTCCTGCAGAGGCATCGTGGCGATACAGAATTCTCCCCTCGATATCAGCGGGGAAGAAGTAGGCAAAGGCCAGAATGGCAAACAATAACACTGCCAACACATCGGGCAGACATTTCTTTATTGACGATTGAATATTGATCATTGAATACTATTTTTATTATTTCTGTGTGCAAAAGTATAAAAAATCTGTGTAATCCGTGTAATCCGTGCCTAAATTTTTGTACCTTTGCAGCAAAAATATGGAAGAAACGATTATTAGCAGCGTTCAGAACGCCCGTATCAAGCACGTTGTGGCCCTTCAGCAGAAGTCATCCTTGCGCCGCGAGGAAGGCCTCTTTGTGGTCGAGGGTCAGCGCGAAATCGAGCATTGCATCGCCTGTGGCTACGAGATCAAGGAACTCTTCGCCCTCGAGGGCCTCGCCATCGATCGCCCCCACTCCGTCGTCACCCCTCAGGTCTACGAAAAGATGGCCTATCGCGGCTCCACCGAGGGCCTCATCGCCGTCGTCAAATGCAAAGACCACACATTGTCAACTGTCCGCTCGGCTATGCCGCTTGGCTCGTCCAAGAATTGTCAACTGTCAACTAAGAACAACCCCCTCGTGGTTGTTCTGGAAAGTGTTGAGAAGCCCGGCAACCTGGGCGCCATCCTCCGCTCTGCCGAGGCAGCAGGCGTTGATGCCCTCATCGTTTGCGATCCGCTGACCGATCTGTATAACCCCAACGTCATCCGAGCCAGCATCGGCGGCGTGTTCTGCGTGCCCACAGCTGTGTGCACCTCTCAGGAGTGCATCGCCTTCCTCAAGGAGCATGGCGTGCGCATCCTCACGGCCCAGTTGCAGGACTCTTACGAGTATTACGATTACGATATGACCCAGGCCACAGCCATCGTCATGGGTACGGAGTCTACGGGCCTTACCTCTCAGTGGCGCCAGGCAGCCGATGCCCACATCCGCATCCCCATGCTAGGTCGCCTCGACTCCCTCAATGTCAGCGTCTCCGCCGCCATCCTCATGTACGAGGCCGTCCGCCAGCGCCAGACCTCTAAATTCTAAAATCTAAATTCTCAATTATGAAGATAGGAATGATTGTTGCAATGGATAAGGAGTTGAAGCAGCTCCGTCCATTATTCCCCGAAGACAAAGTGATTCTCCAGAAGAGTGGCATAGCCACTGTAAATGCCGCCATCCAGACGGTTGAGATGATTCGCCAGTATAAGCCCGATTGCATTATCTCCTCAGGTTGTGCAGGCGGCAATGGCGATGACATCAATCTGCAGGACGTGGTGGTAAGTTCCGAACTCACCTACCACGATGTATATTGTGGCAAGGCCATCGACGAGACTACCGTCTATGGACAGGTGCAAGGCCTCCCCGCCCGTTATCAGGCCGATCCCTATCTCTTGGAGAAGGCCAAACTCACAGGTGCCAAGCCTGGACTGATCGTTACCGGCGACTGGTTCGTCGATTCCAAGGACAAGATGCGCGAGATCATCGCCCACTTCCCCGAGGCTAAGGCCGTCGACATGGAGTCGTGCGCCATCGCCCAGGTGTGCCACATCTATAAGGTACCCTTCATCTCGTTCCGACTCATCAGCGACATCCCCCTGCGCGACACCGATGCCTCGCAGTATCACAATTTCTGGGACACCGTCGCCGAGAAGTCCTTCATAACAACCAAGACTTTTATAGAGAGTCTCTAACCCCTCATCTCTCACCCCTAACCCCTATATTATCATGGAAGTTATTCAAAGTTTCACCATCGACCACACTCACCTAAAACCCGGTATTTACGTTTCGCGTGAGGATAAAGGATTTACCACTTACGATCTGCGTATCACGGAGCCCAACAAAGAGCCAGCCGTAGCCCCCGCAGCCATTCATAGTATCGAACACCTCATGGCCACTTGGTTCCGCAACTCGCGGGTCAAGGACGATGTGGTTTACGTAGGCCCCATGGGCTGTCTCACTGGCATGTACATCATCATGCTGGGCACATACTCCGTCGAGGATATGCGCCAGCTCACCATCGAGTGTCTGGAGTGGATTCTCACCCAGGATGAAGTGCCAGCCACCCGCCCCGAGGCCTGTGGCAACTATCTGCTCCACGACCTCCCCATGTGTAAATGGGAGTGCGCCCGCTACCTCGATCGCCTCAAGAACGATTTCCACTCGGAGTACACCAAACTCCAAGTCACCCTCTCCGACGGCAAACTCTTCGCCGACGCATAAGATAGTCATAGCATGGCCCTTTTGTAGTACGAAAGTATCTAACAAAATAGCTTATAGAAATCGCGTATTTGCAAGCAAGCCGTCCATCGGTCGCAAATACGCGATTTTTAACGCATTTCGCTAAGTAACTGAAAATATGTGAGTTACAAAAATAGATAGTTTTTATAGCTCGTTTTAATGCTTTCTTTCAGAGCAAAACAACTTGTTTTACCCTCGTAGAGACTATCTTTTCCTCTCTTAAAGACTATCTAAAGCAGGTAAAAAGACTATCTAAAGCACCAGAAAAGAACGTCTAAAGTCATAGTTTCCTCCGAAAAAACTCTACTCAGCTATATCTTAACTAAAAAGGGGACAAAAAAGTCTCTTTGCAACTCTATCTTGAGCAGACAGAGAGACGCTTTTTTAGGCATAGATTCTTTACAATCAACGCAAACAATAATCCCCGGCCGACTGGCTGGGGATTAATTATTATTGGGGATTTGTTGTTTGTTTACTCGCCGAAGATTTCTTTGAGTTTATCCTGGAGGCCCTGGGCGCGGAGGCCGCGGGCTACGATCTTTCCTGAGGGATCGATAAGGAGGTTGTCGGGGATGCTGTTAACGCCATAGGTGCTGGAGGCAACGGTGCGCCAGCCCTTGAGGTCGGACAGCTGTGTCCAAGGCATCTTGAGGTCGGCAATGGCCTTGACCCAGGGCTCCTTCTTGCTGTCGAACGAGAGGCCTACGATATCGAAGCCTTTGGCGTGATACTTCTCATAAGCCTCAACTACATTGGGCATCTCGGCGCGGCAGGGACCACACCATGAGGCCCAGAAATCGACGAGCACCCACTTGCCCTGACCTACATACTCGCTGAGCTTATGGAGGTTGCCATCGACATCGGCTTCCTCGAGGTCGGTGAACTGCTGGCCTATGAAGGCGGCTTTCTTGGCCTCGCGGGCTACCTCAGCCTCAAGGGCTTTCTGCATCTTCTGCACCATGGGATGACTGGCGTAGGCAGGCTTGCTCTCCAGGCGCTTCAGGGCAGCCTCAGGGCCCAAGAAGTTTGAATAGGCATCGAAGAAGGCGGCGGGGATCATGGTCTGTGCCTCGTCGGTGAACATCTGCTCCATGTCGGCTATCATCTTCTGGGCAATGGCATTGAGCTTGGGGCTCCACTCTGCTTCCTTGGCTTTCTGCTCATCGGGGCTCATGGCCATAACCTCATGAACGAAACGGGAGTAAGGGCCTGTGATGGCTACATCGTAACGTGCCAGGCGCTCGTTGACGAGCGAACCCTTCAGGGTGCTGTCGTTGAGGTTGACGAGGACGGGGGTGCCATCGTTGAACATAAAGGTACCCCAATCGACATTCGTAGGACGAACGCTGAACAGGACGTTCTGATCGGCACTGCCTTTGAAGAGGAACTTGCCGTCCTGAACCTGAGTGCTGTCGATGTTGACTCTCGAAAAGTAATCGTAGAGATACACCTTCATACCATTTTCACTACTTACACCGTTGATGGTGTAGTCTACCTGTTGTGCCTGGGCACTTAAGGAAGCCAGCACAAGGGCTAACAGTAACAATACCTTCTTCATATATATAAGTTATTGGTTATTTATCCTCTCTGAATCGCAGCCTTCTTTCGCTGATCGTGGTCGAGGATGGTCTTGCGCATACGCATGGACTTGGGGGTTACCTCTACCAGCTCGTCCTGCTTGATGTATTCGAGACATTCCTCGAGCGACATGACGGTCTTGGGGATGATGCGGGCCTTATCGTCGGTACCTGAGGCACGGACGTTGGTGAGCTGCTTAGCCTTGCAGACATTGACCACGAGGTCGTTGTCGTGAACATGCTCGCCTACCACCTGACCGGCATAGACATCCTCACCGGGATCGATGAAGAACTTGCCGCGATCCTGCAGCTTATCGATGGCGTAAGCGAAGGCATTGCCGGTATCCATGGAGATCATGGAACCATTGACGCGGCGCTCGATCTCGCCCTTGTAAGGCTGATACTCCTTGAAGCGATGGGCCATGATGGCCTCGCCCTGAGAGGCGGTGAGCACATTGGTACGCAGACCGATGATGCCGCGTGAGGGGATGTCGAACTCGATGTTGACACGCTCGCCCTGTGACTCCATCGACGTCATCTCGCCCTTACGACGGGTGACCATATCGATCATCTTGGATGAGAACTCCTCGGGCACATTGATGGTGAGTTCCTCGACGGGCTCGTGCTTCACGCCATCGATCTCCTTATAAATAACCTGGGGCTGACCTACCTGCAACTCATAGCCTTCGCGACGCATGGTCTCGACGAGCACAGAGAGATGGAGCACGCCTCGGCCTGAGACAATCCACTTATCAGTGCTATCCTCGAACTGCTCCACACGGAGGGCGAGGTTCTTCTCGAGCTCCTTCTCCAGGCGGTCGCTGATGTGGCGCGAGGTAACAAACTTACCTTCCTTGCCGAAGAAGGGCGAATCGTTGATCATGAAGAGCATGGACATGGTGGGCTCGTCGATGGCGATGGGCGGCAGGGGCTCGGGATTCTCGAGATCGCAGATGGTGTCGCCAATCTCGAACTTCTCGAGACCGATGACGGCACAGATATCGCCACACTCCACGGCATCGGTACGTACGTGGCCCATGCCCTCGAAGGTGTGGAGCTCCTTGATCTTGGTCTTCTCCATGGAACCATCGCGATGGGCAATGGTAACCTGCATGCCATCCTTCAGCGTGCCACGATGTACGCGACCCACGGCGATACGGCCCTGATAGCTGGAGTAATCGAGTGAGGTGATGAGCATCTGGGGGGTACCCTCGAGCTGCTGGGGAGCAGGGATCACCTCGATGATCTTATCGAGCAGATATGTAATGTCGGTAGTGGGTTTATTGTAGTCCTCGCCCATCCAGCCGTTCTTGGCTGAGCCATAGACAACGGGGAAGTCGAGCTGATTTTCAGTAGCATTGAGTGAGAACATGAGGTCGAACACCATCTCGTAAACCTCCTCGGGGCGGCAGTTGGGTTTGTCGACCTTATTCACCACTACGATGGGTTTCAAGCCAATCTGAAGGGCCTTCTGAAGCACAAAGCGTGTCTGGGGCATGGGGCCCTCGAAGGCATCGACGAGCAGCAAGCAGCCGTCGGCCATATTGAGCACACGCTCTACCTCGCCACCGAAGTCGGAGTGGCCCGGAGTGTCGATGATATTGATTTTAGTACCTTTCCAATTGATGGAAACATTCTTTGAGAGGATAGTGATGCCACGCTCGCGCTCCAAATCGTTAGCGTCGAGCACCTGATTGCTGAGGTTCTGTCCCTCACGGAAGAGATTGCCTGCCAGCATCATCTTGTCCACAAGTGTAGTCTTTCCGTGGTCTACATGTGCAATAATTGCAATATTTCTGATATCCTGCATAAATATAAAACTGTTTTGCGGGTGCAAAGTTACAACTTTTTAGGCACGAATTTCACGAATTTCACGAATATTTTAAAAAAAGAGTCATTTTTTCGCGTAATTCGAGTAATTCGTGCCTGAAATATTTGGAGGGATGCAGAAATTGTCGTACCTTTGCACCCGCATTTCGGAAAATCCGATGCATCTGACGACGTAAACTCGTCTGTGATTGGCAAGAATCGCGTCTGAAAGATGTTTATGCACAAACATTTTAATCACATTTTAAATTATGTATTTAGACAAAGCTAAGAAGCAGGAAATCTTCGGTCAGTATGGCAAGAGCGCCCAGGATACCGGTTCTGCAGAGGCACAGATTGCTCTCTTCTCTTACCGTATCTCTCACCTGACTGAGCACCTGAAGAAGAATCACAAGGACCACAACACCGCTCGCTCACTAACCATGCTGGTAGGTAAGCGTCGTAAGTTGCTGAAGTACCTGTACAATAACGATATCAATCGTTATCGTGCAATCATCAAGGCCCTCGGTCTTCGTAAGTAATAAAAAAGAGCTCTGCAAACGCAGAGCTTTTTTATTGCTTACAACCGCTTAATGCTGTTAATAAGTCGCGCTGGATGATGCCATTGGTGGCAACGACGCTGTTGCCCTGGGTGAAATCTTCGGAGCCAGAGTAGTCGGTGACGATGCCGCCGGCTTCCTGTACAATCAGACTGCCTGCCATGAAGTCCCACTGGCCGATGTAAGCTTCGGCATAGCCGTCAAGGCGACCTGCTGCGACGTTGCAGAGGGCCATGGCGGCGGAACCACACATGCGGATACTGCCCACATGACCATAGAAAGTGTCGATGAGGTGATGGATGACGGGCTTATAGGCGTCGCTGTTGTATGGCAGCTGCAGACAGAGCAGGGCATCCTGAATCTGCTGCGAGCTGACGTGGAGGGGCTGACCGTTGAGGAAGGCCCCCCCACCCTTTGACGCATAAAAACACTCATCGGCACATATCTCATAGACTACACCAACGAGTATGTCGCGCCCCTGTAGGAGGGCGATGCTCACTGCGTAAGGGGCATACTGGTGGATGAAGTTCGTGGTGCCATCGAGAGGGTCGACCACCCAAAGCAACTGCTCAGCATCGTGGCCGGCAAGTCCCTCCTCAGTAATGAAGCCTGCCTCGGGCAGAAGCTCGCGCAGGGCACTGACGATGAGCTGCTCGGAGCCTTTGTCGACATACGATACATAGTCGTGGGCATGTTTGCGTTCCACCCGTTCAAAGGAGAACTTACGGCGCTCGTCGCGGATATACGCTCCTGCCCGACGGGCAATCTGACAGACGGACTGTACAAGTTCGGAATATTGTTCGTTCATTGACGGTTCGCTATTTAGTGAGTTCCTGAAGGGGAATCATAACAAAGTCGCGCTCTTGCATGAGGGGATGGGGAATCTTGAGATCGGGCTCGTCAAGTTCCAGATCATCGTACAATAAGATATCGATGTCGATGGGGCGATCGTGGTATTCTCTAGGGGTGAGGGGTGAAAGGCTACGGGTAGGCGAGCTTTGCTCGGGAATGGGGTGAGAGGTGAGAGATTTGTTCTTTCTCCCCAATAAGCGTTCAATCTTTTGAGTTGTTTTGAGGAGTTGGCGGGGGGTAAGGGTGGTTTCTACGAGGATGACACCATTGAGAAATGAATGCTCAGACTCAAACCCCCACGGTTCGGTTTCCATAAATGTTGATTGGCGAACGACGTTTCCTATTCGTTCGCCAATCATAGTGATGGCCTTCAGGAGATTCGCCTCCCGATCGCCAAGGTTACTACCTAGACCGAGATACACTTGATGTATTCTCTCACCTCTCACCTCTAGCTTATCACCTCTAATCGTCCAGTATCAGCAAGGCATCGCCGTAGCAACCGAAACGGTAGCCATTCTTAACGGCCTTCTTATAGCCCTCGTAAACGAGATCGTAACCACCAAAGGAGCACTCCGTCATCATCATGGTAGACTCCGGATGATAGAAGTTGCCAAGCAGAGCATTACTCATGCCGAATTCGTAAGGCGGGAAGATGAACTTATTAGTCCAACCCTCGTACTCCTTCAGCAGACCATCGGTACCTACAGCCGTCTCAGTGGCACGGGCTGTGCTCACACCAACGCAGCACACACGATGACCAGCCAGCTTAGTCTTATTGACGATATCGCAGGCCTCCTTATGCACAAACATCTGCTCGGACGACATCTTATGCTTCGTGAGGTCCTCCACCTCGATGGCATCGAAGTTGCCCAGTCCGCAGTGCAGGGTGATATAGGCGAAGTTGATGCCGCGGATCTCCATACGCTTCAAGAGCTCACGGCTGAAGTGCAAGCCCGTAGAAGGAGCCGTAACAGCACCCTCGTTCTTGGCATAGATAGTCTGGAAATCCTCCATATCCTGCTCAGTGGCCTCGCGACGATCAATGATATAACGGGGCAGCGGTGCATCACCAAGGGCATAGAGCTCACGCTTGAACTCATCGTGAGGACAGTCGTAGAGGAAACGCAGCGTACGTCCACGGCTGGTGGTATTGTCGATCACCTCGGCTACCATGGGACCATCGTCCTCAAAGAACAACTTGTTGCCGATACGAATCTTACGGGCCGGCTCTACGAGTACATCCCACAGACGCAGGTCGGGGTTGAGCTCGCGCAACAGGAACACCTCGATCTTGGCATCGGTCTTCTCCTTGGTACCATAGAGACGGGCGGGGAACACCTGGGTATCGTTGAAGATAAAGGTGTCGTCCTCATCAAAATAATCGAGAATATTACGGAAATCGAGATAAACGGGATTGCCCTCCTCATCGAGGAGATCCTCGCCATTCTCATCCTTCTTGGTCATCTCAATACGCCCACTCTTACGGTGGAGCACCATCAGACGACACTCGTCGCGATGCTGAACTGGTTCGAGCGCAACCTGCTCCTCAGGGAGCTTAAACTTAAACTGTGATAACTTCATATATAATTTTCAATTTTCAATCTTCAATTTTCAATTGTTCTTCGAGCCACTGAGGGAACTCATCGAACGTGAGGCAATCCTCGATGCAGACATCGCCTACACGAGTACGGCAGAGCGACGTGAGGAATGCACCACTGCCAAGGGCATAACCAATGTCGCGAGCCAGCGAACGGATATAGGTGCCTTTGCCACAAGCCACTCGGATGCTCATCTGCATGAGCTCTGGATCGAAGTCGGTCAGCTCGATCTCATCGATACGGATGGGCTTGGCAGCCAACTCCATCTCCACACCCTTGCGAGCCAACTCGTAAGCTCTGTCGCCAGCCACCATACAGGCGGAATAGAGGGGTGGACGCTGCATGATATTTCCCACAAACTGAGGAAGCGTCTGGAGGATCAACTCCCGAGTGATGTGCTTCGTGGGATAAGTATAGTCGACGGTGTGTTCGTGATCGAAACTCGCCGTGGTGGCACCCAACTGAAGGGTGGCCGTATACTCCTTGGACTGCAGTTGGAGCGACTCGATCTGCTTGGTGGCTTTACCCGTGCAGAGTATCAGCACACCCGTAGCCAGAGGATCGAGGGTTCCGGCATGTCCCATCTTTACTCGCTTAACATGAAGCCGCTTGGAGAGCACATAGCGGATATGTGCCAGGGCTCCAAAGCTCGACATCCGGTAAGGTTTGTTGATATAGATAAACGCGCCTTCCTGGAAATTCATCGAGCCAGCTGATAGATCAATACTGATGCACCAACAATGGCGCAATAGATACCAAAGTAAACCAGCTTACCCTTCTTCACGAGATTAATCATGAGTTTGCAGGCAAAGCAGCCTGAGAGGAAAGCGGCCAGGAATCCGATGCAGAGGGGGAATACGCCAATGGCTTCACTCACGATATCCTCGCCCTTTGCTGCCTTCAGAATATCGAGCAAGGCCTCGCCCAGAATCGGGGGGATCACCATGAGGAATGAGAACTGAGCCAGCTTCTCCTTCTTGTCGCCCAGCATCAGACCAGTGGCAATGGTAGAACCTGAACGAGAGAGACCAGGCAATACGGCGCAGGCCTGAGCCACACCAATGACAAAGGCATCCCACAGGGAGATATGCTCCTTCTGACGGGGCTTGGCATAGTAGGAGAAAATGAGCAGTACGGAGGTAACCAGCAGCATGACGCCCACGATGAGCAGTCCAGAACCAAAGGCTTCCTCAACCTTATCCTTAAAGAATACACCCACGATGCCCACAGGGATCATAGACACCAGAATGTTGAGGGCATACTTGGTCTCGGGGTTCATCTCGAACTTAAAGAGGCCTTTCAGAATCCAGTCGATCTCCTTCCACAGGATGACGAGCGTAGAAAGCACCGTGGCTACATGTACAGCTACGGTAAACTCCAGATTCTCCTCACCTTCAATACCAAAGAAATGCGAGATAATCGTGAGGTGACCACTTGAACTGACGGGCAGGTACTCAGTAAGTCCCTGCACAATTCCCAATATTAATGCTTGTATCCAATCCATCTTTGAATTTGACTATTTGACGATTTACTATTTGACAATTTAGTTTTTTGGTTTACGGACAACGGCAAAGATCATCGACACGAAACCTAAGAGACATACCACGGGAGCCACCTTGATGCGACGAGCACTGAAAATGTCGGGCTCGAAGGCCGTATCAGAAGAATTAGGTCCTATCATCAGCAGGAAACCTATCACTACCACTGCCATGCTCACAGCCAGCAGAATGTAGTTAACCTTGTCGAATGCAAAATTCTTATTATCCATTTTTAACCTTTTTACTTTTTTACCCTTTTACCTTTAAATCTTATACAACTCTCCTGCCGACATCTTGAGGAACCTGTTGACTGAGATATAAGAACAGGTAGCCGTAATGATGATACCAAAGAGCAGTACAGCCACAGCCGTTATTGTCAGTTCGCGCCATGTAATGACTGTGAGCACATTGGGCTCGTAATAATAGAGACCATAGATGCACAAGCCCAGAACAGCAATGGCTATCAGCGAGGCAATAATACCAACCACCAATGACTGGCGCATGAACGGACGGCGGATAAAGCCCCAAGAGGCTCCTACCAGTTTCATGGTATGAATGACAAAACGGCGTGAATACACACTGAGGCGCACGGTGTTGTTGATCAATGAGAACGATACAAACGTGAGCAACACGGCCAAAGCCAGCAACAGCAGATTGAGTTTAGCCAGATTGCGGTTTACACTATCCATCAGATCAACCTGATAAGCCACATCGGCTACCTTCTCGTTCTTTTTCAACTCGGCAGCGATCCATCGGAGCGAGTCGCGATTGGCATAATCGGAGTGGAGCTGGAGTTCGAGCGTTGCAGGGAAGGGGTTCACGCCCAGGAACTCCGAGGGATCGGAGCCCATGGCTTCAGTCTGTTCCTGCAAGGCTTGTTCACGACTAATGTAATCGATGTTCTTGGAATAAGGCCTGTGGTAGAGGTCACGACACAGGGTCTTGGCGCCATTGGCACTCACGTCGTCGCTCAGCATCACAGTCACAGTAAGGTTTTCCTTAACCCACTGCGACAGATTGCGTGATGTCTGTACCGACAGCACGACCATACCTAACAGCACCAGCACCATCGCCGTACTAATACACAGTGTTACCAACTGCACACCACGACGGTTGCCAGTAGTCTTTCTACGTCTTTTCATGAATGATTCAAAATACGTACGTAATTTCGAGGTGCAAAGATACAACATTTTAAAGCGATTTCCAAATATTCTTCTATTTTTCTTAATTATCACTCGAAATTCTTAATTTAATTTGTACCTTTGCAGCCGTTATGAGTACAATTATCTATCCATCGCCGATTTTCGGCCCAGTACACAGCCGCCGCTTAGGCATCTCGTTAGGCATCAACCTATTACCTGCCGACGGCAAGGTTTGCAGCTTCGACTGCATCTACTGCGAGTGTGGCTTCAACGAAGATCATCGCCCCACCCTGTCTATGCCAACACGCGAGGAGGTGGCCAAGAAACTGGAAGAGAAACTGAAGGAGATGAAGGCCGAGGGCCAACTGCCTGACGTACTGACGTTTGCTGGCAATGGCGAGCCTACTTGTCATCCGCATTTCGCTGAGATTATCGACGACACCATCCGTCTGCGCAACCAGTATTGTCCTGAGGCGAAAGTCTCAGTGCTGAGTAACTCGACCATGATTCACCGCCAGCAGGTACATGATGCCCTGATGAAGGTGGACAACAACATTCTGAAACTCGACACCGTGGACCCTATATATATAAATAAGGTGGACCACCCTAACGGCACCTATGATGTGAACCTGATCATAGAGCGCCTGAAGGCCTTCAAGGGGCACGTCATTATCCAGACGATGTTCATGAGAGGAGAATGCAAGGGGGAATCGGTGGATAACACAGGTGAGGAATACGTAACGCCATGGCTTGAGGCTGTGAAGGATATCAAGCCTCAGCAGGTGATGATATACACCATTGACCGAGAGACACCTACGCAGGGACTGCTCAAGGCAACGCATGAACAACTGGATGCCATACGCGACAGAGTGATCGCAGCAGGGATTCCCTGTTCTGCATCCTACTAACAATAAGGCCCTCGCGCTGCGAGGGCCTTTATTGCGGGGATAATATTACTTACACATGATACCTCGTTTGGTATTTTCGAGGAAGCGGATGATGTTCTGAACCTCAGGGCCATCGGGCACCTGATCCTTGATCTGATTGATCACATCATAGACACTCGTCTTTCCATGGAAGAGCAGACGGTAGGCATTGGCGATATGCTTCTGCACCTTCTCGTCGATACCGGCATACTTCATCATCGTGGTGTTAGGACCACCATACTCCATAGGCGAACCACCGGCAATGACATATGGAGGCACGTCGTGAGAGAACGTACAACCAGCCTGGATCAGAGAGAGATCACCTGCACGGGTATTGGCATTCTGAATGGCGCCACTGGAGAAAATCACACCATTGCCAATCTCGCAGTCGCCTGCCACCTTGGTGCCATAGCCGAATACGCAGTTGTTACCTACGACAGTATCATGACTGATGTGCGTGCCTTCGAGGATGAAGTTGCTGTTACCAATCTTGGTAACGCCATCCTTGTTGGTTCCGCGGTTAATAACCACATTCTCGCGAATCACGTTGTTATCACCAATCTCCACATACGACTTAGCGCCGCGGAAGTTGAAGTCCTGAGGCAAAGCAGCTATCACACTACCCTGATGGATCTTGTTACCTTTGCCAATGCGTGAGCCATCGCAGATGCTGACGAATGGGAAGATGATACAATTATCACCAATCACCACATCGTCCTCGATATACACGAAGGGGAATATCTTACAATTATCGCCTATCTTCGCCTTTGGCGAAATCTCGGCTTTGGGGGATATTTCACTTGCCATAATTTTCAAATTTTCAATTATCAATTATCAATTTACTTCGCGCCACCACCAAGGGCTTGGTAGAGATTCACTACAGCCTGCATCTTATTGAACTGATCAGTTACCTCAGAGATTTCAGCATTGAGCAGGTTGCTCTGGGCAGAGATCACCTCCAAATAGGTAGTGTTGCTCGACGACTCCATCAGCTTCTCGGTATCCTCGACATTCTTGGTGAGTACCTGAACACGCTTACCATCGAGTTCAGCCTTCTCGGCAGAAGAGTTATACTGAACAAGGGCATTCGACACCTCATTACCAGCCTGTAGAACGGCATTCTGCCAATTGTTGAAAGCTTGCTCATACTGAGCCTGAGCCACCTTCAGACCTGCAACAATCTGTCCGTGCTGGAAGATGGGCTGTACGAGAGAGCCTACAGCAGAGAGGAGCCACTTACCTGGGTTTACAATGACACCACCGCCACTATTCGTGAAGGCGGCAGTACCCGTAACCGTGATGTTAGGATAGAAACGGCTGCGAGCGGTCTCTACATCGTAGAAGCACTGAGCCAGCGCCATTTCAGAGGCGTGAACATCAGCACGGTTGTTGAGCAACTGGATGCCTACACCCGTAGAGAATTCCTCGGGCAGGCTCTGGTTAGCAAACGTACCACGCTGGATGGTCTGTCCCTGCTGACCAATGAGTAGTGAGAGTGAATTCTCACACTCACGAATCTGACGGAGCATATCCACCTTCTGAGCCTGAACGCTATAGTAAGCAGCCTCAGCACTCTGCACAGCGGTAGAACGATAGCCGATACGGTTTTCATGCATAAATTTCATCTTCTCCCAGGTTTCCTTCGTCAGCTTCTCCATATCGGTAACGATCTCCACCTGACGGTCGAGCATCAGCAACGTATAATAGAGGTTGGCGATACCAGAAATGATGTTGCATTTCACCACAGTCTGATAGTCCTTCGTAGCAATCAGCTGCATCTGGGCAGAACGCTTCACAGAAAGCAGATTGCCGAAGAGATCGACATTCCAGCTGGCACTTACAGGGAGTGAATAGGTCTGAGATGCCTTCGCACCATCGAATGAGGCAATGGTTCCCTGAGGACCCAATGCAATGGAAGGCAGGAATGCCAGACGGGCCACCTTCAGCGCCTCGTTAACCATCTTCACATTGAGGGCTGCATTCAGCAGATTGGGGTTATTGTCGAGACCCTGCTGAATGAGCGACTGCAACTGGGGATCAGTGAACACGCTGCGCCAAGGCATATTGCCAAACGAAGCGGTATCCTGTACAGCGAGCGTATCCGTCAGAGAGACAGGATCACGAACGATACCATCGGCCTTCACATCAGGACGCTCGTATTTGTTATAGAGTCCGCAGCTCGACAGCAGCAGGGCTGCGGACATGAATATCATCAGTTTCTTCATATTACTTCTCCAATTCATAATCAACAGGTTTTGCATGTGCATACTGAGCCAGCTCGGCTGCCACAGCCTCATTCTCCTCGTCCTCGAACTTCAGCGGACTGATCTTCTCCTGAAGTGACTGGAAGATAACGAACAATGTGGGAACAACGAAGAGCTGGAGAACGGTACCGATCAACATACCACCTACAGCGGCAGCACCCAGTGTCTGGTTACCATTCTTACCTACACCCGAGGCAAACATCATAGGCAACAGACCGATAACCATAGCCAGAGAGGTCATCAGGATAGGACGCAGACGGGCTGCAGCACCCAGGACGGCTGACCAGGAGATGGCCATACCCGTCTGACGGCGCTCGAGGGCGAACTGCACAATCAGGATGGCGTTCTTTGCCAGCAGACCGATCAGCATGATCAGCGAGATCTGCATATAGATATCGTTGGCATGACCGAAGAGCTGGGTGAACAGGAAGCAGCCTGCCAGTCCGAAGGGCACAGAGAGAACCACTGACAGCGGCAGGATATACGACTCGTACTGTGCCGACAGAATCAGATAGATAAAGATGAAGCAGAGCAGGAAGATGATGGCCGTAGAGTTGGTAGCCTTGGCTTCCTCACGCGTCAGACCCTGGTAGTCGTATGTATAACCCGCAGGCAGCATGTCGGCAGCCACCTCCTGCACGGCCTTGATGGCCTCACCGGAGGAATAGCCGTTGGCCACCGTCGCCGTCACCGTGATGGAGGTGAACAGGTTGAAGCGGTTGATGTTAGACGGGCCATACACGCGGTTGACGGAGCAGAACTCCTGAATGGGAGCCATGCCCGCGGGCGTGCGTACATATATACTATTAAGTGATTCCAGCGTCTTGCGCGTCTCGGGCGAGCCCTGGATCATCACTCGGTAGAGCTTACCGTAGGCATTGAAGTTTGAGGCATAGAGACCGCCATAGTAACCCTGCAGTGTGGAGAGGATCGTAGAGGGCGAGATGCCGCTCTGCTTGCACTTGGCCACATCCACCGACACCATGTACTGAGGATAGTTCGGGTTATAGGACGTCTGTGCCGTCTGGATCTCCGGGCGCTTGTTGAGCTCTGCCAGGTAATCCTTCACGATGTCGTAGAACTTGGTCAGGTCGCCACCTGTGCGGTCTTGCATCACAAGCGAGACACCCGAGTTGGCCGAGAAGCCAGGGATCATAGGCGGCGCAAAGGCCAGAATCTGGGCATCCTTGATGTGGGCTGTCTTGATGAATATCTGGGCGATGACACCAGTGGATTCATACGGGTTGAGGAAGAAACGGTAGATGCCGTCGCCTTGCCACAATCCGCTGAGTTTCCACCAGAATCCCTTCTGACGCTCGGAGAACGGCTTCAGCTTGATGATAAACGTGGCCTGGTCGGAACCGGCACCGGCGATGAAGTTGTAACCCTGGATCTGCTCTCGGCTCTGGATGGCAGGGTCGGCAGCCAGAATGGCATCCACCTCGTCGATGATCTGACGCGTACGGGCAACAGACGTTGCTGGCGGCATCGAGACGGTACAGAACACCGTTCCCGTATCCTCATCAGGCACGAGTCCTGACTTCGTGGTGAACATCGTGATGCCGAGCACGACGGCACCCGCCAATACGGCAGCGATGATGGCTACCGGCTTGCGCACCAGTTTCTCAAGAATACCTTTGTACTTATTGGTGGTGGTGGTGAATGCCGTATTGAAGGCTGCATGGAAGCGGTCGATGCGCGACAGCTTCTTGTGGCCCTCCTTGTCGTGAGGCTTCAGGAAAATAGCACAGAGGGCAGGTGACAGCGTCAGGGCATTCAGGGCCGAAATCAGAATGGATACGGCCATCGTCACACCGAACTCACGGTAGAACGTACCAGAAGTACCGCCGATGAACGATACCGGCACGAATACGGCAGCCATCACCAGGGTGATAGAGATGATGGCACCCGAAATCTCGTTCATGGCATCGATAGAGGCCGTCAGCGGCGACTTGTAGCCCTGGTCCAGCTTGGCGTGGACGGCCTCGACCACTACGATGGCATCATCGACCACGATGGCAATGGCCAGCAGCAGGGCCGACAGCGTCAGCAGGTTGATGGAGAAGCCCATCACGCTGAGGAAGAAGAACGTACCCACGAGAGAGACAGGCACGGCGATCAACGGGATGAGCGTGGAGCGCCAGTCCTGCAGGAACACGTAAATCACGATGAACACCAGGAAGAGGGTGAAGAACAGCGTGAACACCACCTCCTCGATAGAGGCATAGAGGAACTCCGTCACGTCGTAGTTGATCTTATACTTCATGCCCGGCGGGAAGAGCTTGGCCTGCTCCTCGAGCTCGGCCTTCACCTGCTTGGCAATCTCGTTGGCGTTAGAACCGGCAATCTGCTGTACCATACCCATCACCGAGGGGATGTTGTTGTTCTTCATCGACACCGAGTACTGCTGTCCGCCAAGTTCAATCTTGGCCACATCCTTCAGCTTCAGGGTGGTACCATCGTTCTTGCTCTGAATGATGATATTGCCGAACTCCTCGGCCGTCTTCAGTCGGCCCGTATAGCGCATGGCATACTCATAGGCAACATTCGACTCTTGTCCGAACGAACCAGGGGCAGCCTCGATGTTCTGCTCGGCCAGCACGCCGGAGATATCCGAGGGCATCAGACCGTACTGTTTCATCACGTCGGGCTTCAGCCAGATACGCATGGAGTAGGTCTTCAGACCAGGCGACTGCACGTCGCCCACACCCTGGATACGCTTGATGGCAGGGATAATATTAATGTTATTGTAGTTCGTGAGGAACTCATCGTCATAGCGGCCGTCGGAGGTCAGGGTGAACATCAGCACCTGAGAGGTCTGACGCTTCATTACCGTCACACCGATACGCGTCACCTCGGCAGGCAGCAAAGCCTGGGCCTGCTGCACGCGGTTCTGCACGTTGACGGCACACATATCGGCATTCATGCCCTGACGGAACAGTACGGAGATCTGAGCCGATCCCGAAGAGGCGGACGAGGAGATATAATCCATTCCCTCCACACCATTGATGCTCTCCTCAAGCGGAACGATGACGGAATTCTTCACAGTCTCGGCATCAGCACCCGGATAGCTGGTATAGACCACAACGGTAGGCGGTGCGATGTCAGGATACTGCTCAATAGGCAGCGAGACAAGTCCGATAAAGCCCAGCAGCACGATGAGGATAGAAATCACCGTTGAGAGTACCGGGCGCTTGATAAATGTTGTAAAAGTCATGTGAACTTACTATTTGACAATTTACGATTTACTATTTAGCTTATTTTTTCATTGCACCGACAATGTCGCCTGCACTCATGGCCTTAGCCTGCTCGTCGATCTTCTGCTGGTAGCGCTCCGGGGTGATAGGCACGATCTCCATACCATCGGAGAGCTTCGTGATGCCATTGGAGATATACTTATCGCCGGGCTTCAGTCCCTCGGTCACGATATAGTTGATGCCGTCGTTCTGCGGATCAACCTTGATCTCAGTGTATTTAGCCTTGTTGTCCTTGTCTACGGTATAGACGAACTTCTTGTTCTGCACCTCAGACACGGCACCCTGGGGAATCACGATGGCCGATGAGTTGCTGTGGGGAATGACAATCGTGCCCGAGCCGCCGCTCTTGAGCAGCTTTTCAGGGTTCTGGAACACGGCAATCATCTGGACAGAACCTGTGGCGGGATCGATCACGCCGCTCATCTTCGTCACCGTACCTTCCAGGCCATAGACATTACCGTCAGCCAGTTTCAGCTTTACGGCAGGCATGTCCTTGATGGCACCGGCGAGGCCGCCTGCGTTCTTGCCCATCTCGAGCACATCTTTCTCAGTCATGGAGAAGTACACCTCCATAGAGCTGATGTTAGAGACAGTCGTCAGCGTATTGCCGGCACTCACCAGCGTTCCCACCTTGAAAGGCAGGGAACCCACGACGCCTGCAGCAGGGCTCTTCACATAGCAGAAGCTCAGCATCTCCTTGGCAGAAGCCAGAGAAGCCTGGGCCTGAGCCAGACCAGCCTTGGCCTGCTCATACTGATTGGTAGCCGACTGGAGCTCGAAATCACCAATCACACCATTCTGATGCAGTTTCTGTGAGTTCTCAAAACTAAGCTTCGCGGTATTCAAGGCAGCCTCAGCCGTGTTCACAGATGCCTGAGCCTGACGAACCTGAGCCTGATAGGTGACATTATCCAACACGAAGAGTACCTGTCCGGCACCAACCGTCTGACCTTCCTTCACATTAATCTGTGTAATGAATCCCTGAACCTTCGGATGAATCTCCACATCCTGAACACCCTTAATCGTGGCAGGATAGGTACTCTGCATCGTCGTACTTGATGTGCCGACTGTAGCAACAGGGAACTCGTTGTCGCCAAAACTAGGGCGACCACCGCCACCACCGCACGAAGCCAACAGCATCGTTGCGGCAGCAAACATCAAAATTTTGTTCTTTTTCATAACCTTTTAATATTGTATTTTTTAAACGTATCAAAACCATGCACCCCGGAAACTATTGGAATGCCGTTTAGTTTTCGAGGTGCAAAGTTACTAAAAATATATCTAAAGATATATCTTTGTTGAATGATTTTTAACAAAGTTTATTCCATGTTATAGTTTTATATAGATTTTCTTGCGATAGAGCACGTAACCTATGGCGAAATTGAGCAACACGAAATAGAGGGCATAGACGAGCGATGCCCACTTCAGAGGTTCTATGACAAAATGGATGCCATTATACACCATTTCAGACCATCCGAAGTTCTTCAGAAGGATTGCCAATAGCTCACTCGACACATATAGGGCGAGGGCATTCACGCCAAAGACGTGGAAGAAGGTGGTCCATCCCGATTTCTTCTGAATATCAATGACATACATGAGGAAAGCCTGAAGCAAAGAGGCCAGTCCACAAGTCATCATCACGTAGCTGGGACTCCAAATACGCTTGTTGAGTGGCAAGCCGTAGGAGAGCAAATAACCACCAATTACCAAGACTGTTCCAACCACAAAGAGGGCGATGACCTTCTGTTCGATTATTTCCTTCTTACGAATCTGCATACCACAATAGAAACCCAGCAACACATGGGCTACAGAAGAAATGGTGCCCATCAGTCCCTCTGGATCCACAGGACTCTTATGATAGATGTGGTCATAGCCAAAGATCTTCAGATCGGCCTGGGCCAGGATGTTCACATCGGCATCATAGGCATAGCCATTACCAAACACGAGGATGGCTGTATAGATGGCCAGAAGACCTATAATCACAGGAATCGTATACTTATGGTTACAGAAGAGGGCAAAGAGTGACACGATACCATAGCACAAGGCTATACGCTGCATCACTGCCCAGATACGAAGATGCCCAAAACAAAGCAAATCGCCTTCTATCGCATGATCAAACCAGTTGATGAACAAGCCTATCACAAAGAGCAATACCGTTCGTTTGATGATTCGACGGATGACTTGTGGCGTGGGTTTAAACTCCGACTTGACCAACGAGAGATAGCACGAGATTCCCATGATAAACAGGAAGAACGGAAACACAAGATCGCAAGGTGTCATACCGTTCCACTTGGAATGCTGGAGCATCTCAAACGATTCGCCCCAACCGTTATTCACCAGAATCATACCTGCCACAGTGATACCACGCAGGATATCGAGACTCAGTAATCGATTAGACTTTCCCATATTTTTCTTTTTAGGCACGGATTACACGGATTAACACGGAATTATTTGATTAAATCCATTGCCTCTTTGGCCACATCTACTGGCGAACCCTCTGGAAGTGCAGAGTATGGTGTCTGATCCAGAGTCCAAGGCTCTTCCATCGCATAATAATCGAGCTGAACCTCCTGAGGCAGGGCCATCTGGAAAAGTTCGGCAGCTGTCTTCGTGGCATTCGGACCTCCACCTAAGAGTTCTGGCTGAGGAGCCGTCTGGGCCTTCATCTGAGCAGCGAGGGCATCGAAGTAAGCCTTCCAACGAGGATAGTAAAAGTCTTTCAGCAAACCCTGCCACTCCTTATGGGCATAATCGCGAAGTCCGCCAGTATCGGCACAATAGCGATTGCCCCAGGTGGTAATCTGCACACGAGCATTCCATTCGTAGAGCTTCTTCTCCTCAGGCGACACACCAGCATTCACAGCATCCTGAGTCCAATGGCCCAAACGGAATTCAGAGCGCGTACCAAGAAGTTTATCCTGCATCAGCAACATTTTCAAGAAACGAGCTGCATCCTTATCGAACTCCTGACGAGCAAAGCCCTTGTAGTCAGCTATCGTGTGCTGATACTGTTGGCGAGCCTGGTCTGCAAGAGCCTGACGAGTGATATCCACCAAGTCGAACTCGAAATTATTGTTGCCACGATACTTCTCTGCCACACTATTCATCAATCGTGCAGCCTCCTTAGTTTCTGCAGGATCGTAATAATTCTTCATTTTCGACCAAGAAGAAGCCTGGAAGTTATTCAGCGAGGGACGTCCGCAGAAGATGCTCTCGTGAGGACCTTGCTGATTGTTGCCAGCAGGACAATTGTAGATGCTCTGGGCCAGAATCATCCAAGCCTTCTCAATGGTGGGATCCTCCACACCATAACGAGCCTTCACGTACTCCTTCACCCAAGCCTCCTTGGTGAATTTCTCTGGGCGCCAGGGCAACTCACTCATCAACTCGAACATCACAGGATTGTTTTCTGAGCCCTCCATCGTAAAGCCGATGCCTACGCAATTCGTCTTGGCACCATAGAAATTATCGAGCAACTGGTCCATACGTCCATGCAAACCCACATTGGCGCCAAAGTTCTCGAGCAGGCAGAAGAGCCACTGATGCTGTTTATAACCCTCGTCGCGCTTCCAGATACTAGGGATGCCAAACATGGGGCGACACTCCGAGAAAAGGTCGAGCACCAGCAGATCGCCCGGCTTCATGCCATCCACCATCTGCGGACGAGGATTCTCTGTCCAACCCTGAATCACCCAAACAGCATTGGGATTCACACGTTTCATGGCTTGCATCATCGCCTCACCAGCCTTGGCGTAGTCGATCGAGGGATCATCATTACTCTCGTGGAAGGGATCCATCGAGTAATAATCGGCCTTTCCAAAGAGTTTGGTGAGCTCATTATAATATAAGGTGGCGATTTCTGAGAATCGAGCATCCGTTGGCAGAAGATTAGCTGGACGCTGGAAACCATTCCACAGACCAGCATCGGCTACGTTCAGGCCTAAGCGCTCCTTGGCATCGTGAGGCACCATACCACAATAGCCTGGCAGAACGGGATGCATGTCGAGCTGCTTCATACGAGCCAGAATCTGCTTTTGCAGCTTCTCCTGACGAGCATACCACGAAAGCGGCAGAGGTCCACCCCACCCTTCAAGGTTGTTCATCTCCCACCAAGCCAGGAAAGCAGGACCAGCAATAAACTCGCCCACCTCTTTCTCTGTATAGCCCAGCTTCAGCAGCATGTTGCGCCACACGCACTCCTCGCCAACGATGGCCAAGGGGAGATTCACACCATGAAGCGCCATCCAGTCGATCTCCTGCTCCCAGCGCTTCCAGTCCCAGAAGGCCATCGAGTAAGAGAACGTACAATAGTTGAAGTCGTAACGGAGTCCAAGGTCCGTTTCGTGGCGCTCTTTCTTCGATACAGCAGGAAGCACAGCAGGTAGTTTGGCTTGCATCTGATTCCAAGAAAGATGGATGCCAGCATAGTACTTCAGATACCAGTTCACACCTGAGGCGATGTTTACCCAGTTGTTGCCTCGCACCACGACTTTCTTCCCAGCCTGATCCAGCTCGAAGAAGTCCTTCTGGCTCTTTACTTTCTCAATCTTAAACTTGGCCGAAGCGCCTTTGTCAATACGTTCCAAAAGGTCATCCACAGGATTGGCCCATGTCTGCAGGGCTATCAGAATTGCAATAATAGTTAGTAGTTTTCTCATAATCTTATATCAGTTTCATTTGTTTTGCCTTTTCCATTAGGAGTTGCATGAGTGGTTCGCGTTCGTTTTCCACCTTATTATCAAGTACAGCTTCCTTCAGATATTGCTTCAGAACGCCCACCTCGCGCGAGGGCTTCAGGTGGAATATCTCCATAATTTCGTTGCCATCAATCACTGGCTGGAGCAAACGCACATAGTCCTTTTCCTTCAGGTCGACGAGTTTTTCGCGCACCATCCGGAAGTTCTCAAGGAACATTTTCTTGCGAACCTCATTCTTCGAGGTGATATCTGCCTCGCAGAGTGTCATCAAGTCCTCGATATCCTCGCCAGCATCGTTCAGCAAACGACGAACGGCTGAGTCCGTCACCTCATCGTCAGCGATGGCGATGGGGCGCATGTGGAGGTCAACGAGCTTCTGCACATACTTCATCTTCATGTCCATCGGAAGCATCAGTCGGCGGAATATCTGGGGCACCATCTTCGCACCTATCATATTATGATTATGAAAGGTCCAGCCAATGGCAGGATCCCAGCGCTTCGACTTGGTCTTGCCAACATCGTGCATCAAGGCTGCCCAGCGCAACCAGAGATTGTCACTCTTGCTGGCTACATTATCCAGCACCTCCAGCGTATGATAGAAGTTGTTCTTATGCGCTCTTCCGTTCTTTTGATCCACGATGTCGAGGGCAGCAAGTTCTGGGAGGATGATATTCAGGAGTCCGCAACGCTGAAGGTCCACAAACCCTTTCGATGGTTTGGTCGAGAGGAGAATCTTGTTCAACTCGTCCTTGATACGCTCGCCACTCACAATCTTGATTCTATCCGCCATCCTTTCGAGGGCCTCGAAGGTTTCGTCCTCAATCGCGAAGTTCAGTTGTGTGGCAAATCGGATGCAACGCATAATTCTGAGGGGATCGTCTGAGAAGGTAATCCCTGGTTCGAGGGGTGTGGCGATGATGCCATCCTCGAGGTCTGCGAGTCCGTTAAAGGGATCCACCAATTCGCCAAAGCGTGCTTTGTTCAGGCAGATAGCCATCGCGTTGATGGTAAAATCACGACGATTCTGGTCATCTTCGAGGGTTCCATCTTCCACAACGGGCTTGCGAGAGTCGTGGCTGTAGCTCTCCTTACGGGCTCCCACGAACTCCACTTCGTACTCCTTGCCCTTCTGGCGAAACTTCACCTGGGCCGTTCCGAAGTTCCTGAACACAGAGAGGTGTGCCTTCTTGCCCACCATCCTCTTCAGCTCCTCAGCCACAGAGATACCACTTCCAACGACTACCACGTCGATATCGTTCGAGGGCCGCTCAAGGAAAATGTCCCTCACGTAGCCCCCAACCACGTAACACTCCAGCCCCAGATGGTCTGCAGCCTCACTAATCTGGTGGAATATCTCCTGATCAAGTATCTTTGCCAGTTCTTCGTCGCTATATAGTTTCATCCTTTTGTTTCGCTTTGAGAGTGCAAAGATAATGATTTTTTTCGAGACATCCACATTTTCGCCACCTTTTTTAATAAATATCGCATAAAACACCACTTATCGCGGAGGTTTTTAGCCTTGCTTTGTCAGAAGATTGTAATATGTAATGAATACTTACCAAAATTTAACATTTCATTTTTCGCGAAATAGAGTTAAAACAGGCGGAAACCAAGGGCGATTTTGGAAGAGATAGGGTTTAGTCGGAGTAAAGTTAGGGTTTACTCCGAGGAAAGTCCAGGTTTGGATAGTCCAAAGATCATCTTTTAAGTGTCCAAAAATAGGGCAAAAATGGCTATTTTAAGGCCAAAATCAGGTAGTAATAATTTACAATATTTTATAACATACACGCTATCAACCACTTACAAAACAGCTCAAAACTCGCAAAATTGAAGCCAACTCACAGCTTGCTGACTAAACGGCGAGTTTTGTGAGCATGTTTGTAAAGTAATATCGCCACATAATGAGACCAAAGAAGGATTTCTCATCGGAAAAACCCAAATAAAATTTGGTTTTTCGCTCAATTTGTAGTACCTTTGCATCCGATATGACCAATTTGGAAAAGACAAACGCTCAATTTGAGCAGACTCTGGCCGAGTGCAGAGCCCTGTTCGAGAAGAAGCTTCACGATTACAAAGCCTCGTGGCGCATCCTGCGCCCAACGGCCTTAACCGATCAGCTCTTCATTAAAGCCAAGCGCATCCGCTCGCTCGAGATCAAGCATGAATCGAAAGTGGGCGAAGGCATTCGTCCTGAGTTTATCGCACTGATCAACTACGGCATCGTAGGCCTTATCCAGCTCGACAAGGGATTTGCCGACACTGTCGACATCTCGAACGAGGAAGCCATGAAGCTCTACGACCAGTTTGCCCACGAGGCTCTGGAGCTGATGAAGCGCAAGAACCACGACTACGACGAGGCGTGGCGAGGCATGCGGGTAAGTTCGTACACCGACTTGATCCTGACCAAGATTGAGCGCATCAAGGAAATCGAGAACCTCGGAGGCGAGACACTCGTCAGCGAGGGCATCGACGCCAATTACATGGACATTATCAACTACGCGGTCTTTGGAGTAATTAAACTATCGGAGTGAAAAAAGCCGTCGTCAATATCGCCCGTCTGGTGCTGGCCGTGACGCTGATTCTCTCAGGCTTTGTGAAGGCTGTAGATCCGCTCGGCACTCAGTACAAGATACAGGATTATCTGACGGCAATGGGACTTGGAGGCATCGTGCCCGACTTGCTGACGCTTTCGACATCAGTACTGCTATCGGGCTTGGAGTTCATCCTCGGCATCTGTCTGCTCTTTGCCATCAGGCGTCGATTCGTATCGAAGGTCGTGCTGGTAATGATGGTACCCATGACGATGCTTACGCTGTGGCTGGCCATAGCCGATCCCATACACGATTGCGGATGCTTTGGCGATGCCCTGGTGCTCACCAATTGGCAGACGCTATGGAAGAACGTCGTGTTGCTCGCGCTGGCCGTCATCGTATGGCGCTGGCCCCTGCTCATGCCAAGACTCATCGGCGAGTCGAACCAGTGGATTGTGTTCAACTATTCCAGTTTGTTCATCCTGCTGGTGGTGGCCCTCAGAAGCCTCTACACCCTGCCCCAGTTCGACTTCCGCCCCTATTACATCGGGGCTAATATCCGCGAGGGCTGGCAGAAGATGATAGAAGGTGAGGATTCGCCCTATGCCGACTTCTTCATCGAGAGCATCAACGATGGCGAGGACATTACGGAGCAGGTGCTGAATGATAAAGGCTACACCTTATTATTAATAGCCCCCCATCTGGAGCAAGCCGACGATTCGCAACTCGACGAGTTGAACCGCATCTACGACTACAGCGTGGAGCAAGGCTATCCCTTCTACTGCCTCACGGCCAGTTCAGCGAAAGCCATCAGTCGTTGGCAGGATATGACGGGAGCTGAATACCCGTTCTGTCAGACAGACGACATCACGCTGAAGACGATGATCCGCTCGAACCCAGGATTGATGTTACTGAAGGATGGTAAGGTGATCCGCAAGTGGAGCCACAACGCCCTGCCCGAGGAAGAGGAACTCTCAGGCCGTCTAGAAGACATCGAGTTGGGACAGATGCCATCTGACAGCACAGCAGGCAAGATACTCTGGTTGCTCACCTGGTTCGTATTGCCACTGGTCATCCTCACGATAGCCGACCGCCTATGGGCCTGGAGCAAATGGGTCCGCAAGAAGAAGAATAAAAGTAATAACCCTTTAAATAAAGAAAAAAGAATTATGAGAAAGAAAATTGTAGCAGGAAACTGGAAGATGAACATGAATCTCCAGGATGGTATTGCTCTGGCAAAGGAGCTGAATGAGACACTGAAGGCTGACAAGCCCAACTGTGGTGTAGTAATCTGCACACCGTTTATCCACCTCGCTTCTATCGCACAGTTCCTCGATCAGGACATCATCGGTCTGGGTGCTGAGAACTGCGCTGACAAGGAGAAGGGTGCTTTCACTGGTGAGGTAAGCGCTGAGATGGTAAAGAGCACAGGTGCTCAGTACGTGATTCTGGGTCACTCAGAGCGTCGTGAGTACTACAAGGAGACTCCTGAGATCCTGAAGGAGAAGGTGCTTCTGGCTCAGAAGAACGATCTGAAGGTTATCTTCTGCATCGGTGAGTCACTGGAGGAGCGCGAGGCTGGCAAGCAGAACGAGGTAGTAAAGGCCGAGCTCGAGGGTTCAGTATTCAACCTCTCTGAGGAGGACTTCCGCAAGATCGTTATCGCCTACGAGCCAATCTGGGCCATCGGTACTGGTAAGACCGCTACCGCTGAGCAGGCTGAGGAGATCCACGCTTACATCCGCTCAATCATCGCCGAGAAGTATGGTCAGGCTGTAGCCGACGACACCACTATCCTCTATGGTGGTTCTTGCAAGGCTAGCAACGCTCCTGAGCTGTTCGCAAAGCCCGACATCGATGGCGGTCTGATTGGTGGTGCCTCTCTGAAGGCAGCTGACTTCAAGGGTATTATCGACGCTTGGAAGAAGTAAAAGTGAGACGACTCGTTATCATAGTAACATTGTGTGTTGGTTGCATCATGGCAGCCAACGCACAATCTTCCTTCACACAGCGACTCCAGAAGAGTAACGCAGGTGAGGGAAAGGTGACCGTGACACAAGACAAGGCCATCGACGACCTCGTAAACGGCACCAGCGACAAAAAGTCGCAAACCACCCCTCAGAAGCAGACAGAGAGGAAGGAAAGTAACAACACTACTACTGCTACAAACCAAAACCAAAAGGAACAAGACAAGAAGCCCGATGCCAAAGCCATCGAAAACCAGCCGAACGTTGTTGTAGTAGGCGACTCCGTCGACACTCGCAAGAAGGTGATGAAAGGCTATAAGGTAAACGGCTATCGTGTCCAGGTGTTCGCCGGAGGCAACTCCCGCAACGATCGTATCAAGGCTGAGAGAACAGGTAGCGAAATCAAGTCGCTTTTCCCTGGAACCCCCATCTACGTACATTTCTACTCTCCAAGATGGATCTGTCGTATGGGTAACTATCGCACCTATGAGGAAGCCCTCGAGGTGCTCACCCGAGTGAAGAACCTCGGCTATCAGTCGGCCATCATCGTGAAAGGAAAGATCACCGTATCTTATCAACCAGGCTCCGACGATGCAACCCCTTAACCCACTAACGTATGATTCAGGAAGAATACAGAGAAGGACTTGAAGAGCTGGCAGCTCACTATAAAGACATACTGACCCTCTTGGGCGAAGATCCCTCACGCGAGGGATTGGAGAAGACACCTATGCGAGTGGCCAAGGCGATGCAGACACTCACCAGAGGCTACAACATGGATGCCCATAAGGTGCTTACCGATGCGCTCTTCAAAGAGGACTACTCGCAGATGGTGATAGTGAAGGACATTGATTTCTTCTCACTCTGCGAACACCACATGCTCCCCTTCTATGGCAAGGCCCACGTGGCCTATATCCCCAATGGCTACATCACCGGACTCTCGAAGATAGCCCGAGTAGTAGATATCTACGCCCACCGTCTTCAGGTGCAGGAGCGTATGACCCAGCAAATCAAAAACTGCATCCAGGAAACGCTGAAGCCCCTCGGTGTAATGGTTGTTGTAGAGGCCAAGCACATGTGTATGCAGATGCGGGGCATCGAGAAACAGAATTCCATTACTACCACCAGTGACTTCAGTGGAGCCTTCAACCAGGCAAAGACCCGACAGGAATTTATGAACTTAATCCATAACAATCAAATCTAAAGCAAAATGTATCAGGCAGACAGAGGTAATTACAGAATCAACGAGTCAATGGGCAAAGCATTCATGCACAGTTGTCTCGGCAAGTTAATCATCTTCGTAGCGTTTATTTTAGTAGTGCTGATTATCGCCTACTTCACCACTCCTACAGAAAAAGAGATGACAGTGGATATGGAGGATAACATCATGCAGTGTCTTGAAGCTAACGACAGCATCAAGGGCGATCCTATTGATGATTACGTAACCAATCTTGGCGCCATCTTCTCCGAGGCCGACAGCACCAAAGTAGCAGAGGAAGTAAGACAAGCCTACCACATGTACAACCGTCTGGAGGTATATCGCCATGCGCTCTATGCTACTGCCTATCTGCGCAACAACTTACACCCCGAGGGAGTACGCGTAGGTTTCGGAGCCTTCGGACTGGTAATTCCCACTGTTTTATACGAGGATATCCTGCTCGATGTAGGTCCTATTCATAAGGGCTACGACCAGAAACTTTATCGTCAGACCATTGTTCCTGACAACGACCTCGGCAAGACCCCGAATATTCAGGAGTACCACTACAAACGGAATCCTGACGATTGATGAATATCATCGTATCTCAGGAGATTGAGAACGTATGCCCTGGCTTTGTTGGGGCAGCGGTAGAGGCTCGTGTTGTCAACACTCCCTTCAGCCCAGAGCTGTGGAAAGAGATTCATGCGCTCGAAGATAAGTTCCGAAACGAGCTTACCACCGAGAGTCTGAAAGAGTTGTCAGGCATTGCAGCCACACGTCGTGTGTACAAAGCCTGCGGCAAGGACCCTTCTCGCTATCGCCCAGCCAGCGAGCAACTCATCCGACGTATGCTCCAAGGCAAGGAACTCTATCAGATCGATACGCTTGTCGACCTTGTCAACCTTGCCTCTATCGCCTATGGCTATAGCATAGGCGGATTCGATGCGGATAAGTTCGTGGGCGACACCCTTACGCTGGGAGTCGGCAAGGAAGGAGAGCCTTACGAGGGTATCGGACGAGGCATGCTGAATATTGCAGGATTGCCCGTTTATCGCGATGCCATCGGAGGCGTAGGCACTCCCACCAGCGATAACGAGCGTACCAAGATGACCCTGCAGACTACACATCTCATGGTGCTTATCAATGGTTATGACGGTAATGAGGAGCGAGTAGCCGATAATGCCCGATTCATTCAAGAGCTGGTTCGTAAATACTGCCAAAGCGATGGTGGCAGTTTTTTCATATACAAATAAACTGGGTGATGAAAAAGGTGATTGAAAAAGAAAAGGAAGTCACTGAATCATCAGCAACTTCCTTCTTGATGTCGGGATTACTGGACTCGAACCAGCGACCTCGCGCCCCCCAGACGTGTGCGCTACCAACTGCGCTAAATCCCGAACACTTTTTGCTTGGCACCGACCCTTATTTGTCGAATGCGGGTGCAAAGGTACATACTTTTTCCGAATCATCCAAATTTTCGAGCAACTTTTTAATCTTTTTCCTAAATTTAACCCCCACAAGGCACCAGATATCAAATAAAATGCGTAACTTTGCATGCTAAACAATTCGATACATCACAAATGGAACAATATAGACTAACAGCACCCAAGCAGCTGAATCAAACAATCTGTCTGCCTGCCTCGAAGAGCATCTCCAACAGAGCACTCATCATCTACGCCCTCTGTGGCGGAAAGCATCTCCCCCAGAATCTGAGCGATTGCGATGATACAGAGGTTATCATCAATGCCCTTCGCTTCATGCCTAAAGAGATCAACATCAAGGCAGCAGGTACGGCTATGCGCTTCATGACGGCCTATCTTAGCGTGATGCGAGGCACCCACATCCTGACAGGAACAGAGCGCATGCAGCATCGTCCGATAGGCATTCTGGTCGATGCACTCAAAGCCCTTGGAGCCGACATTAAATATACTGGGGCTACAGGTTTTCCCCCACTCCATATCACAGGTAAGTCGCTTAAAGGCGGATTATTGTCTATCCCCGGCAATGTCAGTTCACAATACATCTCTGCCCTGCTCATGATAGGTCCGATGCTGAAGGACGGACTGACTCTGCAACTGACAGGCGACATCATCTCTCGTCCCTACATCGACCTCACACTCTGGACGATGGGCGAATTCGGAGCAGAAGCCGAATGGACATCGGCTGATACTATCACTGTGAAGCCCAAGCATTATGGGGACCACGAGTACTTTATTGAGAATGACTGGAGCGGAGCCAGCTATTGGTATGAGATGGTTGCACTCAGCAACAACCCCGATTCAGAAATCAGACTCACAGGACTGATGGATGGTTCAAAGCAGGGCGATTCCGTCACCCGTTATATCTTCAGTTTACTTGGTGTAAAGACCACCTTTGAAACGAAGAAAGAAGGCATTCCACAAACCATTACCATCTCGCAGACTGGCAGATGCGTTCCTCGTCTGGAGTACGATTTTATCAATTCGCCCGACTTGGCACAAACCTTCGTTGTCACCTGTGCTGCCAAGGGTATCCCCTTCCACTTCAAAGGTCTATCTACCCTGAAGATTAAGGAAACTGATCGTATAGAGGCCCTAAAACGAGAAATGCGAAAACTCGGTTTCGTACTTCATGATGTCAATGATAGTGAACTCTACTGGGATGGTGAACGATGCGAGCCATCCATATCTGAAGGTATCGACACCTACGACGACCACCGTATGGCATTGGCCTTTGCGCCTTATGCCCTTGTTACAGAAGGGCTCACCATCAACAATCCCCACGTCGTTACCAAGTCATATCCACGCTATTGGGATGACATGAAGAAAGCCGGATTCGAAATAGAAGTCTTATGAGTTTTATCATCGTCTGCATCATATCATTAGTCACGCTAGCCGTTATTGCCGGCATAGCCACTCATTTCGACAAAGGAGATGATGAGATAACAGTGGGACACGATTGTTCCACTTGTACAGCGGCCGATGAGGGGACGTGTAAGATACATTGTCTGATGGAAGAGGCGAAGAAAAAGGAGAAAGTAGAAGATTGATGAAGAAAGAAGAGAATAAAAGGAAGGCGCTTGGCGGACATGGTTTCTCGACAGACAAACTATTGTCCTTTACCTTCTTCTTTCTTTTTCTAACTACCTTTATCTTCATCATGGCATCCTGCTCTACGCAGAAGAACACAGCGCAATCACGCTGGTGGCATTCCTTCAATGCTCGCTATAACACTTACTTCAACGGCTCCCAAGCCTTTATCGACGGAAACCTTGAGAAAGAGAAAGGTAACAAGGACAACTATACAGAACTGATTCCACTCTATATGGTTGGCAACAAGCAGAGCCGAGAGATTGGCAAGAGTCAGTACGACCGTACCATCGAGAAATGTGAGAAAGCCATCCACCAGCACAGCATTAAGGCTAAGCCCGAATGGAACAACAGCAAGCGGAAAACCGCCAAAGACCGAGAGTGGTTAGGTCGCAAGGAATACAATCCATTTATCTGGAAGGCTTGGTTGCTCATGGGTAAGGCCCAGTTTCAAGAAGGCGCCTTCGACGAAGCTGCCGCCACTTTTTCATACATGAGTCGTCTATACCAGACACAACCACTGATGAATGGTCTGGCACGAGCATGGCTTGCTAAATGCTATACGGAACTGGGATGGAAATACGACGCAGAAGACGTGATTCGCAATATGAGTCGCGACTCTATGGACTTTCGCGCCGTTAAGGACTGGGACTACACCTACGCCAACTATTACATCCGTCAAGGAGACTATCCCAAGGCTATACCTTATTTAAAAAAGGTCATCAAGCACGAACGACGCAACATACAACGAGCTAGGGAGTGGTTTTTGATGGGACAGATTCTCAACCTGACGGGCAACCAAGAGGAAGCTTATCGTGCTTTTGGAAAAGTGATTGGTTGCCACCCTCCATACGAACTGGCTTTCAACGCCCGTATAGCCCAGACCGAAGTGGCTGGAGCAGGGAATAGCCATCAGATGATTGGTCGCCTCCGTCGTATGGCCGCCTCCGACAACAATGCTGAGTATCTGGATCAAGTCTATTATGCCATCGGCAATATCCATATGACCCAGCGCGATACGACGGAAGCCATCCGTGCCTATGAGAAAGGAAACCGCCTCTCCACAAGAAACGGCATTGAGAAAGGTGTTCTGCTACTGACGTTAGGCAACATCTATTGGACAAAGGAACAATTTGCCGATGCCCAACGCTGTTATGGCGAAGCCATCGGTCTGCTTGACAAAGAACGCCCTGACTACGAGGAGCTATCCAATCGTTCAATCATACTCGACGAGCTGGTGCCTTACACAAGCACCATCCACCTGCAGGATTCACTTCTTGCCCTCGCAGCTATGCCTGAGGCGGAACGAGATAAAGCTATCGATCGCGTCATTGCAGATTTAAAGAAGAAAGAAAAAGAAGAGCGCGATGCACTATTGGCACAAGAGCAAATGGCATCGAATGCCTCACAGATGCCAGGTGACGTAGACGCCCCTCCAACACCCAGTATTCCTTCTATCGGCAACAAACAATGGTACTTTTATAACCCCATTGCCGTCAGCCAGGGAAAGGCCACCTTCCAGCGCCAGTGGGGAAAACGTGAGAATATCGACAATTGGCAACGCATCAACCAGACAGTCATTAGTTTAGAGAGCCCTGACAACCCTAATGACATAGAGGATACTGAAGATATGGATCATCCTAATACGCCTGAAGTAGCCATCGACTCCGTGGCAGCCGATCCTCATCAGCGCGAATACTACTTGGCCCAGATACCTTTCACCGCCGAGCAAAAGGCCGTCTGTCATGAGCTGATTCAGGATGCTTTGTTCCATGCTGGCATCATCCTGAAGGACAAAATGGATCATCTGAGGTTGAGCGAGAAGTATCTTCTCCGACTGACGGGCGATTATCCTAATTATGAACATGCCGACGAGGCCTGGTATCATCTCTACCTGCTCTATCTGCGACAAGGCGACAACCTCCAGGCCAACAACTGTCTGACTCATCTTAAGACAGAACACCCCGAAAGCGAATGGACCACTCTTCTGACTGATCCTTACTATCTGGAGAACGCCAAGTTTGGCGAGCACATTGAGGACTCACTCTACACAGCCACCTACGAAGCCTTCAAGCAAGACCGTGCCGACATCGTGAAGGTGAACACCTCTCTCTCTGAGAAGCGATTCCCTCAAGGAGCCAACCGCGCGAAGTTCCTTTTCATCGACGGTCTGAGTCGACTGAACGATGGTGATGGCGACGGATGCATGAGCCGATTACAGGAAGTGGTTGAAAAGTTCCCCGATAGCGAAGTCAGCCCGCTGGCTGGTATGATTATTAAAGGTGTACAGGAAGGCCGTCGACTCCATGGTGGAAAGTTTGATATAGGCGATGTATGGACCATGAGAAATGTCACGCTAACACACGACTCCACCATCGTCGACACTCTCAGCACGGAGCGCAACCAGCAATTCCTCTTCATGCTCGTCTATCAGCCCGACTCTGTCAACGAGAACCAGCTGCTATTCGAGATGGCACGCTATAACTTCACGAACTATCTTGTACGCAATTTCGAGATACAGATTGACGAAGACAATGGTCTGCGCCGCATGATGGTGAGTGGTTTCCTTAGTTACGATGAAGCCATCCAATATGCCCGACAGCTTTATGCCAACAGTCTGATGGCCGACAGACTTCAGTCATGTCGCAGTCTCGTCATCAGTGAAGCCAACCTGCAACTGATTGGCCGACAATTCAGCTACGACGAATACCAGCAGTTCTATGAGGAAGAACTTGTGCCGATGCGTGTCAGCAAAGAGCAACTGCTGCTTATCCCAGAGGATATGGAGCAACCGGATATTGAAGATTCCAGTGAGGTTGAGCAGACGGAAGAAGAAACACAAGATGACGACGACCTGCAATTACAGAAGGTTGCACCTCAGAAGCAACAGGTTAAGGACTTTGATTTTGGTGACGATTTCTGGTAAAAGATTTAGAGAATATGAACAACGGACTATTACTTTGGGTAGACGATGAGATCGAACAGCTGAGGGCCCATATCCTCTTCTTAGAAAAGAAAGGCTATGAAGTGGTAACCGTCAGCAACGGCACTGACGCCATCGATCTCTGCAAGGAGCGCAACTTCGACCTTGTGCTACTCGACGAGCACATGCCTGGTCTCAGCGGACTAGAGACACTTCAGAAACTGAAGGAGCTTCAGCCCTCATTGTCGATCGTGATGGTTACCAAGAGCGAAGAGGAGAACATTATGAACCAGGCTATCGGCCAGAAGATAGCCGACTACCTTATCAAGCCCGTCAATCCCAACCAGATATTGCTGACACTGAAGAAGAACATCCACCGTCGGGCTATCGAGACCGAAGTAACCCAGACTCAGTACCAGCAGAACTTCCAACAAATAGCCATGCAGATTCTAGACTGCAAAACGTGGCAGGACTGGGTCGACATCTATAAGCGCCTCGTCCACTGGGAGCTGGAGTTGAGCGCCACCGACAGCAGCATGACAGAGATGCTGCAGATGCAGAAGGAAGATGCCAACAATGGCTTTGCCAAGTTCGTGAAGAAGAACTATTTAGGGTGGTTAGAGGAAAGAAGTAACCTCTCACCACTCACCTCTCACCACTCACCTCTATTATCGCCTGACATTTTCAAAACGAATGTCTTTCCCCTGCTCAATGAGGGCAAGAAGGTATTCCTCGTTGTACTCGACAACTTCCGCTACGACCAGTGGCGCATGCTGGCTGGTGAACTCAGCGAGCAGTTCGATATCGACGAGAGCCTCTACTTCAGCATCCTACCAACCGCCACCCAATATGCCCGTAATGCAATCTTCAGTGGACTGATGCCCAACAAGATTGCGGAGCTATTCCCAGACCTTTGGGTTGACGAGGACGAAGAAGAAGGCAAGAACCTCAACGAAGAGCCGCTTATCCATACACAACTGGAGCGCTATCGTCGTAAGAACACCTTCTCCTATCATAAGATCAACAGTCAGGCCGAGGCCGACAAACTACTACAACAATTCAGCTCGTTGGAGAAGAACGACCTCAACGTGGTGGTGTTCAATTTCATCGATATGCTCAGCCACGCCCGAACCGAGTCGAAGATGGTACGTGAATTGGCCAATAACGAGAGTGCCTATCGCTCGATAACACTCTCTTGGTTCCGCCACTCGGTCATCTCCGACTTCTTCCGCCAACTGGCTCAGACCGATTACAAGGTCATTGTCACTACCGATCATGGTAGCATCCGTTGTACACAACCAGTCAAGATCGTGGGCGATCGCAACACGAACACCAACCTGCGCTACAAACTCGGCAAGAACCTGGCTTACGACGACAAGAATCTCTTCGTCATCAAGGATCCCCAGAAGGCGCAACTGCCCTCGCCCAACCTCTCGACGAGTTATGTTTTCGCCACTGGCGACTCATTCTTCGCCTACCCCAACAACTACAATTATTATGTATCCTACTATCGTGATACTTTCCAACACGGAGGCATCTCTATGGAAGAGATGATGATACCCCTTATCACGCTAACAGGAAAGAAGAGATAACATAAAAGTAAAAAGTAAAATAGTAAAAGATATATGGAAATAACAATCAGCAATCTCGACAATATCCGTGAGTCAGCCCGTGAGTTTATCAACAACATGGGCTCTCACAAAGTGTTTGCCTTCTATGGCAAGATGGGTGCCGGCAAAACCACGTTCATCAAAGCTATCTGTGAGGAACTAGGTGTCGACGATGTCATCACATCGCCCACCTTCGCCATCATCAATGAGTATAGTGGAAAAGACGAGACTATCTATCACTTCGATTTCTATCGCATCAAGAAACTTGAAGAAGTCTACGACATGGGTTATGAGGACTATTTCTATAGCGGAGCCCTTTGCTTCATCGAGTGGCCCGAACTCATTGAGGAGGTTCTGCCAGAGGATGCCGTCAAGGTGCAGATTACAGAAAAAGAGGATGGCACCCGAGCCATCCTCTTCTAAAGATTCTGTTCCTGAAAGTCCAGATCAGCCTGAACGATGAAGAAAACATCCTGGGGACTGAATGTCCCAGCACCGTCTTTCTTGGCTTGTTCACACACATAGGCTGCCACAGCCTCCATGTCGATGTCCACCTCCTCGTCGTTGCCTTCCAGAATGCCACTGGTATAGTAATACTCAACAATGGCATCCAGCACATAAAGGATGTCACTATCGCTATAATACTGTTTCATTTCAGCAGGAATCTGAGTGCGAATAAACGCCAGTTCCTGCTGATTTTCTTCCTCATCCTGTCGAATCAGTTCGTCAAGACTTGCCATAGACTAAATCAGTGCCTGGATTTTCTCTTCAATCTTAGCCTTCGGCTGAGCTCCGATTACCTTGTCAACCACCTCACCGTTCTTGAAGAACAGGATGGTAGGAATGTTACGGATACCAAACTCGCTGGCCAGATCCTCATTGTCCTCTACGTCGCACTTACCGATGACCACCTTGCCATCGTAAGCCTTTGCCAACTCTTCGATAACGGGAGCCACCATACGGCAAGGACCACACCATGTAGCCCAGAAATCCACTACTAAAGGCAGATCACCAGCCTTCAAACTCGCAAAGTTCTCACTTGTAATTAATACTTCCATTGTTTTCTTTTTTTATTGAAGATACCTTCGGGTTAATACTATTATTTACTAATCTCACTGCAAAAGTCGTGCCAAATTGTTTAATTTATCTTATAGTCCAGCATCTCATGCCGCTCTATATAGTCTATCAGCGTATGACGCACGTCCACCCCACCGCCTCTGCTTCTGAGTAGCACGTGGTTAGAACCGTTCGAATCGCGTAACTGGAAGAATAACTGTGTCTTGCCTGGATTCTCGTTGACCAGCTCTGTCAGGTCTGCCACAATCTCATCGTTCAACTGGTCGGTCACCATCGAGATGGTAATGCGGTCAATGGCCTTCTCCTTGATGCCCTGCATGTATTCCACATTCTGCACCTTCAGTTCCTTCACATTGCTATTATGGAAACGGGCTTGCATCTTGGCTGTCACATACACCGTGGTGCCTTCGAGGAACATGCCGTTCCAACGCCCCCAGTCCTCTCCGAACAAAGCAATCTCACCGCTACCCTCAAAGTCCTCGATAGTCACAAAACCACACGGGTTTCCGCTCTTTGTATATTTCTGTTTCACGCCTGTCACGATTCCGCCAAGTATGACATCCTCGCGGTCTGACAACTGCGATGTATCTGCCAATTCGACACACCTGGTATTGCAGAGGTTGTCGAGAATGATCTTATACTCGTCAAGCGGATGGGCAGAGAGATAAATGCCCACCAATTCACGTTCCTTGTTCAGTCGTTCTATATCGCTCCAGCGTCCCTCTGCCTTGGGAATGGGGGGCGTTGCTATCTCCACGGCACCAAAATCACCAAAGAGCGAGTTCTGCGCCTGAGCCTTCTCCGTCTGATAAACCTGTCCGTAGCGCACCAGTGTATCGAGGAACACCTCGCCCTTCGAATTCTCAGCAAAGAAGTCCTCACGACGAATGCCAAAGCTGTCAAACCCACCACTCAAGGCCAGCGACTCAAATGCCTTTCGGTTCACATTCGCCAGACTCACACGCTCGGCAAAGTCGAAGATTGACTTATACGGACCATTCTTCTCGCGCTCGGCTATGATGGCCTGTGCGGCCGATTCGCCCATACCCTTGATGGCACCCAGTCCGAAACGTATCTCGCCATGATGGTTCACACCGAACTTCTCGTAACTCTCGTTCACATCCGGACCCAGCGTAGCAATACCCATGGCCTTGCATTCGTCCATCAGTTTCGTGATTTCCGTAATCTGGTCGCGACGTCGGCTCATGATGGCCGCCATGAACTCAGCCGGATAGTTGGCCTTGAGATAAGCCGTCTGATAGGCCACCCACGAGTAGCATGCGGCATGCGATTTATTGAAGGCATACGAGGCAAACGCCTCCCAGTCACTCCAGATCTTGTCGAGCACCTTCGGGTCGTGACCATTTTTCTTGCCGCCCTCGATAAACTTAGGCTTCATGGCGTCAACAATATCCTTTTTCTTCTTACCCATGGCCTTACGCAGAGCGTCGCTCTCACCTCGGGTAAAGTCGGCCAAGAGTCGACTCAGCAACATCACCTGCTCCTGATACACCGTAATGCCGTAGGTATCCTTCAGATACTTCTCCATCACAGGAATATCGTAAGTAATAGGCTCATCACCATGCTTACGACGGATAAACTGAGGGATATAGCCCATAGGACCTGGACGGTAAAGGGCGTTCATGGCTATGAGGTCTTCGAACACGGTTGGCTTCAGCTCGCGCAGATACTTCTGCATACCAGCCGACTCAAACTGGAAGGTGCCCACCGTACGTCCCTGCTGATACAGCTCGTAGGTCTTGGGGTCGTCTATGGGGATATTGTCCAGATCCACGTCAATGCCTCGTGTAATCTTAATATTCGCACAAGCCTCCTTCAATTCCGAGAGCGTCTTCAGTCCCAGGAAGTCCATCTTGATGAGTCCCGTCGACTCAATCACGTGTCCGTCGTACTGGGTACAGTTGGTCTTCACACCTTTGAAATCAGGGTCATCGGCTGTCGACACTGGCACGTGGTCGCTAATCGGATCGCGACAGATGATGAAGCCACAGGCATGAATGCCCGTACCTCTCACCGTTCCCTCCAGCATCTTGGCATACTTAATAGTGTTAGCCAGATGCGGATCAGAGGAAGCCTCTGCATCACGCAGTTCTGGCACGGCCTTGATGGCGTTTACCAGATTCATCTTAGGCGTCTTGCCGTCCACATCGGGCAGACGATCGGGGATGGCCTTACACAGGGCGTTTGATATGGCCAGGGGTACTTTCTCCACACGGGCCACATCCTTGATGGAGTTCTTCGTGGCCATCGAGGCATAGGTAATAATGTGCGCACAGTTCTCGTGGCCGTACTTATCCATCACCCATTTCAGCACCTTGCCACGTCCGTCGTCATCAAAGTCGGTATCAATATCAGGGAGTGAGATACGGTCTGGATTCAGGAAACGCTCAAACAGCAAATCGTACTTCAGGGGGTCAATCTTCGTGATACCCAGACAATAGGCCACCACACTACCAGCTGCCGAACCACGACCAGGACCCACCATCACACCCAACTCGTCGCGGGCGGAATTGATAAAGTCCTGCACAATGAGGAAGTAACCAGGGAAACCCATGGTCTTCATGATGTGCAGTTCGAACTTCACACGGTCGGCCACCTCCTCCGGTATCGGATCGCCATAGCGACGCTTCGCACCCTCATAAGCCAGTTTGGCCAGATAGTCGGCCTCGAACTTAATACGGTATATCTTGTCGTAGCCACCCAGCTTCTTGATTTTCTTCTCACCATCTTCGGGCGGCAAGGGATTCTCGCCGTTCTCGTCGCTGGTAAACTCGTCGTACAGCTGCTGCTCAGTAAACTTCTGTCGCCACTCCTCTTCCGTACCAAAGCTCTCAGGTATGGGGAAGAAGGGCATAATCGGGTCGGCATCCAGCCCGTATATTTCCACCTTATTTAATATATCTACGGTGTTAGCCAGCGCCTCGGGCACATCGCTGAAGATGTCGTTCATCTCCTGCTGGGTCTTAAACCACTCCTGCTTCGAGTAGAGCATACGCGTGGGATCGTCGAGATCCTTGCCCGTAGCCAAGCACAACAAATGATCGTGTGCCTCAGCATTATCCTCATCCACGAAGTGGGCATCGTTGGTACACACCAATTTAATGCCGTATTCCTTGGCCAACTCTATCAGAACCTTGTTGGCTTGCTGCTGCAGGGGGAAAGTCTCGCGGTTGGCGCGATAGTTCGGATCGGGGTTCTTTACCTCATGGCGCTGCAACTCCAGATAGTAGTCGTCGCCCCACAGGCGCTTATGCCATTCTATGGCCTCGCGAGCACCTGCTATGTCGCCCTTCAGAATCTTGGCGGGCACCTCGCCGGCTATACAGGCCGAGCAAACAATCAGGTCCTCGTGGTATTTCTCCAGTTCCATGCGGTCTGTTCGCGGACGATTGTAGAAGCCGTCCACCCACGAGTTGCTCACCAGCTTAATCAGGTTCTTATAGCCGTTATAGTTCTTGGCCAGCACAATGAGGTGGTAACCACCCTGGTCTTCCTTCAGTTCCTTCAGACTCTTGTCGCCACGACGTGCCACGTACATCTCACAACCGAAGATGGGCTTAAACGGTTCTAGTCCGTCTTTTTTGCGCTGTTTGTTCACACCCATGCAGATGTCGTGAAATTCTTTAATGCCGAACATATCGCCGTGATCGGTGATGGCCATGCCCTTCATGCCGTCGCCGATGGCTTTATCCACTAGCTTCTTAATGCTCGATTGTCCGTCGAGTATCGAGTAGTAGGTATGTACATGTAAATGTACGAAATCTTCCATTTATTTGCCTAATATCTATCAGTTTTGAGCCTCAAAGATACGCCAAAATCCTGAGATAACCAAAAGAAAACCGAGAAAAGTTTGTATCTTTAATGAAATTTGTGTACCTTTGCACCCGATTAAGAAGCAATCGAAATATAACTAATGGGAGAAAGAATCAAGAAACTGAAGAAAATCCGCATCCATCGTGAGGGTACCAATGAGTTGACGATCAGCGCATTAGCCATTGCTGGCATAGGTGCATTACTATGGTACGGTCTTAACACAAGCATACCATTTTGGATATTCATGGTGGTGTTCTGCACCGCGTGGTTTATCGCACTCAACTTCTATCGTTGCCCCATCCGCTATTTCAATGGCGATACTAACAAGCTGGTTATCGCGCCCGCCGATGGTAAGATAGTTGTAGTAGAAGAGGTAGAAGAGAACACCTATTTCCACGATAAGCGCCTCATGATCTCTATCTTTATGAGTCCGCTCAACGTGCATGCCAACTGGTATCCGGTTGATGGTAAGGTGAAGTTTGTGAAGCACTTTAACGGCAACTACCACAAGGCCTGGCTGCCCAAGGCCAGCGAGGAGAACGAGCATGCCGACATTATGATCACCACCCCCGATGGTGTCGATGTACTGGTACGTCAGATTGCCGGTGCCATGGCGCGCCGCATCGTGACCTACGCCAAGGCCGAGGAGGAGTGCTATATCGACGAACACATGGGCTTCATCAAGCTCGGCTCGCGTGTCGACGTATTCCTACCCATCGATACGGAGATCCGTTGCCGTATGGACCAGCCCACCACAGGCGATCAAACAGTCATAGCAAAGCTGAAATGAAGAAGCATATACCCAATACGATTACTTGTTGCAACCTCATTTCGGGCTGCATCGCCACCTATTATGCTTTCCAGGGCGACTTCCTCATGGCGTTGCTCTTTATCATTATCGGAGCCGTATTCGATTTCTTCGACGGCATGAGCGCCCGCCTGTTAGGCGTATCATCGCCCATCGGTAAGGAACTCGACTCGCTGGCCGACGACATCACCTTTGGTTTCGCCCCCTCCGCCATCGTGTTTGGTTTCCTCTCACCCCTCACCTCTCACCTCTCACCACTGATTGCTTTTCTGGCCTTCATCATGGCCGCCTTCTCAGCGCTCCGCCTCGCCAAATTCAATCTCGACGAGCGTCAGGCCTTAGGCTTTATCGGCCTGCCTACACCTGCCAACGCCCTGTTCTGGGGTTCACTCATCGTGGGTCTGCAGCAGCACGACGTCGCCTTCAGCGGTATGGAGTGGGTGATTCTTGTGGGTACCTTCATCAGCTCTTATCTCCTCATTGCCGAGATTCCTATGTTCGCCCTCAAGTTCAAGCACTGGGGCTGGAAGGGCAACGAGATCAAGTATATTTTTGTGTTGTCGTGCATCCCCTTGCTGCTGTTCCTCGGAGTCAGCGGTTTCGCCGCTATCATCGCATGGTATGTGGTGCTTTCTGTCATAGCCAATAAACGATAAAACGCTATATTACTATATTACTAAATAATCTATTACACTTATGCCTATTGTTGCTTATATCATTTTCGGACTCATTGCCATTACGATTATCGTCATGGTGGTTATCAACTTCATGTATCATAATGTGAAGAAGTTGCGCGAGGCAGCCGAAGAACGCTACTATCGTAACCTGAAGCGCAAGGAGCAGAAGGAGAAGAACCCCTTCGGCGATGACTACTTCAAGAGCAGTAAGAAGTCGCAAAGCAAGCATGCCCAGCAGCAGTACACCAGTCAGGCTGGCAAGAACACCACCCAGACCAGTGGTGCCGCTAATCAGGACACGAACCAGACGCGCCAGCAGCAGACCACCTCACAGAAAGAAGAAACCACCACCCGTAGAACTACTACGAGCGATGGTGTTACTATTATCGACGATCGCGCTGAAGAGAAGAAGATCTTCGACAACGCCGACGGCGAATACGTTGAGTTTGAAGAGGTTTAATTCTCAACTGTGTACGAGTGTGCCGATTGGCTCACCGTCCATCACTTTCTTCAGATTACCCACCACGTCCATGTTGAATACATAGATAGGCAACTTATTGTCGTTGCACATGCAGATGGCCGTCAGGTCCATCACCTTCAGTCCGCGAGCCAGCACCTCCTGATAGGTTATATCCTCAAACTTCGTAGCCGTGGGATCCTTCTCAGGGTCGGCGGTATACACACCGTCCACACGAGTACCCTTCAGCATCACGTCGGCCTCAATCTCAATGCCACGCAGACTCGAACCCGTATCCGTGGTAAAGTAAGGCGAACCTGTGCCAGCCGAGAAGATGCACACATAACCCTGCTCCATGGCCTCGATGGCCTTCCACTTGGTGTAGAACTCACCGATGGGCTCCATACGGATGGCCGTCATCACACGGTTTTTCACACCCACAGCTCCTAAGGCTGAGCTCAGTGCCAGCGAGTTGATCACCGTGGCGCACATGCCCATCTGGTCGCCCTTCACGCGGTCGAAGCCCTTCTGCGAGCCCGAGAGTCCACGGAAGATGTTACCACCACCAATCACGATGCCAATCTGCACACCCATCTCAGCCACTTCCTTAATCTGCTTGGCGTAGTCGCTCAAGCGCTCAGGGTCGATACCGTAGCCCTGCTTTCCCATCAGACTCTCACCCGAGAGTTTCAACAGAATTCTCTTAAATCTTGCCATAATCCTTAATCTTTATATTGATTACTATTCATTATTCACTATTCATTATTCACTATAAATGCCACTTCCTTGAAGGCGTAAGTGCGTTCCCTCCCCACTTCGTCCACCAATAGCAGCCTTCCGTCGGGCAGAACGTCCGTCAACTTCGCCACGAAACGACCTGTCTTGTCCTCGTAGAGCCCGTCTTTTCCCTTTCTATACAGCAGTTCCCTGTATTCTGAGCCATTTGTCTTGTTCTGCCACTCCTGTTCGAAGTTCTCTAAGAATGCCTTCAACAGTTCGTCTCGATCCAGCTCCTTACCCGTCAACTGATATAACGATACAGGGTTCGGCGCGTCGCTAAGGAACTCACGCTGGTTCACGTTCAGTCCGATGCCTATGATGCAGTCCTTGATCTCCGCGCCCTGCAGCCGGTTCTCAATCAGGATACCACACAGCTTTTTATCGCCTACATAGATATCATTCGGCCACTTGATTTCCACCTTATTATATATATAGGGCTGCAAAGTCTTGCAGAGAGCCACCGATACCACCTCCGTGATACGGAACTGCTCCTTGGCTTGGATCCCCAGCGGACGCTCGCTCGGATGAACCAGCATCGAGAACGTCAGGTTCTTCCCCCTTTCGCTCTCCCATGAGTTCTTTCCGCAGCCTTTCCCCGCCGTCTGATACTCCGCCACAACTATGATATTCTCATTCTGCTGCAGAGAATAATCCTTCAGCCACCTATTGGTAGAATCCGTCTCGTCGATATGAATAATCTGATATTCCATCTTTTGAGTGCAAAGATAAAAAAAATCTGTGTAATCCGTGTCATCCGTGCCAAAAAATAACTATCTTTGCAACATGATTAACGAAGAGCAACAGAAAAAGGACGAACGCTACATGCGTATGGCGCTCGACGAGGCCCAGGCGGCCTTCGAAGTCGGCGAGATTCCCATTGGTGCTGTGGTGGTATGTAAGGACCGCGTCATCTCGCGTGCCCACAACCTTACGGAGACCCTCTGCGATGTCACTGCCCATGCCGAGATGCAGGCCATCACCGCCGCTGCCAACACCCTAGGTGGCAAGTACCTCACCGATTGCACCCTCTACGTCACCGTCGAGCCCTGCACCATGTGTGCCGGCGCCATCGGCTGGGCACAAATCCCTCGCATCGTCTACGGCTGTCAGGATGATAAGCGTGGCTATCACCTCCTCGCTCCTAACGCTCTCCATCCCAAGGCCACCGTCACCACCGGCATCCTTGAGTCCGACTGCCGCGAACTCATGCAAACCTTCTTCAAGCAAAAGCGTTGAAATAAGAGACATAAAAAAGAGCGAGGCCTTATGGAGGCCTCGCTCTTTTATTATAGCTTGTTATCTCGAAGATTAATTTGCAGATCCCTCATGAACCTCGAATGGGAACTTCACTTTCTCCTTAGACCAGATAACACTCAAAGGAGTAGCAATCATCAGAGGAATGTTACCAGCATCAGGGAAGCCAACCTTTCTAGCAACCTTGTCACCCTCATTGAATACAGTAACCTCAATATTGTTCTTATCCATATCGAAGCCTGTAACATTCTCAATCACGTGGAGAGGCTCTGCATTCAGGTTAGGAGTCGTAGTACCCAGCATCTGAGTAAAGTCAGTGAATGTGTCGCTCTTACGCCATGTGGTATTACCAAGCTTAAGCTCAAAGTTGAGTCTTCCGCCAAGGGCTCTAACCTGTGCTACGGTACTCTTGAGCTGATAGTCAGGATTCTCATAACCGCTGAGTGGGGTACCATCGTCGTAAGTCTTAATCTGTGCCTCAAAGGTCTGGATAACATCCACTACGATGTCATTAAAGTCCTTATCGTTAGCCATACCGAGGTCCTCAATCATATAGCGCTTGCTCTTTACCATTGTCAGATCCTGTACCTTCTCCGACTGTGGAACGTGGGGCTGACCATAACACAGGAATACAACGTCGTTGAAGTCCTTATCAGTATTGCTGGTGCTGGCATCCTCACAACCGAGGAATTTGCACTCAACCTGGCCATTCTCAGCATTGTATCCAGGCAGACCTTCCAGGTCCACTTCGCCCGAATTAAAGGCATACTCTTTGATGTAACCATTCACACAACCCAGTTTATCACCCAGATGATTGTAGTTACCAGCCTGCTCGGTTATCAACAGATAGAAATTCATCTTTGCGTTCTTAGGCAGATCGGCTACACTAATCTTGATAGGCTTCGTTCCGATTTTAGAAACACCTACGAGATTGTTACCATTTCTGCTATTCGTCTTGGTAAGGTTCTTCCAATTGCTGTCAGTGGCCTTCTCCTTGTACTGGATATTATCCCACTTACTCCATACGATAAAATCATTATCTACACCATCAACATGCATGCAGAGTTTGAAGTCACCACCCGACTGACCCATGTAGATAGGCAGGATGTAGAAATCATTCTCAGGAACAATCAGTTTGATGAATGTACCATCCATAAGTTTCTGGGTATTGTTATTACCTTCACCAAACACCGTGTTCATCAGATTGCGAGTCTCATCGGGAACTACATACCAGTCACCATTATCCACGCTGACAGGATCAGTAGAAGCTGAGTGCTGGGTCTGACTAGAGGGAGTCATGTAGCCATTACCGAAGAGATAATCCCAAAAACTCCAGAATGACCCCCATCCTCTTGTGCCAGCAGCTCTCGTAGCTGCCTGAGAACCTGTGTAGAAAGTAGAATTGTCAATAGCGAAATCCCAAGACTGGTCGGCTTTTACCTCACCGTAAGTCTTAATAAAGTCAGCCTTGTACTCGTCGAGAAGATTAGCCTCGCTCTTAGCAGCCTCAGCGGCCTCACGCTCAGCAACAGCGCCTTCATCATACAAATCCTTTGAGCATGATACAATGCTCAAAACTGCCATCGACATGGCAGCCATCATCAATTTCTTCATGTTTTAATCTAATGTTAAGTTTATAATCAATTACGAGTGCAAATTTACAAAAAAATATCAGATTTCAGGTTTTTATCGTTAATAATTTTAACTCTTACACTTTCTTTTTGATATAAATCAAGCCGTTTTTCTTACGTTTTGTAAGGTCCAAAACCTATAAAAAGAAAAGACATCTGTAATTACAGATGTCCTCTCACTTTATACGCCCATGCACGAAGTCGTGCCAAGTGCCGTTAGAATTGCTGTGGCGATGGATGCGATCGCAAAACTCTAACACCTAACATTAGATTTTTCAACCAACTTATAATGAGATAGTTACGAATAAAAAAACTCTCAAACACCTAACACAACACCTAACACAACAGGTAACACATCCCCTAACATCACACCTAACGCAGCTTTCGTAGCTACCATCAACAGATGTTACTTGATACGTTAGGTCTATGTTAGGGGACATTGTCTTGCCCTGAAAAACGTTGAATCAAAAACAACGTTTTAAGATGGAGAAAAGAGAAGATCAAGATTTGTTGGAGTTGCAAGAACTAGCACTGAGTCACAAAGCGTCTAAGAGACAGAAGACTTTGGAGGAAAAACAAATGATTGTGAAGGCTCATTTGTTAAATCATGTTCCAATTTCACAATTATCGAAAGAATTTGGCATAAGCATTATGAGTATTTACAGATGGATTAGTACCTTTGCAGACGGGAAGGTGCCTATTAGAAGAGGCGAAGGCACTCCAGATGTCAAACCAAATCCGTCTAGTATGTCCTTAATTCCGCAGCACTTTAGTTTAACTATTTTTATAAGTTCCTGAGCAACAA
>R26__coassemble_69_pt1 | contig 69919 bp, 47 predicted proteins | sample R26__metabat2_high_PE_018 | metagenome-assembled genome bin R26
TCATAAATCTACCCTTAATCGTGTATTGGATGATAGTTGCGGATTTTAGGATTATACTTTACCTTGGCCTTTCCGTCACCCTTGCTGCCCTTTGTGGTAACAAGAATCACACCGTTAGCACCACGGGCACCATAGATAGCGGTAGAGGCACCGTCCTTCAGCACATCAATACTCTCGATGTTGTCGGCAGGAATGTCGCTGATATCGCTCACCTGTACACCATCGACGATGTAAAGAGGATCGTTAGACTGTGTGATAGAACCACCGCCACGAACACGGATGGCCATAGAGGCACCAGGACGACCGTCCTGAGAAACAACACTCACGCCTGGGAGCTGACCCTGCAGGGCCAGGGCTACGTTGGTTACAGGATTGGCAGCCAGCTTATCGCCGGAAACAGAAGCCACAGCACCAGTCAGGTCCTTACGCTTCATTGTACCATAACCGATTACTACCACATCCTCGAGGGTCGTATTGTCCTCTTCGAGAGTGATGTTCATGTTGTCACCACCTTTGAGGGTCTGGGGCTTGAAACCCACATACGATACCTTGATCGTTGTACCTGCAGGTGCATTAACACTAAAGTTACCATCAAAGTCGGTCACAGTTCCCTGTCCGTTACCATAGGTAACACTCACGCCAATCAGAGGTTCACCGGTCTTGTCCTTGACCGTACCCTTGATTGCATTCTGGGCGAAGCCCGTTAGCCAAAGCATACATAGAAGCATGGCTAAGAAGATTCTTCTTTTCTGCATGTTAATAATTAGGTTAAAATGTATTTGAATTAGTAAATCTTTATTTTACGGCTGCAAATATAACATAATTTCACGGAATTGGCTCGTTTTTTCTTGATTAAAATCAATAATTTGTATGAAAACGTTTACGTTAAAAAGAATAATTCTATCGGTGTACAAATACTCCTTTTTCATCTTTTTTTCTTATTTTTGCACCAGGAATAACGAACAACGATTATAAATATACTAAAATGAAGAAATTAATCTCTATCGCGCTGATGACATTAGCTATAACAGTCCAAGCGCAAGATTGTTGCAAAGGAGAGAATCCCTACAAGAAGTATACTCAAGACCTACCTTTCGGCATGCTTGAGGTAAAAGCCCCAGTGATTCCAGAACGTCAGGTGAACCTGAAAGACTTTGGCGCTGTAGGCGATGGAGCCACACTATGTACAGATGCCTTTGCAAAAGCTATCGAAGCCTTAAGCAATCAGGGAGGTGGCCATCTGATTGTGCCCAATGGGGTGTGGTTTACTGGTCCCATCATACTCAAGTCGAACATCGATCTGCACCTAGAGATGGGAGCCGTCATCAAGTTCTCAGCCGATGAATCGCTGTATGCCGTTATCAAGACCTCGTTCGAGGGTCTTGACACGCGCAGATGTCAGTCACCACTCTCTGCCAACGGGGCCGAGAACATCGCCATCACAGGTCAGGGAGTCATCGATGGCAATGGGCAGTTCTGGCGTCCTGTCAAGAAGGCCAAGATGACCGACGCTCAGTGGAAAGAGGTACTGGGCCGTCCTGATGGCATGGAGTCAAGACCGGGCTATTGGGTGCCTAACCAAGCTTATGCCAATGCGGAGAAGAATGCCGACATGAATGTCCCCAAGGCACAGACTGACGAGGAGTGGAATGCCATCAAGCGTTTCCTTCGTCCAGTGATGGTCAGTCTGGTGAATTGCAAAAACGTGCTACTTAAAGATGTTATCTTCCAGAACTCTCCTGCCTGGAATATTCATCCCATGCTGTGCGAGAATATTATCATTGATGGTGTACTGGCCCGTAATCCATCCTATGCTCAGAATGGCGATGCACTCGATTTGGAATCGTGTAAGAATGCGCTGATTGTCAATTCAAAGTTTGATGCTGGCGATGATGGTATCTGTATTAAAAGCGGTAAGGATGCCGATGGGCGCCGTCGTGGACGTCCATGTGAAAATGTAGTGGTTGATGGTTGTACGGTATTTGCCGGACATGGCGGATTCGTGGTAGGTTCAGAGATGAGTGGCGGTGTACGCAACATCTTAGTGAAAAATTGTCAGTTCCTTGGCACTGATGTGGGTCTGCGCTTCAAATCTACCCGTGGACGTGGTGGCATCGTAGAAAACATCTTTATCAACAACATCTCAATGACCGATATCAAGACGGATGCCATTACTTTTAATATGTATTATGGAGGTAAGTCGGTGGCAGAGATGTTGGCCGATGGTGACAATCCTGATAATGTAACTAAAATACCCATTACAGAAGAGACACCCATTTTCCGCCATATCGACATTCGCAACATCGTCTGCAGTGGTGCCGGCAGAGCCATGGAATTTAACGGCCTGCCAGAAATGCCCATCGAAGACATCACTCTTAAGGATATTCACATCATAGCCAAAAAGGATGCCGAGTTCACCAACTATAAGAACGTGAAGAAGGAAAACGTCATCATTACATTAAAGCCCTGAAAAAAGACAAATGAGAAAACTCATCATGATAATAGGCCTTTTCATGGCTTTGTATGCTGAGGCAGCACCTGAGGTAACAAAGATGATACCTGCCAATGGTGCTGTGGATGTAAATCCTGATACTCATCTGTCATTGACGTTGTCTGAAGCGGTTACAATTGGAGATAAAGGTTATATATCCATTTATGACAAACAGACGGGAAAACTCGTGGATCGTCTTGATTTGAGCATCCCGGCCGGTCCTACAAAGGGACAGCCTGCCAATCCTTTGGCCCAATACACGCCCGTACCTTATGAATATAAACCAGAGCGTGCCACCAACCGCAACACTAAGCCCGGCACTCCCTCTGGAGTCAACGCATGGGATACAAGCCGTTATCAGCTCGATATCATTGGTGGATTCTCCGATGCATTCCATTTCTATCCTGTCATCGTGCATGGACAGCAAGCCACCATCTATTTGCATCATAATATGTTGGAATATGGTCATGAGTATTATGTCACCATCGACAAAAGTGTGCTGAATGGATTCGACGGCATCAAAGGCAAGAAGGGTTGGACATTCCGTACGAAAACTTCTCCGCCATCTCCTGAACAGCGGCGACTCGTCGTGGCTGCTGATGGTAGCGGCGACTTTTCAACGGTTCAGGGTGCGATGGATTTCATCCCTGATTTCCTGACATCTGAAAGCGACCGTTACACGGTATTTATTAAGAATGGAGACTACGAGGAGCTGGTTTATTTCCGCAACAAGCGATTCATCACCATCGAGGGCGAATCACGCGAGGGTGTGCTTGTACATTATCCCAACAACGAGGTTTTCAATCCGCATCCTGTCGACATCAAGACCAACGAGGTAAAGGGGACATTCCCCTCCCGTCGTGCTGCTTTTGCTGCCGACAACAGCACTGACCTAATCTTCCGCAATATCACGTTGAAGACTGATTGCAAGGGGCAGGCAGAGGGCCTATTGGTGAATGGCGAACGTAATTTCTTCGAGAATGTTCACATTATAGGTGATGGTGATGCGTTACAAGCCAATGGAAGCTGCTACTGGCTGAACTGTTTCATCGATGGTGGAGGTGATACCATTCTAGGGCGAGGCCCATCCTTCTTCAACCACTGCACCATCACCAGCTATGAAGCTTTTATGTGGATCCGCAATTCGGCAGATAATCATGGCAATGTGTTTTTCTGCTGCCGATTCAAAGGACTATCAGATTTTGCTGAAATGGGGCGACTGCCTAACAATAAGGGAAAGAACTATCCTCACGCCGAATGTGTATTGATTAATTGTGAGTTAGAACGTATCCCTGCTACAGGATGGGGGAAAATTGACGAAGGCGCTACCACTGCCACCCTCTTGGAGTTCAATAGCCATGATCCGGAAGGCCGTCCCATCAACGTCTCTCAGCGTCATCCCCTGCTCCGTCAACTCGATCCTATCCGCGATGCCAAACTCATAGGCTGTTATTCAGATAGCCATTGGGTACTAGGCTGGTAATCGTACCTAGAACTTCAGAAACAAAACAAAAATAGGAATGCAAACTACAGTAAAACTGATGGCAGCGCTGTTGCTGCTAATGATAACCAACACCTTAGAAGCAGAACAAAAGCCATGGGAACATGGACGTCTCGAGGTTTCGCCTAACCAGCGTTTCTTGCAACACGCTGACGGCACGCCCTTCTTCTGGTTGGGTGAGACGGCCTGGTTAATGCCTGAAAGGCTGAACCGCGAGGAAGTTTCGTATTATTTAAATAAGGTACGCGATGCCGGCTATAACATGGCTCAGGTACAGGTGCTGAACGATGTGCCCTCGATGAACATCTATGGGCAACCCTCGCACGACAAGCAAGGAAATCTGCTGACCAAATCCGACTATGGTTACTGGGACCATATGGACTACATTGTCAATCAGGCCGAGCAGCGTGGCATCTACATCGGTATGGTGTGCATCTGGGGTGGAGTGGTAAAGGCTGGCAAACTCTCTGTAGAACAGGCTAAGATTTATGGTAGTTTCCTGGCCAATCGTTACAAAGACTGTCCAAACATTATTTGGATTATTGGCGGAGATATTCAAGGAGATATTAAGACTGAAGTGTGGGAGGCTCTTGCTACCACCATCAAGAGGATAGATAAGAATCACTTGATGACTTATCATCCACGTGGTCGCTACACCTCGGCTAAATGGTGGAGTAAGGCAGCGTGGATAGACTTCCACACCTTCCAAAGTGGGCATCGCAAATACGGTCAGCGCATGAACGACAAGAAATATCCCATACCCGACAATACAGAGGAGGATAACTGGATGTATGTGGATTCCACCTGGGCCTATAAACCAATGAAACCTGTCATTGACGACGAGCCCATCTATGAAGGAAAACCCAAAGGACTCCACGACCCTAACGAGGGTGTATGGGAAGCCTGTGACGTCAGACGATACGCCTATTGGAGTGTGTTTGCAGGCAGTTTTGGACACACCTATGGTCATAATGCCATCATGCAATTCTACAAGCCTGGTTATGCTCCTGCCTATTTTAATCATAAGGTGTGGACGGAGGCACTTGACGATCCTGGATTCAATCAGATGAAGCATCTGAAACGACTCATCCTTGCCCTCCCCTACTTCGAACGGGTTCCCGACCAAAGCATCATTTTGGATAACGGCACGCAATATGATCGGCTGATTGCCACGCGTGGCAACGATTATTTGCTGGTATATAATTACACAAGCCGCGATATGAAGATCGATTTGCGCAAGATATCCGGTCATCAAAAGAAGGTATGGTGGATGAATGCCAGCACAGGACAACTCACTTATCTCGGCCAATATGACAACAAGGTTCTCATCTTCCGTCCTCATAAGACTAGTACTGGCATCGAGGACGGCGTTCTCATTGCCATCGACGCATCGAAAAACTACCTGTCGGCATCAGTCAACGACCATCTACCCTATCTGGCAGAAGAGGTCATAGACACCACACGCCATGAGACAATTGGACTTCAGAAGAGTGAGACAATTAGAACCATCACTATCTTCAAGGCTTCGGACGATACCGATCATTACGCCAACGGCGTGGTGATGACAACCTTTAAGGGGACACTCTACTGCATGTGGCAGAGTTCACCAAGGGATGAGGATAGCGATGACACTTGGGTGGCCTATAGCTGGAGTACAGACGACGGACTGACATGGAGCAAGCCGCAACCATTAGCACTCGCTTCTGATGATTTCTATTGCACATCAGGCGGATGGCTTGTCAGAGGCGATACTTTGACTGCTTTTATCGACACCTGGCAGAAAGGACTGGAGCCACGAGGTGGTAGAACCTGTTACATCATGAGTACAGACGGACAGAACTGGAATCCCATGCAATCCGTCTTGATGGCTGATGGCAGCGAGATGAATGGTGTCTTGGAACAAGATCCTTACACCCTGCCCGATGGTCGCCTCATGGGTGCTGTCCACTTCATGCCAGGACTGCACATCTGTCCTGTCTTTACCGATGACCCTACAGGACATAGTGGCTGGCGGAAAGCTGACTTTGAGTCAGAAGATATGGGGAAACAGTCGCGTGAAATAGAACCCAGTCAATACATCCAGTCCGATGGCACCATCGTCATGCTGTTTCGTGATCAGAAGAGCTCGTTCCGCAAACTGGCTTCTGTCAGCAAAGACCGAGGCGAGACCTGGAGCAAGCCACAACTGACCAACATCCCTGATGCGCGCACCAAGCAATGTGCCGGCAACCTGCCAGACGGCACCTCTTATATGGTCTGCTGCCCATCCAACAGCAAACAGCGCTGGCCTCTAATATTATTGCTCAGCCGTGATGGCGTCTGCTTCGACAAAGCCATCTTGCTCCGTAGTGGTATGGCTGACGATTTACCTCCCAGACGCTATGAGGGTAAATATAAGACCTTGGGATACAGCTATCCCAAGGCCTTCGTACACAATAATATTCTCTACATTGGCTATTCCACAAACAAGGAGGATGTGCAATGCACTATTGTCACTTTATCGCGTTAGGTTGACAGTTATCTTCTTTAAGTCGTTGTCTGCACTCGAGTTGCCAACCATCAATTCATAACGTCCTGGAACCACGCGCATGGTGTTGGTCTTGACATCCCATCCTTCGAAGCTGCTGCGAGGAAGGTCGATCGTAACAGTCTTCGACTCACCAGGGTTGAGGGAGACTTGTGTGTAAACACGGAGCGACTTCAATGGTCCCTCTTTATCGGCTGTGTTCCGGATGTACACCTGAACGGTTTCCAGACCTTTCTGAGCGCCTGTATTCTTTACACGTACCTGTACCTTATTATTCTTATAGACGGGTTGACCGATTTCAAACTTGGTATAGCTGAGACCATAGCCAAAGGGGAAGAGCGCCTCGCCTGTGTAATAGCGATAAGTGCGGTTCTTCATCCTATAGTCGAGGAAATCGGGCAGTTCGTCAGTGCTCTTATAGAAGGTAATGGGGAGTTTACCGCTGGGATTATAGTCGCCAAAGAGCACTTCGGCCAAGGCCTTTCCTCCCAATTCTCCACTATACCAAGCCTGAAGGATGGCATCACACGTCTCAAGTTCTGGAGTAAGTGCCATAGCCGATCCTGAGCAATTCACGAAGATCACTTTCTTACCAGCCTTGTGGAGCATGGCAAGTGTCTCGCGCTGGGCCTTAGGCAGTTCAATACTGGTGCGATCGCCACCCTTGAAGCCTTCCTCGTTCATATGCCTTCGAGAGCTACGAGGTGAATGCACTCGATTTTCTGCTGAAACCTATCCGCTATAATAAGTTCCTTGCTGCCGTCGAGAAGGCCAAGAAGCTATATCAACAGCCGATAGCTCCACAACCACAACAGCCAAATTCCGTTTTTATTCGTGTAGAGGGAGAATGGCACAATATCGCTATCGACAAGATTTCTTATGTAAATGGCATGAAGGACTATGTGATGTCTACCTTGACAATGAGCCTAAGGCACTGATTACTCACCTGACGATGAAGGCGGTAGAAGAAATGTTGCCCAAGGACAAGTTCCTACGTATCCATCGTTCTTACATCGTTCATGTCGACAAAATCAAGAAAGTCGATCGCAACGACTGTGTCTATATCGGTAACGAGGTCATCCACATTCCAGAAGGCTACCTCCCTGCTTTCAAGTCCTTCTTGGAAACACACTCATTTTAGAACACCAATCATTTAATACTCTATCACGCTGGTGCCATCAGGACGAAAGATTTCGAAGGCATAGCGGGCGTTAACGTTCTTGAGCATCAGGGGGTAAGTCTCGCCTGGCTTCATATCTGGCAGAGCGATGGTTTGCATCACGCCGTTGAAATCCTCGTATTTTAGCTCGTAGCCTCGAAGGGTGTAGCAAGGAATAGTTGCCTTGACCTGCAACTTGATCTGAGCATCGGGATTATCGCTACTTACATTATACTGTGCAGCCAATGAACCTTCATTTCGCTTAGCGTTAGCTGGCTTTACCTCTGTGATATCAATGGGATTCATCAGCTGACGGAGCACATAGTAAGAGGCCTTGGGTGTGAGATCGACCTTCGTGACGCCATGACGACGGATACGATGTTTATATAAGCCCTCCTCGCCCATCTGGGTGCGATAATCCTGCAAGCAGAAGTAGATGTATCCACATATAAAGTCCTGCTTCTGCCACTCGCCGATGTGATAACACATATCGTTCACACGACGGGCATCGCCACCAGTAAAGGCTGGTTCGCAGAGTCCGGCCTCCGTAATAAAGAGTGGACGACCAGCAAAGGCAGAGTCGAGACGGGCCAACTGCTGGGGCAGAAGTGTCTGATCTGGTCCATGCCAAGACCCCAGATAGTCATTCCAAGTAGGAAGGTCGAGCACCAACGAAGGATCCTTGTCCAAAAGGGTGTTGGTATGATTACAAGCCACATCGACGATGCGATTGGGGTCGAGAGTCAGCACGAAATCAGCCAGTTGACGGATTTCCTTGTGGTTATCCCTCACCTCGTTTGACATGCCCCAGGCAAAGATGCAGGGGTGGTTATAATGAGTCTCAACCATCTCCTCAAGTGCCTCTAATGCCGTCTGATGCAATTCGGGCGAGAGTTCTTTATAAGGCTGTTGCCACCAAGAAAGCTCTTCCTGGGCAAGCATACCCATCTCATCCATATCGTCAAGCATACGGTTGGTCTGCACCCAATGAAAACGGGTAATCGTAGTGTTCAGGTGCTTCATCATCTTCACCGTCTTGTCGATATAACTATCTGGCTCGGCCATACCATAGATGGGATTACTGCCCTGCATGGTCTCGATACCTGGCAGACGCATCTCCTCGCCATTGAGCACGAAACGTTTGCCCACCACTTTGAATTCACGAATGCCAAAGTGATCGCTCAGGGCATCGCTACCTGGAATGGTAAACGTGAAGTCGTAGAGGCTGGGATGGTCGAAATGCCAAAGCTGGGGATTAGTAATGCTGATGGTAGTTGAGAAATGGCGATCGCCTTTCTTCTTGGATAATGCCAGAGCTGAGTCATAGACCTTCTCACCCGTCTGACGATTGGTAATGACGAGCTGTCCTTTCAGGCTGTTCACACGATCATCCCAAAGTCGCACGTCGAAACGTGTCGTGCCATCGAGCGAGGGGGTTACATGTACATATCTGATGGTATGCTTGCCACTCACATGGAGCCAGACATTACGATAGATGCCACCATCATTACTCCAGTCGAAGTGGCGCTTGAAGGGAAGGGCCTTATCGGTATAGATATTCGAAGTACGTACTTCGAGGGTGTTCTCGCCAGCAAAGTTCAGGGCTTTGGTGATGTCGAACGAAAACGGCGTATAGCCTTTATTCAGATGCTCGCCCACCTTCTGACCATTCACATAGACGATGGCATCATGGTAAACAGCCTCGAAATGGAGGCGCACCGTCTTACCCTTCATATCGGCAGTAATGGGCAAGACGCGTTTGTATACAGCCTCGCCAGCATAATCCTCGAGCCCTTCCATAATATTATAGGTATGGGGCACATTGACGGTCTGCCAATGATGGTTATCTACTGAAAACTGCCACTCGCCATTGAGCAAGATGTCCTGAGCCTTCGCCATACATACGATGGCGGCTACGATTGCTAATAAAACGATTCTTCTCATAAATTGTCTTAGTTATCTGGGTGCAAAGATACAAAGAAAGATTGGGATATGTATAGATAAAAGCAGAAATATGAATGGACAATTTTACGATTCCCTTGCATAATTCAAAGATAATGCGTATCTTTGCCGAGAATTACTAAAGACTGAAGAAGATGATCAGGCAGAAAGACGGATTCCAGGGCGAGAGGCAGATCGTGCTGCCCCCTGTGATTGTGGAGATGGAGCGGAAAGATCCATTGGTATCGAGTCTATATGTGAAAGACATTGGCTACTACCCCAATGCCACAAACCACTATCGTGCCCGCAAGCAGCCCATTGACCAGTATGTGCTGATTTATTGTGTGGAAGGAAGCGGATTCTATGTACTGAACGATAAGGAGTACCAGGTAGAAAAGAACCAGTTCTTCATCCTACCAGCCAACATACCACACATCTATGGCGCCAAGGAGGGTGGTTCGTGGACCATCTATTGGGTGCACTTCTGTGGAGAGCATGCCGCCATCTATGCAGAGGGCATGCAGACACCTCAGAACATCAGTGTAGCCATAAACTCACGTATTCGCGATCGAATCAACATCTTCGAGGAGATCCTGTCGACACTCTATGTTGACGAGTCGGATTCTGGTGTTGACATCGAAGCCTTGCGCTATGCCTCCAGTCTGCTGCACCATTTCCTGGCATCCATGCGCTTTCTGGGGCAGTTCCGCAAGTCCAGCCCCATCAGTGGGAATATCGTGGAGGCTGCCATCCACTTTATGGAGGAAAACATCGGGAATCGCATCACCTTGCAGGATGTGCTCGACTACGTGGGCTACTCACAGAGCCATTTCTCTTCGCTATTCAAGAAACAAACTGGCCAGAGTCCACTCGCCTATTTCAACCAATTGAAAATAGACTATGCCTGTACCTTATTAAAAGAAACAGACCTGAAGATGAATCAGATCTGTTATAAGATAGGCATTGAAGATCCTTTCTATTTCTCCCGCCTCTTCTCAAAAGCCAAAGGCATGTCGCCCACAGAGTATCGGCAACGCAAATGAAATCTTAGAATGAGTGTGTTTCCAAGAAGGACTTGAAAGCGGGGAGGTAGCCTTCTGGAATGTGGATAATCTCGTTACCGATATAGACACAGTCGTTGCGATCGACTTTCTTGATTTTGTCGACATGGACGATGTAGGAACGATGGATGCGAAGGAACTTGTCTTTGGGCAACATTTCTTCTACAGCCTTCATTGTCAGGTGAGTAATCAGTGCCTTGGGCTCATTGTCAAGGTAGAACATCACATAGTCCTTCATGCCATTTACATAAGTAATCTTGTCGATAGCGATGTTGCGCCATTCTCCCTCTACACGGATAAAGAGAGAATTTGGTTGTTGTGGTTGTGGAGCTATCGGCTGTTGATATAGCTTCTTGGCTTTCTCGACGGCAGCAAGGAACTTATTATAGCGAATGGGCTTCAGCAAAAAATCGAGTGCATTCACCTCGTAGCTCTCGAAAGCATACTCCTTGAAGGCGGTGGTGAAGACGACACGCGTCTCTTCAGGCAGACTATGGGCCAGCTCCATCCCATCGATGTTCGGCATCTGAATGTCGAGGAACAGCAAGTCGGGCTTCCGTGCTTTGACAGCATTGATGGCTGTGATGGAGTCGGTGAACGATGCCATCAGTTCCAAATCTGGAGTTTTCTCGACGTAAGATTCGAGAAGACGGACGGCCAAAGGCTCGTCATCAACAATCATGCAAGTCATAGGTCTCATAGCTGAAGGGTGATTTTTACGTGATAGATATTCTCTGACGTAATGGTCTGCTCCCATTGGTATCGTCCAGCATAGAGCAGGTTGAAACGACGGCGGGTGTTCTCCAGTCCGATGCCAGAACCACTACGATCCTTTGTGGGCTTGGGGTTGTTGGTGTTGTCGCAGGTGAAAACGAGCGTGCCATCTTGCTGCACGAGGCTGATGTCGATGGTGGCTAGGGCATTGCTGTTGGCCCCATGTTTAAAAGCGTTTTCGACCAACGAGATAAATATTAGTGGTGCCACCAGCACTTCACGATTCTCTATACTCGTCTCGAACTTTACCTTCGTCATTTCATTGCAGCGGAGTTTCATCAGTTCAATGTAGTTGCGCATAAACTCTACTTCGCCCTCCAACGGTACTTTCGGCTTGTTGGTCTCATACATCGCATAGCGCAGCAGGTCACTCAGCTGCATCACGGTATCCTGGGCTTTGTCGGCATCAATCTGTGTCAGGCTGGAGATATTGTTGAGAGTATTAAATAGGAAATGGGGATTGATCTGATTCTTCAACCAGGCCAGTTCTGCCTCTACCTCCTTCTGTTTCTTCTCGCTCTGCCGCATCACGTAACGGATACTTATGGCGATGAAAACAGCCATCAGGTTGACAAGAAGCGAAATGATTAAGAACGAGGAATAGCCTGCGATGAAGTTTTCTGGCAGCGTATTGATATCCTTGACCAAAATATGACTATTGCTAACAATAATGAGAAATATGTTAGCAAACACAAATTGCCAACGTCTATGGCGAAACCAGAGCAGGGGAACAAACAAATAGAAATTGACGAGATAAACCACTACCGCAGGAGCCAGCCAATAGGCAGAAACCGTCAAAGAGTCCCACACCGTTTGGGGATCGTGGGTCGTCACATAACTGATAAGTCCTGGCGACAACAATACTAGCGACAACAGTAGAACTTGCGCCACAAACAACCACACATCTTTTATCTGTATTTTCTTCATCGTCGGCAAATATACGCATTATTTCTGAAAAAACAAAATCTCTCCCGCATAATCTCTATGCGGAAGAGACATTTCTCACTTAAGTATGGATCTGTGTTCTTATTTGCTGGCAGTCTGCTGCATCATGATGCGTTCGGCAGTGTTCTTAACCGTCAGATTGAGGGTGTTTACGTACTTCTCGTACTGTTTCTTGCTAAGAATCTCCTTCATCGTCTCCTTATGACGGGTCTGAATCTTCTCCCAAGTCTCACCTGCTTTTGAGGCATCCTGCAGCTGATAGTAGGCCTCCATCGAGTTGTCGAACTGAGCCATAGCCTTCTTCACAGGTTCTACCTGATTAACCGTCAGTTCCAGATAGTTGGATAGCTGGTTGAAAGTCAGCTTGCTGTTGTTGTCAATACTCTGAGCGTTAGCACTCATTGTCATCATCACCATTGCCACGAGGGCGAAAATCATTTTCTTCATAACTTTTTTATTTTTAATTGTTAATACTTTGTTTCTGTCGTTTGACTTGTTTTCGTCTATTGACAGTGCAAAGGTATGAAGAATAAGAGCAGATTCCAAATCACTTTCGACGTTTACCCCCATGTCTTTCGACGTTTGCCAGAAAATGGGGGCGAAAAAGCAAAAAGTATAGTTAGAATTCATCACAAATGCCTATCTTTGCACCCACAAACAAACTACTGATCAGAATATGAAACAACGATTATTTTTGAGTCTGGCATTAAGTCTCTGTATGGCAAGCATGCTGGCCAACGGCATTTATTATGTCAAAGACTTCGGTGCCAAGGGCGATGGTAAGGCACTCGATCACATAGCTATCAACAAGGCTATTGAGGCAGCTACGAATGCTGGTGGAGGGCAAGTAGTGCTATCCCCTGGTACTTATCTCTGTGGAAGCATTCGTCTGAAAAGCAATGTGGACTTGCACTTGATGGCTGGTGCCAAGATTCTGGCTGCTCCAGGAGAGATGAAGGTCTACGACGAGAGTGAGTCGTTTGGCGGATTTCCAGAATATCAGGATGGAGGGCACACTTATTTTCACAACTCTCTGATATGGGCTGAGGGCCAGCAGAACATCAGCATCACAGGGCGAGGATTGATAGATGGTGAAGGATTGACGAAGCACGATACGGAAAATGCCGGCAACGTGCAAGGAGGATCGATTGGCACTGGTGACAAGTCGATTGCCTTGAAACTCTGTCGTAACGTCACCATCCGCGACATCACCATCTATCGAGGCGGACATTTCGCCATCATCGCCACAGGTTGCGACATCGGCACCATCGACAATGTGACCATCGATACTAATCGCGACGGCATTGATATCGATTGCTGCAAGTATTTTACAGTCAGCAACACGAAAGTTAACACCCCTAACGACGATGCTATTGTGCTGAAGAGTTCGTATGCCTTGAAAAAGCCTGTGCTCTGCGAACATATCCTCATTACTAATTGTATCGTGACAGGCTATAAGCTCGGCACTTTCCTCAGTGGTGAGTATATCCCGGAGAAAGTGAACTGGGTATGTGGACGCATTAAACTTGGTACGGAGTCGAATGGTGGCTATCGCAACATCACCATTTCCAACTGCACCTGTATGTGGAGCAGCGGTCTTGCTTTTGAGGAGGTGGATCAGGGCAGAATGGAGAACATCGTAGTCAATAATATCTCGATGAGTCATGTTCACCATTATCCCATTTATATCACGACTGGTTGCAGAAATCGTGGTCCGAAAGAGATTACAAGAATGTCATCTGCCCGTGATATCTATATTAATAATGTAATAGCTGATGACTGCGACTCTCTCGCTGGCATCATCATTACCGGTATGGAGGGCGAGCCCATCAGGAATGTCTCACTGAGTAACATCCGCATCCAGTATCGTGGTGGCGGCAAAAGGGTGGAAACACCCTATCGTGAACAGGGCACGAATTATCCAGAACCCCGTTGGGCTGGTCCTACCCCAGCCTATGGCCTCTTCGCCCGTCATGTCGATGGTCTACGTCTACACAATGTGCAATTTGAGCTATTATCTCCCGACGAACGACCAGATATCATTATAGAAGATGTAAAGAACATAGACCAATAAAATATGACAGAAAGAGCTGGGTATCATCGTAAATACCTATCTTTGCACCCACAAACTACGAAATAAATATGAAGAAACAATTATTGACTTGGTGCCTAATGGTTATGGCTATATGCAACGCACAGGCACAAGAGATCTTAGAAACGGACATTGCCAGACATAACTTTTTCTATGCTGGACAAAGTAAGCAGCGACGGATGTTCATTGTGAAGGATGGACAGATAATCTGGAGTTATCAGGATCAGCTGGGCCGTGGAGAAATCAGCGATGCTATATTGATGAGTGACGGAAATATTCTGGTGGCACATCAGTACGGTGTGGCAGAGGTAACAAAGGATCAGCAGACGGTGTGGAGCTATGCAGCTCCTGAGGGAACGGAGATTCATACTATCCAGCCCATCGGACAGACACATGTGGTATTCGTACAAAACGGCAAGCCAGCCAAATGTGTGGTGATGGAAATACCCTCTTGTCGCATAGCTCGCGAATTCGAACTGCCAATATCAGAGAAAGGTTCTGTTCACGGTCAGTTCCGCAATGCCCGCCTGTCGTCACGTGGCACGTTACTCATAGCCAACATGGCACTGGGCTGTATCCACGAGTACAACAGCAAAGGTCAGGAGGTGGATCGATGGACGGGGATGCTGCCCTGGAGTGTGCAGGAGTTGCCAAAGACTGGCAATCTGCTGATTACAGGGCGTAAAGGTCATATTCAGGAGATTAACCGTCAGGGACAGACAGTCTGGGAGATGAACACCACCGACTATGGCGTAACGCAACCACAGAAGACCGTCAGATTGAAAAACGGCGGACACCTGATTAATAATTGGTACAACGAATGGAACAAGACACCGATGGACACTACGAATGCACCTGTACAGGCCATCGAGGTGGACAAAGAAGGCAAGTTGGTGTGGCAGTTAAAGGCATGGAAGAATCCATACCTTGGGCCTTCAACCACTATTCAGTTGCTCGATGAGCCAGTGAACCGCACCCGTCTGTTTTTCGGTGAATTCAATGCACAGAGTCCTAAACTCTTCGTAGGTCCCAACGAGCCAATAGGTGAAGGGCGTGGCATCTATCCAGGGCGCGTGGCATGGGTCCACTCGCCAGGGGTGGCCAAGTGGGACGGACATACAGGACTTTGGGTGAAAGACTGCTGGAATGATCAGTCAAAGGCTGACGCTATGGTGCCTGAGGCGGTGATGCAGTTGACTGGTGAACCAACGCCGAAGAAAGCATGGAAGGCGCTATTCTGTCATTTCAACAAGACACATGGACGCGGCAATCGCGGCTATAAGAAGGGTGAGATGATTGCCGTGAAGCTGAATATGAACAATGCCATCACACACCACGATACTATCGAGCTGAATTCGTCGCCCTTCGTGACGCTAGCCTTGGTGCGCTCGATGGTGAACGACGGCGGCGTGAGAGAGCAGGACATCGTGCTTTGCGAACCTAGCCGCGCCATCACCGACTCCATATATAATAAGGTGCATAGGGCTTTCCCTAGAGTGCGCATGATTGACAACATCGGCGGCGATGGACGCGAGAAGTGCGAGTACTATCCTGAGCAGATTGTATACTCCGTGGACAACGGCAAGATGGCGCGTGGACTGGCCAAGTGTATCGTCGATGCCGACTACCTCATCAACTCGGCTCTTCTGAAGACTCACTCTGGTCCAGGTGTTACGCTGACCACCAAGAATTGGTACGGAGCAACGGACATCAACCTGCTGTGGCGGCAGAATGCCCATAACAACGTGAGTCAGGACAAACGACATGGAAAACCTGGCTACAAGACTTTCGTGGATTGGATGACGCATAAGAACATGGGACAGAAGGCACTGCTCTTCCTGATTGACGGCACCTACGGTTCTCGAGATGTGAACGGAGCTCCCAACCCCAAGTGGATGAAGGAACCGTTCAACGGCGAATGGGCTTGTTCCATTCTTGTTTCACAGGACGAGGTGGCTTGCGACGCCGTGGGTATGGACATCATCATCAACGAGTGGCCCGAGTTCGGTAGTCTGAACTACTGTGATGAGTATCTGCGCGAAGCGGCCTCACTTCCTAATGCCCCTAGCGGAACCGTTTATAAGCAGGGTGGGAAACCTGTTGAAAAGCCTCTCGGCCTTTTCGAGCATTGGAACAAAGAACATCAATATAAGAAGATAGAACTCAGATATAAGAAATTATGAGAAGGATGGTGACCATGATTTGCCTTGTCATGCTGATGGCAGGCATGGAGGCACAGGTGAGGGATGCATTTGACGACATCCTGCCTGTAACAGACCCGCAAATGAAGCTGAGTCTTAAAGGAGAGTGGCAGTTAAAAATTGTGCATGGCATTTCCGATGAACTAACAGTGCCGATGGCTGATGACACATGGGGAACCATTCCCGTGCCAGGATGTTGGGAGTCTTACGGATTCTGTAAGCCGAGCTACGACAAGGCCCTGCCGCTGACGGGCTATTACCGCACGACGTTTACTGTGCCAGATGCATGGAAAGGGCAGCGTATTGTGTTGCGCTTCGATGGCGTACTTTATGGCTACGACTTATGGATTAACGGCAAGGCTGCTGGTTCGTGGCGTTCTGGCTACAACACAGCATTATTCGACATTACCCCCTATCTGAATAAGAAAGCGGAGCAACAGGAATTATCCATGAGGGTTATTTCGCAATTCCGGGGCAGTAATTTCGACTATAACGACGACTGGGCGCCCAGTGGCATCTTCCGTGATGTAACGCTGATGGCTGTGCCAAATACACATCTGAAGGATCTGACCATTCAGACCGAAAATACGGGGTTAGTGATAATAAAAACAGAGATTGCCAATGCCAATAAAGACACAGAAATACTACATGAGATCCTTGATGCTCATGGCGAAAGGATCTCATACGGTAATGCTGATAGGTTATACGTCTTTCTCCCGCATCTATGGACAGCCGAGACACCTTACTTATATACCCTGCGTACAATGCTCTATCAGAAAGGAAAACTCCTTCAGACCTTCGAGCATAAATTCGGATTCCGTGAACTGACCATTGAGGGGAATATTCTGAAACTCAACGGCCAGCCTATCAAACTACGTGGCGTGACTTCTCACTCCACCGATCCCAAGACAGTGAAAGTGATTGATGAGGCCAGCATCCTGCGTGATATGAAACTGATGAAGGAGGCTTCCATCAATTATATTCGCACCTCGCACTACCCCAGAGAGCCACGCTTCTATGAATTAGCTGATTCTCTTGGTTTCTACATTATCGACGAGGTTCCCTTTGGTTATGGTGACAAAAATCTATCTGATTCCACATTCTATTCAATATTACAGCAGCGAGCTCAAGCGACCATCCGCCGAGACAAGAACCATGCCTCAGTGCTGATATGGAGCTTAGGCAACGAGAACCCGCTGACGGATATCTGCATCAAATTAGGAGATTATGTGAAGCGTGAACTCGATCCCTCACGCCCTATATGCTACCCGCAGATAGGCTCGTATTTCCGTGGTTTTAACTACAACTTTCCCAAAGTGGCGGATATCTATACACCACATTATCCTACCACAGACCAGATAGCTGATTTCTATCAGCAGGCAGACCGTCCTGTCATCTTTACAGAGTATTGTCATACGCTGGGCATCTCCTTAGAGGATCATGATCGTCAGTGGGAGATTATCGAACGTACACCCTGTATCGCTGGTGGTTCCGTGTGGGAGTGGGTAGATCAAGGCATGCCGTTTAAGGCGCAGTTGAAAGACCGCTATGGTTACGAGGAGCGAGTTTTTACCTCGTCAAACGGTGGATTTGAGATGTTTGGCAATAAAGGAACCGACGGGCTTCTTTATGCCGACCGTACACCACTCCCCAACTATTACGAACTTCAACATAACTATGCACGAGCCTTTGTCAGTTCAGTAAGCTGCGAGGACTCGGAAGACTATCATTTTTCACTCTTCAATCTTCAATGTTCCAACCGTTACGATTTCCTAAATCTGAAAGATAATGTGATCTTCCATTGGTCGCTGACGAATAACCGAGATACTGTTAAGAGTGGTGCTTTCAGTCCTGACTGCAATCCTCACCATTCTACGAACTATCACTTGAAATTGCCTAAGCAGAAAGGGCTCAACCTGCTTCACTTTGATATTGAGGACGGTCAGGGGTATACCTTCCTTCACCAGAGTTTTGTGCTGAATAAGCCAGAAGTATCGTGGGAGGGTACTGGCAACCCAATGGAGTTTGTTCAGGAGGGCCCAATGGTGCGAGTAGGTCGTAAAGCGACAATGGCGGAAATGCTCAAAGTGAAAGACAAGCGCATCGAAAAGTATCTCCAATCTTTGGATAATGCCTACGTCAAGGCAGACGTAGAAACCTCATCAGAAGGAAATGCTATCAAGGTAAATTATACACTCACTCCTGATACGACAGAGACATTCCTTTCAGAATTAGGTATCGCCTATCTGCTCGATGAGCGTTTTGATCGCGTACAATGGGTGGGCTATGGACCTTTTGCCACTTATCCAGGGCGCCATCAGGCCAACCGCTATGGTTTCTGGGCCAAACAGATGGACGATCTCTACTTCGAGGGTAACCGTATGGGAGTGGATGCAGCCCTGTTCAGCGACAAGAATGGCAATGGTCTCCTCGTTGTAGGCGACTCGTTGAATATGAACTTCGAGCAGACTGACCGTGGTATTGTGATGACAGTCAATGCTGCCGTTTCTGGCCAAGGACCGAAGTTTGCCCGCACAGCTTTCCCCGTCATCTCCAAGCATGTTGGAACCATCAAAGGGGAGTTCAGTCTCTACTGTATCGATGCCCATGATATGCCGCAGACAATCAAGGACCTGTTTGTGAATCCACAAACAATCCCAGCTCCTTTCCATCCTTTTGAGACTCAATACGACACCTATTTACAAAAATATAACGATATCAAGCAATGAAACGAATACTGATTTTACTTTTCACTTTTCACTTATCTCTTTTCACTTCTTATGCAGAGGTGGTATGGTTCGACGGGCAGCACCCTATTACATTTAGCATGCCTAAGAAGGTGGAGTCTGTGGTGAAGATTGCCCTTGAGATGTGGAAGGATGATATGCAGCAGGTGACGGGAATGATGCCTGTTACATCTAACAAGGCAACCATTAAAATCGTACAGGTATTGGACATTCCTACAGATGGTTTCCGTATTTATATAAAAGGAGGGCAAATCATCATTGAGGGAAGCAATGGACGAGGTATGGCCTACGGCCTGTTGGAACTCTCGCGCTTGGCAGGCGTGTCGCCTTGGATATGGTGGGGCGATGTGGTGCCGGAGAAGAAAGACCGCTTAGTGATGAGCGATGATTTCATAACGGAGCAAAGTCCGAGTGTGGAATATCGTGGCATCTTCCTCAACGACGAAGACTGGAGCCTACGTCCATGGAGTAGTAAGAACTATGAGCCTTCTGATGAAGGGAGTATAGGCATTAAGACCTATCAAAAAATCTTTGAGTTGCTATTGCGCTTACGGGCCAATACCATCTGGCCAGCCATGCATCCTGGCACCACGGCATTTTTCAAGATACCAGGGGCAAAGGCAATGGCTGATAGTTGTGGTATCGTCATTGGCACCTCACATTGTGAGCCGTTACTGAGAAATAACGTCGATGAGTGGGATGTCGCTGAGCGGGGAGACTTTAATTATCGCACGAACCGTGAGGCTGTGCATCAGTATTGGATAGAACGCCTCCAAGAGGTGAAGAAGTCGAAGGACAACATGTTTACTATCGGCATGCGAGGCATCCACGACAGTTCGATGGAGGGCTACAAGTCAGAACAGGAGAAGTTCGACGGACTGCAACAAGTGATCAACGACCAGCAGGAACTACTTCGGAAGTATATAGACGATCCTACCAAGCTGATGCAGGTCTTTGTACCTTATAAAGAGGTGCTGCAGCTCTATGAAGGGCTACGAGTAGGCGACGGCACGTCGGGGATGAAAGGATTGCAGGTGCCTGATTATGTCACCTTGATGTGGTGCGATGACAATTATGGTTATATGACCAGACTGTCGAATGCGGAAGAGCAAAAACGAATCGGTGGAGGTGGCGTGTACTATCATCTCTCTTACTGGGGTCGTCCACATGACTACCTCTGGCTAACTACCACTCAACCTGGATTGGTCTATAACGAGATGCGCCAGGCCTACGACCATAACGTCAGGAAACTCTGGATTGTGAATGTCCACGATGTGAAAGTGGCTGGTTACGACCTCGAGCTCTTCCTCGATATGGCATGGAACATTGATTGCGTAAAAGGAAATACACTCAATGATCACTATCAGTCATGGCTCTGTCGGGAGTTCAGACAGGAGGTCGGCATGAAGCTTTTCCCTGTGATGCATGAGTTCTATCAGCTATGTGGTATCCGTCGCCCGGAGTTTATGGGCTGGAATCAGGTGGAAGTGGATAAGAAGCTTTATGACCGCGGTCTTTCTCAGGTTCGCAACAGCGATTGGACACAGGAACAATGCGATTGGTTTGAAGGGCGCTTTGCTGCGCTCAGCCATGAAGTGGAGGAGATAGGAAAGTCTGTGCGACCCGATCTCGCTGATGCCTATTTTGCTGCCATCAAGTATCCCGTTCAGGCCGCAGCTGCCCAATGTGAGAAGATGTTGGAAGCCCAGCGAGCCCGTCTGTTTGCCAATGGTAGTACCCGTAGTGATATATTTGAGAATCAGGATGAGCTTCGTCTGGCCGTTGCCCGCAGCTATGCAGCCTATGATCGTATTCATCAGCTGACGGACTATTACAACAATCAGATGGCTGGTGGAAAATGGAAGAATCTGATGTGCGACCATCCGCGTGATCTGCCCGTGTTCTGGGCTCCGCTGACACCTGTAGTGAGTGAAAAGATAGAAATGAAAGGTGTAAAGATTACAGAGAAAAAAGATTGTCCCTTTACTTCTGTCAATGCCTGCGATTATACATCAGCCTCTGATGGTGCAAAGATTATTCAGATGCTGGGCCATTCGATGAAGGCAGTAGCCCTGCCCAAGGATGCTTCACTTACTTATCGCTTTGACATGAAAGAGGATGGGGAGTATATGCTTCAGACAGCACTCATCCCCACCCAACCCAATGATAACGGCGATCTGCGCTATAGCGTCAGCATCGATGATCAGGAGCCTGTGGTCTTCAATCTGAAAGAGCCTTTCCGTTCAGAAGAGTGGAAACAGAATGTGCTTCGCGGTCAGGCCCTCCGCCAACAGAAAGTCAGTCTCAGCAAAGGCAATCATACCCTCACCATTCGTGCTCTCGATGCCCACATCGTAGTGGATCAATGGAGCGTGCAATAAATCTTCTTTAAGTCTTTGTCTGCACTTGAGTTGCCTACCATCAGTTCGTAGCGTCCAGGGACCACGCGCATGGTGTTGGTCTTTACGTCCCATCCCTCGAAGCTACTGCGAGGAAGGTCGATAGTAACCATCTTCGACTCACCTGGATTGAGCGATACTTGGGTATAAGCACGGAGCGACTTCAATGGTCCCTCTTTGTCTGCGGTGTTACGAATGTAAACCTGAATGGTTTCCAGACCTTTCTGAGCGCCAGTGTTCTTGACGTTCACACGAACCTTATTATTACTATACGAGGGCTTTCCTATCTCGAACTGGGTGTAGCTCAATCCATAGCCGAAGGGAAAGAGGGCCTCGCCAGTGTAATAGCGATAGGTGCGATTCTTCATTGTGTAGTCGAGGAAATCAGGCAATTCGTCTGTGTTCTTATAGAAAGTAACGGGCAACTTACCGCTGGGATTATAGTCGCCAAAGAGCACTTCGGCCAAAGCAGTTCCACCCTGCTCTCCTCCATACCAAGCCTGGAGAATGGCATCGCACGTTTCAAGTTCAGGAGTAAGTGCCATAGCTGATCCGGAGCAATTCACGAAAATGACCTTCTTGCCAGCCTTGTGGAGCATGGCAAGTGTCTCACGCTGGGCCTTGGGCAATTCGATACTCGTACGATCGCCACCCTTGAAGCCTTCCTCGTTCACGCGCATCTCCTCACCCTCGAGTTTTGGAGAGATACCACCCACGAATACAACGGTCTCTGCATCGCCAATTTGAGCAAGCAATTCCTGATGAGTGGGAGCCACCTTGTGCTGTATATCGAAGCCGAGGAAAGCGAAATCGCTGACTTGTACATAGTCTATCTGGATACGATAGTGCTGTCCCGCCTTCACTTCCATCTCTTTCTGTGCGCCTTGGATACGGTTGCGAACATTCCAGATGTTGACGATGGTATCACCATTGACGATGAGACGTACCTTGTCGTCCGCATTGATGTTGAAGATCACGGTCTCATCCTTAGTAGGAATGAAGGTGGCATCGAGACGGGCAGAGAAGTTCTCGAGATTTATGCCTGGGGCAAAGACGGTGTTGCCTCCGTTACTCAGCATGATAGGAGCCGTAAAATCTACAGTAGCAGCTGGAGTGCCCTGCATCTCTGTATTATTATAATAGGTGGCCTGCATACCTTTACTACCGAGGGGTGTTTTGAGGTCTGCGAAACGGCTTTCGAACACCTCGTTACGGGTGAGTCCACAACCATTGACAAACTTTGCTTGAGGAGCAATGGTCTGTATACCTTCAAGAGCAGTAACGGTGCTGGTGGCGAAGCCTGAGTAATTACCCCACTGCATCACACTGTCGATGGCATTAGCTCCGAGAACGGCTATTTTTGCATCCTTGGCTAACGGCAGGGCCTGATTCTTGTTCTGCAACAATACAATACTCTTACGGGCCATATCGAGTGCCAACTGCTTGTGGGCATCTGAGGCAACAATATTCTCTGGGATCTTGGTCCAGGGATTCATGCTGTCATCATCGAAATCGCCCAATTCGAAGCGGGCAATGAGCAGACGACGAAGACTCTTGTCAAGGTCGGCCTCCTTGATATCCCCTCGACGAACAGCCTCTGGTAGAAGCTTGTATTCTGAGCCACACTCAACATCGGTTCCTGCCAATACGGCTTGGGCTGAGGCTTCTGCCTGATCCTTGGCAGTATTGTGCCAACGAGGCAAGAAGTCGCGTATGGCTCCGCAATCGCTCGTTATCAGACCATCAAACCCCCACTCATCGCGCAGGATCTGCTGCTCATAACGGGTCTGCGAGCAACAAGGCTGACCATCAATGCGCTGATAGGCACACATGATCTCTGCCACCTTACCCTCTTGAACCAAAGCCTTGAAAGCAGGCAGATAGGTCTCCCAGAGATCACGCTCGGGCAGGTTCTCGATATTAAACACATGACGATTCCACTCCGGACCACTATGAACGGCGAAGTGTTTGGCACAAGCCAACAGCTTTTTATAACCATCTCCCAACCACTGTCCTTCGTAGGTCATGCCTTGAAGGCCACGTACTACAGCCAGTCCCATCTTCGACGTGAGATAGGGATCCTCGCCATATGTTTCTTGACCACGTCCCCAACGTGGATCACGGAAAATATTGATATTGGGTGTCCAGAATGACAAACTCTGATAACGTTTGATGTCTCCTGAGCGCTTGGCTTGCTGGGCTTTCACACGAGCCTCATCGCTTACAGCAGTAAACACCTTGTGCAACAAGGCATCATCCCACGAGGCAGCCATACCCATCGTGATAGGAAACACCGTGGCAAAACCATTACGCCCCACACCATGTAGAGCCTCGTTCCACCATTGGAACTGTGGAATACCCAACCGCTCAATGGCCGGCGAGGTATCCATCATCAGACTTACCTTTTCTTCAAGAGTTAATCGACCTAACAAATCGTCAGCCCTCTGAGCGGGTGTAAGACTCGCATTCTGATAGGGCATCTGTTGTGCAACTGCAGAAATGTTGATTGTCAGCAGCATCAGGGCTGCCATTAGTTTAATTATTGTTTTCATTTTGTCTTAGTTTTATTTTTGACGTTAATTGGAATCAGCAGTTTATTCTGGGTACAAAGATACAACTTTTTCTTCTCAAATCCAACCATTAAAAAATAGCATTATACCCGATAAAACATTATTTAACTATTTTCCGAGCAAGATTTTGGATTCTGATGAGTTATAATAGTAAAAATGATTTATTTTTGCAGGTGATTATGAAGAAGAGTATGATATGGGTAACCATCGCCCTGATGATACCAACGATGGTGGCGTGTTCAAATAATGACGAGACGTCCGATGAACCGTTGTCGAACGAGGACAACGAGCTAAAGTACATCTCTCTCACTCGTGCTGAACAGGAACTGGTGGGCGAAAACAACGCGTTCGCCTTCAATCTGTTTCGTAAGGTGGCTGAAGAGCCCAAGAGTGCCATCGTGTCGCCCATCAGCATTACCTATGCCCTGGGCATGCTTAACAACGGGGCTTCTGGCGAGACACAAGCAGAGATTAATCGCGTGCTAGGCTTCGGAAATGCTGGCGCAGACGGGATCAATGCCTTCTGTCAGAAGATGCTCACCGAGGCACCTACGCTGGATAAACTGACGAAGGTGATGATAGCCAACACCGTTTATATGAACAAAGGCTACCAGTTGAAGGCTGATTTCATCAGCAAGGCCAAGACCTATTACGATGCTGAGCCCGAGACACGCGACTTTGGCGATGGAAAGACTCGCGATGTCATCAATAAGTGGGGTAGCGACCATACAGAGAAGATGATCGAGGAGGTGCTGACGGAAGACGACTTCGACCCCTCGGCCGTCAGTTATCTGCTGAATGCCATCTACTTCAAGGGTGCCTGGGCAGAGAAGTTCGACAAGAGCAACACGAAGGAGGAGACCTTCAAAGGCTATAGCGTGGAGAAGAAGGTTCCCATGATGCATCAGGAGCACGAGTTCAACTATACGGAGACGGATGATTGTCAGGCTCTCTGTCTGCCCTATGGTAATAATGCCTATCGCATGACCATCCTTCTGCCTAAGGAGGGTAAAACCATCAACGATCTGCTGAAGACATTGACCACCAGCACTTGGCAGAGATACCAACAGATGGGCCATGCCATAGTGGATGTGAAACTGCCCCGTTTTGAATCGCAGTCGGATCTCGGACTGATTGGGATTATGTCAGAATTGGGTATGCCAAGGGCTTTTGATCCCTATCTGGCTGAGTTCCCCAACTTCTGTAATGTGCCAACCTATATCGGCTTGATGAAACAGGTGGCCAAGATCAAACTCAACGAGGAAGGTACAGAGGCAGCCGCCATCACCGTGATAGGTCTGAAAAACGAATCCATGACGCCTTCGGAGCCCCAACATGTGAAGTTCTTCGCCACCCGTCCATTCCTCTATGTCATCAGCGAGCAATCCACAGGCGCCATCTTCTTCATCGGCCAGTTCTTGGGCGATTAGTATCGTCCCAATGATCTGGTATCTGTAGTGATGAGGATTCGACTCGTGATTATTTAATCATGAACTTTTTCCCTTGACGGATGTAGATGCCACGACGGAGAGGAGCGTTGACACGACGGCCTTGGAGATCGTAAATGGCGTCTTCGTCGGTTTGCTTGTGGAATTTAACACTCTCAATACCTGTAACTGGATTGGTGCAATAACCCCAGATGGTAACACCATTGCGGTTAACGGCAGTAAAGGCCATCACACGATCGGTGGTGGGTTCGAGGGTCTGGTAAACCATCACGCCCTCATAGGCATAACTCGACGATTCAAGTTTGATGGAAATATAGCTGGTTCCCTCTGTGATGCTCCAAGTGCCCGTGGTAGAACCAGTAATAGTGCCATCGGCATTGACTTCGATACTGACAGGTTTGGCAAGCTCTTTCTTACTATGGTCGAGATTGAAATCGTGGATGAGCAACTTATAAGAGCCGGGAATCTGCGAAGTAGGAACCTGCTGTGTTGAGGCAATATCAGCACTCTTCACCTGGTCGCCAGTATATTCGAAGGGAGCAGCCACGAGCCAACCATCCTTGTTCTGGAACACTTGATGGACACGTACCTCGTGGGCCTCGTCGCGGTTCTGAAAACGGGTATGGTAAACTAGATAAGTGCGCCCGTCCTCAGCGGCAATGATAGAGTTGTGGCCTTGCGAGCGCTCACTCCAGTTGCCCACAACCTGATTGCCCCAGTCGCTATAGGCTCCAAAGATGTTCACACCACGCTTATCGTTGGAGGTAGAGCCGTAGTTCAACTTATAGCTTTGGAAGATGGCATTTGTATTGCGCACGTCGACATAAGGTCCATCGGGCTTCTCAGAACGGAAAACACGCATCTGATAGCCACCAGCCGCCTCCAAGCCGCCATAGGTGACGAAGAGAAAATACCAACCACCAATATACTCTATATAAGAAGCCTCACCCGAGACATAGTAGCCACCTGCAATCTTCTTGCCAAAATAAGGATCGATGGTAATACCATTGCCCGAACCAGTGAGCTCGTAGTTAACATCGTAGTCGCGCAGGCCAGTATTCTCATCGAGTTCGAGCATCCAGATGCCTCCGCTCCACGAGCCATAAGACATCCAAAGCTTACCCTCCTCGTCGTAGAACACGCAAGGGTCGATGTTGTTAGGCCATCGCTCACCCCAGTTGCCACTGCCACTGGTCGCCATCTTATAGCGCTCGGGCAGTGAGCCCTGAGCGCCCAGCACCACTTCGAGATCGGTATCCTTATAGGAAGTGCCGTCATGGAAGCCACTGATAACCACAGGTGCCTGATAGGTATAAGGTCCCTCTATGTTATCAGCCGTCAAGAGCACGATGCTAGAATACCATTTATCGCCATTCACACTCATATACATGCACCATTTTTTCATGGCTTTGTTGTAGATAACATCAGGTGCCCAGAGATTTCCTGAGATATCATAGCTGGTGCTTCCGCGTTTCGACCACGACTCGGCATTGAAAGCAAAATCATACTCCACCCCACCCTTCTTTACTTTTTTGACAGCAGGCGAAGAGAAGGCTGTGGTGCTGACGACAGGATTGACTGTGGACCAACTCATCAAATCGGTAGTCTTGGCTACAGCCCGATGAGAACCGAAAATATAATAGGTACTAGAGGTGGGCTCCCACACGATACTAGGATCATGAACGCTCACGCGCTTGAGTTCATAGGCTGAAGCACTCGCTGTGATAAGTGCTGTTATCAGGAAGAATAGGGTTCTTTTCATTGCGTAGTTTGTTCTATAAGATGTCTTTGGGTGCAAATATACAATTATTTTTCTTATTCTACAAGTTTTGGCCACTCATCTTTTGTCCAGGTGATGGGACGCTGAATGAGTACAGAAGCACCATTAAGGGGTACACTATAACCGTGACAGATAAAGATGTCCTCGCCATTGAAAGTATAAGCAGCACAATGACCGGCTGCTTCGAAGGCCTTTTTATCGCCCTCAATAAAGATCATACCACCACCATCGCGCATGTCGCATCCTTCTGGATCGAGATAAGGTCCCTCAACACTACGGCTACGACCTACGGCCACTCGATAGTTGCTCTTAGAGCCTTGACAACAATAGTCCCAAGAAACGAAAAGATAATACCAACCTGCATGTTTGAAGATAAACGGAGCTTCGATCGCATTCGGTCCAGCGAAGTCGGACGTGGGATTCTTGGGGGGATTGGGATTCACTGAGAGTGTTTTCTTACCATCGGGATCGCCAAGGTTATAACGTCGTGCAATGGTTCGTGGCCTCTCTCCAGCAACCACATGCATAGTGGTGTCGAGGCGAATAAGTTGGATGCCATCCCAGAAGGAACCCCATACGAGCCAAGGTTGGTCGTTGTCGTCGATCACAAAATTAGGATCGATGGCGTTCCAGTTGTCGCGCCCCTCGCGGGAGGTGACGATGCAGCCCTCATCATTCCATATAGTAGAGGTTGAAAGGTGAGAGGTAGAGAGCAGACCGATGGTTGAACCGTTGCGCCCAAAAGTAGAACAGCTATAGGCGAGCCACCAGCGACCATGCCACTTAATGACATCGGGTGCCCAGACGTGATGTGTGAAGCCAGGAACGGAGTCGTGGGTCCACTGAGGAATAACACTCATGACGGGCTGAGGGAGTACCTTCCAGTTAGTCCGATCAGTAGAGGTCATGTGCTGAATGCCCATGCCCGTAGCAAAGATGTGCCAAGTACTGTCTTCGAAAACCATCACAGGATCGTGAACCATTGGCGTATCGGTAATCAACGGCTCTGCAGGAAAATGACGACGCTGGGCTGTGGCTGAAACAGACACAATAAAGGCCAACAGCGACCACAAAAATGTTTTCGCTTTCATTGAATAAGTTTTTAAAGCGAAAGGGGACGGGCTTCGAACAGTCCGCCCCCTTCTCAGATTACTTACTAATTAATTAACTATAGTAAAAACGTAGTTTTACTCAAAGATAAGATGGCTGCCATCGACCGTTAAGCGGAAGAAAAGATCCTCGCCGTCAACGGGGCTGATGCCGATATAGTCCTGTTTATAGGTCTTACCGTCGTTGCCAATCATGATACACTTCACATCGGCCAAGCTACCATTATTGGTGACTGATACGTAGCACATAGCCTCGTCCATAGCCTTGAGCCATGCAGCCCAGTCGCTCTGGCCACCACTCGGTTTGCAAGCGCCGTAGCTGTCGCCCCAACCATAGTTGTCGGCACGTACCACAGCATACTCGGTATTGTCTTCACGGGTGAGTACCACCACGAAGTTATTCCAGTTGTTCTGCAGGTTGGTGAAGTTCTTGATGCGGGTGGTCACGCTCTGACCCAGAGGCACACGCAGCATCTGCGAATGAGCGCCCCAGAATGCTGTGGAATTATCCTCAGCACCAATCACGTCGTCGAACTCGATGTGGCTACCATCGACTGTGAGGTTGAAGTAGCAGTTGTTTGGATCGACGTTGTTGATGCCAGTATAGTTCTGGATATAGGTATTACCATCGTTGCCAATCATGACGCACTGGATATCGGCAGTGCCGTCGCCATTGTTTGTAACAGCCACAGTCACCTTAGCTCCGTCCATAGCCTTGAGCCATGCCCCCCAGTCGCTCTGACCGCCACTCGGTGTGCAGGCAGCATAGCCGTCGCCCCAGCCATAGTTGTCGGCACGTACCACGGCGTACTCCTTGCTACCATCCGAAGAGCACAGAACCACAACGAAGTTGTTCCAGTTATTCTGACCATTTGTATAGTTGGTGAAGCTAGTGACAAACGACTCTTTCGGTCCAACTTTGAAGTTCTCAGAGTGAGCGCCCCAGAACGCTGTAGAATTATCAGTGTTACCAATGCTGGTATAGAGTTTGTCAACCACGTCGAAGGAGGCCATAGCCATCACAGACTTACTGATAACCTCGCCCTTATACGATTTGTTATAGGCAGCCATGAGTGTCTTAGTGCCGAGACTGTTCATATCGGGAACAGCCTGGAATGAGAGTTCGCTGGCAGGAACATCCTTTGTGACACCCTGCTCGAACTGGATAGTAGCTGTCACGTTGGCAAACGCCTCAGCAAGTTCAGTACCTAACTTAACTTTCTTGGGCACACCGTTAAGCGTCATCGACAGTGGCAGTTTGTCCTCCTTAGAGGTGTAACCTCCGATAGGCTCGATGGTAGAGCCAAGGAAATCGATGTAAGAACCCTCGGGTACGAGGAAGCAACGAATAGGACTATTGCTGCCATCACCATTAAGAGCTGCCAAAGGAGATGACTGGTTGTAGGTTTTCGTCACCTTACCATTGGTCATCGTCACAATCATACCACCCTGAGTACGATCGACGGTGAGTGTTACCTTGCCGCCGAGATTGCCTACACCAGGATCAGTATCGGTTTCGAAAGTGAGAGTACTCGAAGCCAGGCTGCGGTCAATATAGTCACCCCACTCAGAGTTACCACTAGGCTGATAGTCATATCGGATAGCTCCATACTCCTTGTAATTGCCAGCACCCCGATCCTCATCGTTGGTAATGATCAGTGCAAAGTTCTTATACGTGTTAGAGGCATTGGGATTGATGTTCAGGTTGAACTGGGTAATCCACTTCTCACCATCAGGAACCTGATAATACTTTGAGAATACTGCCCACCAGCCAGTGGTGAAGTCGGTAGCGCCAACGGTATATACATCCTCATGCATACCTTCGATTTCCTCCTCACCCTTGCCCTTATTGGCTTCATTAATGGAGTCAACCTTGGCGGAGATCCAGTCGGGAGCGTCAACACTATAGAGGTCGCCGCCCTCACAGCTCGTCAGAGCCAGCAGACCTAATGCTACCGAACAAAAGACGGATGCTATTTTATTGAGATATTTCATAACCTTATTCATTTTTACAATTATACTTTTTTACCTTTACTTACTGAGATCGACCACGGGATGTACCGTCCAGCCCTTACTGGTGAAGTAGCTGGTGTTGTCAATATCGAGGTTGGCAGAGTTACCCACAAGGTTGGGGTTGTCGTTCAGCGTTCCCTGATAGATGGGGAAGAACTCGTGACCGGGCTTCCAGGAGTCGTAAGAACTCTTCAACTCGGGATCGATACCCACCTGAGCGTAGCTGACGGGCTCCTTGACACGGGTACGATCTGCAGAACGACGGAAGGTGCCGTGCTCTTTGAGCTGCTGTACACGATCAGCGCTGTAGAAGAATCCCCAACGGAGCAGGTCGAAGCCACGACCGAACTCGCAGCCGAACTCCTTCGGGCGCTCTACATTGGCAATCTGTTCGAAGAGCTTGTCCTTGCTGCCGAAATCAGAAAGTTTCAAACTGGGGAGCTGAGCACGGTTACGTACCTGATTGATCCAGTCGATAGCCTGTTGCGTAGGACCGTTTACCTCGTTCTCACATTCGGCGGCACGGAGCAGCACATCGCTGTAGCGCATCATACGGAGGTTGATACCGCAGTGGAGACCTGTCACCACTTTGTCGTAAATGCCTGTCCGGAAGTTGGTGTTCTTGGCCACAGGCAGACCACCATTGTTGTTATTGGTCACCATAGGCGCATCGTCCGTCATATCGAGGGTGTAGCATTTGTTACCATACTCAAAGCCTTCCCAGTCCTGCTCATAGGTACCGATGGTCCAATAGAGACGTGGATCAAGCTTACCGCTGGTAGTCTTTTCGGCCTTGAAGAGCTGATAGAGCCAAGGTGAGGCAGAGAGGTCGGCCCATCCACCGCAGTCACCGGGGCCGAAGTTACTCTCGATGGCATGACCTTGAGTAGCATTAGGACTGGTGTTTACTGGTGTCCACTCATCGTCAACGCCTTGAGAACCATAGTCGAGATACTGAACCTCAAAGAGACTTTCTGCATTGTTCTCATAGGCAGACCCCTCGCGGAAGTTGTCACCATAGTTCTTCATAAGTTCATACTTACCGTATGTTCCACCTATGATAGCCTTCAACACTGTAAGTGCCTCATCATACTTATGGCGCATCATCAGGGCACGGGCATAATAGCCGGCTGCAGCACCACTGGTGGCACGACCCTTGGCCCACTCACCACCTGCATCGCGGGTGGGCAGCAATGTCATAGCCTCCTGGAAGTCCTTTTCCACCTGATCGAACACCTCGTCGTAGGTGCTGTTGGTGGCATAGAGACCATCGAGCGTAGAATAGGTATTATAATCGGTAATCAGAATGGGGTTCTGATAGTAACCTGCGAGGTTGTAATATGCCAGACCGCGGAGGAACAACATCTGTCCCTTGATGCGCTTCATCTTTTCTGAGAGGACACTGTTGTCCTCACCGCAACGGGTGATGGTGAAATTGGTCACGTTAATGGTATAGTACCAATCACGCCATGACCACTGACCGATTTCGTCGGTGACAGGGGCGTTGAGATCGTCGAACGGCATGTACCAAACCTGAGAGGAGTTCCATACCTCATCACCACGGCACACGTCGAGCATAAAGCCTACACGGGCATAGGTTCCCTCCATACGTATATGGTTGTAGGCGGCAATCACATTCTCCTCTAGGTCGTCGGCAGTAAAGCCGTAGGTACCTGTTGTCTGCTGGTTGGGGTTCGTCAGTTCCAGTTGGTCGCTGCACGAAGTGAGTGTGCCAAGACCCAGCAAAAGAGCGAAGGAAATTTTATATAGTTTCATATTGAATATCATTTAAAAGGTGAAGTTAATACCGGCCATGAAGCTGCGTGCGCTGGGGTAAGAGCAGTAGTTGAGACCCGGGGTGAAGGTACCGCCGGCATAGTCAACGTTATAGCCATGATAGCCAGTGAAGGTATAGAGATTCTGAGCTGAGAGATAAAGACGTACGCCAGAGACATAGTTGGCAAACCACTTGTTAGGTAGGTTGCAACCAATTTCAATATTGGCAATCTTCCAATAGGCGGCGTTCTGAATCTTGCGACTGCTGAAGAAGTCGTTCCACAGCTCACCGTTTGCGGTGATGTAGGTACGTGGAACGTTTGCGGTGTAAGTGTCGCCACTCCACTGGTTAGCACCGAGGATGGCCACATCCTTATTGCCATAACCATAGCAAGAGTTGATGGCGTTGTAGATATAATCAGCCACATGATAGTTCAGAGCGCCATAGGTAGAGATACTCATATCGAACATCTTATACTCGAGATGTGCACTTAGACCAAAGTTGATCTTAGCCAAACCACTGCCCAGCACCTGTCGGTCGTCGGCATTGATCTGTCCGTCGCCGTTGAGATCCTTATAAAGACAGTCACCTACCTGCGCACCGTTTTGTGTGGCGTGATTGTCGAGGTCAGCCTGTGTACGGGCTATTCCCTCATATACATAACCATAGAACTGACCAATCTCCTCACCTACATAAGTGATATAATCGCCGGTGAGATAATACTCTGTACCAAAGCCGAGTGAGGTCACCTTATTGTTCAGGGTACTCAGGTTGGCACTGATCTGATGCTTCAGAGGATGATCATTGTTACGATAAGTTACTGAGAACTCCAAACCGCTGTTCTCCATTGAAGCGGCATTCATGGTAACGCTGGTGTTTGCCACACCGGCACTAGCAGGAACGGGAACACTGTAAAGCAGATCTGTAGACTTGTTCTTGTACCACTCGGCAGTGAACTCAATGCGGTTGTTAAACAAGGCCAGGTCAATACCAACGTTCATCGTGGTTTTCTTCTCCCAGGCCAGATTCTCATTAACGAAAGTTGAAACAGCAGAACCTGTGACAGGATTGTTACCAAAGCTGTAGGTCATGTTGTTACGACGCATGGTAGCCTGATATACGTACTCACCGATGTTCTCATTACCAAGTTCACCATAGCTGGCACGAACCTTGAACATATTGACGATGTTACGATCAATGGGGAAGAATTTCTCCTTGTCGAAACGCCAACCGACAGATACAGAGGGGAAGGTGCCCCAGCGGATGTCCTTAGTCAGACGAGAGCTACCATCACGACGAACTACTGCAGAAAGCAGATACTTGCCGTCGTAGTCATAGTTAAGACGGGCAATGTAAGATGCCAGTGTATGTTTGTACTCATACGACTCAGAGTAGGTGTCGTTAGCATTCTGTAACTGCAGGAAGTAAGGCTCTGAGAAGTTTACGCCCCAACCAGTCAGTGTATTGGTGTGCTCTTCTTCATAAGTCTGACCTACCACGATGTTAGCGTGATGCAGTCCGAAGGTGCCGTCATAAGTCAGCGTATTTTCAATGAGGGCATCGGTATATTTGCGGTGTCCCTTGGTCAGGCGTTCGTTCTCCTTAGCGAGATATACGCGGTTGCTCTGTACCCAGGCAGGAATCCATGTCTTATCATTGGCACTAGTCGTGCTGTAAGACAGATTAATTTTGTAATTCAACTTGTGATTCTTACTCTTGATACCAACCATTTCGAGCAGGTCAACATCGGCAGAACCTGTACCTACGAAGCGATCGACAATCGTATTACGTGTCAACAGGTTATTGATGAGCAAGGGGTTTGAAGCCGAGATGTCGCCATGGACAGTATCATAGTAAACGCCGTAACCATAGGCATCGTAATTCCAGCTGCTGGCAGAACCCACCTTATCATCGAGCACCCATGTGCTGGCATCGTAAGCCTTGATGGTAGGCTGCATGGTCAGCACGCCGAGGAGTACGTTGGGCAGGTTACCATAGAGTCCCTGTACATACTCGTTGGCATTAGAGATGGAGGTGTTGTCCTGATCAGAGTGAGAATACACGAAACTGGTACGGAACTTGATAAACTTAGTGTCCATCGTATTGTTTACACGGGCGGTAAAACGCTCGTAATTAGGACCAGCACCCTCGAGTGTTCCCTTCTGATTATAGTAATCAAGACCTATATTATAAGTATTATTGGCACCACCACCGCTGAGGTTTACGTTATGGTTCTGGCGGATACCCGTCTTGAACACCTCCTTGAACCAGTCAGTATTGGTGTTGTCCTGGAACTTATAGCCATTGCCACTCTGAGTGTAACCTCCAGGCAGTGCTATACCTGTATTCGCAGCTGCCTGTCCCAGATAATTGCTATACTGATCGGCGTTCATAACGTCGTAAACATCACCAGGAATCTTGTCGATACCGAAGTAACCCTTATAGTCAAGCTTCAGAGGCTGATCCTTCTTACCGCCCTTAGTTGTGATAATAACCACACCGTTAGCAGCACGAGAACCGTAGATGGCGCCTGCAGAAGCATCCTTCAGCACCTGGATGGTCTCAATATCGTTAGGTGAGAAATCGCGAATAGTGGTACCCATGGGCACACCATCAATGACATAGAGAGGAGCAGTGCTTCCGAAAGAACCAATACCACGGATACGTACGGAAGGATCGGCACCAGGCTGTCCATCACTAGTAATCTGAACACCGGCGACTTTACCTTCAAGCATGGAAGAAATGTTGGAATGTGATACACGCTTGAGTTCGTCAGCATTTACGATAGATACAGAACCTGTCAGGTCGGCTTTCTTCTGTACACCATAACCTACTACAACGACCTGATCGAGCATCATTGCATCGGATTCCATCTCAATTTTATTAAGGATCGCGCGCCCACGTACGGCAATCTCACGATCCTTGTAACCCACATAGCTTACAACCAGGGTTCCGTTGGCCGGAGCGTCGATGGTGAAATTACCGTCGAAATCAGTAATGGAACCTGTCGTGGCCCCCTTTACCTTTACGGTAGCACCAATGAGCGGTTCTCCTTCCTGATCAACAACCTGGCCACTGACCTTGATAGTCTGTGCCTGCTGCACCGATGCCATCGCTGGAACGGAGTAGGCTGAAAGTCCACCCACCATGCCGAGAGACAGCATCATAGAGAATAATACTTGTTTTCTCATTGTTAATTGATTTTAGTTTAGAATTATAATAATTAGTGAAATCTGGCGCAAAGATAATGAATAAAAAGAGCGGCTTGGTGGACAAAACAACTTAATAGGTGGACAAAACGATTTTTGTCCTCCAAAGTGTAAAATCTCCACCTCTTGAGCTATATCAAGACCTGTTTTTGACCTAAATCAAGACCAAGAACTAGGATTCACCCCAAACATCTTAGTAAAACAACGGGTAAAATATTTAGGGTCATTGAAACCTACAGCGTAAGCTATTTCTGTGATATTCCTGTTTCCGGTCTTAGCGGACAGCATCTCCTTGGCCATATTCAGTCGGTAGTTCTTGATAAATTGTCCGACGGGTAGGCCTGCCTCTACGTTCAAGTGCTTACTGGCCACCGAGCGGCTCATGCCAAGGGCATCGCAAAACTCCTGCACACCAAATTCGGAATTCATATAATTATGTTCCATAATCTCCATCACACGCTCCATGAACGGTTTAGTGCTCTTGAGCAGTTCCTCCTTGTCAGCCTCCACGCTCTTTGATACACTATTCTTATACCGCTGTTGGTTGTCGAGGATGTTCCGAATACGAGTCTGGAGTTGACGTGGGTCTTCCGATTCTTCCAGCACTTCACGAATAGGACTGAGCAGTTGCTCTGCCTCACGTCGTTTCAGCTCAGCCACACGGCTATTATAACCATAGATAATCAGTCCTATCAGTAATAAACCTAACAGCAGACGGAACCACCAACTATTCCAGAAGAAAGGTCTTACGACAATATCGACGGAGATGGTATCGCTAACTCCTGCCATGAGGGCGGACTTATAACTGACTTCGAAGGTATAGTTACCCACAGGCAGAGCACTATAACGTACTGAATGTTGTCCTGGTTTCAGGATAGTCCAATCTTTTTCAAACCCTTTCATCCGATAGCTATACACACCTTGTGTCTCGTGTCCAAAGTCCAATGCTGAGAAAGAAATGGAAAAGGAGCGGTTGCTCTCTTTGAGTCTGACAATTCCGGCCTTAGAGATATCATCATCGAGGATATCACTTCCAGCCTGCACCTCCTGATTGTCAACCATCAGGCTTGTAAACGTAAGATGTCCTTGATATGTAACATCGGTATTCTCACCTAAAACTTCAATGAGTCCTCCTTCACTACCTAAGTAAATGATACCAGAAGAATCTTTTACGGCAGAATTCCAATAAAAATGAGGATTTATAAGACCGTCGTATTGGGAATAATTGTTAAAGGCTTCTTGTTGAGGATCATAAACCGAAAGGCCGTTTTGCGTAGTAATCCATAAACGCCCATTCCTATCTTCAACAATGCCTTTCACACCATTATATACCAATCCGTCCTCTTGTGTCAAAGCCTCGAATTGCTCTTGTCCATCGTCTCCTAACACCCTACGATAAAGACCATAGCCATTACTGCCAAGCCACAGTGTTCCGTCGTCAGATTCACAGAAAGAGGATATCTTGTCAACAATCCGCGAATGGGGATCGTCGAGACGATGCATAATGCCACGATTCTCGAATTGTCCGTTCTTGCGGTTACGAAGATTGACAACCCTCACTCCTTGCATGCAACCCATCCATAGCCATCCGTCACGAGTGATGATGGAGCCAATACAACCACGAACGTTCCTACATCCCTCGAAAGGATCCTCGAGTTCAGAGGTTGCATAACGGTAGAAGAACATACCGTCATTACTGCCTATCCACATGCCATCATTGATAGGATCGTAAGCCAAGGCTCCAACGAAATTTGTCAGACGCATCTGTTCCTCTGTCAGTTCCAGACGATTAATGCGCTGAGGGTTCTTCATATCAAGCAGACAGACACCACCACCCCATGTGCCAATCCATAAACGTCCCTGTCTATCAGCAGCTAGCGTGGAAACACTATTATGGGCCAGTCCTGAGTTCTGTTTGGTGTAATGGGTGAAACTTTCTTCTCCTTTCGCTTTGCGGTTGAGGCCACCTTCAACTGTTCCCACCCATAATACGCCTTCAGGTTCTACATACATGGCATTGACAGCATTTGGAGAGAGAGACCCCGGATCAGAGGAATGGATATAGTTACGGACTAGCAACTGCTGAGGTACCAGACGGATGACACCACCTGCCTCTGTGCCTATATAAATGAGTCCATTGGATACTAGAAGACAATGCACGAAGTCATTTTTCAATGGAGGAATGCTGGCCGATGTCCAAGATGTGAAGTTGTTCTTTTTGTCATCGTATACATTGATACCACACAGCGAACCGACAAGCAGGGTATTGTCGGAAGTCAGAGCCAGACTGGAGAGAAACTCATGTGATGGGGTCTCTGGATTGTTTTGATCATGACGATAGCAAGTGAGCAGCTGTTGACGAGTGTCATACCGGAAAACACCATGGTTCGTGGTAATCCATATCATGTCTCCCCGTTTCAGTATGTCGGTAATATACAACCCAAAGAGGGAATGCAACAAAGGTGAGATCTCTTCGCGGACAAGTCGTCCGTTGCTTTCTACCAGACGAAATAATCCCCTATCCACACCTATCCAGGGCTTGCCATTACCCTCAACATCGCAAATACAGATATCAGGAGTATTGCCTACATAGGAATAACTTAGATCCTTAATCACCATTCCTTGGGCATCGAACACTAACAGATGAACCTCACGGTTGGTAATCACCCATATACGTCCTAAGGCATCGCAGTAGGTCTTTACGCCAGGTTTAGCCAGTAGTTCACTGATGTCTCCCCGAGGTGTCTTCGGCACCGTGGGGAGCATAGTTTGTAAATCCAAAACGTTAGTGCCTTCATCAAAGGCCACCCAGAGTCGTTTGAACGGGTCTTCTGTTATACTTTTGCACGATAGGCTTCCAAGTCCCCAAGCTGGCGAATACATTCCATAGCCATCGTAGCGCACCAAACCTCCACCATAAGTTCCTACCCATAGGAATCCTTTGGAGTCGGTAAATAGCGCACTGACATTATTATGGGGTAAACCATTACTCAAGTCAAGAAACGACGGGTTATAACGCTCTGTCAGTATGACTCCTTTTGCCATACCACCAATAGCCCACCACATGGCCAAAAGCATTATCCACCTCATATTCGCAACTTTTTGTTGCAAATATAATAATTATTTCGCAATTAAACTTATCTTGGGCCTGTGATTTAAATGATTTTTAAGTTTTTATTTACTTACTGCAAAACAGATGGTCTTTATAACCCGTTTGCCAGAAAAATGGGATAAAAAACAAAAGGGCAGTTTGAATTCAAAATAATTGTATATCTTTGCAACCGAGAACAAACTATATTTAATATATCCTGAGATATGAGAAAACAAATCATAATAATTGGGCTGTTGATGGCACTGTTTTCTGAGGCAGCACCCTTGGTAACAAGGATGATGCCGGCTAACGGTGCTGTGGATGTGAACCCTGATACCCACCTGACTCTAACGTTCTCAGAAGAGGTCATGGTTGGAGAAAAGGGCTTTGTTTCCATCTATGATAAACAGACGGGAAAGCTTGTGAATCGACTGGATCTGAGCATCCCCGCTGGTCCTGCGAAAGGTCAGCCTGCCAATCCTTTAGCCCAATATACGCCTGTACCTTATATTTATAAGTCGGAACATATTACTAATCGTACAACGAAGCCAGGCACTCCATCTGGCGTAAATGCTTGGGACACTGGTCGCTACCAGCTTGACATCATTGGAGGCTTCTCCGATGGATTCCATTTCTATCCTGTCATTGTGCATGGACAGCAGGCCACCATCTACTTGCATCACAACATGTTAGAGTATGGTCACGAGTATTATGTCACCATCGACAAAGGTGTGCTGGAGGGATTCGACGGCATCAAGGGCAAGAAGGGTTGGACTTTCCGTACGAAGACTGCTCCGCCATCTCCTGAACAGCGGCGGCTCGTCGTGGCTGCTGATGGTAGTGGTGACTTTTCAACGGTTCAGGGTGCGATGGATTTCATCCCTGATTTCCTGACATCTGAAAGCGACCGTTACACGGTATTTATTAAGAATGGAGACTACGAGGAGCTGGTTTATTTCCGCAACAAGCGTTTCGTCACCATCGAGGGCGAATCATGCGAGGGTGTGCTGGTGCATTATCCCAACAACGAGGTGTTCAATCCCCATCCTGCCGATATCAAGACCAACGAAGTGAAGGGCACGTTTCCTTCACGCCGTGCAGCCTTTGCCGCTGATAACAGCACTGACCTAATCTTCCGCAATATCACCTTGAAGACTGATTGCAAGGGGCAGGCAGAAGGCTTATTGGTGAATGGTGAACGTAATTTCTTTGAGAATGTTCACATAATCGGTGATGGTGATGCGCTACAGGCCAATGGCAGCTGCTACTGGCTGAACTGTCGCATTGACGGAGGGGGCGATACCATCTTGGGGCGAGGTCCATCCTTCTTCAATCATTGTACCATTACCAGCTATGGAGCTTTCATGTGGATCCGCAATACGGAAGAAAATCATGGCAACGTGTTTATCGACTGTTGCTTCAAGGGACTTTCCGCCTATGCCGAATTGGGCCGTCTGCCCGATAATAAAGGTAAGAACTATCCTCATGCCGAGTGTGTACTTATCAACTGCGAGTTAGAAGGTATCCCGGCTTCGGGCTGGGGAAAGGTAGACGAAGGTGCCACAACTGCTACCCTCTTGGAGTTCAACAGCCACGATCCGCAAGGCTGTCCCATCGACGTCTCTCAGCGCCACCCCTTACTCCGTCAACTCGATCCCTTCCGCGATGCCGAACTTATAGGCCGCTATTCCGATAGTCATTGGGTGTTAGGTTGGTGTCCCGTTCAGCCGCTTGTCTCGTCGAAGAGCGACGAGCAGATGTTGAGAGACTGGATCAAGGTGATTGCCTCCGATGAGTTTGGCGGGCGAAAGCCGATGTCGCCTTTCGAGGATAAGACCGTAAATTATCTGGCTCAGCAGTTAGAAGAGATAGGCCTGAAGCCTGCTTTCAACGGCAGCTGGTTTCAGCCCTTCGAGCTGATCTCTGTCACAGCCAAGCCTCAGGGCAGCAAGCTGACGGTAAAAGGCAGAAAGCAAGCAGAGCTGCGCTATCCGGATGATGTGGTGGTGTGGACGGCTCGTGCTACCGACAAGGTGGTGCTGCCGAAGGCGGAATATGTATTCGTTGGCTTTGGCATCCATGCCCCTGAGTATGGTTGGGACGACTATGCCGACATCGATGTGAAGGGCAAGATTGTGATTGCTATGGTAAACGATCCTGGCTACTACGACGCCCAACTTTTCCGAGGACGTAATATGACCTATTATGGACGATGGCTCTATAAGTTCGAGGAGGCACGTCGTCAGGGGGCCGCAGGCTGTCTGGTGCTGCATAATACCGAGGCTGCCAGCTATGGTTGGCATGTATGTGTAAATGGTCACATGGAGGACAATCTCGCCATCTACAACCCCGATACCCGTAATGCCGATGAGCTGGCCATCAAGGGTTGGCTGCGTGAGGAAGGTGCCAGCAAACTGTTTTCTGCCGCTGGTATGAATATGGCTGAGGCGCTGGCAGCAGCCAAACGACCTGACTTCAAGAGTTTCTCGCTCAAGGTGAAAGGCGATGTCAGGATGGCTGTCTCCTACAATATTCAGCAGACCCGCAATGTGGGAGCCATCCTCCGAGGGACTGATAAAGCCGACGAGGCAGTGGTGATAAATGCACACTGGGATCACCTCGGCATCGGCAAGCCCGATGAACATGGCGACTCTATCTATAACGGTGCTGCCGACAATGCCTCAGGCATGGCCAGCGCTCTGCTGGTGGCTAAGAAGTTCAAGGCGCTGCCCCAGCGGCCCCGTCGCAGCGTGCTCTTCCTCTTCCCCTCTTCCGAGGAGAGTGGACTCTTCGGCTCAGAGTATTACTGCAATCATCCGGTCATCCCCATGGAGAAGACTTCGGCATGCCTGAACTTTGAGAGCATCGGTCCTGCCGAGTTGACTCACGATGTGGTGATCTTAGGTGGCGGTGAGACCGACCTTGACCAATATTACGTGGCAGCAGCAGCGACCCAAGGCAGGACAATCTTCTTCGACGATGACAACTCTGATGGCTGGTTCTTCCGTTCCGACCATTATAACTTCGTGAAGAAGGGCGTACGTGCTGTCGTGGTGGAGAACGGTCTGAAGCCCGTAGATCCAAGCCGTCCCAACAAATACCCCATGCCCGTATGGTATCACAAGCCCTCCGACGAATATCACGACGACTGGGACTTGAGTGGTACGCTGGCGAACACCAACCTGATCTTCAGCGTCGGCCTCTCACTCGTCTTTATTCCGTAGGATTTTTCCTCATCTTAAGCTTGCCTTCTTGGATATAAAGTCCTTTCGGAGGGGTAATCAGTTGCTGACCCTGTAAATTGTAACACTTTCCTATAGTCTGATTGGATTCAACGACATGAATGCCTGTTGTTGGTTTGGGAAGATCAATCGTGACACTTAGGTCATCGGTCCTGTCTTCTCGTCCGGGGATGCCATATCGGCTGGTATCCGTCAGCATACTGCGAACGGTAGTGTTCACAAAGTCCCAAGTAAGACCCAGCTCGTCGAATTTACTATTCATAACCCCAGTCAACCTCAGCACTAACTGCGTCAACTCATAAAATGTCAGATAGGTTTGCGACTCACTTGACTTGTCTTCATTGCCTGCAGCATGGATGACGAAACCCTGAGCTACAAGGTCGCCAGCCGTCTCACTATTCACTTCCTCACTTATGAATAGGTTTGTAGTTCCTTCCTTCAACCTCTCCTTAGCCACGTTCTGGAAATCGGGCACACCTGAAAGCGAAGTGATATTCTTCGACTTTACCGACAGCTTTGTCTTATCGTTGCTGAGTGTCATCTGACGATAGCCACAAGGATAGGCCGCTGTAGAGCTGGTGATAATCTCATAAATGTCACCCGTCAAGTTATCATTCAAGTCTCTAGCTATCTCCTGGACATGGAAGTGTCCTGTCAGTACGACTCTCACACCTGATTCTATCAATCTGTCGCGCACTGTCTCATAGTCCTTTACGATATAGTCTTCATTGGTCTTCTCTATGTTCGACACATGTGGGAATAACAGGAAGTGCATCATGGCAAGCACCTGTTTCCCCTCGGAGCGAGCCTTCTCTGCACGATTGCAAACCCATGAAAGCGTAGAATTGCTCATACGTCCATGTCTGTCGCAGGCAATACCTATTACCACCAATCCGTCAACAGGTTCGCAGCAGTAGGTAAGCGATTCCGTATCCCTGTCCGAGCTTGCACCATAACCATACTGCTGATACATTTCTGCAAACGCGTTGCTGTCGACCGTTTTGGCGGGACTGGTCTTGTCGCCATCGAATATGTAAGCAGTCTCCGTGCCCAGGTCATGATCGCCCGGAATCACCAACACCCTAATACCAGAGGCTCTTAGTCTGTCGAGCTGCTTTACCACAAGCTGATGACTCACCTGCTCACCATCTTTCGTCAGGTCGCCAGTAATCAACAGCAAGTCAGGCTTGTCTGCTATCAGTTGCGGAATAAGTTCATCAAATAGCTGTGTACTGTTATCAAGCATCGTTCGCTTGCCTACCAAATAGTTCTGCCATGCAGAGCCATTGTTGACAATCAGTTCTGGAGCCATGACATGAATGTCTGACAGAACAGTAATCTTTGTCTCGGCTATTACCTGAGTCATCGACATCAGCAAGCCTAAAGTCATACTCAAGAGTCGTTTCATCTGCATACCACTTTATTAACCTTGATGGCGCAAATATACAAAAAAAGTTGAGATGAAACTACATTTTAAAACAAAAAATAATTGGATTTCATCTTAAATAGTTATCTTTGCAACCGAATAACATAAAAACAATTAGGAAGATGGTTAAGTTAAAGGGAATGATGTTGGCGGCAATGGGCGGAATGCTCATGGGGCTTATGGCTTGTGGCGGTCAGCAATGGTCGGAGCAACAGGTAGATTCGTTTATGTTGGTCACTCAGAAAGGTGGCCCCTCTCTGGGCTATTCGCCACAGTCTGGTGTGAAGATCCTGACGGTAGATGGTTATGCCTTCAAGGACCTAAACCGCAACGACTCGCTCGATGCCTATGAAGACTGGCGACTGAGCCCTCAGGAGCGTGCTGCAGATTTGGCTTCGCAGTTGTCGATAGAAGAGATCGCAGGTCTGATGCTTTATAGCAGCCACCAGGCTGTGCCGATGATTCCAACGATGGGTTTTGGCGTCTCTACCTACAACGATGGAAAGGCGTATGAGGAGAGTGGTGCCAAGGCTTCTGACTTGAGCGACGACCAGAAGAAATTCTTAAAGGACGATCATCTGCGTGCTGTGCTGGTCACTCGGGTGGAGACACCTGCCATTGCAGCTGAGTGGAACAACAATATGCAGGCCTTCGTCGAGGGACTGGATCATGGTATCCCAGCCAACACAAGTTCCGATCCTCGTCACGAGGCAAAGGCCACGACAGAATATAATGCAGGTGCTGGCGGACAAATATCTCTTTGGCCTACCTCACTCGGACTGGCTGCAAGCTTCGATCCTCAATTGGTTTATCGCTTTGGCGAGATAGCCTCTGAAGAATATCGTGCCTTGGGTATCGCTACGGCCTTGTCGCCTCAGGTGGATATTGCTACCGATCCCCGTTGGTCGCGCTTCAGTGGCACCTTTGGTGAGGATCCTCAACTGGCTACCGATATGGCTCGCGCCTATTGTGATGCCTTCCAGACCACCCCTGAGGCTAAGGGATGGGGCATGAAGAGTGTCAACGCAATGGTGAAACATTGGTATGGCTATGGAGCTCAGGAAGGAGGTCGCGACTCTCACTATGCCTCTGGCAAATATGCCGTCTATCCAGGCAATAATCGTGAGATGCATAAGCGTTCGTTTGTCGAGGGTGCCTTCCATCTGGAGGGAGGTACAGAGATGGTTTCAGCTGTCATGCCTATCTATAGTATCCTGTGGAATCAGGATCCTTCTGGCGAGAATGTGGGTGGCAGCTACAGCAAGTGGCTCATCCAGCAGCAGCTTCGTGATGAGGCGAAGTTCGAAGGCGTGGCCTGTACTGACTGGGGCATCACCCAAGATATGAAGGTACTGGACAGTCCTCGTGGCGGTAAGCCTTGGGGAATGGAGCAGTTCAATGAGGCTGAGCGTCACTTTAAGATTCTGCAGGCTGGTGTCGACCAGTTTGGTGGCAACAATGCAATTGGTCCTGTAGTGGAGGCTTATCAGATGTGGTGCAAGGAGTTTGGTGAGGAGAGCGCCCGTGAGCGTTTCGAGCTCTCTGCCCGTCGCTTGCTGCTGAATGTATTCCGTGTTGGACTCTTCGAGAATCCTTACCTCGATCCTGCCGAAACAGAGAAGATTGTGGGCAAACCAGAATTTATGCAGGAGGGTTATGAGGCTCAGCTCAAATCCATCGTCATGCTGAAGAACCATGGAAATCAGGTGCTACCAGTAAAGGATCGCAAGAAGGTGTATGTGCCCAAGCGTCATTTCCCCGCTATCCCAGGTGCTTGGGGTGGTATCTCTGAAGAAAAGACAGTGGAGCCAATAGACCTTGCATTAGTGGGGAAATATTTTGACGTGGTGGATGCGCCAGAAAAGGCTGACTTCGCCATCTGCGTTATCGAAGAGCCCAGCACAGGCTTTGGCTTCAGTTACGACGATGTGAAGAAGGGCGGCAATGGTTATCTGCCGTTCAGTTTGCAATATGAAGACTATACCGCTAAGGATGCTCGTGCTGTCAGCATCGCTGGCGGCGATCCCATGGAGAAAACGACTAACCGTAGCTTCAAGGGTAAGACCGTCAAGGCTTATAATCGCGACGATATGGTGCTAATAGCAGAGACGAAGAAGGCTATGGGCGACAAGCCCGTTATTGTTATTCTGGAAACGGGAAGACCCGTCGTGCTCTCAGAAATAGAGCCTAATGCCGATGCCATCCTCGTCTCTTTCCAAGTGCAACATCAGGCCCTGCTCGATATCATCAGCGGTAAAGCAGAACCCTCAGCCCTCCTACCCATGCAGATGCCTGCCGACATGAAGACGGTAGAGGAACAACAGGAGGATGTGCCTCGCGATATGCGCTGCTATCAGGATGGCGATGGCAACACCTACGACTTCGCCTTTGGCCTCAATTGGAAAGGAGTGATCAATGATGCTCGTGTAGAAAAATATAAATAAGAAACAGTTATGATGACTAAGACCAATGCTTTTGCGATGCTTGCCATCGCTTGTATGGCACTCTTCAGTGCCTGTACCCAACAGAAGGGAACAGAAGTAACCCTTCAAGTAAAAACCCAGTATGGCATTCTGGAAGGTTTCGAACAGGATGGTGTAAAGAAGTTCCTGGGCGTTCCTTTTGCCCAGGCTCCTGTAGGCGAACTCCGTTGGAAGGCGCCTCAGCCCGTTCTGCCTTGGGAAGGTGTTCGTGAGGCCAAGCAGTTTGGCGACGATCCCATGCAACCCAACATCTTTGGCGATATGGCCTTCCGTGGCCCAGGTCGCAGCGAGGATTGTCTTTATCTGAACATTTGGACTACAGCTACGACAACTGCAGATGCCCTTCCTGTACTTATTTATTTTAATGGAGGTGGACTCATGGCAGGTTCTGGTAGTGAACCCCGTTACGACGGAAGCTCTATTGCTAAGGAAGGTGTCATTGGTGTGACAGCCAATTATCGTGAGGGTGTGTTCGGCTTTTTTGCCCATCCAGAGCTCACAGCCGCCTCCGACTACAAGGGAAGTGGTAACTATGGTTTCCTCGATCAGGTGGCTGCCATCCAGTGGGTGAAGGATAATATTCAGGCCTTTGGTGGCGATCCTGACAAGATTACCATCGTAGGTGAATCGGCAGGCTCCTTCTCAGTCTCTCTCCTCATGTGCTCTCCTCTTTCCAAGAACATGATTGCTGGTGCCATGCTCTCTTCTGGCGCAGAGGTGCTTCCCTATAAGGCTGCCACTCAGGCTGAGGCAGAGGCTGCTGGTGCAGAACTGCTCAAATCTGCAGGTATCGCTAGTCTGGCTGATGCTATGGCGATGAATGCCGACTCACTCCAGGCCATCCTGCCTCCAAGGGGTATGGCCAGTGTGGTGCTCGATGGTTATTTTATGAAAGAGAATGCTGATGATGTCTTCGAGAAGAACGAACAGGCTCAAGTACCTCTGCTGGCTGGTTGGAACTCACTCGAAGGCCATCCCTCACAGTCCCTTAAGGGTCAGGCACCTACACTCAAGAACTATAAGGATGCCATGAAAGCCACCTTTGGCGACATGACTGACGAGATTTTCAAGGCATACGGCATTGAGACAGACGAAGATGTTTTGAGTCAGAAAGGTCTCGATCTCGCATCTGATCTCTTCACAGGTTTCCCAACCTGGAAGGTCTGCGATTACCACGCCAAGTCTGGTCTACCCGTCTATCGTTACCACTATATGCATCCACGTCCTCAGGTTTCTGCCAAGATGGGCGATAAGGTTGGTGCATTGGCAGGTGGTGTCCGCGAGAAGACTGCCGAAGAGAAGAAAGCTGAGGCTCAGCAGCCTGCCATCGCTCCTGGTGCTGTTCACTCTGCAGATATCGAGTATGCCATGGGTACCCTCGATACCAACGAGTACTACGATTGGCAGGATGAGGACTATGCCATCTCAAAGCTGTTCCTCTCTTACTATGCCAACTTCTGCAAGACTGGTAATCCTAATGGTGAAGGACTGCCTCAATGGTCTGCCATCACCAAGGAGAATCTCGATGCCGCTCCTGTCATGAAGATTGACGTCGAATCAGCCGAGGTCGCCTCTTCAGAAAAGGAGAATGCATATCGCACCCTCGAGAAATTCTATAAAAGTAAGAAATAACCCCTAAAAACAATCAATATGGAAAAGACCCTTGTTTTATTAAAGCCCAGTTGTGTACAGCGTCAACTGATTGGTGAAATTGTGAACCGTTTTGAGCGTCGCGGACTCCGTGTGGCAGGTATGAAGATGATGCAGCTCAGTGATGAGATCCTGCGCGAGCATTATGCTCACCTCGTTGACAAACCTTTCTTCCCCTCATTGACAGCTTCCATGCAGACATCACCTGTAGTAGCGCTCGCCCTCGAAGGCGTGGATGCCGTACAAGTGGTACGCACTATGACTGGCTCCACCAACGGACGTGAGGCTGCACCTGGAACCATCCGAGGCGATTACTCGATGAGCAACCAGCAGAACATCGTCCATGCCAGTGACTCTACGTCGAATGCCGAAATAGAGTTGAAACGTTTCTTCCGCGACGAGGAGATTTTCGACTATACCAGTGGTGCCTTCAACTATATCTATGGCGAAGGCGAGGCTAAATAACATCAATTTTAGTTTCTGAGAAACAAAGTCCAGGTTTGCTCTAAACAGACCTGGACTGTATCTTTGTGCCATGTTATTAAGATTCCTTTTAGCAATAATCATGATGATGACCTCATGCAATGAACAAAAAACGCCTGTGGTGAGACCTGCCACCCAGGCCAACCGATTCTATACGGGCAATCCAGAGGAGTTGAGTCAGGAGGTGGATAGTTTCCTGGCACTCCATAGTAGCAGAACCACATATCAAAATGTGGCAGCACTCATCGTGCCCCATGCTGGCTACTATTTCTCTGGCAATGTGGCTGCATCGGCTTATATGACACTCAACCCCAAGAAGTCGTACAAGCGTATCTTTCTCTTGGGACCAAGTCACCACGAATGGCTCAACGGGGCCTCAGTGAATAGCAAGGTGGATTATTACGCGACGCCATTAGGAAATGTGAAGGTAGATCGCGAAACAGCACAACAGCTGATAGATGCAGATAGTGTATTCAGTTATAAGGCTGCCGCCCATGCGCAGGAGCATTGCTTGGAGGTACAACTACCATTCCTGCAACGGAGACTTGATGAGGTGCCTCCCATCGTGCCCATCATCATTTCTACCAACGATTACTCCAAGTTAAAGCGGATGGCTGAGATGCTGAGACCCTATTTCACTGATGACAACCTCTTTATAATCAGTAGCGACTTTTCGCACTATCCTTCGTACGAGGATGCCTATGAGGTGGATACCAAGACGGGAAAGGCTATTGAGACGGGCGATGTGGAGCAGCTAATTGCCACCATTGAAAACAATGCCGATAGTGGCAAGCGCAATCTGGCTACAAGCGCCTGTGGCGAGTTTCCCATTATCACGCTGATGCTGATGTTGAACCACAACTACGAGATCAAGCATCTGATGTATCAGAACTCAGGCGATATTGATAACCACGACCATAGTCGTGTGGTAGGCTATCATGCTTTCGCTTTCCTTCGCAAACAGATATCGGAAACAGAATTCACCCTTACCGATGCTGACAAGAAACAACTGAAGGAAATAGCCCTTCAGAGCATCAAAGACTCCCTCGATAGCAAGCCTATCGCGCGGCCAACTCTTCATTCTCAATTATCAATTCTCAACTCAAAGTGCGGCGCCTTCGTTTCTCTCCACAAATATGGTCGGCTTCGTGGTTGTATCGGACACTTTGGTGAAGACTATCCTCTGCATGAGATTGTAGCTGAGATGGCGTGTGCTGCCGCTTTCGAAGATCCGCGTTTCACACCCGTGACTCGAGAAGAGTTAGATGATATCGACATCGAGATCTCCGTGCTTACACCTATGCGCCGCATCCAGAGTATTGATGAGTTTGAGTTGCATCGTCATGGCATTTATATCCGTAAAGGCTTCCGCAGCGGCACCTTCCTCCCACAGGTGGCCGACGAGGTAAACTGGACTAAGGAAGAGTTCATTGGTCATTGCTCACAAGATAAGGCTGGACTTGGTTGGGATGGTTGGCGCGATGCGGAACTCTATGTTTACGAAGCAATAGTGTTCTGATGGAGTGTAGGTATTATCAGACATTAGAGGACGGAAAGGTGGAGTGCCAACTCTGTCCGCACCATTGCAAGATAGCCAATGACAAGACGGGGCTCTGTCGTAGTCGTCGTAACCAAAACGGTATACTCGTCAGTGAGGTATATGCCAAACCCTGTTCGCTGGCTATCGACCCAATCGAGAAAAAACCACTCTACCACTTCCATCCTGGCACCACCTGTCTATCCCTCGCTTGCACGGGTTGTAACTTCCGTTGTCTGAACTGTCAGAACCACGATATCTCCCAAGTATCACCATCTGACGCCGACTACTATAACCTTGCCCCCTCGGAACTCGTAGCACTCTGCCAAAAACACCATTGTCCAGGCATTGCCTACACTTACACAGAGCCCCTCACCTACTTGGAATACATCACGGATTGCGCACGTCTGGCACATGAGGCTGGGTTGTGGAATATTCTCGTCACAGCAGGCTACGTCTGTCAGAAACCTTTAGCCGACCTGTTACCTTATCTTGACGCAGCAAATATCGACTTGAAATCCTTTAGCGATGAAATCTATAGTAAGGTAAGTGGTGGACATCTGCAACCTGTGCTCGACACTATCCTCGCCATGAAGCAAGCTGGGGTGTGGGTAGAAATCACCAACCTCATCATTCCTGGCATCAACGACGATATGCAGATGATTCGAAGGATGTGTCACTGGCTAAAGGAGAACAATCTTAAAGAGGCTCCTCTTCATTTTAGCCGTTTCTTCCCTCGCTATAAGATGCAGCATCTTACCCCAACACCTATCCAGACGCTTAAAAACGCCAAACAGATAGCTAAAGAAGAAGGCATCCGCTATGTGTACTTAGGAAATGTCTAACGAATGATTAATCCACCATTGGGTTGAATCACCACCTTGGCTTTACCCTTCTTATCAATCTTCAGGGTAGTCATGGTGGGTTCGCCTTTTTGATTGTCTATGTAAATCGTTGGAGTCTTACCAACGAACATAGACAAGTCGAGGGTCAGCTTCAGTGGTTCCTTTTGTGCATTCAGACCTGCGATATACCAATCATCTCCATGGCGACGAGCCAAAACCACATACTTGCCAGGATAACCATCGATGAAACGTGTCTCATCCCAAGTGGTAGGCAGACCTTTCAGGAAGTCGAGCTCGAACTGTGGCAACTCCTGCAAATTGTTGGGATACATGGCCACGCACTGGATAGAAGTCTGGTTGGTGATACCAGAAGCCATCTCGAAGATGTCAGTAGTCTTGCGAGAATGGCGACTCTTGTTGTCGCGGCTCAGATACTTGTTCATAATCACACCACCCCAGTCGATAGATGCCACAGCATTGCGACAGAAAGGATGCAAAGTAAGATCGAATGGCTCGTGAATAGCTGCGCCCTCGCCAAAGAATACGTTCTCGCTGGCCAAAACAGCCTCAGAAGCTACGTAGTTGGGGAACATACGCTCCCAACCGCGAGGCAGGGTACATCCATGGAAGATACACTGAATGCCATAACGATTGGCATCTACCATAATATCTTCGTAGAGCTGCAAAGTCTCCTGTTTATCGCCTCCAAAGAAATCGACCTTGATGCCCTTAACGCCAATCTCCTGCAACCACTTGAACTCACGATTGCGAGCCAGCGATGTGTTCAGACAGTTACGTGGTCCCTGGGGTGCATCGTTCCAATAACCATTTGAGTTGTACCAGAGCATCAGCGATACGCCCTTAGACTGGGCATAGCGAGAAAGCTCTACCATTTTGTCGCGACCTATCTGTGTATCCCAAAGGGCGTCTACCAAACAATACTCATACCCCATTGTAGATGCGAGATCGATCAGATGAACCTGATCCTTATAATTGGTAGCACCATCCTGCCAGATAAGCCAGCTCCAGGTGTAGCGACCTGGCTTATAATCGTAAGCAGGCTCATAGAGAGGATCTACCACATCGTAACTTACAGTTGTCTCTACGATTGGCTTCAGCGTTGAACCCACCGTAATAGTACGCCAAGGAGTTTCACCGGGCAACGACATAGCCACAAACTCTGAGCCGAATCCACCATTCTCGCCCTTGTCAGGGAATGCGATGGTATAGCCTACACCCGGCTGATAATCAGACACATGTGTGCCGCAGTAAGCACCAGTGGTACCTGTCTCGCTCACTAGAGCCCATCCATCAGGCAGATGGAACATCAATGGGAAGGTATAACCACGACCATAGTGCGACTTAACGTTCATCTGTCCATCTACGCTGTAGCCCTCCTCGTAACTTGGTTTTGTGTTTGCCCAACCAGTTTCAGGACCAATCTGTGGGGTGATAAATGTTGTGGTTCCATCAGGGAAGTTAAAGCTGGTAGCCTCACCAAATATCAGTGTACGCTGCTTGTCGCGAGGACCTTTTGCGATACCATACTTAAAGGCCACATCGTTATCCGAGACCATAAAGGTGATAGTCATCTGCTGTTTTTTCTCATTCTCAACAGTCAGCACCAATTTATTGGCCTTGTAGTCGATGTGAGAGGTCTTGATGGTGCGCATATCGTAATGCTTCTCTACAGCCTCAGTCTTGTTGCCAACGATTTTCAGTCCGTTGGTAAGATCACCAATACTGGTGTTCAGTCCCAAGTTTGATTTTGCAACCATCTGTTTACCATCCAGCGATACCTGATAGGTAACCTTACTACTTTCGTTGCGTACGACTACCTCCAGATTGCCACTTGGGGACTTTACCTTAATTTCCTCAGTCTGACAAAGGGCTGAAGAGGCTTCCTTGAAGGCATCCATAATAGCAGTGGGGCGATGATTACGGAAGGCACCAAGTTTATAATGGCCTTCAGCCTCGGGTGCCCAATAGAAGATACCCTTGCAATGTCCGCCCGTCTGATGACGAGCTGCGTTGATAAGACGATTCAGGAAAAGTTTGCCTTCGTCAGGATGATCGGCATCATAGCCTGTTTCAACGATCATCAGCGGTGTGTGATAGGCATCCCAAAGTTGGTTGATGTTGGCAATGGCTTTCTCTAAAGTTTCATCTTCGCTTTGCGTCAGTTTGGCGTCGATATCCCAATAGGGATAAATACTCATACCTATCATGTCCCACTTGGCGCCATATCTCTTGAGCCCCTCGAAGATATGCAGATAACGTTTAGGATCACAGCCTCCATCGAGGTGAACAATACAGAGGGCATCAGGGTAGACCTCCTTTACTGCATTATAGCCAGCCTGAGTGAGACCTGCATACTGCTCCATATTCTCGGAAGAGCGGCCCATGGGCCAGAGGAAACCATTGGTGGTCTCATTGCCAACCTGCACCCACTTCACGTCGATACCGTTTTCCTTCAACAACTGCAGAGTCTCACGGGTATGCTGAGCCAACGCTAACTTCATCTGCTCATAGTTCATCTCCTCCCAAGCCTTGGGAATATTCTGTTTACCAGGATCAGCCCACCAGTCACTATAATGGAAATCTATCATGATGGCCATATCGAGTTCCTTAGCACGGAGCGCAAGCTTCAGCACATCCTCCTTACTACTAAAACCACCTCTGGGATTAACCCAAACACGATATCGAGCAGCATTCAAACCATACGACTTCATGAGCCTTGTATTCTCACACGGCTCGCCTTGGACATTATAGAGTTGCTGTCCAAAAGACTCAAGAGTGGACGTACCACTGATATCAGCACCCAACCAAAAGGTATCATCTGCAAAGGTAGGCAACATCAGCATCAGCATTGCCAAGAGGGAAAATAATCTCTTCATTTTCTATCTATTTTAGTTCTTTACCGCTGTTCATGCGGGTTAAAGTTTTGTAATATTGGGTGCAAATATAGCATTTTTTTTGTAATAATCAGTACTTTTGCACAAAATTAATTTTGGAAAATGGAATATATGTCGCAAGAGGGCTTCGATAAACTCGTGGCCGAACTGAAAGAACTGGAAAACGTAGAGCTTCCTGCAGTGAGGGATGCCATCGCTGAAGCCCGTGACAAGGGTGATCTCAGCGAGAATTTCGAATATCATGCCGCCAAGCGCGAACAGTCCAGACTGCTGGGTAGGATACGTTTCATGCAGAAGGTACTGGAGAATGCCAGGGTCATCGACAAGTCGAAACTCGGTGGTGACAGCGTAGGACTACTCAGTAAGGTGGAAATGACCAATCTGGCCAACAATGCCCGTATGACCTATACCATCGTCAGTCCCCACGAGGCCAACCTGCGTGAGGGAAAGATATCCATCAAATCGCCTATCGCCCAGGCCCTGTTAAACAAAAAAGCAGGCGACACTGTAGAAGTACGTGTACCTGCTGGATTGATGAAACTCCGCATTGAGAGTATAGAACTTTAGGCGCCAGACATCTTATAAAGGATAAATACATAGCTTCCCCCGACGATCACTACAAAAGCGACAAAGATCAACACAGAGAGACTGATGTAGCCCAATACCCGTTTCTTGGAAAAACCTGAGAACTGTTTGAGGGTTACAAAGATCATCAGCAAGGCTATGAGCTTGAGGAGCCCAGAATTAAACAGCGTACCCAGGATAGAGTATATACTATACATATTCGAGGTATAGACCAGCGCTACGAAGAATTCTGAGAAACGGAGGTCGGGAATGATGGGCGACTTGCGGAAGAAGTAATACAAGGGTATAGACACCAGCATCAGCATAACCAGCGCAAAGATGGCCGGATACTTCTTGCGTAGCATATTCATCCAGTTGACCGTTTTCACGCCTCCTTTGTACATGGGATTCTCCACCTCCACATCATTAATAGTAATGTTGCCGTTATTCATCTCAACATGTTTACTATGTTTCCTAGCCTCCTCCACGATTTCCTTTTTTGCTTCCTTCGCCTCTTCTTCGGCAGTAAGTCCCAGGCCATGTTCTACCACCAGCGAGAAGGCTGTTAGCAGGAAGAACATCTTAAAAGGAGGGAAATAAGCCGACTGCATACCTCTGAGATAATCGCGGATCATATAGCCAGGTCGGAACATCAGATCGCGCAAACTACGGAACATACTACGGTTGCCAATGCCCCACACATCGAGGAAGTGCATGAAAGCTTTTTTGAAGGAGAAGCGCCCCACCTTGGCCGATTGTCCACAACGCGGACAGAAATTGCCCTGATACCTCGTGCCACAGGAAGCACAGACGTGTACCTCCTCAGAGAGCGGGGCTAATTCATAAGATCGGTGCTGCCAGATATGGAAGGCCCGCAACCATATTTTTCGTTGGCTCTTATTGGTAATATATTCCAATGCTCGCATAGCAGATAAGTAAAATATGGTTGCAAAAATACACATTATCTTTAATATGTGCAAGTAAAATCGGAAAAGTTTGGTTGTATGAGGAATATTATGTACTTTTGCACCTGACAAAAATGGATAACAGATATGAAGAAAACAGCTTTGGGACTTTTAGGGTGGCTGATGGTTCTTACAACTGCCTCAGCACAGGGAGAGAATAACCAAGTTATCAGCACCACTAATGGACAGGTGAGCGGCATCATGCAAGAGGGCACGATGGCCTGGTTAGGTATTCCCTATGCAAAGGTTGAACGGTTTATGCCCCCACTACCCGTTGAGAAGTGGGAAGGTGTAAGAGCCTGCGACCACTGGGGACCACAGACCATGCAACAAACCTGGGGCAAGCAACTCTCAGAAGACGAGATGTCGGAGAACTGCTGTGTGCTGAACGTATGGACCACTGACACCAAGGCATGTAAGCCTGTGATGCTGTGGCTCCATGGAGGTGGCTTCGACTCTGGTACGTCAGAATGGGATCCCGGTATGCAACTGGCCAAAAAAGATGTGGTAGTTGTTAGCATCAACCATCGTCTGAACATTCTCGGTTTCCTCGATCTCTCAGCTGTTTCTGATAAATACAAATATTCTGGCAATGTGGGCATGCTCGACGTGGTTCAGGCCTTAGAATGGATTCGTGACAACATTGCCAACTTCGGAGGCGACCCTAAGAACGTGACTGTATTTGGTGAATCAGGCGGAGGCGGCAAGGTGGGCACGCTGTTAAGTATGCCAGCTGCCAGAGGACTTTTCCATAAGGCCATCATCATGAGTGGCACCATCCTCAACGTGAACACCAAACAAATGACTGAAGAGCTTGGCAAAGCTGTTGTAAAGGAACTAGGCATCACAGAAAAGGATATCGATCGTATCAAGGATGTGCCTTATCAGGAACTCTACGATGCTGGTCAGCGGGCGATGGCAGCCAGTATAGGCACTCGCAAGCCTGGTACCCCAATGATGTGGGGATTTGGTCCAACACCCGATGGTGAGACCCTGCTCCAACAACCCTTCCAACCGAACTTCGCCAGCATCAGCGATGATATCCCCATCATGATTGGCACTACGTTCAACGAACTCCAGAGACTGCACTATAACCGCGAACTGACCCTTGAGGATGCCAAGAAAGAGTTGAAACCAACCTTCGGCGACGAAACGGAGGCTTATATCGCTGCCTTTGCCAAGGCTTATCCCGATTATACACCTCAGGACTTGCTGAGTATCGACTGGCTCTTCCGTCCGAAGACTATCATCACAGCCGATGCTATTGCCGAGAGTCGCAAGGCTCCCACCTATATGTATATGTTCACCTGGCGTTCACCACTGAACAATGGCTCTATCCATGGTCACGAACTCAAATTCTGTTTCAATACACTCCATAGGGCTAAAAATGACTTGCCTCAGCCTACTGCAGACGATCTGAAGTTGGCCGATACGATGAGTAACGTGTGGGCTCAGTTTGCCAAGACAGGCAATCCAAACATCGAGGGACTTCCCTCATGGCAGGTCTATACGGCTGAAAATGGCGAGCTGATGGTGTTCAATCACAAATGCTACATCCGTCATAATCCTGATCGTGAGTTGGAACAGATTATCAATCGTCACTGCTTTAAACAGCTTGATGAGTTCAGAAAGAAGAAATAACCATTTAATAAAATAATGAGACTGTATACCGACCTTTTCCTAGACTTCGACGATACACTCTACGATACGCATGGTAATGCCGTTATTGCCTTGCACGAACTTTTTGAGACCCTACAACTAGGACAGTATTTCGCTGACCCCGAGGTTTTCTACGACGAATACTGGAAAGCCAACATCGATCTTTGGACGCGTTATTCAAAAGAAGAGATCACGCGCGACTACCTGATTGTGGAGCGTTTCCGGCGTCCGCTGAGTTTCGGCAAAGGACTAGACCCCACAGAAGAATATTGTCTGAAGGCCAGCGACCTGTTTCTCGACTATTGTTCCTCTAAGCCCGGACTTGTAGAAGGTGCCCATGAACTGGTGGATTACCTGAAGAACAAAGGTTATCGGATGCATATCTGCAGCAACGGATTCCATGAGGTGCAATACAAGAAACTGCGCGCTTGCGGACTATTCGACTATTTTGATACCATCATCCTCAGTGAGGATGCAGGAGCCAATAAACCCTCCAAGCAGTTCTTCGACTATGCTTTACAGAAGTCGGGGGCCGTTAAGGCAAAGACACTGATGATAGGCGATAACTTCAATACGGACATCCTCGGCGCCAAACAGGCTGGCTTCGACACAGCCTATTTCAACCGTTTTCCAGACTATCCTGCGCCAGAACCAGTTACCTTTGAGGTTACAAACCTTAGCCAACTGATGGATATCTTATGAGTTAAAAAATTAAACTAGTATTATGGAGCAACTGTTGCATTATGTGTGGAAACATAAATTGTTCCCACTAAGAGAACTGAGGACAAGTGACGGTCAGACCGTTGAGGTGATTGACTCCGGCTTGCACAACCGCAATGCTGGCCCAGACTTCTTTAACGCAAAAGTAAGGATTGGTCAGACGTTATGGGTGGGCAATGTGGAAATACACGATAAATCATCAGATTGGTATCTGCATGGCCATGACAAGGACCGTAATTATGATAACGTGATACTCCATGTTGCTGGAGTACTCGACGCTGAAGTGATGAATACCAATGGCGAGTTTATCCGTCAGATGCAGCTCGACGTGCCAGCAATGGTCAAGGAACATTATGATGAGCTATTGAAGACTGACAGCTATCCGCCCTGCTATAAAGATATCCCAGAACTGACACAACTCACAGTACATGCTTGGATGGCTGCCTTACAGACAGAACGACTGGAACAGAAAACGGAGGCAATCCGCAAAAGGGTGGATTTGTGTGGTGGTTCATGGGAGGACGGCTACTTTATGACACTAGCCCGCAACTATGGTTTTGGTGTCAATGGCGATGTTTTTGAGCAATGGGCACAAAGTATTCCACTTCAAGCAGTAGCTCATCATCGTGATGACCTCTTCCAGATTGAGGCCATCTTCATGGGACAGGCAGGACTTCTGGAATTGGAGGCTATTCCCGAGTATTATCAAAAAGATGCCCTCAACGAGGGCTACTTCAGCAAATTGCGCAATGAATACCTCTATCTAGCTCACAAATTCTCGATGGAACCTATAGATTATAAACTCTGGCGATTCCTCAGATTACGTCCTCAGAACTTCCCCCATATCCGCATTTCCCAGCTTGCCAATCTTTACTATCAACAAAAAGCAAGTTTGAGTCAACTAGTGGAGTGTGAGACTGTTGAGGAGCTGAAGGCGCTATTTTCTTCGTACGTCACCCCCTATTGGGAGACGCATTATACCTTCGGCTCCACCAGTTCCAAGAACGAGAAGCACCTGACCTACGGCTCACTTAATCTTCTAATTATCAATACAGCTATCCCTATGCTCTTCGCCTACGGACGGCATTGTTCAAAAGAGGTACTTTGCGATCGCGCTTTTGATTTATTGGATCAGTTGAAGGCTGAGAATAATCACATTATCCGCATGTGGCAGCAGGTGGGATTGCCCGTTCAAACGGCCGGCGATTCACAAGCCCTCATCCAACTTAAAAAGGAATATTGCGACAAGAAAGATTGTCTTCGCTGTCGTTTTGGTTATGAATATTTGAAAAGAAAATAAGAATGATGAATACAGAAGAACTATTCTACACAATGGCGCTGACGCGTCTCACGTTTTTTAATTATCAGCAGGCATTGGAGTTGTATAAAACTGTTGGCAGTGCTCAGCTGTTGTATGAGCACAGAAATGAAATCGGCGACATCGTTGAGGAAGCATCTCCCAGACTGACAGAAGCCCTCAAAGACTGGGATGAGGCGATGAAACGGACAGATTATGAGTTGAAATACATGCAGGAGCATGGCATCAAGGCGTTCACATTGACCGATAACGACTATCCACAGCGACTCAAGGAATGTCCTGATGCGCCAATCGTACTCTATTATTTAGGTAACAGTGATCTGAACCAGGCTAAGATCATCAGTATCATCGGCACACGCCACATGACTACCTATGGACAGGATCTGATCCGTTCCTTTATCAGAGACCTAAAGGCACAATGTCCTCAGGTGTTGGTAGTCAGTGGACTGGCCTATGGTGTTGATATCAATGCCCATCGCGAATCCTTGAAGAATGGCTACGACACAGTGGGTGTGCTGGCTCATGGCCTCGACCAGATTTATCCTTACCATCATCGCGGAACAGCCGCCGAGATGGTGAAACATGGTGGTTTGCTCACAGAATTTATGACGCAGACCAATGCCGACAAGCCCAATTTCGTACGAAGAAACCGTATTGTGGCAGGTATGACGGATGCAACAATCCTCGTGGAAAGTGCAGAAAAAGGAGGAGGCCTCATCACTTGTGAGATAGCCCAGAATTACGATCGTTATGTTTTTGCCTTCCCTGGAAATGTGGGAGCAGAATTCTCAAAAGGCAGTAATAATCTGATTCGCGATAATGGAGCTGCCCTGATAACAAATGCCGATGATTTTGTAAAGGCCATGGGATGGGAGGATGAAGCCATACGTCAGAGAGCCAATCACGTAGGCATAGAGCGAAGTCTTTTCCCTGAGCTTACACCAGAAGAAGAACAGATTGTCAACCTGCTACAACAGACAAACGACCTGCAACTGAACATCCTCAGCGTCAAGACAGGCCAACCCATCGGCAAGCTCACAGCCATCCTCTTCCAACTCGAGATGAAAGGCGTCCTCAAACCCCTAGCTGGCGGTTCATACCACCTATTGGCCTGAGTCCTCGTGGATGCTTTCGGCCATGAGGCGATAGATCTGGCGGGTGCGCTCGTCGGGGATGAGGGCCAGTTGGCGATTCATAACATTAATATCGTAGCGGACCATGGGACCAGTCTGGGCATCCTTAGGTGACATCTCTGACACTTTTTTGGCCGTTTCATCGATTAGTGGGAGGTAGAGTTTCCAGTCGATTTCTTCTTCCTGAAGCACTCGTTCTGCCAAGCGATAGCAATGGTTTGTGAGATTACAGGCGAAGACTGCAGCGAGATGAAGTTTCTTACGCTTCTCCGAATCGCAGTCTACCACATGGTCGGAGATGCTTTCTGCAAGTGAGCGAATAATGGCAAGATCCTCTTTGCTAGAAGCCTCGATGAAACATGGGATGGGAAGGAAATATACCTTTCGAGCCTTTGAGAAGGTCTGCATGGGATAGAGCACACCATAATGATTGGCTTTCCCCTTGAAGATATCCATCAGCACACTACCAGCAGTATGCACAAACAGGGCATGAGGACATTTGTGACAGATAGAATCGGCTATTTGGCTGATGGCATCATCTTTTACTGACAGGATATAAACATCAGCATTTAGGTAGATTTTATCGAGATTTGTCGTATGGATGCAACCCAATTTATCTGCCAATTCCTTGGCATGAGCATCTGTACGACTATAGACTTGGATGATTTCCTCGCCAGCTGCTTTCAGGGCGAGAGAGAGATGCGTGGCCAGATTGCCTGAGCCGATAAAAGCGATTTTCATAAGAGTCCTTTAAACAGAAGGTATGGGTCGATGATGATCTGATGAGTACAATGGGGGACGATGGTTTTGGCCATTCCGCCAGTGGCGATGATATGGACATCGGCAGAAAGTGTGGGTAGGAGCTTATCAATAAGTCCATCGATCATAGTAGCAGTGCCATAGAGGATACCACTTTGCATGCACTCGAGGGTGTTCCGACCGATGAAATGGGCTGGTTTCTCGATGGTGATAGAAGAGAGTTGCGAGGCACGAGTGCTGAGTGCGCTGAGCGATGTCTTAACGCCAGGAATAATCAATCCACCAAGAAAATGCGCGTTTTCATCGATAACTCCCAATGTGGTTGCTGTACCAAAGTCGATAACAATAGCAGGTACACCATAGCACTTTGCTGCGCCGATAGCATCGGCTAATCGGTCCTTGCCCAACTGCGAAGGCGACTCGACATCGATGCTGACAATACCCTCGGCATCGGCTATCGAGAAGAAATGTGGCGTGATGCCTGTCAGGTCGACTACGGCCTGCGCAAGGTCATCATTTACCTCAGGTACTACCGATGAAACGGTGATTTTTTCAATATCAGCAATCTCAACACCATATTTGCGGAAACCCTGGCGAAGCTCGTAGCGGAAGAAACTGGCCGTCTCTTCTTTCTTAGTCTTGAAACGCCATGTAGCAGTGATGTCGCCGTTGTTATAAGCTAGAGCGATAACAACGGTGGAATTGCCGATATCTATCAGAACATGCATAACGTACTAGAGTGTTAGGATATGCGAGAGAATTAGGTCGGCAGTTTCTTCCTTAGAACACAAAGGCAACTCGGTAACTGCGTCGCTGGTAATGATTGTAACCTTGTTAGTGTCGACTGCAAAGCCTGTATTGCCATCTGTGATAGAGTTGGCGCAGATCATATCTGCGCGTTTCTTATCAAGCTTGGCTCGCGAGTTTTCGATCAAATTCTCCGTTTCCATCGAGAATCCTACCAATGTCTGACCTGCTTTCTTGTGCTCACCAAGCCAACCCAGAATGTCTTGAGTGCGCTTAAGCTGAATAGCCATTTCCCCATCGTGTTTCTTCACCTTCTGGTCAGAATATTCAGCTGGTGTATAGTCGGCCACTGCACTGCACATAATCACCACATCGGCCTCAGCGCTGCGACTGGTAACGGCATCAAACATATCAGCAGCACTTTTAACAGATACTAAATCCACACCCTCAAAAGACTTGATGTTAACAGGACCAGAAACCAGCGTAACCTCAGCGCCACGCAGACGGGCCATCTTGGCTATTGCGTAGCCCATCTTACCAGAAGAGTGGTTAGTAATATAGCGCACAGGATCGATAGCCTCTTGTGTTGGACCAGCGGTAATCAGGAATCGCTTGCCTTTAAGATCGTGTTCCTTGGCCATAAACGTGAGGATATGTTCTACGATTACCTCCTCAGAGTTCATCTTGCCAGTGCCCGTATCGCCACAAGCCAGTCGGCCCACAATAGGATCGATGATATGATAGCCATAGCCCTTAAGCTTCAACAGATTGTCCTGCAGGATAGGATTCTCCCACATGCCAGTATTCATGGCAGGCGCAATCAGCTTTGGAGCGCGTGTGGCCAGCATGGTAGTAGTGAGCATATCGTCGCAGATACCATGAGCCAGTTTGCCGATGACATTAGCTGTACAGGGAGCCACCACAAACAGGTCGCCACGCTTGGCCAGCGACACATGCTTGACATCGAACGAGAAGTTACGATCAAAGGTATCAACGATGCACTTATTGTTGGTAAGTGTCTCGAACGTCATCGGTGTGATGAACTTGGTGGCATTCTGAGTCATAATCACATGCACATCGGCATGCAACTTGATGAGCATCGAGGTCAGATTGGCGCTCTTGTAGGCAGCAATACCGCCCGTAACGCCTAGTACGATGGTTTTTCCTGTCAGCATAGTGTTATTGGACTTTTTGACTTTTTTATTGCTCTTTGAGTAGGCCGTGTTTCTCGTAGTTAGCCTTACGTACAATACGATTGTTCTCGTCTACGAAGAGTACGGTAGGCTTGTGACTCTTAGCCTCTTCAGGAGTCATATAGGCATATGCCATGATGATTACCTTATCACCTACGTTCACACATTTGGCAGCAGCTCCATTCAGACAGATAATACCTGAGCCAGCCTCACCAGCGATAGCGTAGGTCTCAAAGCGGTTGCCATTGTCAACATCGGCAATCTCCACCTTCTCGTACTCAAGAATGCCACTCTCGCGCAGCAGGTCTGAGTCGATGGTGATACTGCCCACATAGTCCAGATCGGCCTGGGTAACCACGGCACGATGAATCTTAGCTTTCAGCAGCGTGATATCCATACCTATATTATATATTAACGATGAAATTGTCGATGAGTCGGGTCTTGCCGATATACACGGCGATAGCCACCAGCACCTCGCCTTCGATACGGGCTGTTCGTTGGATGTTCTCAAAGTCTACCACTTCTACGTAGTCGATACGAGCCATTGGCTCAGTCTCCAGGTTCTGACGGATGATAGAAATAACCTTCTGTGCATCGCGCTCGCCAGCCTCGATAGCTTCTTTACCTTTCTTCAGACTCTTAGAAAGAATCAGCGCAGCCTGACGCTCAGCTGCGTTGAGATAGGTATTGCGGCTCGACTTGGCCAAGCCATCCTCCTCACGGACGATAGGACAGGGCACAATCTCAAGTGGGAAGTTCAGATCGCGCACAAAACGCTTCACTGTAGCCAACTGCTGGGCATCCTTCTGTCCAAAGTATGCACGATCGGGACCTACGATATTAAAGAGCTTACCCACTACGGTACACACACCACGGAAGTGAACAGGACGAACAGCACCACAAAGCAGTTCTGTAGTCTCTGTGGTATCGATAAACGAGGTAAAGTGACCAGGATACATCTCAGAAGGTTCCGGATTAAAGATCAAATCTCCCCCAGCCTCTTCTACCTTCTCCATATCGCGATTCAGGTCACGAGGATAAGCCTCCAGATCCTCGTTAGGTCCAAACTGGATGGGGTTTACAAATACAGAAACCACTGTGCGGTCGTTCTGGCTGGCCGACTTGCGAATCAAACTTTGGTGACCCTCATGAAGAAAACCCATCGTAGGCACAAGTCCAACGCTCAGTCCCTCTTTACGCCATCCAGCTACAATCTCTCTTACCTCTTTGACTGTCTTTACAACTTTCATATACTCTTATCTTCTTACTTCTTCTAACTCCGTTTCAAAAAGTGCCTGCATCACCTCCTCGCTGATAGCATAGGTCTGTCCTGCTGCAGGGAAGGAGCGCTGTTCACACTCCTGTTTGTATTGCTTGAAAGCCTCAAGCATCACACTATGCAAATCTGCATATTTCTTCACGAACTTAGGTATGAAACCATCATTATAGCCTAACATATCCTGATAAACCAGCACCTGTCCGTCGCAGCCATTGCCTGCTCCGATACCAATGGTCAATGCCTTGGTCTGTGAAGTAATGAGCTTTGCTAAAGCAGCTGGCACACACTCTAATGTGATAGCGAAAGCACCAGCTTCTTCCACTGCCTGGGCATCCTTGATCAGTTTTTGGGCCTGTTCTAAGGATTTACCTTGTACCTTATAACCACCCATGGCATTAACGGATTGTGGAGTGAGTCCGATATGAGCCACAACAGGAATACCAGCCTCAACGATGGCCTTGATACGATCGGCATATTCCACGCCACCCTCCAACTTCACGGCCTGGCAGTTCGTCTCTTTCATGATACGTCCTGCATTACGGACAGCATCCTCTACCGATATCTGGTAAGACATAAAAGGCATGTCAATCACCACAAAAGCCTGTTTGGCACCACGCACCACAGCCTTGCCATGATGAATCATGTCATCTACTGTTACGGCGAGTGTATTCTCATAGCCCAGCATCACATTGCCGAGAGAGTCGCCAACCAAGATCATATCGATTCCGGCCTCATCAATGGTGCAGGCCGTATGATAATCGTAAGCCGTCAGCATACTGACTGGCTGCTTTCCCTTACATTCAAGTAAGTCAAAAATTGATTTTCTCATATCCTGAAATAGAAATCTTTGCTCTCTTCGAGGGTGCAAAAGTAGGACTTTATTTTAAAATGTACAAATTTTACTGACCTTTTTGGTTATTTTCTGTTGAATTTCATGAAATTATGAGTAAAAAGCAGTATCTTTGCAGCGTTTTAATTCGGATTAATTATGAAAATTGCTTTAATCGGCTACGGAAAGATGGGTAAGATGATTGAGCAGATTGCCATCAGCCGTGGTCATGAGATTGTGAGTATTATCGACATCGATAATCAACAGGACTTTGATTCGGCTGCTTTTGCTTCAGCCGATGTCGCCATCGAGTTCACTGCCCCTCAGGCTGCCTATGGCAATTACCTGAAAGCCTGGAAGGCTGGTGTGAAGGTGGTTAGCGGATCAACCGGATGGATGACAGAGCATGGCGACGAGGTACGCAAAGCTTGCAGTGAGGAAGGCAAAACACTCTTCTGGGCATCTAACTTCTCCATCGGTGTGGCCATTTTCTCGGCTGTAAACCGTTATCTAGCTAAGATTATGAACCAGTTCCCACAGTACGACGTTGAGATGGAGGAAACCCATCACGTACATAAACTCGACCATCCCAGTGGTACAGCCATCACTTTGGCCGATGAAATCGTAGAGAATATCGACCGTAAGGAGGCATGGAAAGAGGATACGACCGATCCAAAGTTCCTGCGTGTAGACCATATCCGTCGTGGTGAGGTGCCTGGTATCCATACCGTGCGTTATGACAGCGATGCCGACTTGATAACTATCACTCACGATGCCCACAGCCGTAAGGGCTTTGCTCTTGGAGCCGTGCTGGCTGCTGAATATACAAAGGATCATCAGGGTCTGCTGACAATTAGCGATATGTTTAAGTTCTAAAACATAGGTTAAAGTCCGAAAAAGATGCAACTTCCTTAAATACCGTTGCGTCAAACCGATGTGAATGTAATTTTGATAAAATGGTAAAGAAGAAAGAATTCAATCCAAAGGTTCAGTGGGCGAAGTTCATCGTCGTACTGATCCTTTATCTGCTCTTCCTTTATTGGGTTAAGAGTTGGTGGGGACTGCTTGTAGTGCCTTTCATATTCGATGTATATATCACCAAGAAGATCAAGTGGCAGTGGTGGAAAGAGGCCGAAAAGCCTGTTAAGTTTGTCATGTCGTGGATCGATGCCTTGGTTTTCGCCTTAGTGGCTGTCTACTTCATCAACCAGTTCTTTTTCCAGAACTACGTCATTCCATCGAGTTCGCTTGAGAAATCACTGTTGACGGGCGACTATCTGTTTGTATCTAAGGTAAGCTACGGCCCACGCATTCCACAAACACCACTGACGATGCCACTGACCCAGCACACCCTGCCTGTGGTAGAGTGCAAAAGCTATATCGAGTGGCCTCATTGGGATTACCGTCGTGTAAAGGGCTTGGGCAAAGTGGAACTGAATGACATCGTGGTATTCAACTTCCCCGCAGGCGATACATTGTGTGCTGCACCTCAGTATCAGGCATACGACTACTATCAGATGTGCTACGGTATTGGTTATCAGCTTTATCCGAATCGTCCTGATCCTGATTCTCTGACAGCCGATATGCGTGTGAAGTATTTCGATGCTATTTATGCAGCTGGTCGTGAAGAGTTACATCGAAACCAGGGAGAGTACGGCGAAATCATCACTCGTCCAGCAGATCGTAGGGAGAACTACGTGAAACGCTGTGTAGGTCTACCAGGACAGACACTCCAAATTAAGGATCACATCGTATATCTGGACGGTAAAGCAAACAAAGAGCCAGAAAACGTACAGTATACCTATTTTGTAAAGTTAAGGCAGGCCATCCCAGAAGAGATGATGGAAGAATTAGGAATCTCGATGGAGGATCTGACTAGTCTGAATACGGCAGGATATATGCCATTGACAAATCATGCCGTAAAGGTTCTGAAGAGCCATCCCGACATTGTAGAGAGCGTCAAGTTGAATACTGAGGCCAACGACCTGGAAATCTATCCTCTTAACGGTAACAAACATTGGACACGTGACAACTACGGACCTGTGTGGATTCCGAAAAAGGGCGAATCCATCGCGCTTACACTTGACAATATCGCCATCTACGAACGTCCTATTAAGGTGTATGAAGGCAACGACCTCCAGATACAAGATGGCAAGATTCTTATCAACGGTAAAGAAGCCAAAGAGTACACCTTCAAGATGGACTACTATTGGATGATGGGCGACAACCGCCATAACTCAGCCGACTCGCGCTATTGGGGTTTCGTACCTGAGGATCATATCGTAGGTAAGCCTATCTTCATCTGGTGGAGTAGCGATCCTGATCGCCATGGTTTTGGTGGTGTTCGCTGGAGTCGTATCGGACGTATTGTAGACCATATTAAATAAGAGTGGAGCCTATTCTGCTAAGCACAACATATTTCGGTCCCGTGCAGTGGTATCAGCAACTGCATAGGGCTGAGAATGTAAAGATAGAGCGATGGGAGAATTTTCAGAAGCAAACCTTCAGAAATCGTTGTCTCATTGCGGCTGCCAATGGTGTTCAGGCGCTCACGGTGCCTGTAAAACATGGTGATACCATGCTGATAAAGGATCTCCGCATCAGTGACCATGGCAACTGGCGACATTTGCACTGGAATGCTATTCAGAGCGCCTACGGAAAGTCGCCGTTCTTTGACTATTATGAAGACGATTTGCGGCCTTTCTTTGAGCAACGCTGGGACTTCCTGCTCGATTTCAACGAGGCCATCAGGCAGAAAATGTGCGAGTTGATAGATATCCAGCCCGACGTGAGCTATACAAAGTCCTTCCGACGCATAAGCGATGTGACTAACTCACCAGATGAGAACGCAGGATTCGAGCCTAAACCCTATTATCAGGTATATCGACAAAAGCATGGTTTCCTGCCAAATTTGTCCATACTCGACCTGCTGCTGAACATGGGACCGGAAAGTATCTTCTATTTATAACAAACAATATAACCAAGACAATGAGGAAACTACTTTTACTAACTATCTGGCTGCTACAATGTCTCATCGCTGTGGGACAGACCCAGCATTTCTTCACCTCGGACCAGTTGTCGAGCAATCAGATTATGAACATCTGCCAGGATAAGGCCGGTTACATCTGGATTGGCACCGAGTATGGTCTGAACAAATACGATGGCTACCGTTTTACCAACTATCTCTACGACAAAAACAATCCTTCAAGCATCAGCAGTAACATCATTACCTTCCTTTTCAACGATTCAAAAGGAAACCTGTGGGTAGGAACCCAGAAAGGACTTGATTTTTATGATGATGCTAACGATCTGTTTGTCCATATTAAGATGAATGGCGCAAAGGATGTTCCAAGAATCAACTATATCCTTCAGGAAAATGAAGACCATCTGCTTATAGGAACAGCCGGATATGGTCTTTTCCGTCTTGATATTGCCACCAAGCAAACCCACCTTCTCCAAGGATACGCGACAGCCGACAACAATTTCTTCAGTTATATCTTCATCGATCAGAAGGGCCATTTCTGGAAATCAGGAATTGGCAGTACAGTCATTCATCGCACCCCTGATGGGAAACTTGAGGAGTTTATGTCGCCATATGGCACCATTACCGGCTTTGTAGGTTATGAGGGCGGAGTGCTGATGGTTGCCATCCATGGCATACTCTATTATCGCGATGGAAAGATGTATGACGACTATTTTGATTTTGGAGAATTCTCTAGCAAAGATATCCTGCTGCGAACCGCTATGCTCGACCGCCACGGCAACCTGTTTGTCGGAACAATGGGCAATGGTCTCTGTTGGATACCCAAGGGGGAACACCGTATGCAGCGTTATGAGTATCAAAGTGCATCTTTCGACCTGAGTACCTCTACCGTATGGGCCCTGTTTGAAGATAATCAGGATAACCTCTGGGTGGGGTGTCAGAAACGCGGTCTGTTGATGCTGCCTCAGCGTAAGCCACAATTCAGAAGCTGGAAATTGGCTGACCAGCATGTCAATACCGGAGGTTCGCTAACCTCAATTTGTGCTGGCGATAATGGTATGACCTGGTGTGCCGTACAGAATAACGGCGTCTTTGGTCTCAATGCCGAAGGAAGACTTGTTGCCCATCCCGCATCGCCGCAGGGAACTTACATACTCTATCGCGACAAACGCGGCAATTATTGGGTGGGAACGAACAGCGGACTGTTCGAATATAACCCTGCAACTGGTGCTGCCAAGCAAAAAGTAAGTTTCAATAACGGCTTTGTAAACGCCATGATTGACGATGGAATGGGCAATATCTACTTCTCTGTCTATTCTGAGGGATTATGGGTGTATAACACCACGACAGGCTCCGTAAGGAAGTTCAGTATGCACGACGAGAACACCAAGCGAGGTAGTATACACAACGACTGGGTAACGCGTCTGATGATGGACAGCAAAGGAAAACTATGGATATGCACTGCCTCGGGTGTGAACTGTTATGATCCGCAGAACGATCATTTCCACCCCTACGGATGGGAGGTCATTCTTGATTACAACAGTGTTGAGGCTATATGTGAAACCGGCGACCACCAGTTCCTTTTCGGTACAAATTATGGCATTTACATCTACGACCAAGAAAAAGGCGAGGCAGTACCCATGCCTGGAGCTGACATCCTAAGCAATAGAATGGTGTGTGGTATCGTTGAGGATGCCTCGGGCGATATCTGGTGCAGTACAACGATGGGCATTTGGCAATACCAGCGAAAGAAAAAACACTTTGTAGGCTATGTATACGGCAATGGACTCGTCACACGAGAGTATGCTCTCGGTGTGGCTATGCGTACACCCGACGATCGAATTTGGTTCGGCATCAGCGATGGTATCACGTCATTTGAGCCCGAAGCCATCAGGAGCAGCAAGCATCAGCCTGGCGAAATTCATCTTACAGGCCTCTATATCGGCAGTAACTCCGTTAACTGCAATACGCTCTCCGACGACAAGCCTGTTATAACGCAGACCCTAGAGGAGAGCCACCGTATAGAGCTCTCCTATCTGGATAACACTTTCACCATGGAGTTCTCGCTATTGAACTACTCCAATGCCGAGAATGTGTTCTTCGAATACCGTATTAACAGCTCGAAGGAGTGGACCAGGACATTAGCAGGCCGCAACCGCATACCTTTTACTCATTTGCAGCCGGGTTCATACACCATTGAGGTTAGAGCCTATGATAGTGGTACCTATACTGATGCGCAGGTCTACCATGTCATCGTACGTGCACCATGGTACAAGTCCTCGTGGGCGTACCTTATATATATACCTAAAATCCGCAACTATCATCCAATACACGATTAAGGGTAGATTTATGAG
>R26__coassemble_78_pt1 | contig 63833 bp, 63 predicted proteins | sample R26__metabat2_high_PE_018 | metagenome-assembled genome bin R26
AATTTACGAATTATTTCGTAATTTTGCAAATCAAATAAGATTTTTTGAGGATTATAAAAAGATTTATATGAAGATAAGGGGAGAAAAAAGACAATGGCTTTGCCACAGACAGAGGGCAAAAGGGATGTTGTCGTATATCTTCTTCTATCTTTTCTTAACCTCTGCTATCTCCCTATTTACAGGCTGTTCGGCTACTCGCGACCTGGGCGACGACGAGCTGATGCTCGACAAGGTGAAGGTGGTGGCCGATGGAAAATACAAGGACATCAGCACTTCGCAACTGAAGAGCTACGTGCGCCAGAAGGGAAATGCCCGCTGGTTCTCAACCGTGAAGATTCCCCTGGGTGTGTACGCGATGGCTGGCAAGGACAGCTCGTGGATCAATCGCACGCTGAGGCAGATGGGCGAGGCGCCTGTGGTGCACGACACGCTGCTGGCCCGTCAGACGTGTGAGGACTTGCAGATGGCCCTGCAGAACAAGGGTTATCTGGATGCGGAGGTGGAGCTGTATGTGGACTATAAGAAGAAAAAGAAGATGGATGCCATCTACGTGCTCCATCCTGGGCAGCCTTATTTCGTGACGCCTTACTCCACGCAGATTCAAGACTCTGTGATTGCTGGATTGCTGGCCGGCAGACAGTCGCTATTGAAGGAGGGCATGCAGTTTAATGCCGAGACGATGGCCTCGGAGCGCTCGCAGATTTCTTCGTATCTGCAGGATCGTGGCTACTTCCGTTTCCATAAGGAATACGTGACCTATCGCGCCTGGAAGGATGCTCAGAAGCACACTGTGGCACTGACGCAGATGCTGCACCCCTTCCAGACGAAGGAGAATGGCGACACGCTGCACAGCCAGTATTATATACGAAACATTACCTACGGCAGTGGTGCTGCCGACGACTCCGTGATTCATCTGCGCCAGCATGTGCTCGAAGAGAATACCTTCCTGAGGGCAGGCGAACTCTACTCGGCCAGCGATCTGCAGAACACGTATAATCGATTCGGCCGACTGAGTGCTGTGAGGTATACCAACATCAGTTTCAATCAGGTGCCCGACACCACGCTGCTCGATGCCCACATACAGATTCAGACGAACAAACCCTCGACCATCAGTTTCCAGCCTGAGGGAACGAATACGGCTGGCGATTTCGGAGCTGCTGCTTCGCTGACTTATCAGAACCGCAATCTGTTTAAGGGTTCGGAAACATTCAGCATTCAGTTGCGTGGTGCCTACGAGGCTATCAGGGGACTGGAGGGCTATAAGAATCAAGACTACTTCGAATACAGCGTGGAGAGCCGATTGTCGTTCCCACGATTCATCTTCCCCTTCCTGAGTAGCGACATCAGGCGCAGGATTACTGCCACCAGTGAGGTGTCGTTGCTTTACGACTCGCAGGATCGTCCGGAGTTCCATCGCCGAGTGCTCTCTGCCGGATGGCACTATAAGTGGAGGCCCGAGAACCGCCATGATAACTACACCTTCGACCTGGTGGACTTGAACTATGTGTTCATGCCCTGGGTGAGTGAAACGTTCAAGCGCGAGTATCTCGACAATACCACAGGCTCGAACGCCATTCTGCGTTATAACTACGAGAATCTCTTCATTATGCGCATGGGTCTGGGCTATAACTACAACAATGGCAAACTGGCCCTGAGAACGCATCTGGAGACGGCTGGAAACCTGTTGGACTTCTATGCTCGCACACTTGGTGGTGGCTATAGCAATGCGCTCGGACAGTATAAGGTGTTCGATATAGCCTATGCCCAATACGTGAAGGCCGACTTCGACATCGTGAAGCAGATAGCTGGCGGAAAGAACGATCAGCTGGTGGTGCACCTGGGCTTCGGCATCGCCTATCCCTATGGCAATAGTCAGGTGCTGCCTTTCGAGAAGCGCTACTTCTCGGGTGGTGCCAACAGCGTGAGAGGCTGGAGCGTGAGAAGTCTGGGCCCTGGCCGCTATAAGGACCAAGACGGCAAGATTAACTTCATCACCCAGACGGGCGACATGAAGCTGGACCTGAATCTGGAGTATCGTCCGCATCTGTTCTGGAAGTTTAATGGAGCGCTGTTCATCGATGCCGGAAACATTTGGACCCTGCGCAACTACGAGGAACAGGCTGGCGGCAGATTCACGTTTAGTGGACTGCTCGACGATATGGCCGTGAGCTATGGCATGGGCCTGCGCCTGAACTTCGACTACTTCATCCTGCGTTTCGATCTGGGTATGAAGGCCATCAACCCTGCCTACGAGACGGAAGATGAGGCACATTATCCGCTGATTCACCCCCGATTGAGTCGCGACCTCGCCTTCCACTTTGCAGTAGGTTTGCCGTTTTAATTATAAATTATGTGAAAAGCCATCGGCTTTTCACATAATTTTCTGTACCTTTGCATCAAAATTACAAAATTACATGCTGAAATTTATATCGTTTGGAAGCGGAAGCAGTGGAAACTGCTATTACCTCGGTACCGCCACAGACGCACTACTCATAGATATCGGCGTAGGCATACGCACCCTGAAAAAACACTGCAGGGACTATGGCATTAGCCTTAGCACAGTGAAGCGTGTGCTTATCACCCACGATCATGCCGACCACATCAAGTCGGTAGGTTCGTTTAGCTATGACTACTCAGTGCCTGTCTATGCTACCGGCAAGGTGCACGACGGCATTGATCATAACTACTGCATCACCCGTAAGGTGAGCAGCGAGATGAGGAAGGTGCTGACGGTGGGCGAGACACTGCAGTTGGGCGACTTCACAGTGCGCCCCTTTGCTGTGCCCCACGATGCGAGCGAGAATGTGGGCTACGAGATACAGGTGGAGGGTATGACCTTCGTCATTATCACCGATGTGGGTAGTATTACCGACGTCATCAAGGAGGCTATCTCGCATGCCGACTACTTAGTGATTGAGGCCAACCACGACGTGGAGATGTTGCAGAATGGTCCCTATCCGGAGTATCTGAAAAAGCGCATTCTCAGTGGTAGCGGACACCTGTCGAACGACTCGTGTGGCAAGGCGCTGGCCGAGAATATGACGGAGAGACTGAAGCACGTGTGGCTCTGTCATCTCAGCGAGGAAAACAACCATCCTGAGTTGGCCCGTAAAACGGTGGAGACAGTGCTCCGCAGCTATGGCATCATTCCTGGAAAGGATATGGAGCTGGAGGTGCTACGTCGTACCATGCCAACAGGAGTGTACGAGTTGACAGTTGAAGGTCGCGATTAAGTGAGAACAGAGCCAAGCTTGCTTGAGCTATGTCGAACGTGAGCGAGCTCGATGTGAAACATCATAGTTGACAGTTATGAAAGAGGTGATTATAAAGGATGCGGATTTGCAGCAGGCAGCCATGGAAGGTATGGATGCCTTTATCGGCGTGTTTACCCAAGCCATTCACGATGCCATCGGTGGCGAACTGACGGCTGAGAACATGGGCGAGTTGAACAGCGACCAGATCACACTGCTCTCGTGGGAGATTCTGCACGAGGAGCTGATGGATGGTGGATTCGTACAACTGATACACAACGGCTACGGACCCTTCATCTTCAAGAATCCGTTTGCCAAAGCCCTGCGCCAGTGGGAGATGCGTGGTCCGTCGAAGATGATCTACGATGCCCACACGCTCTGGCTGAAGTATCGCGACGAGATTGAGAAGGATTGCTCTGACGAGGAGTTTATGGCGCTCTTCGAGAAGTATCCGGAGTTCGACGATCTCGACGACCTCTTTATCGAGAACGAGGAGGAGTGGACCGATGACATCGCACACTATATAGACGATCATCTCGAGAAATTCGCAAAGATTATAGAAGATTGAAAATTGAAAATTGAATAAGACAGAGGAACAGCTCAGAAAGAAGAGCCCGATACAGATTAAGAACAAGAAGGCCTCGTTTGAGTACTTCTTCATCGAAACCTACACGGCAGGCATTGTGCTCACGGGTACAGAGATTAAGAGTATCCGATTGGGTAAGGCCAGTCTGGTAGACACCTACTGCACTGTGATCAATGGTGAGCTGTGGGTGAAGGGCATGAGTGTGAGTCCTTACTTCTACGGATCGTACAACAACCACGAGATGAAGCGTGATCGCAAACTGTTGTTGACGAAGAAAGAGATTCGCGCCCTCGAGAGTGCCACCAAGCAGACGGGTTACACCATCGTGCCCACGCTGGTATTCATTGACGACAAAGGTCGCGCCAAGATGGATATCGCCCTCTGCAAGGGTAAGAAGGAGTACGACAAGCGTCAGACGCTGAAGGAGAAGGAGGATCGCAGGGAGATGGATAGAGCGATCAAAGTGTATAGATAGTGGTTAGAGGTTAGTGGTTAGAGAATTGTGAAAGGACTAAACGAGATAATAAAAGAACGGATACTCATCCTCGATGGGGCGATGGGTACTAAGATACAGACATACGGTCTTACGGAGGAAGACTTCCGTGGAGACCGTTTTGCGCATTTTACGGGCCAGATGAAGGGCAATAACGATGTGCTCTCACTCACTCGCCCTGATGTCATTGCCGATATCCATCGCCAGTATCTTGAGGCTGGTGCCGATATCATTGCCACCAACACGTTCAGCAGTCAGCGCATCTCGCAGGCCGATTATCACTTGGAGGAAGAATCTTACGAGATAGCCCTCGAGGGCGCCAGAATAGCCCGAAAGGAGGCCGATAAGTTCTCTACCGAAGAAAAACCCCGTTTTGTGGCAGGCTCGATGGGACCTACGAACAAGACCTGCTCGATGTCGCCCGATGTGAGCGATCCTGCCAAGCGCGAACTCACTTACGATGAACTCCTGGCAGCTTACGAGGAACAGGCCGATGCCTTGATAGAGGGTGGGGTAGATGCCCTGCTGATAGAGACCATTTTCGATACCCTGAACGCGAAGGTGGCCATCGATGCCGTGAGCAGGGTGATGGCTCGCAGAGGTGTGGAACTGCCCATTATGCTCTCAGTCACTGTGAGCGATCTGGCTGGTCGCACGCTGAGTGGACAAACGCTCGACGCCTTCCTCGCCAGCATCAGCACTTACAACATATTTTCCGTTGGACTGAACTGCTCGTTTGGTGCCACGCAGATGAAACCTTTCCTGCGTGAACTGGCCAAGCGTGCACCTTATTATATCAGTGCCTATCCCAATGCCGGATTGCCCAACTCAATGGGTCTCTACGACGAGACGGCTGAGAGTATGGCCCCCAAGATGGGTGAACTCGTGGACGAGGGACTGGTGAACATCATCGGAGGCTGCTGCGGAACGGACGAAACGTTTATCGCAGCGTATGTGCCTTTGGTAAAAGGCAAAAAGCCCCATCAGCCTGTAGAAAAATCGCCATTTATGTGGCTCTCAGGCCTCGAGTTGCTCGAGGTAACGCCTGAGGTGCAGTTCGTAAATGTGGGCGAAAGATGTAATGTGGCTGGCTCGCGAAAGTTCCTCCGACTGATTAAGGAAAAGAGTTACGACGAGGCCATTGGTATTGCTCGCAAGCAAGTAACCGATGGCGCCCTCGTGATAGATATTAATATGGATGATGGCCTGCTCGACGCCAAAGCCGAGATGGTGAACTTCCTCAATATGATTGCTGCCGAGCCCGATATCGCCAAGGTTCCTGTGATGATCGACTCCTCCGACTGGGAGGTGATTCGTGCAGGACTGAAGTGTGTGCAGGGCAAGAGCATCGTCAACTCCATCTCGCTGAAAGAGGGCGAGGAGAAATTCCTGGAACACGCTCGCGACGTGAAGCGCTATGGTGCTGCTGTGGTGGTGATGTGCTTCGACGAAGAAGGTCAGGCCACCAGCTACGAACGTCGTATCGAGATAGCCCAGCGAGCCTACAAACTGCTTACGGAGAAGGTGGGCATGAATCCCCTGGACATCATCTTCGACCCCAACGTGCTGGCTGTGGCCACAGGTATGGAGGAGCACGATGCCTATGCGCTCGATTTCATCCGTGCTACGGGTTGGATCAAGGAAAACCTGCCTGGTGCCCACATCAGTGGTGGTGTGAGTAATCTGAGCTTCTCTTTCCGAGGCAACAACTACATCCGTGAGGCCATGCATGCCGTCTTCCTCTATCATGCCATTCAGAAGGGTATGGACTTCGGCATCGTGAACCCAGCCACGAAGGTGACTTATGCCGATATTCCGCAGGATCAGCTCGAGGTGATCGAGGATGTGATTCTGAATCGCAAGAAGGGTGCTGCCGAGGCGCTTACAGAGCTCGCAGGCAAACTGCTCGAGGAGCAAGAGAAGGCGAAGGCACTGGGCCCTACTAATGCCCCCAGCACTGGGGGAGAGAAAGAGAGTCTGCCTCTTGAGCAGCGACTCGAAAAGGCTTTGGTGAAAGGCATTGCCGACGGACTGGAAGTCGACTTGAAGGAGGCACTTGAAAAATATCCTCACGCTGTGGATATCATCGAAGGTCCGCTGATGGCTGGCATGAATACCGTTGGCACGCTGTTTGGCGAGGGCAAGATGTTCCTGCCCCAGGTGGTGAAAACCGCTCGCACCATGAAGCAGGCCGTAGAGATTCTGCAACCCTACATCGAGGCCGAGAAGACCGAAGGCGGCAAGAGTGCAGGAAAGGTGCTGCTGGCCACTGTGAAGGGCGATGTACACGATATCGGCAAGAACATCGTGGGTGTGGTGATGGCGTGCAACAATTACGAGATCATCGACATGGGTGTGATGGTGCCTGCTGAGCAGATCGTGCGCAAGGCGAAGGAGGAGCAGGTGGATATCATCGGCCTGAGCGGACTGATTACACCCAGTCTCGAGGAGATGGTGAATGTGGCGAAGGAACTGCAGCGTGCTGGGATGAATATCCCTATCATGATAGGTGGTGCCACCACGAGCGAACTCCATGTGGCCTTGAAGATAGCCCCTGTGTATTCAGCCCCTGTGGTGTGGTTGAAGGATGCCTCGCAGAATGCCCTCGTAGCTGCCCGACTGATGAACGATGAGCAGAGCGTAGAGCAGGAGTTGGAAGCCAAATACCAGCATCTGCGCGAGGAATACCATCAGGAGCAGGAAAAGCTCTCCTCGCTCGAAGAAGCCAGAAAGAACAAGCTGAAGCTTTTTTAATTGAAAATTGAAAATTGAAGATTGAAGATTGAAAATTGAAGATTGAAAATTAAAATGATGATGATAAAGAAGACTATAATGTTGGTTATGGCAGTGCTGCTGGCTCTGCCAGCAGTGTGCCAGAAGCGCGAAATGCGTGGGGCATGGATTCAGTGTGTGAACGGACAGTTCCAAGGTATGGGTACAGAGAAGATGCAGCAGACGCTGACCTATCAGCTCAACGAGTTGCAGAAGGATGGTGTCAATCTGATTATCTTCCAGGTGCGCCCAGAGTGTGATGCGCTCTACGAGAGCAAGATCGAGCCCTGGAGCCGATTCCTCACAGGTGTTCAGGGCAAGGCGCCATCGCCTTATTGGGATCCCCTGCAGTGGATGATTACTGAGTGCCACAAGCGTGGTATGGAACTGCATGCGTGGATCAATCCCTATCGTGCTCGCACCAAGACCACCAAGGCGCTGGCTACCAGCCATATCGTCAATCGTGCACCTCATTTCTGTTTCGAGTACGACGGACTGCTGATTCTGAATCCAGGCATTCCTGAGACTCGCGACTACATCTGCGAGGTGGCCAAGGATATCGTCTCTCGCTACGATGTCGATGGCATCCACATGGACGATTATTTCTATCCCTATCCTGTGAAGGGTGTGGCTATTCCCGATGCGCTTCAGTTCAGTCGCTACTCCAATGGTATCAAGGATATCAACGACTGGCGTCGTTATAATGTGAACCTCTTCGTGGAGCAGTTCTATAAGACCGTTCATAGCGTCAAGCCTTGGGTCAAGGTGGGTATCTCGCCCTTCGGCATCTATCGCAACAAGCGTAGTTCCGAGATTGGTAGTAACACCAACGGCACCCAGAATTACGACGATCTCTATGCCGACATCCTGCTGTGGGTGAACAATGGCTGGCTCGACTACTGCGTGCCCCAGATTTATTGGGAGATAGGTCATAAGGCTGCCGATTACGAGACCCTCATCAAGTGGTGGAACCAGTATGCTGGCGCACGTCCGCTGGTGATTGGCGAGGATGTGGAGCGAACCGTTAAGAATGCCGATCTGAAGAATCCTGGTCAGAACCAGCAGGCTGCCAAGATGGCCCTCCATCGCCAGATGCCTTATGTAAAGGGCACTGTGCTGTGGTATGCCAAGGCCGCTGTGGATAATATCGGCAACTATGGCACCAACCTGCGCCAGAACTATTGGCGTTATCCTGCCCTCCAGCCTTCGATGGAGTTTATCAGCAACAAGGCGCCTAAGAAGGTGCGCAAGGTGAAGCCCGTATGGACCAGCGATGGCTACGTGCTCTTCTGGACGGCTCCCAAGAGTAAGGACTGGCAGGATGAGGCTGTGAAATATGTGGTGTATCGCTTTGGCCAGAAGGAGCCACAGGATCTCAACGACCCCTCAAAGATCTGCGCCATTACCGATCAGCCCTTCTACAAGTTGCCTTACGATAATGGTAAGGAGAAGTTCGTGTATGTGGTAACAGCCCTCAATCGTGTGCAGAACGAGAGCAAGTCAGTAGCAAAGAAAGTAAAATTGTAATCGCCATATGAAAAGGAGGAATAACTGTCAATGGTCCGCTCGGCTTTGCCGCTTGGCTCGTCCAAGAATGCTCCGCTCGAGCTTTGCTCGCTTGCTACCGGAGGGACGCAAGAATGGTCAATTATTCATCGCGCTCTGCGCGATGCTGCTCGCATCCTGCGGAAACAAGAACCTCTCGCCGGAGGTGCTGCAACAGAAGCTCGACAGCGTGAAGGCGATAGAGATTCGCGAGAAGCTCGAGGCCCAGGGTATCAATCTGCAGAGTTCGGATAATCCTGTGAAGCAGTTCTTCGACAGCCTCGATATCCAGCCGTTGCCCATCAGCTATACAGAGGATTACGTGCAGTTCCTCCCCATGTACAAGCCTGTGCCCGAGGATATCGTAAAGTATCTCAATTTCGAGGGCAATCACCCCAAGGCTGTGGCTTTGCCAGAGAGTCTGGGAGCCCGTATGATACTCCTGGCTGCCGATGAGACCAGCGATAAGACTCGCTATTCCATTTATCTCTATTCGCTCGACGATGAGTATCTGCCTGTGGACAAACTCTGCCTCTATGCCATCGAGGACGAGGAGGATGTCTTCGATATCGATCCTGAGGAGTTTATCCAGTATTTCTCCATCACCAGCGATTACGAGATCCACCTGCTCGACTTCTCGAAGGAAGCCAACAAAACGCGTACGGAAGAGGTCTATTGTCTCGACCCCGCCCGACATTTCATTTTGCAGAATAGTGTAGAAGATGAATAGGGGTTAGGGGTTAGAAGTTAGTGGTATTTACTCCTTGAGTAAATTTTCTAAAAAGTTGTTCAGATCATCCTCAAGTCCTTCCATCAGGTCTGGATCGATGATCACTGTCTCGTCATCCACGAGATAGAGCTCTGCCACCGATTCCTTGTCGTCGTCCTCGAGCACCAGCGAGAAAGGCTTCAGGATCGACATGCCCTCTACTGTATCCTTCAATTTCTCGATACACTTTCTGATAATAGAGGTAATCTCCTGATAGAAGTTCTCGTCAGGATTCTCAATCCATTCCTCCACCACACAGCGATCCAGTTCCTCCTCGTCATCGTTGTAGGCCCTGATCTCACCCGTATCCTGCGACACGCGGATATGGATATCGGTCATGATTTCGGCCTCCTTTTCGGGAGGGAACTTAGCGGCTATCTTTCTGAGGGCACGCTCAATCTGCTGGATGGTTTGTTCGCTGGGTTTCATTATTCATTTATTATAAATCCGCTGCAAAGATATAAAAAACCTATGTAACTGCAAACGATTACGACTTTTTTTTGAAATATTTCTTAATTCTTAATCCTAAATTCCCAATTTTATTGTACCTTTGCATTTGTAAAGCAGAGATTACAATTCAGGCAACTACTATATTGAGCTCATGGGTACTAAAATAAGTCATTCAGGAATTATCGATTCGATAGCAGAGGGATGCGTCAAGGTTCGCATTCTCCAGACATCGGCTTGTGCAGCCTGCAAGGTGGCTTCCCATTGCAATGCATCCGAGGCTAAGGAGAAGATTGTCGAGGTGTTTTGCAACAATGCTCATGCTTACAAAATAGGTCAGGAGGTGATGGTTTCGGCCTCCAAGCAGGTAGCCAACAAAGCCCTGCTCTTAGGTTTCGGCGTACCCTTCCTGCTCTTAATCCTTGTCTTAATCGTCACGTTGAAACTCTCTGGGAATGAGGGAGTTGCTGCGCTCTCGGCTCTAGCCTCGCTAGTGCCTTACTATCTGTTGCTTTGGTGCTTTCGTGGTAGTGTGCGCCAGCAGTTGGCCTTCACATTAGAATAGAACAAATAACAAATAAAAACAAAGCATTTATGAATTTCATCTTGATTGCAGTAATTGTCTTAGGAGCCATCGGACTGATAGCAGCCGTCGTGCTGTTTGTTGCCTCCAAGAAGTTTGCTGTCTACGAGGATCCCCGTATTGCTCAGGTGGCCGAGGTGCTGCCAGGAGCCAATTGTGGTGGATGCGGATTCCCAGGCTGTAGTGGTATGGCCGATGCCCTGGTGAAGGGTGCCGATGCCGGCAGTCTCGACGGACTCTCTTGTCCTGTAGGTGGCTCAGAGGTAATGACGAAGGTGGCCGATCTGCTTGGTATGGCGATAGCTAATTCCGAGCCGATGGTAGCAGTGGTGCGTTGCAATGGAACTTGCGAGCATCGCGCAAAGATTGCCGAGTATGCTGGTCTTCGCACTTGTGCAGCCATGCATGCCTGTGGTGCTGGTGAGACGGCTTGCGGCTTCGGCTGCCTGGGTTGTGGCGATTGTGTAGCAGCCTGTCAGTTTGGCGCCATCAGTATTGATCCTGCCACTGGTATTCCCGTTGTCGACGAGGAGAAGTGTACCTCTTGTGGCGCTTGTGTCAAGGCTTGTCCGCGTAACATCATCGAACTCCGCAAGAAGGGTCCGAAGGGTAGGAGAGTGTTTGTCTCTTGTGTCAATAAGGACAAGGGTCCTGTGGCCATGAAGGCTTGTGCCGTTAGCTGTATCGGCTGTGGCAAGTGCGAGAAGGAGTGTCCGTTTGGCGCCATCACGGTCGAGAACAATCTGGCTTACATCGATTTCGAGAAGTGCCGTCTGTGTCGCAAGTGTGTCACTGTTTGTCCTAAGAAGGCCATCCTCGATGTCAACTTCCCCACGCCTCCGCCAGCTCCCAAGCCCAAAGAGGCTCCGAAGCCAGTAGAGAAACCTGCAGAAGCCCCCAAGCCTGCAGAGAAGCCCGTTGAGGCTCCCAAGCCTGGTGCTTTCCTTGATACAGAATCCAGTATTTCCATCAAATAATCAAAGGAGGAAATCATTATGAATGCAAGAACATTTAGAATTGGTGGAATCCACCCCGAAGAGAATAAATTGACCCACGAGGCCAAGACCCAGGTGGCAGCCCTGCCCAAGCAGGCCATCTTCCCCCTGAGCCAGCACATTGGTGCTCCTGCCAAACCCGTTGTCAAGAAGGGCGACTGTGTAAAGGTGGGCACCCTGATTGCCGAGGCTGGTGGATTTGTTTCAGCCCCCATCTTCTCGTCAGTCAGTGGTACAGTGGCTAAGATCGATACCGCTATCGATGCCACAGGCTATCGCAAGCCCGCTATCTATATTACGGTGAATGGCGATGAGTGGGAAGATAAGATTGATCGCTCTGATAAACTCGAGCTCGTTGAGAATCATCCTGAGCTTACCCCTGAGGAAATCGTCAATCGTATCAAGGACGCAGGTGTCGTTGGTATGGGTGGCGCCTGTTTCCCCACGTTTATCAAACTCACCCCTCCACCCACGGCTAAGGCCGAGTGTGTCATCATCAACGCCGTAGAGTGCGAGCCCTATATCACAGCCGACTATCGCCTGATGATGGAGCATGCCGACGAGATCCTCGTAGGCCTCGAGCTCCTGATGAAGGGCGCCAAAGTCACTAAGGGTTATATCGGCATCGAGACCAACAAGCCTGCTGCCATCGAGCTGCTCACCAAGAAATGCGCTGAGAAATTCAATGGTCAATCTTCAATGTTCAATGTTGAAGTAGTTCCCCTTCAGCAGCGTTATCCGCAGGGAGGTGAGAAACAGCTCGTCGATGCTGTGATCCGTCGCCAGGTGCCTGCACCACCCGCTATCCCTGTGAATGTGGGTGCCATCGTGCAGAACGTAGGTACAGCCTTCGCCGTCTACGAGGCCGTGATGAAGCGCAAGCCCCTCTTCCAGCGCTATACCACAGTCACAGGTAAGCGCCTGGCTAATCCGGGCAACTTCCTCGTGCGCATGGGTACACCTATGCAGGATCTCATTGACGCCTGTGGTGGCATGCCCGAGGGCGACAACAAGCTGTTGGCTGGTGGACCTATGATGGGTAAGGCCCTCACTTCTACTGAGGTGCCTATCTGCAAGGGAACCAACTCTGTGACGATTATCTCCGATGATGAGGCTCGTCGCAAGGAGCCCCAGGAGTGCATCCGTTGCGCCAAGTGCGTATCGGCTTGTCCTATGGGCCTGGAGCCTTATCTGCTGGCCAAACTCTCTGAGTTGAAGAACTGGGAGCGTTGCGAAGGCGAAGAGATTGTGAGCTGTATCGAGTGTGGCTCGTGCCAGTTCACGTGTCCTGCTCATCGTCCCCTCCTCGACAACATCCGTCAGGGCAAATCCACCGTCATGGGCATCATCCGCGCCCGCTCCGCAAAGAAGTAAAAATATGGAGACAAGTAGACAAGGAGTTCAAGGAGTTCAAGACAATACTCTTGCCATCAGCCTGATCAGCGCATTAGGTAATGTCCTGAACTACCTGTCTCCCTGTCTCCCTGAACTCCTTAAAATTAAATAGAATATGGGAAAATTAATTGTTTCACTTTCGCCCCACGCCCACGGCACTGACACTGTGGAGCGCAACATGTACGGCGTCATCATCGCCCTCATGCCAGCGCTGCTCACGTCGTTCTATTTCTTCGGCCTGGGTTCCGTCATCGTATGCTTGACGAGTGTGGCAGCCTGCGTCTTCTTCGAGTGGGCCATCAATAAATACATGCTTAAGAACGAGCGTAATACCATCCTCGACGGCTCAGCCGCCCTCACTGGTCTGCTGCTCGGCATGAACCTGCCGTCCAATCTCCCCATCTGGATCATCCTCATCGGTGCGCTTTTCGCCATCGGTGTGGCCAAGATGACGTTCGGCGGTCTGGGTCATAACATCTTCAATCCTGCGCTCGTAGGCCGTTGCGCATTGCTCGTGGCCTTCCCTGCTCAGATGACCACATGGCCCAAGGTAGGCCAGTGGGCCAGCTATGTCGATGCCGAGACAGGCGCCACCCCGCTTTCCATCATGAAGGAGGCCATTAAGACAGGCGATGCCTCAGTGCTCGATAGTCTGCCCTCATCGCTCGACCTCTTCCTGGGCAACCATCCCGACGGCGCTGGTGCGCTGGGCGAGATCTGTGCCATCGCCCTGCTCCTCGGCCTCGCTTATATGCTGTGGCGCAAGATTATCACCTGGCACATCCCTGTCAGCATCATCGGCACTGTGTTCGTCTTTGCCGGACTGATGCATCTGGCTGATCCTGCCTATGCCGATCCCCTTTCGGTCATCCTCTCTGGTGGTCTGATGCTGGGTGCCATCTTCATGGCTACCGATTACGTCACCTCGCCCATGACGCCCAAGGGTCAGATCATCTATGGTGTTGCTATCGGATTGCTCACCATCATCATCCGTAACTGGGGCTCTTATCCTGAGGGCATGTCGTTCGCCATTCTCATCATGAATGCGTTCACGCCGCTCATCAATAATTATGTGAAACCCAAGCGCTTCGGTGAAGTGCCTGCTAAGAATTAATGGAGGAACCATACATATGAAGAAGCTTGAATCTACATTACTGAATATGGTGCTGGTGCTCACATCAGTAGCCGTTATCATGGGTGGTATCCTCGCTTATGTGAACCACCTCACCGAAGGACCTATCGCTGCTCAGAAATCCAAGGCCCTGGCCGATGGTATCAAGACCGTGATGTGTGTGGCCGACCTCAAGGTGGCCAAGACCGACACCGTTAAGCAGAACGATGCTAAGGGCAAGGAAATGACCTATGTGATTTATCAGACACAGGATGCCCAGGGCCACGACCTCGGAGCAGCCGTTGAGAGCACCACGGGTGGTTTTGGTGGCGATCTGAAGGTGCTCGTAGGCTTCGATGCCGAGGGCAATATCTTGGGTTACACGCTGCTGGAACATGCTGAGACACCAGGACTTGGTGCCAAGGCCGACAAGTGGTTCCAGAAGGGCGAGAAGGGCGACATCATCGGTAAGTCGCCAGCAGAACCTCTCACCGTTTCGAAGGATGGCGGCCAGGTGGATGCCATTACGGCCTCTACCATCACCAGCCGTGCCTTCCTCCTCGCAGTCAACAACGCTTACACCGCCTACAAGGCCACGCCCACCGATGGCGAAACAGGTGCAACAAAGAAAGAGAATTAGGCGTGCCAAGAATAAAAGGAATAAGAATTATGAGTTATATTGGAATCATTAAGAACGGCATCATCAAGGAGAACCCCACGTTCGTCCTGATGCTCGGTATGTGTCCCACGCTGGCCACAACCACCAGTGCCCTCAACGGCATGTCGATGGGCCTCGCCACGATGGCTGTGCTCATCTGCACCAATGTCGTTATCTCGTGTCTTAAGAGCGTTACGCCCGATAAGGTGCGCATTCCCGTGTTCATCGTGGTGATTGCCGCCTTCGTTACCATCCTGCAGATGGTCATCAAGGCCTATCTGCCCGATGTCGACGCCTCGCTGGGCCTGTTTATCCCCCTGATTGTGGTCAACTGTATCATCCTGGGTCGTGCTGAGGGCTTTGCCTCCAAGAACTCGCCCGTAGCCTCTCTGTTCGATGGCATCGGTATCGGTCTTGGCTTCACGCTCGGATTGACGCTCCTCGGCATCTGTCGCGAGCTGTTGGGCTCAGGCTCCATCTTCGGCTTCACGCTGCTGCCCGAGACTTACAACATCCTGCTCTTCGTGCTGCCTCCAGGAGCCTTCATCACCCTGGGCTTCCTCATCGCCATCGTGAACAAAATTAGGAATTAATGTTCAATGTTCAATGTTCAATGGTCAATGGTCAATGGTCAATGGTCAATAAATAGATTATGGAATACATTTTAATTTTCATCAGCGCCATTTTCGTGAACAACATCGTGTTGTCACAGTTCCTCGGCATTTGTCCGTTCCTTGGCGTATCCAAGAAGATCGATACATCGCTCGGTATGTCGGCCGCAGTAGCCTTTGTGCTCACCCTCGCCACCATCGTTACCTGGCTGGTACAGAAATATGTGCTCGATGCCTTCGGCCTGCAGTATCTGCAGACCATCGCGTTCATCCTCGTCATCGCCTCACTGGTGCAGCTCGTCGAGATCGTGCTCAAGAAGGTGTCGCCTGCGCTCTATCAGGCCCTGGGCATCTTCCTGCCCTTGATCACCACCAACTGCGCCGTGCTTGGTGTGGCCATCCTCTGCATTCAGAAGGATTTTAATCTGCTGCAGTCCGTGGTCTACGCCTTCTCCACCGCCATTGGTTTCGGCCTCGCCCTCACCGTGTTTGCCGGCATGCGCGAGCAGCTCGAGCTCGTCAAGATTCCCAAGGGCATGCAGGGCATGGCTATCGTGATGCTCTCTGCCGGCCTCCTCAGCCTCGCCTTTATGGGCTTCTCCGGCGTCGATGGCGGCCTCAAAATCCTCTTCGGCCTCGATTAATCCCCCTGCTCCGATGAACTTTCTCGAAGAAAAAATCCTCGCCGACGGTGTCATCAAGGAAGGTAACATCCTGAAGATCGACAACTTCCTCAACCATCAGATCGACATCGATGTGATGCGCCAGATAGCCTATGAGCTGAAGCGCAGGTTCCGTGGAGTCGAGGTCAATAAGATCCTTACCATCGAGGCTAGCGGCATCGCCATAGCCACCATGCTGGGCCATGCCTACGATGTGCCCGTGGTGTTCGCCAAGAAGAGCGAGACGGCCAACAGCACCGACGATAAATACGTATCTCAGGCCTATTCTTTCACCCATAAGAAGATGAACAATGTCTTCGTGTCGCGCCCTTATCTCCATGCTACCGATAAGGTGCTCATCGTCGACGATTTTCTGGCCGATGGTCAGGCCATGCATGCACTCATCAGTCTGGTCCACCAGGCTGGTGGCACAGTGGCCGGCATAGGCATCGCTGTTGAGAAGGGTCAGCAGCAAGGCGGTCGCACCCTTCACGAGGAAGGCTATCACCTCGAGTCCATCGCCATCATCGAGTCGATGGACTTCACTACCCAAACCATCCGCTTCCGCGAACAAAAGTAACAACTATGAACGAGAAATTCCCATACGGCTACGATGTGAATGCCTATATCGATAAGGCATTCGAGCAGATGAAGGCCGATTTCCCTTGGGCTACGAGGGAGATGATAGCCGATAATACGAACTTGGGTATAGCGAAAATTGACGGCGAATACGAGTACGTCTCCTATCATTCGCAGTATGACGGAACTAAGAAGGCCTATAAGGAAGATATGGATTGCGAGGCGTTTCTCCGTCGGCTTGCCAGTGGTCGTGACTGGGAACTGCAAAGAGCCAATCCCGTGAAGGAATATATTGATGTGCAAGCCACCAACACTTGCAGTGGCGACTGGTTTCTGGAGTGTTATCGTATTCAGAAGCACGAGTTGGGCGGCTATTCCGCTTATATCACGGCAGGCAACCGCTCGGCAGGCGGTTCGAGGACCATCTTCATCCCCGCTTCGTATTTCAAACTGCCTTGGGACGAGTTCCTCGACAAATACCTCTCTCTGGTTTCCCCCGGCTCCTTCTTCGTCTCCCGGTCCGATCTAGAGCGCGCCCCCCGCATCAAAGCCTTCTTAGGTTTTAAATAACAAATAAAAAATGAGGCATCCAATTACGGATGCCTTTTTTAATGGAATATATTCTGCACAATAATTTGTATTTCATTATTTCAAAGATCGATCTGCAATTGCTCGGCAAAGATAGCCATTTTTCTTGAAATAGCAAAATTGAATAATTGCCTAATCGACGTTATTCGACGATATTCGACGTTCTTCGACTTTATACCAAATTTATTGCGCTATTTCTTGCGTATCTCGCCAATTTTTTGTATCTTTGCACTCGAATTCAAGTTTAACTAATTAGCACCTATAAATGAGCATTAAATCAAATTCTATTGGCAAAGGCGAACTCGCCTCTATGTACTTTCCACATCTTCAACCACACACAGCCTGGCAGAAACTGAGAGGTCTGCTCGATGATGATCCGGCTTTGTGTCACCTTACAGCCATCAAACGCAGGTCATTTCTCCCTGTAGAGGTCTCACTCATTTACCAACATTTGGGGCAACCGTAATTGGCTGCCCTCCTGAATTTAGATGGGATAGGGGTGGTTTAATAAGTCCTTCAGTCCTGTAGCCCGTTGCAAAAATAAAGTATTTTTACCAATTCGCTGGGTGGTCTCAAAACCACCCTTTTTCGTGCTATTTTGCACCCCTGGAGTTTCCTCCGAGCAAAGTCTGACTTTCATCCGAGGAAACCTCCACTTTCCTCCGAGCAAACTCCGGGTTTCATCGGAGCGCCTTCTGATGGCATTATAAGAATTGATAATTTTGTAAATATCTATTATCAGCATACAACTTTTACCTAACTGTAATTTTTACTAAATGCGTTGCGCGTTGCATGTTGCAAATGGTTGTTTTCAAAAGTTGCAAATAATCTAATAATTATATATAATAAAGTAAATATGCAACATTTTTGTGTCGAATAAAAACCATTAAATGCAACGTGCAACGCTTTAGGTGAATTTTGCGTATGTCGGTCATTAAGTATCGCCCACATGAACGACGACAAACGACAAAACACTTGGGACTTGGGTAGTGCAAGTCAAAGACCTCAAATTCATATCCGTTTTGTCGTTTGTCGTTTGTCGCTCGAAAATACATTTTAGTCCAATAACACGTGTTATTCTCACCTATTGAATCCATATACACAGAGGTAATGAGATTCTAGCTTGGAAGGTTGGTTTTCCTATGTGTGAATAAAATTCTACGTATTAAGTTAATAACACGTGTTATGGAAGAATGAAAAAAATATCAGGGAATGATAGGCATCTCAGATTATTTTTGTAATTTCGCAGCCGAAAACTAGATTTGTTATGGAGAAAGCAGAGAAATACAAGTTGCTCGCGGAGCAGATTAAGGCCCTGATTGAGGGGGAAAAGGATGAAGTTGCCATTATGGCTAATGTGGCTGCGGCCATTCATCAGGAGATGGGATTCTGGTGGACGGGATTCTATCGTGTGAAGGACGGCGAACTGGTGCTGGGGCCGTTTCAGGGGCCTGTGGCGTGTATGCACATTCCGTTTGGAAAGGGTGTGTGTGGATCGGCGTGGAAGGCAGGCGAGACCATCGTGGTGCCTGATGTGGAGCAGTTTCCCGGACACATCGCGTGCAGCAGTGAGTCGAGGTCGGAGATCGTAGTACCTATTATTTCAAAGAAGGGCGAGATAACGGGTGTGCTCGACATCGACAGCAGGGATCTGGCTACGTTCGACGAGGTGGACAAAATGTGGCTTGAAAAAATCGTGGCTTTTTTATAAAAATCCCCCAGAAATTTTTGGCAGTGTGGGGGGAAATGATTAATTTTGCAGCCGTATTTCTAAAGTTAACCCCCAAGTCGCGCCCTCTGAGTAGGGTGGGAGCGCACCAACAACACGACGGCTCTCGGGCAGGGCTGGCATAGTACGCAAGGGATATGTATAACAATTCTCGGCCTGAGAGCCGAGGCTAAAAACAACAAGCTATTATGGCAGAAATGAATTTTGGTGGCGTGATGGAGACTGTAGTCACCAGCAAAGAGTTCTCACTCGAGAAAGCACGTGAAGTATTAAAGAACGAGACAATCGCTGTGATCGGTTATGGCGTACAGGGACCTGGACAGGCCTGCAACCTGCGCGACAACGGATTTAACGTGATTGTAGGTCAGCGTCAGGGTAAGACCTACGACAAGGCTGTGGCCGACGGATGGGTTCCCGGAGAGACGCTGTTCTCCATCGAGGAGGCTGCCGAGAAGGGCACCATCCTCTGCATGCTGCTCTCTGACGCAGGTCAGATTCAGCAGTGGCCTACCATTAAGAAATATCTGAAGCCTGGCAAGACGCTGTACTACAGCCACGGCTTCGCCATCAACTGGAGCGACCGTACCGGTGTGATTCCTCCTGCAGACGTTGACGTGATCATGGTGGCTCCGAAGGGTTCGGGTACCAGCCTGCGTACGATGTTCTGCGAGGGTCGCGGACTGAACTGCTCATACGCCGTATATCAGGATGCTACTGGCAAGGCTAAGGAGAAGACACTGGCCTTCGGTATCGGTATCGGTGCAGGATATATGTTTGAGACTACCTTCCAGCGCGAGGCTACCAGTGACCTGACTGGTGAGCGTGGAAGTTTGATGGGCGCCATTCAGGGACTGCTGCTGGCTCAGTACGAGGTGCTGCGCGAGCACGGACACTCTCCCTCGGAGGCTTTCAACGAGACCGTTGAGGAGCTGACTCAGAGCCTTGGCCCGCTCTTCGGTGCGAAGGGTATGGACTGGATGTATGCTAACTGCTCGACCACCGCTCAGCGTGGTGCACTGGACTGGGCTCCCCGTTTCCATGATGCCATCAAGCCTGTGATGGAGTGGCTGTACTACTCTGTACAGACGGGTAACGAGGCTCAGATCACCATCGACGCCAACTCGAAGCCCGACTATCGCGCCGGACTTGAGAAGGAGCTGGAGGCCATGCGCAACCAGGAAATGTGGCGCGCTGGCGAGACCGTGCGCAAACTGCGTCCAGAGAATCAGGATGTATAATAACATAGTTGCGGGGGCGTGCGCCCCCGCAATTTATTTTTAGAAATATGGCAAAATTAGTAATCAATTCGTATGATGAATTCGCAGCACATCTGGGCGAGGAACTCGGCGCATCAGACTGGCTGCAAGTAGACCAAGACCGTATTAACCTCTTTGCCGACGCCACGCTGGACCATCAGTGGATTCACGTGGACACGGAGCGTGCCAAGAAGGAAAGTCAGTACCAGAGCACCATTGCACACGGCTATCTGACGCTGTCGCTGTTGCCCTATCTGTGGGATCAGATCATCGAGGTGAACAACATCAAGATGCTGGTGAACTATGGTATGGACAAGATGCGTTTCGGACAGCCTGTGATTACGGGTTCGAAGATTCGTCTCGTCACCAAGCTTCACAATATTCAGAACCTGCGTGGTATCTGTAAGGCGGAGATTGAGTTCAAGATTGAGATTGAGGGTCAGCGCAAGCCAGCTCTCGAAGGCATCGCAGCGTTCTTGTACTACTTTAATTAAGAAATTAGAATTTAGAATTAAGAGATAAGGATAACGCATGGGAGGTTTTTTTGGTACCATTTCCACTAAGAGCTGTGTGAACGACTTGTTCTACGGCACGGACTATAACTCGCACCTGGGAACGAAGAGAGCCGGTATGGTGATGTTCGACAAGGAGAAGGGTTTTAGTCGTAAGATTCACAACTTGGAGCGCGACTATTTCCGCTCGAAATTCGAGGACGAGCTCGACTCATTCTCGGGCAATCAGGGTATTGGCGTGATCAGCGATACCGATCCGCAGCCGATACTCGTGAACTCGCACCTGGGCCGCTATACGGTAGTGACCGTGGCCAAGATCAACAACATGGATGAGATAGCCCAGGAGCTGCTCGACCGCAGAATGCACTTCAGCGAGTATTCAGCCAACACCATTAACCAGACGGAACTTGTGGCCCTGCTCATCAATATGGGTCGCACCTTTGTGGAAGGTATCAATCTGGTATACAGGAAGATAGAGGGATCGTGCTCGATGCTCATCATGACCGAGAACGGCCTGATAGCTGCTCGCGACTTCCTGGGACGTACGCCCATCGTGATCGGTAAGAAAGAGGGCGCCTACGCCGTATCGAGCGAGACGACGAGTTTCCCCAACCTCGACTTCCTGCGTGTAAGAGACTTAGGGCCGGGCGAGATAGTATACTTGACGGCCGACAAGATGGAGGTGCTGCAGGAGCCCTTCAAGAGGGAGCAGATTTGCTCGTTCCTCTGGGTGTACTACGGATTCCCTGCATCGGACTATAACGGCATTAACGTGGAGCATGTGCGCGAGACCAATGGCAAGATGATGGGTGAGAAGGACGATACCCCTGTGGACTGCGTATGCGGTGTGCCCGACTCGGGTGTGGGTATGGCCCTGGGTTATGCCGAGGGTAAGGGTGTGCCCTACAAGAGAGCTGTGCTGAAATATACGCCCACATGGCCCCGATCGTTTACCCCTGGCAATCAGGAGCGCCGTTCGCTGGTGGCCAAGATGAAGCTGATACCTAACCCTGCCATCCTGAAGGACCAGAGGGTGGTGTTCTGCGACGACTCGATCGTTCGTGGCACACAGCTTCGAGATAATGTGAAGACCTTCTTCGACTATGGCGCCAAGGAGGTGCACTGCCGCATCTCGTGTCCGCCACTGGTTTACGGATGTCCGTTCATCGGCTTTACCTCGTCGAAGAGCGACATGGAGCTGATAACCCGTCGTATCATCAAGGACTTTGAGGGCGACGACAAGAAGAACCTCGACAAATATGCCACCACCGACTCGCCTGAGTACAAGCGCATGGTGGACGAGATAGCCAAGCGACTGGGACTGACCACGCTGAAATTTGCCAAGCTGAAAGACCTGATTGAGTCGATTGGTATGGAGAAGTGTAAGGTATGTACGCACTGCTTCGACGGCTCGAGCTATTGTCATGAGCGCGACAATGAGGACGAAAGGCAGTTAAAGATTGATTTCTAGGTAGTTAGCACGCATGGCTAAATGCTTGGTGAGACATATTGACGGCCCTGCAAAACGGCTCCTGATGAGCCTTTTTGTGGGGCTGTGTTGTATCCCGATGAAGGCGCAGGACAACCCCTTCTACTTTGGACTTCGCACTGGCAGCAGCAACTTCTGGAGCAGTGAGGTGATGGCAGTAGGCGAGGGGGTGGTGAACCAGCTGATAGCTAATGCCATCAACGGAGCGGCTGTGTCGTATGTATCGGCGTACAACTACCACTATATGGACATGAGCAGCAGCCAGGGCGATGTGAAGTTCAGCAGGAACAATCCCTACGGCATGACGGCCTACGATCTGTTTAACGATCTGGAAGCGGGTGTGAAGGCCGGTTGGCAGGGAGAGACGGCACCCATCGGCATCGGGGGCTACGTGTGCTACGGACTGAACCAGTATCACCTGCGTTTCGGAGGTGATGAAGGCTATGGAAGCTATAAGATTCAGAGTGTGCGCGTGGGGGCTGATATCACCATCGCCCCATGGCCCTGGATGAGGGAGGATTACGGCTGGTGTCCTGTGGCTGAGGTAGGGGCCACGTATGTGAAGGCACTGAGCTGCAAAACGCCCTATGACAGCGATGCCTCGCAGGCGAATGACGGACTGCGCAGCCGTTACGCCATCGGCGTGCAGTTGGGCGAGGAGGGTAAGTTCTGCCTTCTGCTCTCGCTCGATATGGCCCACTACGACCTGCTGAATGGCAATTATACCCCCGATGGGGGTATCACCCATCCTTACGAGGGGTTCAAGAGTAAGGACATGAACATAGGTTTAAGGCTGAAATTCCGCCTTTTTGAGGAATAAAATCAGCGAAACTGAACAAATTTGGAAAAGTTATAAACTTTTATAGCTTAGGATTCTTTTATTTTTAAGATTTTTTGTACCTTTGCACCCGATTGTCAAAAATCGATGGTGTTGAGAGGGCATTATAGCCCGTAACACCCTTTATATGAACACATTGTCTAATGTGACATCTCGTGGAGACGAGAACAATTCTCCCAGCGTCGGGTTTGCTCCCGATGCCTTCCCCGTAGCTGAAAATGCAGAAAACGGGGTGTCGGTGGAGTATGCGCCAGACTCAGAGAAGTGCTGGTTCGTGATGCGTGCTTCCTACGGAAGAGAGGACAAAGCCTACAACTACATGGTGGGTGACGGCACTTACTGCTACATAGCCAAGCGCTGGGTGGACCGCTACGTGATGGGCAAGCGCAGAAGAGTGCTCGAGGCGCTGATTCCTAACCTCATCTTCGTATACACCACCAAGGAGAAGGCTGAAACCTATATCAAGGATACACCCGAGATCAGTTTCCTGACCTACTATTACAACCACTTCGAGCTGAACAACGATCAGAAGAATCCACCACTCATCGTGCCTCGTAGCGAGATGGAGAACTTTATCCGTGCTACCTGGAGTCATAACGAGCACATACTCTTCGTAGATCCTGCCAAGTGCCATTATAAGAGTGGCGACATGGTGAGAGTGATAGAGGGTGTGTTCCAGGGCGTGGAAGGTAAGGTGGCGCGTGTGGCTGGTCAGCAGCGTGTGGTCATCTCGCTCTCGGAAATAGGTCTCATCTCAACGGCCTACATCCCCACGGCGTTCATTGAAAAAATATAATTTTGAAAATATGAAATACGCTCTTGTAACCGGCGGTTCCAGAGGCTTGGGAAAAGCCATTTGTCTGGAGATTGCAAAAACGGGAACACCCGTGATTATCAACTACCAATCGAACGAAACAGCCGCCAATGAAGTGAAAACAATGATTGAGGCACAGGGTGGTCAGGCCACACTGATGCGCTTCGATGTTAGCAAGCCCGAAGAGGTGGAGAACGCCCTCGAGGCCTGGCAGAACAAACATGCCGACGACTACATTGCCTACCTGGTAAACAATGCAGGCATACGTCGCGACAACATGATGTTTATGATGCCCGATACCGACTGGCACGCCGTTCTCGACACCACGCTCAATGGTTTCTTTTACATCACCCGTAAGCTGCTGCCCAAGATGATGCAGCGCAAGCATGGTGGCAGAATCGTGAACATGGCTTCGCTCTCAGGACTGAAGGGTATGCAGGGACAGGCCAACTACAGTGCTGCGAAGGCTGCCCTGATTGGTGCCACAAAGGCACTGGCCTTAGAGGTGGCTCAGCGCAACGTGACTGTGAACGCTGTGGCCCCTGGATTCATTGATACCGACATGACCAAGGAGTTGCCCGTGGATGAGCTGAAGGAGCTGGTGCCCATGAAGCGTTTCGGCAAACCTGAGGAGGTGGCTGCTCTCGTAGGCTTCCTGCTCTCGGATGCATCGGCCTATATCACAGGCGAAGTGATCAGCATTAATGGCGGACTGTATACTTAATTGAAAATTGAAGATTGAAAATTGAAATAATGGAAAGAAGAGTAGTTATAACGGGTATGGGCATTTGGTCCTGCCTTGGAACAAGCATAGAGGAAGTAAAGGAATCACTCTATCAGGGAAAATCAGGTATTGGTGTTGATCAGGACCGTATGGAATACGGATTCCGCTCAGGACTGACGGGTATCGTGAAGCGCCCCGTGCTGAAGGGTGTGCTGGATCGTCGTACGCGTATGGGTCTCTCGGAAGAGGCTGAGTATGCCTTCATGGCCAGCAAGGATGCCTTCCAGATGGCTGGTATCGACGATCAGTATCTGCTGGACAATGAGGTAGGTGTGATCTTCGGTAACGACTCATCGGCCGCTGCCGTAGTAGAGTCGGACCGTATTATGCGCGAGAAGCACGACTCGGCCATGATTGGTTCGGGCCTGATATTCCAGGGCATGAACTCTACCGTGAATATGAACATGAACACCATTTTCCACCTGCGTGGCGTGAACTTCTCAGTAAGTTCGGCCTGCGCCAGCGGATCGCACTCCATCGGTCTGAGCTATCTGCTCATTAAGCAGGGCTTGCAGGATGTGATTCTGTGTGGTGGTGCGCAGGAGGTGAACAAATGGAGCATGTCATCATTCGATGCACTGAATGCCTTCTCCATCCGTATGGATGATCCCACGAAGGCCTCGCGCCCATTCGACAAAGATCGCGACGGACTCGTGCCCAGCGGTGGTGCAGCAGCACTGGTGCTGGAGGATTACGAGCATGCCATCGCCCGTGGTGCTACCATCCTCGCAGAGGTATGTGGTTATGGCTTCTCGAGCAACGGCGGAGGTATCTCTGAGCCCAGCGACCAGGGTAGCTTTGTGGCTATGACACGTGCCATGAAGGATGCTGGTGTAGAGGCCGATGATATCGACTACATCAACGCCCACGCCACATCGACCCATCAGGGCGATATGTACGAGGCACTGGCTCTGGGCCGTATCTTCAAGGGCAAGCGTGCGCTGATTTCGAGCACCAAGTCGATGACAGGTCATGAGTGCTGGATGGCTGGTGCCAGCGAGGTGGTTTACTCGCTCATCATGATGCAGAACAACTTCGTGGCTCCCAACATCAACTTCGAGAATCCCGACGAATATTCTGAGGGCCTGAACATCACAGCCAAGGCTGTAGATACTGAGGTGAACACCGTTCTGAGCAACTCGTTCGGATTCGGAGGCACCAACTCGGCACTGGTGATTAAAAAGGTAAAAGAGTAAAAAGGTAAAAAAATGAAGTTGCTCAGAGGGACAAAGGGTATTACCTTCGGATCGGCCTGGATGTATAAGGCACTCATCATGATGCTGAAAGTCATCAACATCAAGGTGCTCTATGCGTTTATGGCTATCTGCGTGATTCCTCTGACGATGATATTCAGCAAGGGTGCCAAACTCACTCAGGATTACTACCATCGCAGAAGAGGCTACGGACGCAGGAAGGCGCTCTGGGCTACCTATCGTAATCACTGCATCTTCGGACAGACGGTGATTGATAAGTTCGCCATGTATGCTGGTCATAAGTTCAAGATGAACTACGAAGGACTGGAGCTGTATCAAGAGCTCGTGGGCAAGCCCGAGGCATTTATTCAGTTGAGCGCCCACATAGGCTGTAGCGAGATTCTGGGCTATTCGCTCCATGTGGAGAAACCCTGCAACGTGTTGGTGTATGGTGGCGAGAAGGCCTCGCTGATGAGCTATCGCAAGGCGTCGTTCGGCGATATGAACATCAAGATGATTCCTGTAGGCGTGGGTGCATCGCATAGTGAGGAAATGGTGGATGCCCTGTCGAGAGGCGAGATACTGAGTGCCTTTGCCGACAGACTCATGAATATAAATAAGGTGGTGATCTCGAAGATCCACGGATCGGAGGTAACACTGGCGAAGGGTCCGTTCTCGCTGGCTACCACGCGTGGCATCGACGTGATCATGGCCAGCGCCATGAAGGAGAAGGACGGATCGTATACAGCCTACTTCACACCACTGCCTTACGACAAGACCCTCTCGAAGACGGAACAGCGCCAGCAACTGGCTGATGCCTACACGGCCGAGATAGAGCGACTGTTGGAGAAGTACCCACTGCAGTGGTTTAACTACTCCGACTTGTGGAAGAATGACAGTAACCCAACTATAAATGGGACCAATTAATCAATTATGTCTAACTCAAAAACAATTAAGCTTATGAAAAAAATGGCAGTTTTATTGTGTTCTATGCTGGTATGCATGAGCGCATTAGCAGGCAACCCCCTGAAGGTGACGAGTTCGAAGGTGAACCTGAAGGATTTCATGAAGAAGAACGCCACGGCTACTCTGGTGCTGGACTGGAAGAACACCACGTACGACGAGAAGAAGAGTCCCCTGGATGAGTTCAGTGCTACTGACTATGAATTCATCAAGAAGGACTGTGCCGAGAAATTCATCGAAGGCTTCAATGATAAATCGAAGGGCCTGAAGTTAGGTCAGGGCGATAAGGGTGACTATCAGTTCATGATAACCGTTAAGAACATTGACTCATTCATCAACGTGATGGGTTGGGGTTCAAGAACAGAGGCCAAGATGTGGGGTACGCTGAAAATCGTAGATGCCAGCGGCGACACCATTGCTGAAATTAATATCGACGAAGCCGAGGATGGTACAGACTATGTACGTCGTGAGGCTTTCGGCAAGACCTTCCTGCTGTTGGGAGAGAGGATTGCAAAATTGAAATGATCATAAAATAAGATGAAACTATTCCCAGAATTAGAAAAGCATTACACTAAAGACCAGCTCTCAGCGCGAGACGCTCAGCGACTGGCTGAGTTCATCGCCTGGGGGCCGGTCGTGTTCCAGGCTTCACGACTGATGGTGAAGTTTGGAATCCTCGACTTGATTCGTGACTCCAAAGATGGTATGACACGCGAAGAGCTCGTTGAGGCTACAGGACTCTCTGACTATGCTGTGAAGAGTCTGCTGGAAGCATCGCTCTGTATCGGAACTGTACTTGTAGACACAGAAACCGACAAGTTTACGATCTCGAAGACGGGCTGGTTCCTGTTGAACGATCCTGCCACAAGGGTGAACATTGACTTCAACCACGATGTGAACTACGAAGGATGGTTCTACCTGGAAGAGTCGCTGAAGGAGGGACGTCCCGTAGGACTCGAGCACTTCGGAAGTTGGCCCACGATCTACGAGGGATTGTCGCAGCTGCCTCCACAGGTGCAGAAGAGCTGGTTTGGTTTCGACCACTTCTACAGCGACTCGTCATTCCCCGAGGCTCTGAAGATTATCTTCGACGAGCATCATGTGAAGAGTCTCTACGATGTTGGTGGTAACACTGGCAAATGGGCACTTCAGTGTGTGGGCTACGACAAGGATGTGCAGGTAACCATTCTCGACCTGCCCCAGCAGATAGGCATGATGAAGGAGAACGTGAAGGGTAAGGAGGGTGCTGAGCGCATTAGCGGCTATGGTATCAACCTGCTCGACGAGAAAGCTCTCTTCCCCAAGCGTGAGGGTGGTCTCGACGCCATCTGGATGAGCCAGTTCCTCGACTGCTTCTCGATGGAGCAGATCGTGGGCATCCTGAAGCGTGCCAAGGAAGCGATGACAGAGGATACGCGCATCTACATCATGGAGACCCTGTGGGATCGTCAGCGTTTCGAGCCGGCAGCCTTCTGTCTCACGATGACGAGTCTTTACTTCACGGCGCTGGCTAACGGCAACTCGAAGATGTATAACACTGCCGACATGGAGGAATGTATCCATCAGGCAGGTCTGGAGGTTGAGCAGATACACGATCATCTGGGACAGGGACACTCCATTTTAGTGGTGAGAAAATAGAGGTGAGAGGTTAGTGGTTAGAGGTTAGGGGTTAGAAAATGGCTGAGAAGAAGTGGGAAGGAACGACATTCGGTAACGGGCTGATGCACCGTTGGCTGATAGGCTTGCTCAGAGTGATAGACACGCGAGTGATCTATGTGCTGGCCTATATCTTTGCCGTAACACCCACGCTCTTCAAACCTGGCTTCAAACACGCCTATCACTTCTTTCACAACAGGTTTGGCTACTCCAAGCCTCGCTCGTTGTGGATGGCCTACAAAAACCACTGTCTGTTTGCGCAGGCTGTGGTCGACAAGTTTGCTATGTATGCAGGTCGTCACTTCGAGATAGAACTGGAGGGCTATGACCATTTCCTGAAACTGGCTGCCCAACCTGAAGGCTTTGTGCAACTTAGTTCGCACGTAGGCAACTATGAGATTGCCGGCTACTCGCTCGTGGCAGAAAACAAGCGTTTTAATGCGCTGGTTTACTCGGGCGAGAAGAAAGAGGTGATGGAGAATCGCCAGAAGCTCTTTTCGGGTGCTAACATCAACATGATTCCCATCCGTCAGGATATGAGTCATCTGTTTGAGATTAACTCAGCCCTCGCCAATGGTGAAACGGTGAGCATTCCTGCCGATCGTATCTGGGGAACCAGAAAATCAGTGACGCAGATGTTCCTGGGGCGCGAGGCTCATCTCCCGATAGGTCCGTTCCAAGTGGTAGCACTCAGAGGGCTTGATGCACTGGTGGTGAATGTGATGAAGACATCGCTCAGGAAATATAAGATTTATGTGACGCCGTTGACATATGACAAAGAGGCCGAGCGCAACGAACAGATCAGACAGATCTCGGCTGGTTACGTGAAAGAGTTGGAACGTATTGTCAGGATGTATCCCACACAGTGGTATAATTATTTCGACTTTTGGAATCAATAAGATATGAACAGTAATATTTAGAGATTATGACAAGAACAGAAATTGAAGAGAAGGTAAAGGCATTTTTAATTGATGACCTTGAGATTGATGAAGAGAACATTTTCCCTGAGGCTAAGCTGAAGGAGGATATGGGTATTGACAGCCTCGACTACGTGGACATCGTAGTGATCGTGGAGAAGAACTTCGGATTCCGCATCCAGGCTCAGGAGATGACCAACGTGAAGACGCTGACCCAGTTCTACGACTACATCGAGTCGAAGGTAAATTGAGAATTGAAGATTGAAAATTGAAATCTGAAATTGGAGACTGAGAATTTACAAGAGCTCGCCATCACAACGCTCATTCCACAGCGAGAGCCATTTGTGATGGTTGACAAGGTGCTGACGTGTGACGAGGCTGATGCCGTGACGCAGTTTGAAGTCAGGGAGGACAACATCTTCCTCGACGACATGAAACTGGCGCCTGCAGGTATCATCGAGAACATGGCTCAGGCCTGTGCCGCCAGAATGGGATGCATCAACAGAATGCGTGGTGAAGGGGTGAAGATTGGCTTCATCGGCGACATCCGTAACTGTTGCATCGAGCGTCAACCCCGTTGTGGAGAGACGATCACCACGCATGTACATATCGTAGAAGATGTGTTCAACATGACGCTGGCAGAAGTTACCACGCACGTGAATGACGAGACCATTGCCTCGGCACGCGTAAAAATTGCACTGGTGGATTAGTGAAAACGCTTAGCACAACACTTAAGTTTAAGATCAGGTTTAGCGAGATCGATGCCATGCGCGTAGTGTGGCATGGTGCCTATGCCAAGTATTTCGAGGATGCCCGTGAATACTTCGGACAGCAGTTCGATCTGGGCTATCTGCTCATAGAGCAGGAGGGATACTTTGCGCCGATTGTGGATCTGCAGTTTCAGTATAAGCAGCCTTTAAGGTATGCCATGGAGCCTGAGATCACCATCACCTATCGTCCGACGGAAGCTGCGAAGATCGTGTTCGACTACGAGATTCGCGATACAGCCACTCAGGCGGTCATGGTGACAGGGCGCTCTGTGCAGGTGTTTATGGATAAAGACTATCAGCTGGTATGGGATACACCCGCTTTCTATCAGGCATGGAAAGAACGCTGGGCTCTTATATAATAAATAGGTAAAGGATGATTTTCCGGATTGCCGATAATATTACGACGCCGCTGGGTGAGACGACAGCCGAGAACTATCAGGCTCTGAAGGCCGGACGTTCTGAGCTGAAGCATTATGAGGGGAAGTGGGGGATTCCACAGTCTTTCACAGCTTCACTGTTTACTGACGAGCAAACCCAGAAGCATGCCGTTGAGGGCCTTACCCGTTTTGAGTCGTTAGCTTATTCATCAGCCCGCAAGGCGCTTGATCAGGCTGATATTGATGTATCAGGCAGCCAAACTTTATTCATTCTGAGTACCACCAAGGCTAACGTGGAACTCTTAACGGGTGATGCAGAAGCCGATGCCAAACTGACGCCTGCTGATGCTGCCAAGAAAATAGCCGAGAGGCTGGGCATCACTACAGAACCCATCGTGGTATGTAATGCCTGCATATCTGGTGTGGCTGCTATCGTGTTGGCACTCAGACTGTTAGATGCTGGTGTCTATAGCCAAGCTGTAGTCTGCGGAGCCGATGTGCAGTGCAAATTCACCATCTCTGGTTTCCAGTCTCTGATGGCTGTTTCGGAAACAGAATGCCGTCCTTTCGACTTGGAACGTCTGGGTCTGAATCTAGGCGAGGCAGCAGGAACGTTGGTGTTAAGTGCATCGCCAAAGGCGGCTGACGACTGGTGTATACAGCGTGGTGCCATCCGCAATGATGCCTTCCACATCAGTTCGCCATCGAAGAATGGTGAGGGTGCGAAACTCGCGCTCGATGCCGTACTCTGTGGCGATGCAGCTGATGATCTGGCCCTGATCAATGCCCACGGAACGGCTACGATGTTTAACGACCAGATGGAGTCGATTGCCATTCAAAGGGCAGGACTCAGCACTGTGCCAGTGAATGGGCTGAAGGGCTACTTCGGACATACACTCGGTGCTGCAGGACTGTTGGAAACCATCCTCTCGATGGCTGCGATCGACGATCATATGATTATAGGTACGCGAGGCTTTGAGGATTATGGCGTATCGGGAAAGATTCAGCTTTCATCACAGCATACTAGAACCGACAAAACGCGGTTTATCAAGATGATATCGGGTTTTGGCGGATGCAATGGAACTGTTATCGCCGATCGTCAGCGTATCTGTACTCAGGTATCGCAGGCTCCATCACTCCAGATATCCCACAAGGTAAGGCTGACGCCCAATCTGTTAGAGATTGACGGCGAGCAGAAACCATTAAAGGAATCAGGCTCTCAATTGCTGACGGCACTTTATAAAACCCATATAGGCAACTATCCGAAATTCTACAAGATGGACGGACTGAGCAAGTTGGGTTTTATCGCCTCGGAACTGTTGCTGATGCAAGAGGGTGGGGAGCGTTTCGTGGCTTGCGAAGATCGGGCCGTGATTCTGTTTAACCATTCCTCATCGATCGATGCAGACAGGAAATATCTGGAGTCGATTGCTGATGCGGAAAACTATTTCCCAAGTCCGTCGATATTCGTATACACACTGCCCAACATCGTGACGGGTGAGATTGCGATGCGTAATGGTTGGCATGGGGAAACATCGTTCTATATCATGCCGCAGCGAAATGATGCGTTGGCATGGAAAACGATTGAGGCTTCGCTGGCCGATCCCTCTACGCAGAGTGTCGTAGGCGGCTGGTTGGACTATCAGGATGACCAGCATTTTGAGGCAGAACTTTATATAGCAAAGAATTCATAAAACAATAAAAATCAAATGGAAGAATTAGTATTAGAATTAAAGAAAGAGATTATCGAGGCTCTGAACCTCGAGGACATTACTCCTGAAGAAATTGACAACGATGCTCCCTTGTTTGGTAGCGGGCTGGGACTTGACTCTATCGATGCACTTGAGCTGATTGTGCTGATTGAGAAGAAATACGGCATCAAGCTGAAAGATCCCAGCAAGGGCAAGGAGGTATTCCAGTCTGTGAATGTGATGGCTAAGTACATCGCAGAGAACCGTACGAAATAACGTTTAGGAGATGGAAGAGCCAATCGTAATCACTGGTGCAGGAATTGTTTCTGCCATCGGTGTGGGCATGAAGGAGACGCTGGCTTCGCTGAAGGCTGGTAAGACGGGAATTGGGGAGATGAAATATCTCACATCGCGTCATCGTGACCTGCCTGTGGGAGAAGTGCCCCTGAGCAATGCTGAGATGATGAAGATGCTGGGCGTGGAGGATGATATTCGTCTGACGCGTACTGCACTGATGGGGCGACTGGCTTTGCGTGAGGCATTAGAGATTGCTCAGATGACGGAAGAGCAGATTCGCCAGGCTCCCTTTATCTCTGCCACAACGGTGGGAGGAATGGATAGGCGCGAGCTCTACTTTGCCCAAGAGCAGGATTGTGACCTGGTGCATGCAGAAATATCCACACACCATTGTGGCTCGTGTACGGAGATGATAGCCCAGCCCTTTGGCGAGTTTGCCTCGATGGCTACTGTTTCCACAGCTTGCTCGTCGGCTACGAATGCCATGATTACTGGTGCTAACATGCTGCGTTGTGGTATGGCAGATATCGTCGTGGTAGGCGGATCGGAATGTCTGACGTTGTTTCATCTGAATGGCTTCAACACCCTGATGATTCTTGATCACGAGCCTTGCAGACCTTTCGACAAGGATAGGGCAGGACTGAACTTAGGTGAGGGTGCTGCTTATCTGGTGATGGAGACTGCTGCCTCGGCAGCCAAAAGGGGCGTGAAACCAATGTGTCAGTTGAGTGGTTATGGTAATGCCTGTGATGCTTTCCATCAGACAGCCTCTTCGCCCGAAGGCGAGGGCGCATGGCTGGCTATGCAGGAGGCCCTGAAGATGGCTGGTCTGCAGCCTGGAGAGATTCAGTATGTGAATGCCCATGGTACAGGAACTCCCAACAATGATGAGAGTGAGAGTCATGCTTTGCGAAGAATCTTCGGAGAGGATCTGCCTCCTGTGTCATCCACCAAATCGTTCACAGGTCATACCACCAGTGCTTCTGGAAGTATCGAAGCCGTGATCTGTATGTTGGCATTAGAGCATCAGTTCATGCCACCACAGATTAACTGGCATACGCCTATGGACGATGGTATTGTGCCTGTAACGGATTCAACACCCAAGCAGGAAATCAGACATATACTCAGTAATGCCTTCGGTTTTGGTGGTAACGACTCGTCGCTGGTAATCTCTAAATATGAAGACTGATATGAAACAACAGAAAGTCTATATACAGGCCGCAAGCCAGATATCTATCCAAGAGCCGCTTTCCGAGCAATGGATGCAGGAGCCGCTGAGTTATAGCGAGCCGTTTGTGAATGCAGTGAATCCTCCTTTCAAGGAGTATATGGCGTCTGGAGAAGTGCGACGAATGGGTAATCTGATGAAACGTGCCCTCGTAACGACACTTCAGGTACTGCAGAAAACGGGTATCGAACATCCTGATGCCATGATGACTGGTACATGTCTTGGAAGCTTGGACTATACGGTACGCTTTCTTGAAGCAATGACGGAGAATGGTGAGGAGACGCTTAGTCCTACCTGGTTTATGCAGAGTACCCACAACACCGTTGGTTCATCGTTAGCCATCTATACCAAAAGTCATGGGTATAACGTTACCTACTCACATGGTAGCATCAGTTTCGACCTGGCTGTGCAGGATGCATGGATGCAGATGCAGTTGGGAAAGATCAAGAATGCGCTGGTGGGAGGTCACGACGAGATGGTGGAATCGTATTATCAGCTGATGAAGAAAAGCGGCTATGTAGGTCAGGAAGGCATGGTGCCTTGTGGCGAAGTTGCCATGTCGATGATGCTGAATACGGATGAGTCGGCAGACAGTCTCTGCGAATTAGCAGGTATCCGACTCTGTCATCGCCCGACGAAGGAATTGCTCCAGCAGCATATTGACAATCTGCTGAGTGAGGCTGATATGACGATGGACGATCTGAGTGCTGTGATGACTGGCATGAATGGTAATCCGGCTAACGACCAGCTTTACAAGCAGACGATTGATACTTTCTTCGGAAGAAAACCACTGCTGAATTACAAACATCTGTTTGGAGAGAACTACACAGTATCAGCGCTTGGGCTTTATGCCTCGGCTCATATCTTGAAAAACGGCGATATGAAGAGTGTGCTGTTCCTGAATCAGACCACTGAAGGCGACTATACGCTGATATTACTGAAGAAAGCATGATACTGAAGCTTTTACCCATTTCGATTCTGCAGTGCATGCTGCTTTCAGGAGGGCAGGTGTTGATGAAATACGGACTTACCAAGGCCGGCGATTTCTCGTTTACCTGGCAGTATTTCGTCAGGCTGTTCACCAATTGGCAGTTTATCTGTTGTGGTCTCTGCTATGGTGCCGGCTCTATCTTGTGGATGTACATCATCAAGCATTTCCCCTTCAGCATGGCTTATCCGATGGTAAGTCTGAGTTATGTGATGGGTATGTTTGCTGCCATCATCTTCTTCCATGAGCAGATACCGATGACCCGATGGATAGGTGTGTTCCTGATTATGTCGGGATGTGTGCTCATAGCAAAATGATTCAAGATTGAAAATTGAAGATTGAAAATGAGAAAAATACTATTGTCTTGTCTCCTTGTCTTCCTGTCTCCTTGTCTCCCCATGATGGGGCAGACCAAGTTGACGGCAGAGCAGCAGAAGCAGATTGTGGAGAAAATCGATAAGGCTTCGTCGGCTATGAAGACGATGCAGTGTGACTTCACCCAGACCAAGCGTATGAAAATGCTCAGTAAGGATATGCAGTCGAAAGGTGTGATGTATTTCAAACGTCCCGATAAGCTTCACTGGCAGTACACATCGCCTTATGACTACACCTTCATCATGAATGGCGACAAGGTGCAGATCAAGTCGATGAAGTCGACCAAGAACATTGATGTGCAGCAGAACAAGATGTTCCGTCAGATTACGAACATCATCCTGAGCAGTATCACTGGTGGTACGCTGAGAACATCGGCCGACTTCACGGTAGAGCTGTGGCAGCAGGATAAGAGCTACTTTGTGAAACTCTATCCCAAGAAGAAGGAGTTGAAGCAGCTCTATCAGTATCTCGAGATCTGGTTCGATCCAGCTCTAACGAAGGTGAGCACTGTGAAGATGATGGAGAAGACGGGCGACATGACCATTGTCAACCTGCTGAATACGAAATACGGCGTAACGATCAATGAGAAAATGTTTGCCACTGATTAGTCTGCTCTTGCTCCTGTGGTTGCAGCCCTGCAGGGCGCAACGGGAGTATCATCTGCTGATGCAGGTGAAAGGGCAGGAGTTGACGAGCATCTGCGTAATTGATACTGTGTCCGATGGTAATCTGGTAGGAACTGTGATCAATGAGTTTGGTGCCAAGGCCTTCGACTTTACCTATACCAATGGTAAGGTGAAGGTGCTAAATGTGGTAGCATTTCTCGATAAATGGTATATCCGTCGCGTTTTACGACGTGACTTGAAACATATCCTTCCCACTTTGCCTCCAGACAAGGAGAGTTATTATAAGAGGCGCTGGATATCTTATACATTTACCCCCATGACAAGCGATAATGAAGCTGATCAATGATTTTTTTGAGGTGATAGCCTTGACACCCTCCGAGGGAGAATTAAGGTGTAAGGTGAAGTTCAATCCTGAACATTTCATCTATAAGGCCCATTTTCCTGGCAATCCTGTTACACCAGGCGTTTGCTTAGTGCAGATGGCTGCCGAGATACTCGGTGAGCAGTATCACAAGCAATTCATGTTGTCACAACTAAAGAACATCAAGTTCAAGAAGATTGTGGAACCAGGTGATGAGCCGACGTTTGTATTCACGAAACTTGTCTTTGACGAAACCCAACTCAGTGTTCAGGTAAGCATTGAGGATGAGGAGACGCAATATGTCAAGATGTCATTATTGTACCATCATTCCGACATTTAATAATGCCGGAACCATCCGCAAGGTGGTTGACGATGTGAGTCGTCATTGCGAGAACGTCATCGTGGTGAATGACGGAAGCACTGACGATACTTCGACTATCCTCAGTGAGTTGGCTTCTACCATCACGGTTGTCTCTTACCCAAAGAATCGTGGCAAGGGACATGCGCTGGTAACAGGCTTCCGTAAGGCGATGGAGATGGGTTTTACACATGCTGTAACCATCGATGCCGACGGACAGCATTTTGCGGATGATATCCCCCTACTGGTAGAGCAGATGGAGCATCATCCTGATGCCATCATCGTGGGTTGCAGAAACCTGACGGAGGAGAATATGCCTCGACAGAATACCTTTGCCAATAAATTCTCCAACTTCTGGTTCCGCTTGCAGACAGGCATCAATCTGCCTGATACACAGAGTGGTTTCCGCATCTATCCGCTGGCATCGCTGAAGGGCTTGAACTTGATCACATCGCGCTATGAGGCTGAGTTGGAATTGTTGGTATTCGCAGCCTGGGCAGGAGTTCCTGTTCTCTCAACAAACGTCAGAGTTTACTATCCTCCTGCAGAAGAGCGCGTGAGCCATTTCCGCCCTGTATACGATTTCTTCCGTATCAGCGTACTCAATACCATCCTGTGTATCGGGGCTTTGTTGCATGGGGTGCGCCAGTGGGCATACACCATATTCTCATTCTGTTATTTCCTATGCTTCGCACTCGACATGACAATACGTGGTTTCTTCCTGATTACATTAGGAGGCGCCACCAAGGAGCATAAACTGAAATACCACGAGATATTACAACGGAAGTCGAAATTTGTCATCAACCATGTGCCTGGCACATCGTTCGCGTATAGTAATCCTCATGGCGAAACGTTCGACAAACCAGCAGTAATCATCAGCAATCATCAGTCGCATCTCGACCTGATGGGTATGATGATGTTGACGCCCAAACTGATTATTCTGACTAAGAACTGGGTATGGCATAATCCGTTTTATGGCATCGTGATTCGTTATGCGGATTTCTTCCCCATTACGGATACTGATCAGATGCTGAATGATTTGAAACAGAAAGTGAGTGAAGGCTATTCTGTTATGATATTCCCAGAGGGAACACGTTCGGAGGATTGTCGCATTCAGCGCTTCCATCGTGGCGCCTTTTATCTGGCAGAACAATTGGGCCTTGATATCATTCCCATCTTCATCGACGGTTTCGGAAAGGTACTCCCCAAAACCTCGTGGCATCTTCACCCTGGCAAAATGTCGGTGGAAGTGATGGAGCGTGTGAAGAGGGAAGGAGCGTGTGGTTATAGAGAGATGGCGAGAAATCTGCGCCGTATCTATTTAGAGAAGAATCATGAAGAAGTGCGTCATCATAGGTAGTGGACTCGGCGGACTGGCCTGTGGCTGTATTCTGGCGAAAAACGGCTATCAGGTAACGGTTCTTGAACAGGGGACGCAGATAGGTGGATGCCTGCAATGCTTCCGTCGTGGCGATGCACTCTTTGAGACGGGTATGCATTACATTGGTAGTGCAGCTCCTAGTCAGGTGTTGAATCGTATACTTCGCTATCTGGGTGTTGACGATGTGAAGTTCTCCCAGCTTAATCCTTCAGGCTATGATGTGATCTCGTTTCAGGGACAGCACTATTCTTTTGCAAATGGCAAGGATGCGTTTGTGGATAGTCTGGCACAACATTTTCCTGCCAGCAGAGATGAACTAAGCAGATATTACGATCTGGTAAAACAGGTGGTGTCATCATTTGCTATTCATTCACTGAATAAAGAGGTAGATCTGAACGTGAATGCCGAATTCAGGATGCGTAGCGTTAACGACGTCATCAGCAGCGTGATCAGTGATCCACTTCTGCGTGAGGTGTTGGCAGGTGTCCAACCTCTCTATGCTGGTGAGAAAGACCAGACTCCGTTTTATGTGCATGCCCTGATAACTGATTCGTACGATCAGGGAGCCTTCCGCATTGTGGGGGGCAGCAGTAAGGTGGCAGAATCATTGGCATCCAACATCCGTAAGCAGGGTGGGGAGGTGATAATGAAACAACAGGTTTGTAAGATTGAGTGTGATGACACTCATGCTACAGCTGTGAACACAAGTGATGGTAAACGCTATCCTGCTGATTTGGTGATTAGTGCCATTCATCCGACAACGACCATGCAACTTGTGGAAAGTCGCTTGATTCGACCAGCCTATCGTCAGCGCGTTTCGGCTGTCAGGAATACGACGGGAGCATTTACCGTTTATCTGAAGTTCCGCAAAGACAGCGTCAAATATATGAACCATAATCTCTACCTTTATCGTGGAGTTTCTGTCTGGGATTGTCAGAAGTACGATGCTGAGTCGTGGCCGAAGTTCTTGCTTTATATGCATCTCTGCCATGAGGAGAACCCTGAGTTTGCCCAAACGGGAGAGATTCTGACCTATATGAATATGGACGATGTCAAGAAATGGCAAGGTACTCATGTGGGTCATCGGGGTGAAGATTATGAGGCTTTTAAGCATATGAAGGCTGAGGCACTGATCGATGCGCTCGAGCAAGAAGTGCCAGATATTCGCCAGCATATTGAAACTTATTATACCTCAACACCGCTTACATACGTAGACTATACTGGTGTTCCTGATGGAGCGATGTATGGCATGCTGAAAGATGTGAACGATCTTGGGGGTGCAAGCATTACCAGTAGGACACGTATCCCCAACCTGCTGTTGTCGGGACAGAGTATTACGCTCCATGGTATGATGGGTGTTCTGGCTGGCAGTTTGGTGACTTGTTCTGAGGTATTGACCTACGACGAGATATTTGCTCAACTAAATCGTGAGAACTAATCGGATGAAGGCAGTGGTGTTTTATTATTCCCAGAGTGGTCAGGCGCTCAGCGTGGCTAAGAGCATCTGCAGCCAGTTGCCTCATGTGGTTTATAAGGAAATTGTTCCACAACAGCAGTATCCATTCCCATGGAACAAGTATGAGTTCTTCGATAGTTTTCCAGAGGCACGACTTGGCATGCCGCCTTCGGGTATCCAACCAATAGATTTCTCGGATATAGAAGATGTCGACTTGGTGCTGATCGTTGGACAGTCATGGTTCCTTTCTCCGTCATTGCCGCTTCAGTCTTTCTTTGCAGATGATGATGTTCGCAATTTTCTGAAAGGAAAGAAAATTTTTTTCGTTAATGCCTGTCGTAACATGTGGCTGATGACAGGACGAAAGGTGAAGGAGGAAGTTAGCAAGATGCATGCCCATCTTGTAGGACATATTGTGATGCAGGACTCTGCTCCAAATCTGGTGAGTGCGCTCTCCATCGTCAGGTGGCTGATGTATGGCATTAAACAGCCCAAGTGGTTGCTGCCTGTTGCAGGTGTTTCTGATGCAGAAGTAGCAAGCGCCTCCAGATTCGGAGATATGATCCTGGATGCATGTGAGAAGAACGACTTCGGGCAGTTGCAGGAGAATCTGCTTCGTGCTGGAGCCATCAAGTATAAGCCTTCAGTGCTGTTCCTTGAGAAAGCAGGCCATCGTATGTTTGGCTTGTGGGCGAAGTTCGTCAGGAGAAAGGGAGAATTCAGGGATCCTCGTCGTCGTGCGCGCGTGAACCTATTCTTTTATTATCTGATAGTTGTACTGTTTGTGGTATCACCATTCGCCCAACTGTTTTTCTATCTTACATGGCCCTTGCAGCGGGTACGCCATCACCAGCGTGAAGACTGCAACCTCTAACAGAATATTCAATAAATTAATCAATAACTATGGATGTATTTATAACAAAAGCATCGAGATTCTTACCGAATGATCCTGTCGGCAATGATGACATGGAGACATTTCTTGGTATGGTAGACGGGAAACCGTCGAAAGCCAGAAGAGTAATTCTAAGGCGTAATGGCATTAAGCAACGTTATTATGCTTTGGATAAGAATGGAAATATAACCCATACTAATGCTCAGATGGCAGCCAACGCTATTCGTGGATTGCTGGATGATCATCTGACGGTAGATGATATCGATTTGCTGGCTTGTGGTACAGGTTCACCTGAGCAACTCATCCCCTCGCATGGTGTGATGGTTCATGGAGAACTTGGAGGCCAAAAAAATACGGAGGTTGTCTCATTTGCCGGATCATGTTGTACTGGTGCCGATGCATTGAAGTATGCTTATATGGCAGTAAAACTGGGATTCTCAAAGAATGCTGTAGCAGCTGCCTCTGAACATTCGTCGCCTTGGATGAAAGCCGACTATTTCCAGAAAGAATCAGAAGAACTCTCAAAGTTAGAGGATCAGCCTATGCTGGCGTTCCAGAAGGATTTCCTTCGCTGGATGTTGTCCGATGGTGCTTTTGCACTGCTGTTGCAGGAAAAACCCAGTGATGCCGGATTGTCATTACGTATCGAATGGATCGACATCACTTCGTTTGCCAACACCAAGGAGACATGTATGTACGCTGGTGGAGACAAAGATGCCTCAGGCGTGTTTCATGGTTGGGCATCATATCCTCAGACACAATGGCTCACAGAATCATTGTTTGCCATCAAGCAGGATACCCGCATGCTTTCAGAGAACATTGTTCCCCTGGGTGTACAGTATCTGGTGGATTTAGGTAAGAAGTATCAATTCTCACCCGATGATATTGACTGGTTCTTGCCTCATATGTCTTCTATGTTCTTCAAGGATGTGATTCTGAAGGAAACAGAAAAGGCAGGTTTCTATATTCCAGAGGAGAAATGGTTCTATAACCTGCCGCAGATAGGTAACATTGGCTCTGCTTCAGCTTTCGCTATGGTTGAGGAACTATTGAATTCCGGTAAACTTAAGAAAGGACAGAAGATTCTCGTGATGGTACCTGAGAGCGCACGCTTCTCATATTGTTACTTCATGCTGACCGTTTGCTAATGAAGATTGAGGAAGTTCCACAGGACTTGAAATATTGTGAGGGCGCCGTTGTACGCGACCAGAACTATGCCGTCGATGAAGAGGGCCGTTACCACATGGTAAAAAGTGATGGTTGGGCTCCGAAGAATGAGGCATTGGAATTGGCCTTGGAAGACGATAAGGACAAGGAGGAACGCAGTCGCATGACGATGCGTACCTCTACCGACTTCCAGGGGTTTGAGTTACCCCTCACACATCAGGCCTCAGCTCATTGTGAGAATGGTGCTATCTCAACGCTGTTGCGCTATTATGGCATTGAACTGTCTGAGCCGATGATCTTCGGTCTGGCCAGTGGATTGTTCTTTGTCCACTTGCCGTTCATCAAGATGTCGGGCATGCCTGTGACGGCTTTCCGTACCTTCCCCGGGGTGTTGTTCAAGCGTATCACAAAACTCTTGGGTATCAAGACTACGACCAGTCGTTATCTGAGTCAGGAACGAGCCATGAAGGCCCTCGACCATGTACTTATCGACCAGAAAACTCCTGTGGGCTGTGTCGTGGGTATGTTTGATCTGCCTTATTTGCCTCCTGAATACCGTTTCCGCTTTAATGGCCATAATATCTGCATCATCGGTAAGGATGAAAAGACGAATCGTTATTGTGTGCTCGACTCAAACGCCACGCAGAAGGTGTCCATCAGTCGTGAAGACCTGATGAAGGTACGTTTTGCCCCAGGCGGTACTTACCCCTTGTTGGGACAGATGTATTGGATTAAGTCTGTGCCTGAGCAGTTGCCTGATATGAAGACACTCGTTCTGAAATCCATCCGGAAGACCTGTTGGTATATGGTGTCGCAGCCCGACTTCATACCATGGGCTGGTGCTAATGGAATAATGTATCTCTCACGTCGCATCCGTACTTGGGAGAAGACCATGGGGGCTCGCAGGGCAAAACTCAATCTGGCACAGCTGATCCGTATGCTCGAAGAGATTGGCACGGGTGGGGCAGGTTTCCGTTTTATCTATGGTGCCTTTCTGCAGGAAGCTGCCGAGAAGACGGGCCTCAGTTTCCTAAACGATTATTCTGTACGTATTACGGAAATTGGCGACCTGTGGCGAGCGTTTGCCTATAAGGCCTCACGTATCATCAAAAAACGTGCAGGCGAGAACTATACCTACGATGACCTGGCAGACTTGTTGCAGGTTATTGGTGATAAAGAAAAGGCCTTTTTCAGAGAATTGGCAGAGGCTGTTCGTTGAAACATAAAATGACCATCATTTCATTATTCCAATTATGAAGAAAAAAGATGTTCCTCAGGATTTGAAGTATTATAAAGGAAGTGTCATTCGTGACCTGACTTATGCAGTAGATGATGAAGGAAAATACGAGCCTGTCAGGAGTGACGGTTGGGCTCCCAAGACAGAAGCTTTGGACTTGTTTCTCGACACGCTTGACGACAAAGAAAAGCGTGAAAAGATGGAGTTGTTAGTGCCGACGGAGTTTAGTGGTCACGAGTTAAAGATTGACCATAGACATGCAGCCCATTGTGAAAATGGTACCATCTCATCGCTGCTCCGTTTCTATGGCATAGAGATGTCGGAACCTATGGTGTTCGGTCTGGCCAGTGGATTGTTCTTTGCTCATCTCACCTTTGCAAAAATGGGTGGTCTGCCAGTGACAGCCTTCCGCACCTTCCCAGGTGTGCTGTTCAAGCGTATCACACGGCTCCTTGGCATTAAGTCGGCCTCAAAGCGATATCTCAGTAAGGAGAAAGCCATGCGTAAGCTCGACCAGCTGATCTTGGAAGAGAAAATACCAGTAGGTTGTGTGGTGGGTATCTATGATTTGCCTTACTATCCTCCAGAATACCGATTCCGTTTCAATGGGCACAACATCTGCATCATCGGAAAAGATGAGGAGAGTGGTGACTACCGTGTACTTGACTCCAATGCTACAGAGAAGGTGACTATCAGCCGGGAGGACCTTATCAAGGTGCGCTTTGCCAAGGGAGCCTATCCCTTGTTCGGACAGATGTATTGGATAAAGTCTATCCCTCAAGATCTGCCAGAGCGTCTGCGGACGGACAATCCTGACAAGGAATTCCTGAAGCCTTTGGTACTCAAGGCCATCAAGGATACCTGCAGAAATATGACGTCACAGCCCAAGTGGTTCCCATATGTTGGTGTTAATGGTATTCAGTATCTATCGCGGAGAATGCGTACGTGGGAACAGAAGGAGGGTAAGCGTCGTGCACGCATCTTACTCGTTCAGGTAATCCGTATGCTCGAGGAAATAGGAACGGGTGGCGCAGGCTTCCGTTTCGTCTATGGTGCCTTCTTGCAGGAAGCATCCGAGCGCACGGGTATTGCTGAGCTGAATGACTATTCCATCCGCATCACTGAAATTGGTGATATGTGGCGTGATTTCGGATACAAGGCCTCCAAGGTGTTCAAACGTCGTGCAGGTGATGATTTGACCTACAATGATCTTGCAGACATGGTCGAAAAGATCGCCGAGGCAGAGCGCTCATTTTTCCATGATTTGCAGAACGCAGTAGAAAAATATATGAAATGAACTTAAGATATTACACATTTATTATTGTTCTCTTGGTGTCGTTGAGCGTGAGAGCTTATAAGTTGACACCCTATATCCCCAAGGATAACCCCACGGGTACTGGTGTTATTGTTTGTCCTGGTGGCAGCTATTGCTGGCTCGATAAGAAAGACGAGGGTGAGAATGTTGCCCGTTGGCTGAACAGCAATGGTATTGCGGCTTTTGTACTCGAGTACAGTCATGCGGGTTGGGCATCGTTCGCGTTTCATGTTCACACTGCCGGACGTAAGTATCCTGCTGGTTTCAATGATCTCTGTGATGCGCTCGATAGTGTACGTGTTCATGCTGATGAATATGGCGTGAGAAAAGATCGCATCGGATGTATGGGATTCTCAGCTGGTGGTCATCTGGTGATGAATGTAGCAGAGCAATTGGCAGGCAAACCTGAGAGTCCGTTCTTCGTAGCTCCTCTCTATCCCGTTGTTTCAATGACTCATCCCACTACCCATAAGCGTTCGCGTCGTGGCTTGCTGGGTGAGTTTCCGAAAGAAGAACTGAAGGAGGCCCTCTCGCTCGAGAAACATGTGCCAGCTGAGTGCCCACCAGTATTCCTGATGAATTGCGACGATGATCCCATCGTCCATTACCACAATGCCGAAATGCTCGACTCAGCTCTGACAGCACAGCATATTCCGCATCAGTATGAGCATTATCGCACTGGTGGCCATGGTTTTGGCGTTTCGCCAGAGAAAACTACTGAAGAAGCCATTCAATGGAAAACGCGTTTTCTGGATTGGCTTTACAGACTACTGGATAGTGATAAATTAATGGTGAAGAATGATGATTAATTTCTTCCTACATATATTCGACGTATTGCAGAAACGTCGCAGCCTCGCCCGTTGGCTGTTGGCTGGCATCACTGTCATATTGATGGCGATGATGGCTTCGCTGACGTATAACGAGAATATTTACGATTTCCTGCCCGTTAGCGGCAATGAGCAGAAGGCCATTACGTTGTATCAGGACATCTCTGGTGGTCAGCGTGTCTTTGCCATGTTCCGTATGAAGGAAGGTGCCGATGCCGATCGTCTGGCTGAAGCTGTGGATACCTTCGCCCAGAAAGTCCAGCCCATAGCCGACAGAGGCCATATCACTGAAGTAACCACTCAGGTTGACTTTGAGAAGGTTACTGGTATTACTGATTTCGTCTATCATAATATGCCGTTGATGCTCTCCGATTCCGACTATGTGCGGATGGAGCAGATACTTTCGGATCCTGATATGGCCGACGAGCAGTTGGCTAACGATGTGCAGATGATCTTAATGCCTGCCACAGGTTTCTTTACGTCTAACATCAGCAATGATCCCCTGGGACTCTTCGCTCCTGTGATGGATCGTCTTCAGGCCCGTCAGCAGGCACAGCCTATCGAGATTGACAACGGCTATATCTATACCCCAGGTAAGCAGGCTGCCCTGGCGATGATGACCACACCTTATGGTGCTATGGAATCAGCCAATAACAGCATGCTCGTTAGTGAGGTAGATAGTGCTGCACAGCTGACGATGCAGAGTATGCCCGATGTTGATGTAGCAATGACGGGTGCACCTGTGATTGCAGTTGGTAATGCTTCGCAGATTAAGATCGACAGTAAGTGGGCCATTTCTATCGCCGTGACACTCATTCTGTTGCTCCTAGTATTCTCCTTCCGTAAGGTGAAGCATCTGGTGCTCATTGGAGTGGCAATCGTCTTTGGCTGGCTCTTTGCTATGGGCTTCATGGCGGTCATCCGTAGTGATGTGTCGCTGATAGTGCTTGGCATCGGCTCAATGATTATTGGTATTGCAGTAAACTATCCGCTTCACTTCGTGCTTCATACCGATCATGGTGGTACGACCCGCGAGGTGTTGAAAGAGATGGTATCCCCGCTGTTGATAGGAAATATCACAACTGTGGGTGCTTTTGCCTCGCTGATACCCCTCGATGCGCCAGCCCTGCGCGATCTGGGTTTGTTTGCTGCCTTTATGCTCGTAGGTACCATCCTCTTTGTGCTCGTATTTTTGCCCCATCTGGTGAAACAACGCGAGACAGCAGGCGAGGAGCGGCTTACGTTTGGTAAGATATCCTCTATGTCGCCTGAACGTCATCGTTGGCTCTTATGGGTTATCTTTGCTCTGACGTTTGTTTTCGGTTGGTACAGTCTTGATACATCCTTCGACACCAATATGCACAACATTAACTACATGACCGATGAGCAGAAAGAATTGCTGTCGAGCATGAATGCCTCAGTGGGCATCAACGATACGGTGAATGTGTATATGGTAACTGAGGGAGAAACTTGGGATGCTGCCCTGACGAAGCGCAAACAGATGGCTTCGACACTCGACAGTCTCCAGAAGGCTGGTGCCCTGAATACCTATTCTGATGCGACGACGCTGATCTGCAGCCAGGAGGAGCAACTGCATAGAATAGCGAAATGGAATGATTTCTGGAATCGTCATAGTGAGGAGGTGTTGTCGCTGTTAAGTCGTAAGGCTCCTCAGCATGGATTCAGTAAGGAGGCTTTCGGCGGATTCGAGGCTATCATTTCTGATACCTATTCTATCAAGCCTTTTGAGTATTTCGAACCCCTTCGCTCAGTGCTGCTTAATAATTCGTTCAGCACCAGTACAGGTGGTTGCTCAGTGGTTGATGTGATTGATGCCCGTGATAAGGATCTCGCTTCGTTAGAGTCGGCACTGAATGAACGATTAGGAGAAGATGGTTATGCCTTCGATTTCGTCCGGATGAACAGTGCCATTGCCAATTCGCTCTCCGATGACTTCAACTATATCGGTTTTGCCTGTGGATTCATTGTGTTCCTTTTCTTGTGGATATCATTCGGCAGACTGGAACTCAGTCTGTTGGCATTCCTCCCGATGGCATTGGGCTGGATATGGATCTTGGGTATTATGAGTATGCTCGACATGCAGTTCAATATTGTCAATGTGATTCTGGCAACCTTTATCTTCGGACAGGGTGACGACTATACCATCTTTATTACTGATGGACTGATTAACGAGTTTGCCTATAAGAAGAAACTGCTGCCCTCATATAAGAACAGCATTGTCATCTCAGCCTTGATTATGTTTATTGGTATGGGTTCGCTGATTGTAGCCAAGCATCCTGCCCTGCATTCTTTGGCAGAGGTAACCATCGTGGGTATGTTCACCGTGGTGCTGATGGCATGGGTAGTACCACCTTTGATTTTCGGCTGGCTGGTAAAACGTCATGGCGAAATTCGTCCAGAACCTATCACCCTTTCACTGATCCTGCGTAAGCTGATGCATCGTGGTAACCCCTACGAAGCAGGTACTTCGCATTATTATCATGATTACATCATTGGCAAATACACCTATAAAGGCTATGGCATTGAACGAGAGACAAGACACTTGCTGAAACAATACGATGATTTCAGTCAGTGGATTGATACGGATAAGTCTATGGATAAAGTTTCAGTCATCAATGCTGGACGTGGACAGTTCTCTTTGCTCTATGCTCTGGTACATCCCGAAACGCAAGTATTCTCATATGCCAACGATCCTGATGATGTGGCTCTGGCTGCAGCTTGTGAGCCGATGCCTGCTAATCTCCATGTGGCCTGTGCTGATGGAGAGATAAAGGAAACATCTGATGGAATGATTATTAACCTGAATGAAATAGTAAAAACGAATCATAATGAATAGCAAGTTTGACGACATTAGACCATATACCGATGCGGAGATCCCATCGGCTATGAGTCGTATCGCAGAGAGCCAGATGCTGCCACTATTGGCATCGTATGTTTGCCCTGAAAAACCGCTCGACGAAGTACGTCAGATGCTGCTTGGTTTTAAGACCATCAAGGACTTTCAGCATGGTATTATGTACCATGTGAACGAGCAGATTATCAAGAATAGTATCACGTCGTTCTCTTATGGCGGAACAGAGTATCTGGAGAAAGATAAACCTTATCTGCTTGTTAGCAATCATCGTGATATCATGCTCGATGCCTCGTTGTTACAGAATCTGTTTGTTGACTTGAAAATGGAGACGTCGCAGATTACGTTTGGAGCTAATCTGATGATGAATCCTCTGGTGGTCGACATCGGTAAGTCGAACAAGATGTTCCGTGTAGAACGTCCTGGAGGCAGCATTAAGGACTTTTATAAAAGTAGCCTTCATCTGTCAGAGTATATCCGTCACGCCATCACTGAGCAGCATGAGTCCGTGTGGATAGCACAGCGCAATGGCAGAACTAAGGATGGTAACGATCAGACCGATCAGGGCATCATCAAGATGTTCTGTATGAGCAAGCAGGAGGATAAGATTGCTGCCCTGAGTGAGCTGAACATCCTGCCGATAGCCGTCTCTTACGAATGGGAGTCATGCGACATTCTGAAAGCCATCGAACTCTATGAGAGTCAGAAGGTGAAATACATCAAGAAGCCAGGCGAGGATCTGAACAGTATCCTTACAGGTATTCTTCAGCCTAAGGGACGTGTGCATTTCGAGTTTTGTCCGATGATAACATCAGAAGAACTGCAGCAGTATAACGATTGTACTAACAATGATTATCACAAGCAGGTGGCTCATCTTCTCGATGAGAGGATTCACAAAGCCTATCGCCTGTGGCCAAACAACTATATTGCTCATGATATGCTCTATGGTCAGCAGCGTTTCATCCATGAGTATACCAAGGAGGAACGTGCAGCCTTTGAGGCTCATCTGGCTAAGTTGGATAACTACGATAGTGATCTGGAAATCTTGCGTGATCTGTTATTGGGTATCTACGCAAATCCTGTTTGCAATAAAGAACGATTAGAAAAAACAGAAAAATAAAGATATGAAAGAGAAAATAAGAGAATTGTTGGAGAATGTGCTCCCGCTGGTGGATTTCGATTCAGAGTTTCTGTTCAGTGAACTCGATTCACTGGGAGTAACAACTATCCTGATGACACTTTCTGACGAGTATGGTATCAAACTTGAGGCTCAGGATGCAACGCCCAAGAATCTGAAGACCCTCGACAGCATTGTGGCGATGGTGGAAAAGAAACTTTCTGAAAAGTAAGACGTGATGCATTTAGAGGATTATCTTAAGAGGAATGCCCAGCAGTATCCTTCAAAGCTGGCCGTTATCTGCGACAACGAACAGTGTACCTATGAGGAACTGTACAATCGCTCGTTAGCAAAAGCCTCAGAACTAAAGGCAGAATCGTTGAAGGCAGGACAGATCGTATGCCTGAGGGCTTATTCATCTATCGACTTTCTGGTGTTTTATTTCGCACTTCACATGATAGGGTGTGTGGCAGCTCCGTTGGAGAAGGATATCCCCGATGCCTCGTTCGATAAGATTTCTCAGGAGTTGGGTGCTTATACTACGCCTGATGGTGTGGCCGACGTGCTGTATACCACTGGCACCACAGGTAAGTCGAAGGGGGTGATGATAAGCCATCGTACTATTGTTGCCGATGCTGAGAATCTGATTGGTGGTCAGGGCTTTAGCCATGAGTTGGTGTTCGTCATCAATGGTCCCATGAATCATATTGGCAGTTTGTCGAAGGTGTATCCCGTGATCCTGTTGGGAGCCACACTGATTATTGTCGACGGACTGAAGGATATGAATAAGTTCTTCGATGCTTTCAATTATCCTGCTGAGAAGATGGCTACGTTCCTGGTTCCTGCTAGTATCAGGATCCTGATTGAGTTTAGTTCTGAGAAGTTGGCTGCTTTGGCAGAAAAAATGGATTTTATCGAGACGGGTGCTGCAGCTATCTCGCATGCCGATATGGAGACGCTTTGCCGCCTGTTGCCAAAGACCAGATTATATAATACCTACGCTTCTACAGAAACCGGTATCATCTGTACCTATAATTATAATGACGGACAGTGTATTGCCGGATGTTTGGGACGTCCCATGCAGCATTCTCAGATATTCATCACTGAGAAAGGCCTTATTGCCTGTAAGGGCGACACGCTGATGACGGGCTATGTGGGCGATCCAGAGCGAACCGCTTCCATCTTGAAGAACGATACCATCTATACTTCTGATATCGGACGTATTGACGAACAGGGCATGTTGCATCTCTCAGGTCGTGAGGGCGATGTTATCAATGTGGGTGGTTTCAAGGTGGCTCCTACGGAAGTAGAGGATGTAGTAATGTCGTATCCAGGCGTCAGAGAGTGTATCTGTATCTCTGTCGATCATCGCATCACAGGAAAGGCCTTGAAACTGTTGGTGGCTATGACTGAAGGCAATACGCTCGACAAGCGGGCTTTGGCTCATTTCCTGAAATCAAAACTTGAGGCTTATAAGGTTCCCTTGCTTTACGAGCAGGTTGATGCAATCAAGAGAACGTATAACGGAAAAATCAATCGGAAATTTTATTCTGAGTTGAAACAATAAAGCCGTATTCCTGACGGATATACTCCTCCTTAAGGAGATAGTCGAGCGCGGCATCCAGTTCTGCAGTAGGCAGCTGGATGTCGCGCAAATCTGTTATAGGGTGGGGCTTCCCGTCCTCAAGCAGAGTAATAATCTGCTCCATGGCTGTGTTGAAACTTGGCTCCGACACTATGCCCTGTGGACGATGCGACAGACAAACGTCACATTGTCTGCAATCATGATCGTTATCCTCGCCAAAGTATCTGAGCAGATAACGACTCCGACAGATATGATCGCAGTCGGCATAATTCACCATCGCATGAATGCGCTCAATATACTGTTGTTTGCGCTTTTCGTAGACGTCGGGCATCAGTTGTATATGCTCCTTGTCCTCGCGACGCTGGGTATAGCGTATGTAGGGAGTTTTCTTCTGGGGAATGAAGTGCAGGATATGGCGCTGACTCAGGCTTTTCAGTACCATGTATACCTGATGAGGCTGCAAACCGCATTGTGAAGCCAGAAATGCCTCGTCTATATAGTTATAGTCCGTAAACAGTCCGCCGTAATTACGCAATAGCGTTGTAATCACCTTTTCCTCGTTGGGCGTGTTGTTCTCCAAACGATAGAGGTCGTTGCGGCTCACGGTAAACATCACTCTCGCCTGGTTATCCTGTTCCTCTGTGTATTCTATGTAGCCTGCCCTCGTCAGAATCTTCAGGGCAGAGTCCACTTGAATGGGGAAGTGATGGAAAGTGTGGCAGAACTGATCGATATTAAACTCGAAGGTGTGGTTATAGCCTGAGCCCACGCCTATCTGATAGAAATAGGCCAGATGCTCGTACACCTCTCGGATATAGTCTTTCTCAGGGAAGGTGTCGGCTATGCGTTTCTCCAGTTTTCGCTGGTCGGCATTATTGTATAGCAACACGGCGTATGCTTTTAGTCCGTCACGCCCGGCACGTCCTGCCTCTTGGAAATAGGCCTCTATGCTGTCAGGGCTGTCAATGTGTATCACCAGTCTCACGTCAGGCTTGTCGATACCCATACCGAAGGCGTTGGTAGCCACCATCACTCTCACTTTGTCTTCCTGCCATGCTTTCTGTCGGTCGTCCTTCACCACGCTGTCGAGTCCGGCATGATAGAAGGTGGCAGTGATGCCAGCCTCATTGATGAAGTCAGCGAATTCCTTGGTGCGCCTACGACTGCGTGCATACACAATGGCAGAACCCTTCATGCTGCTGAGAATGTGTATCAGTTCTTCGCGCTTGTCGGCAGTATTGCGTACTACATAAGCCAGGTTCTTTCGCTCGAAACTCATGCGGAACACATGCGGTTTCTCTTCCGTCTGATTAGCGGGAGGGAAACCAAGCTTCTCTTGGATATCCTCCACCACCTGAGGTGTGGCTGTGGCAGTGAGTGCCAGCACAGGCACACCAGGCAACAACTTCCTGATTTTGGCTATCTCAAGATACGACGGACGGAAGTCGTAGCCCCATTGTGAGATACAGTGTGCCTCGTCAACAGTGATGAAACTCACCTTCATGTGGCGTAGTTTCGTCTGGAAGAGTTCCGATGAAAGTCGCTCTGGGGAGACATACAGAATACGTATGCCTCCGAAGATACAGTTCTCGAGTGTAGTGATGATTTCCTCATGCGTCAGACCAGAGTAGATGGCTGCAGCACGAATACCACGCCGACGCAGATTGTCTACCTGATCCTTCATCAAGGCTATGAGTGGGGTGATGACGATACACGTACCTTCCTGTGCCAAAGCGGGCACCTGGAAAGTAATCGACTTTCCACCACCCGTAGGCATCAGTCCCAGCGTGTCGTTACCACTACCTATCGATTCAATGATTTCACGCTGAATACCACGGAAATCATCGTAACCCCAATATTGTCGGAGGATGGATTGATAATCTTCAATCTTCAATTTTCAATCTTCAATCTTCAATCTTCAATTTTCAATCTTCAATTATTCCTCGCTGGGTTGTATGTCCTCAATCTGCAATTGCACCTCAGTACGCTTGTAGATATTCTCCTCGATGGTGTAGACGATATCGAACGAACGCTTCGACTTGATGTAGCGAGCTGCTGCACTCTGTCCGAAGGCGATACCATTCAGCACGTTGCTCGACTTCGAGTCGACCAACTCCAGTTTGATATGCTCCTGCTGACGGCCTACCACCTTCGAAGTACCGTAGTCGTAAACATTACGGGTACAGAACAGCGGTTTGGGATTGTCAGGTCCGTGAGGCGCAAACTTCTTCAAGTCGTTATGCAGTTTCTTCGTCACGTCCTTGAAGTCTATCACAGCGTTGATATCGAGTGTTGCCTCCGTTTGCTCGGGCTGAATATGCTCGGTAACATATTTCTGGAACCTGCGACGGAACTCAGGGATATTTTCTATTTTCAGCGATAGTCCTACGGCATAAGTATGTCCGCCGAAGTTCTCCAAAAGGTCGCGACAACTCTTAATGGCATCGTACACATCGTAGCCAGCCACACTACGGGCAGAACCCGTAGCAATGCCGTTAAACTTGGTCAGCACCACCGTGGGACGATAATACAGTTCAGTCAGTCGCGAGGCCACAATACCTATCACACCCTTCTTCCAGTTCTCGTCGTAAAGCACGATACTGGCGTGGTGCTTCTGACTCTCGAGCTTTGCCACAATCTGGTTAGCCTCCTCCGTCATCTGCTTGTCCACATCCTTGCGCTGCTCGTTGTATTCGTTAATGTGGTTAGCCTCTGCCAGTGCTTTCTCAAAATCCTTTTCTACCAGTAGGTCAACGGCTTCCGTTCCGTTCTGCATACGTCCTGATGCATTGATACGCGGACCTATCTTGAATACAATGTCGCTGATGGTGATCTCACGCCCCGTCAGACCGCAAATCTCGATAATCGACTTCAGTCCCACCGATGGCGCTGTGTTCAACTGCTTCAGTCCGTGGAAAGCCAAAATGCGGTTTTCGCCCATGATGGGTACGATGTCAGCAGCAATACTAACTGCACAGAAGTCGAGTAGGGGAATCAGTCGTGAGAAGGGAATGCCGTTGTTCTTGGCAAAGGCCTGCATGAACTTGAATCCCACACCGCATCCGCACAGGTGTTTGAAAGGATAGGTCGAGTCCACGCGCTTCGGATTCAGAATGGCCACAGCATCGGGCAGTTCGTCATCGGGCACGTGGTGATCGCAGATGATGAAATCTACGCCTAAGCTCTTGGCATAGGCTATTTCATCGATTGCCTTAATGCCGCAATCGAGCACAATAACAAGTTTGATACCCTTCTCCGCCGCATAGTCCAACGCTTTTTTGCTGATACCGTATCCCTCTTCATAACGGTCAGGGATATAGTATTCTATGTTGGAATAGAACTGCTGGAGAAATTTGTACACTAAAGCTACCGCCGTACATCCATCGACATCGTAGTCGCCATACACCATGATTCGCTCTTTGCGCCCCATGGCATCATTGAGTCTGTCAACCGCCACGTCCATGTCGTTCATCAGGAACGGATCTATCAGCTCATTTAACATCGGACGGAAGAAACGCTTGGCTGCGCTCTCCGTTTTGATGCCACGCTGAATAAGCAGGTCTGCGAGGATTGGGCTCATCCCAATCTTCTCTCCCAGCTCTTTAGCCGCCGTCTGTCGTTCTGATGTAGGTGGTTCGTAATTCCATTTGAAATGCATTAATATATTTATTTTTTATTCTTGTCGCTTTAGTGGCTACAGGGTACAATAACCCAAGATAGCGCCCAAAGGTAAGCATAAAAAATGAAATAACGGCATAATCTGTCGAAAATTTAACAGATTATGCCGTTTTTTACCTATTTTATATGATATCAGAGGCCGAGTTTCTTACGAATCTCTGCTGGGATAGCATTTTTGTTGATGAGGAAATCCATGGTGTTGGCAGCGATGAAGGCCTTGGTCATATACCAGGTTCCCTTGTAGTCACCAGTCTCACCCCATGAGTTCTTCACCATGTAGTACTCCTTGCCGTTCTGGTCCTTAGCCACACCGTAAATCAGCATGCCGTGGTCGTCGGTCAGCTCCCAGTTGTCGAAACGCTCCTGACGCATCTCCTGTGTAGGAACAATCTCAGGAACAGTGCAACCCAGAGAATCGATGATGTTACGCTTCTTCTCGGTGGTCATCTTCAGCCATCGGGCCATATCGCTGCCCTGCAGACTCTGCTGAGTCTTCTTGGAGTCGATGGCATAAGCCAGACCCTTGCGGGTGAATCCGTCCTCTGATACATCGCCACCCCAGGCTACAGTGTAACCCTGCTCTACGGCGTTGTCGATAATCTGCATCATCTCGTCCATGGGCACGTTGTAAGAGAGTGGGAAGCGCCAGTTGTCCTGTACCTCTACGGCAAAGCCTGTGTAGAAGGGATGGTGAGTGTAGCTGGTGATGCTTACGTAGTCGTCGAGGTTGATGCCCAGCGAAGCCATGAAGCTCTTCGGGGTATACTCCTTGCCCTCGTAAGTGAACTTCTCAGGACACTTGCCCAGATAGGCGTCGAGAATGCCCTGCAGACCGTTCTTCCATGCGTTCGAAATCTTCTTTGCCTTGTTCTTAGCTACAGCGTCAACGTATGGCTCAAGGATTGAGAAGAACTCATTGAAGTTGTTCAGCGAGTCGCCATACAGTGAGCCGGGGAAAGGCATGATACCCTGAGGGATGATACCGTGAGCCTTCATTGTGGCGAGCACGTCCTCAGCACTTCCGCCCTGAGCAAACTGACAGTCGCCGTGGAAACGAACCACCTGAATAGCGCGCTCCATGTAGGTCTTGTTGGCTACGAACGATTCGTCCAGATCGTAGGTCTTGCCAGTAGCCTTCAGGATTTCAGCCTCGAAGAACGAGAGGGTAGAGTAGTCCCAGCAGGTACCCGAGCGGTTCTGGTCCTTCACGCTGGTAATGGGGTTTTCCTTAATGGTTGTAAATACGGGCTTGTTAGCGTTCTTGGTGGCTTCCTTCTTCTTTGCAGCCGATGCACTGAGGGCCATCAAGGCCACGAGTGCGAGTGTTAAAACCTTCTTCATACAATATTATGTTTAATTTTTAATGTTTAATCTTTCATGTTGTCCGCCATGAAGGCCTCGAGTTCTTCCGGATGATACGGAATGCGCTTGCTGCCGAGGAATCGGCAACCATCCTTGGTGATGAGGATGTCGTCCTCAATGCGCACGCCGCCGAAGTCCTTGTAAGTCTCCAGCTTGTCGAAGTTCAGGAACTCCTTGCAGTGTCCGCTGGCCTTCCAGTCGTCGATGAGGGCTGGAATGAAGTAGATGCCGGGCTCGTCGGTTAATACAAAACCCTCTTCCAGCTTGCGACCCATGCGCAGACAGTTGGTGCCAAACTGCTCCAGATTGGGGCGAGTCTCCTCGTCGTAGCCCACGTAAATCTGTCCCAGTCCCTCCATGTCGTGTACGTCCATACCCATCATGTGTCCCAGTCCGTGAGGCAGGAACATGGCGTGAGCACCAGCAGCAACAGCCTCGTCGGTGTCGCCCTTCATCAGACCCAGCTCCTTCAAGCGCTCAGTCATCAGTCGGCACACGGCAAAGTGTACATCCATATATTTTACGCCCGGCTTGGCCACCTCGAGCACGTAGTCGTGACAGGCCTCTACGATGGAGTAAATCTCCAGTTGGCGCTGCGAGAATCTGCCGTTGACGGGCATTGTGCGGGTATGGTCGGAACAGTAGTCGTCGAGCTCGCATCCTGCATCGCAGAGCGCCAGCCGCCCGTCTTCCAGTCGGGCATCGGAGGGATTGCCGTGCATGATCTCGCCATGCTGCGAGAAGATTGTGGCGAAGCTGTTGCCCTGAGCCAGACTGCGGGCGATACCGTCGACCTGTCCCGCTACAAAGCGCTCTGTGACGCCCGGTTTGATAAGCAGCTGGGCGGTCGTGTGCATCACGTAGCCTACGTCGCAGGCTGCCTCGATACAGGCGATCTCCTCTGCACTCTTGGTGGCTCGCATCTTCACCACGGCCTTGATCAGGGGCAACGATGCGGCCTCTTTCTGCTTAGAGGGGTGGATGCCTAAAAGATCCATAATCAGGATCTTCGTGTCGTGACGATAAGGTGGCAGGAAGTGGATCTTTCCTGAGGTGAGAGGTGAGAGGTGGGCGGTGAGTGATGACATCGGGGCTGTCTTGGTGATGCCTACCTCGGCCGCCAGGTCGGCCACTGATGGGGTGTAGCCCATCCACACGATATCCTCCACGTCGATGTCGTCGCCAAAGAGCATCTCTTCGTCGTTGTCGATGTCAATCACGCCTACCAGGCCGTCGCGGTGCTGCCCGAAGTAGTAGAGGAACGAGGAGTCCTGTCGCATGGGGGCATAGGCGTTGGCCGGATAGTTGCAGGGAGCCTCGTTGTTGCCAAAGAGGACGATGACTCCCTTGCCTACAAGTCTTTTCAGTTCAGCGCGTCGCTGAATATAGGTTTCTTTACTAAACATGTGTCGTGTAGCTTGGTCTTAAATCTAAATTTGCGGCAAAGTTACACATTATTATTTAAAAAGCCTTAGCTTTCTGGTAAAATTTTGCAATATTTATGCAGCAGAACTGATTTTCTTCATTCTTCATTCTTAATTCTTAATTAAATATCGTACCTTTGCACCCAGAATTTCGAATAAAGACTTAAATAAAAAAATGGGAAAGGTAATACTTACCGGTGACCGCCCCACCGGAAAACTCCACCTCGGACACTACGTTGGTTCACTGCGCCGTCGTGTCCAGCTGCAGAATGAGGGCGATTTCGATCGTATGTTCGTGTTCATGGCCGACGTTCAGGCACTCACCGATAACGCCGACAATCCAGAGAAAATCCGTCAGAACATCATAGAGGTGGCACTCGATTACCTCGCCGCTGGTCTCGATCCTGAGAAGTGTGTGCTCTTCATCCAAAGTCAGATTCCTGAACTCGCTGAGCTCACCACTTATCTCATGAACCTCGTGTCAGTGAGTCGCGTACAGCGTAACCCCACTGTGAAGACCGAGGTGAAGATGCGTGGTTTCGAGGGCGAGAGTATCCCCCTCGGCTTCTTCTGCTACCCTGTGTCACAGGCAGCTGATATCACGCTGTTCAAGGCTACTACCGTTCCCGCTGGCGAGGATCAGGAGCCGATGCTCGAGGTGACCCGCGAGCTGGCACGCCGCTTCAACCAGGTGTATGCTCCCGTATTGGTAGAGCCCAACATCCTGCTGCCCGAGAACCTTACCGCTCGTCGCCTGCCTGGCACCGATGGTAAGGAGAAAATGTCGAAGTCGCTGGGCAACTGCATCTACCTCTCTGACTCTGCCGACGATGTATGGCAGAAGGTACGCTCTATGTATACCGACCCTGAGCATGTGAATCTCAACGATCCCGGCCATGTGGAGGGCAACGCCGTGTTCACCTATCTCGACGCCTTCTCATGTGATGCCGACTTTGCCGAGTTCTGGCCTGAGTATCAGAACCTCGACGAGCTGAAGGATCACTACCGTCGTGGTGGTCTGGGCGACATGAAGTGTAAGAAGTTCCTGAATCAGGTGCTCAATAAGTTCCTCGAGCCCATGCGCCAGCGTCGTGCCGAGTTCGAGAAGGACATCCCCGAGATTTATAACATCCTGAAGAAGGGTACTGAGCAGGCCCGCGAGGTGGGTGCTCAGACCATGGACGAGGTTCGCAAGGCCATGCGTATCGACTATTTCAACGATACCGAGCTTATTCGCCAGCAGGCCGAGCGCTTCGCCAACAAGTAAATCGAATTCCCCGCATACAGTAATCCCCAGCCATCCGGCTGGGGATTTTCATTTATCTCTTTCTTAATAACTCTACGATTCTGGCCATTTGGTTCGGAATGCGAATGGACTGCGGACATTTCGGCAGACATTCCTCGCAGTCCGCACAACTTCTGGCCCATGCCTCCACGTTAGGCAGCGCCTTGCGCAGCCCGTCGGCAAACTGCTGTTTCTTCTCCGCATACTCCGGTGTTCCCTTCTCTGGCAGGGGCAGTATATGCGTGTTCACAGCCTCGTTGTAGTAGGCAAAGTTGCCTGGAATATCCACGCCGTAGGGACAGGGCATGCAATAGGCGCACGTGGTGCAGGGTATTGTGGGGAATCCAGCCATCTTGTCGGCTATCTCCTCCAGCAGCGCATTCTCCTTCTCCGTACAGATCTCCAGGGGTGAGAATGTCTCCACGTTCTCCTTCAGATGCGCCATCTTGTTCATGCCGCTCAGTGTGGTCAGAATGTTCGGATGCGAACCCACCCAGCGGAATGCCCAGCGAGCTGTCGAGTCATCCGGACGTACCGCCTTTAGCTGGTTCGTCAGTTCCTTGGCCATCTTGCCGAAGGCGCCACCCTTCAGCGGCTCCATCACCACGCACTGAATTCCCAGTTTCTCACATTTATTATAGAGATACTCCGCATCGGCATCCTTTCGCCATCCGTTGGTGTTTAGCGAGGCGTGTCGCCAGTCCAGGAAGTTCATCTGTATCTGCACAAAGTCCCAGTGATAGTCGTCGTTGTGGTCGAGCAGCCAGTCGAAGGGCTTCACGTCGCCATGATACGAGAATCCCAGATGGCGTATGCGCCCGGCCTCGCGCTCCTTCAGCAGGAATTCCAGCAGATGGTTGTCGAAGAATCGCCCGTTCAGCGTTTCCATGCCTCCGCCGCCTATGCTGTGCAGCAGGTAGTAGTCTATGTGGTCCACCTTCAGACGCTGGAACGACTGCAGGTACATCTGCCTCGATGTCTCAAAGTCCCACAGGTTGTTCCTTTGGTTCGACATCTTCGTGGCCACGAAGTATTTGTCTCTGGGATGACGGCTCAGTGCATTGCCTGTCAGCACCTCAGACTGTCCGCCCATGTACATCGGCGCCGTGTCGAAGTAGTTTACGCCGTGGGCTATGGCGTAGTCCACCAGCTGGTTCACCTCCTCCTGATTGTTGGGCAGGCGCATCATGCCGAATCCCAGTAGCGATATCTGCTCGCCCGTTCCGTGTTGCACGCGATAAGTCATGCGGTTCTGTGGTGCTGCAGTCTTCTCATCCTGCGCCAGCGCACGCAGCGGCCCCAGCACACTCATGGCCACAGCGCTGCCTGCGCCCACACCCATGCGGCGCAGAAAGTCTCTGCGACTCAATTTCCTCTCATTCTCGTTCTCCTTCATACGTCTCTTTAGTTTTGGGTTCTTATTCTAGGCCACAAAGATAGGCAATAATCTTCAAAATTCCAAATAAAACGCAAAAAAAATCGGGTGCTCATCACTGAGGACCCGATAATACAATAACTAATTTTTCTGTAATTTTTCCAAATTATTATCGCGCATCGCTGCGGGAAAGCCATTATGAAAACAATACCTAATGGGACATGGATTATATGACGCAGTTATCGTCCCTTCGGAATTGATATGCAAAATTACAATTATTGTTCCTTTTCGCCAAGATTTATCGACGAAAACAGGCTAATTAACTTTCTTTAAGTATTTACACCTCTTTTATAATAGGACTGTTTTCTTAATGTTGTTGATAAACAAAATCACTTCATGCCGCGTCACGATATGGTTAAGGTCATTTATATCTGTGGGTTGGAAGCAAATAGCCCAGCTGCCACCATTCCTCTCGCACTTCGATAGCAGAACCTCTGTCTTTTCGTCGGCCGAGAGGAATAGGTAGCAGATGTCGGCATTTGCATCATCAAACTTCACTTCTCCTTTGTTTTCAAATCCTTTTCTTTCCAGTTCAGTCATGATCGACTCCAGCCTTACGGGAAAGAAGTAGTCGTACGATGTGTACGCCAGACTGCTGCCCTCGGCGTCGTCGAAACCGAATCTGATTTGTCGGTTACCCCTTTCATAGCATCGTCCGTAAGTGGTCATCCCTTCCTCTTCGTAGCACACCAGCGAGTCGGTCTGGTCTACTTTGTAGTCATCATGAACCATTTCCATGTGCTTCTCCACTTCGTCGAGCGATGCACCGAATGCCATGTAAGGCACAATCATAATCGAGTCGAGGTCAATTAGCAGCTCCGTTTGTTCCACCGAAGCTACGGGCTTTTCTGCATTGTTACAGGCGGTTAATACGGTTGAAATCATTGCGCAGCACGCCACCACTGCCATCATCATCATCTTTCTCATACCTCTTTATTAATAATGTGATTAATTTGTTTTTTAAGTTCTCCTATCTGTTGTTCCATCATCCAGTTCTTGCGTATGTAAATGCTGATGCCTGCCATCAGTTCGGCGGTACGCCAGCGATAATAAGCCACAGCCAGTGCCAGTCCGATGAAGATGAGCATCAGAACCGTCGAGAGGGCCACTGCTATGATGAATGTTACGGTCATATCGGTTTGGTTTCAAATCACGCTGCAAAGTTATAGATAGTATTTTGCAAGTGTGTTCTCATGGCGCACAACTTTGTTCTCATGCCGCACAAGTACCATTTTGATACAAAAAATAAGCATTTATGTTACAAATCATTTGGATTTTTACTCAATTTATACTATCTTTGCACGCAGAATCAAAAAATTAATCAACTCATGAACAAACTGGTTTATGTATTCCTGATCGTGGCCGCCATGGCCGTCAGCTGCACTGGTGGCAAGGGTAGCCGTGAAGTTTCTGGTGCCGACAGTACCTATATGTGGGAGAACGTGCGCATGTATTACATCCAGGAGCCCGAGCTCGCCCTCCGCATGCTCGATACGGCCGAGATGCGAGGTGTGATGACAGCCGATGAGGCCAACCTGCGTCGAGGACTCATCTACTACGATAATAAGGCTATCCAAGACTTCGACAAGGCCATCTCCTATACCAAGCTGGTGCTCAATAGCACCCAACTCTCTGGCGACAGCGCCCATTACATTCAGGCCCTCAGTCAGTTGGTGTCCATCCTGCGTATGAATCGCGAATCCTTTCCCGAGGCCATTCAGTATAGCATGGAGGGTGCCCAGCGTGCCCATAGCATGGGCGACCTGCGTAAGGAGGCCGACTTCTATTTCGAGGTGGGCTTTATGATGGAGAAGACGCAGTATGGCAGCGGCATGGAGTATATCGACCGATCGCTCGACATGCTCCGCGAACAGGCGCGCACCGACTGGAAACCCCTGCCCGTGTTGAGCTCTAATCTGGGCAATACCGCGCGTCGTCTGGCAGAGCGTGGCAATAACGCCCGGGCCGTTGAACTGCTCAAGGAGCGCCTCGAGATTGTGAACCGTATTGAGCGCGAGGTGTCCACCGCGCCCAAGGGCTATTGCGATGAGACCCGTGCGCTTACCTATGGCGTCTTGGCTTATTGCCAGTGGGCCATGGGGCGCAAGGATGAAGCCCGTCAGACCGCCGATGCCTTCGAGAAGATCAGAGACAAGGTAGGTCCTGATTACCTCACCGATATCATGAACTATTACGCCTTCTCGGGCGATGCCGTTCATACCCAGCAGATCTACGACGAACTCGAGCCCCTCTACCGCGAAAAACAGGACACCATCTCCGACGATTACGTATCCTTGCTGGATCTCTATTCCCAGGGCATCGGCAATGCCGGCCGTTATAAGGAGGCCTACGAGGTGCTCCAGCGCCATAACGTGATCTCCGATAGTCTCGTACAGCGCCAGCGCCAGCAGGAAACCCTTCAGTATGCCCAGCAGTTCCAGACCCAGGAGAAGGAGATGGAACTGAAGGAGAAGGAGGCCGAAGCCCGCATCCACCTGATTATTATCATAGCCCTCGTGGCGTTCCTCGTGGCCGTCATCGTGTTCCTCTGGCGCATCACGCTGGCCCATCGCCGTCTGCAGGATAAGAACCGCCAGCTGTTCGACACCGTTCAGCAGCTCATGCGCGAGGCCGACGAACGCCAGCAGGCCCTGAGCCGCCAGCCGCAGACAGCCCTCTCAGCGTCGCAGCAGCTCTACAACCGCATCTGCCAACTCATGCGCGAGGAGCAGTCCTATACCGATAGCGACCTCAATCGCGAGTCGCTCGCCCAGAAGCTCGGCACCAACTATAATGCCGTGGCCGCTGCCATCCGCGAGTGCGCCGACGGACTTACCATTGGCGATTTCCTCGACGACTGGCGCCTGCGCCATGCCGCCCACCTGCTGGCTCAGACCGCTGATCCCGTCGGTCTCATCATCGAGCAGAGCGGCTTTGCCAGTCGCAGCCATTTTACCACCCTTTTCCGCGACAAGTTCAAGATGACCCCCTCCGAGTACCGCAAGGTAGCAAAAGAAAAAGCGTTTAATCAAGGATGATGGCATACTACGAGGTTGCAGGACACGTGTTCAGTGTGACGGGCGATGAGGCACTCTTCGCCCTGTCTACGGCCGATAAGGGAACGGTGCTATTCCATGCTGCCGTGGTGAGTCATGAGGGTCGCGGCTATATGTTCCTCGGCCCCAGCGGCACGGGCAAGAGCACGCACGCCAGCCTTTGGCTGAAGTATATCGACGGCACTGAACTGGTGAACGACGATAACCCCGTGGTGCGAATCACCGACGATGGCCAGGCTACGGTTTTCGGCTCCCCATGGAGCGGCAAGACGCCCTGCTACCGCCATGTAAGTTATCCCCTGGGCGGCATCGTCATGCTGAGTCAGGCGCCTTATAACAAGATCATCCCTCTCAGCGGCATCCATGCGTATGTGGCGCTGATGGAGAGTATCAGCGGTAAGCGCTGGGATTCGAAGATTGCCGATGGACTGCATTTTACGCAGAATGCGCTGGCTTCTTCAGTGCCCATGTGGCATCTGGAATGCCTGCCCGATGAGGCTGCCGCAAAACTTTGTAAGTTGACAGTTGATAGTTGACAGTTGACAGTTATGACTGATAATTTTATCATAGAAGAGGCCATCAGACTGGTGAAGGATGGCGTGAGCGTGACGCTGCCGGTGAATGGCAATAGCTTTTCATCACCCATCGCTCCACCGTTTGTGAGCTGTGTGATGAAGTGCTAGCGCTATCATTGTAACGCAGTGTATTACTTTTTTTGTAAATAATTTGTTTTTTTCGAAGATATTTTGTATCTTCGCCGCCGAATAATTAAAAATAAACCAACCTGACAAAATGAAACAGCTATTCAAACTTTTAGTGGGATGCATGCTCATGATGGCATGGCCCCTGGTGATAACCTCGTGCGAGGGAGCGTTCGACGATATTTTCGGCGAGTGGAGTAGGCCCACAGGCCAGCAAAACAATGAGCCCACGAAGGAGGAAGTCCTCGATAACCTCAGTTCCGCCCTCGAAGAAGGCGCCGTCATCACCATCACTTACACCCTTGACGGCGTGAAATACACCTCAACACTGAAGAAGCAGGGCGATGAGTTCATAGAACTCTCACCAGCCGCAGCAGCCACCCGCGCCATGACGAGGTCATTAGCCCATCCTGTTTGCAGTGGAATGGTAGTTATAGCTAAGAATATATTTATTTTTAAGTTTTATAATAATGAACAGTTAAAACTCGATGTATCGATCGAGACGGAAACCTGCGAATTGGTCACGAACTACGCTTCCTCTGGGTCGGAGATTTTAGGCGTAGGTGTGAATGGCCAACAAGCCAACTTGAAAAAACCGAGCAATTATTCTTCTATAGAAATTTGGAGTAGAATTGGATATACGGCTTGGAAAACTGCAAACTTTGATGTGAAAAAAGGTGAAACATGGGTGGATTTCTCTCGCCGAATAAAATATCTAAGTACACTACTGTCCCGTTAAAGTGGACTAATCGCTCTTTGAAATAATTGAAATTCAG
>R26__coassemble_100_pt1 | contig 56826 bp, 51 predicted proteins | sample R26__metabat2_high_PE_018 | metagenome-assembled genome bin R26
CAGAGTCGGCGTTAACGCTCTCACCCTGAGCCTTCTTACCTCCGCAGGCTGCCATAAGCAGCGTACAGAGTATCATCAGAGACATAAACAATAAAGATTTCTTCATATATTCATCAATGTTAGTGTTATTCCTGACAGAAGGTGATGCGGCCAGTCTTGTCCATGAAGCCGCGCTTCATCTCGTATTTCCCTTTGCCATAGACCACTGCCAAACCCTCAGAGTATCTGATGTTGTCGCCTGTGTAAGTGATTTCATTATTCACCTTGAAGAGTCGCTGGCCTGTCTTGTCGATAATATAGCAGGAGTCAAGCTTCTGAGTCTGGGCCACGCCATCCGTGAACTTGCGTCCCCACCAGCCGTCTGGCAGTTCGATAACCATCTTTCCTGAACGGTCGATATAGCCGCTTCGAGCACCTTCACCTGTAGTCCCGACAGCAGCCAGGCCCTCGCTGAAATCGCCACCATAACTGAAAACGCCCTCAAAAGCCAGCTTGCCGGTCTTGTCGACATAGCTGACCCACTCATGCGAACCATCGACGACAACAGCACAAAGTCCCTCGTGGAAATCGTTGCCGTCACTCTCGGCCATCGTATCATACTGATAAGGAATAGCCAGCTCGCCTTTGGTGTTGATATACCCCACCTCTCCACTCTCGTTCACGACAATGGCCATGCCATCGCTGAAATCATGGGCAAAATGGAACTTAAAGGGAATGACAACATTACCCTTGCTATCTTTATAGCCATATTTTCCATCTTTATATTCACAGGTCAGCCTGTCAGGATCCTCCTCCACCTTTGGTTCCTCCACAATGTTACCATGCAGGTCAATATAAAAGTTCTGACCATCCTTCTTAACCCTTGCCACACCATGACTGAAATTCTCCAAATATTCACAACCTTCAATAGCTTTGGCAATGGCTTCAAAGTCATAGGGTTTCTCTACTACAACGGCAGCTGAATCCGTGACCGTCGAGTCGGCAATGACAGCATCGACACTTTCCGTCTGTGCCTTCTTGCCTCCGCAGCCCATAAGCATCACCACTGCGGCAATCATCAAAATACTTTTTCTCATAACGTTAATCCCAGTTTCGGTTTCTAATGATGTTGAAGGCATCTATCAACTCTGAACTCAGACGATTGGCAAAGGCACAATCCATACTCATTAACCCCTTGACGATATCATACACATCATCACTACAATAATAATAACGCGTCTCGCCATCAGGGTTCTTCTCAAAGAAGAATTTCAGATTGCCTGCCTTGTCATACAAAAACTCCTGATAGAACTCTTTGGCTGCCACATTGAACTTTCGGGTGATAAAGAACGGACGATGAAACGATATCTCAGACTCTTCATCAGAAGCCACCTTGTCATAGTAGGTTATCACTTCTTTGGCCGGACCAATGCCCGCCTCATTATAGCTGCTGCTGAATACGGTCTTGTTGGAAGGCAGCCCCTGGCGTTCCTTCTTGTCGAGGGCTTCCATCTCCTGTTTGGCTTCGGCATACTGCTTTCGGATATCAGCAACTTCTTTCTTCGCTGTAGGCGATGTCTGTGCCTGAACTGCCATAGCAGACAGGAGCAAAACAATAGTAATTAGGAAATTTTTCATTGCTATACGATTTTAAAAGGGTTCCGTCTCCTCATATTTGATACCATGTTCACGGGCAAAGTCTTCCATCATCTTCAGGATACCGCCAGGACCGAATGCTTCCGGCTGGTCGAAATTCTTCACACGCCAAGCACCGTTCTCCAGATCCAGCTCCAACCGCATAAAACCGTTTTCTTCGTCAGCGCCTTTAAATCTCACCTGTGCCTGAGCCATATCGCCTGTTAACAGATCCACCTTTATCTTTTCAATCTCCAACGGCGTTGCCATACCAGCCAAGAAACGATAACCCTCTTCATCGCCAAAGAACATCCGGTCGTCGCCAGTGGCACCTTTGATGGCTTTATGGATGGCATTGCGCAGGTTGAGGTAATAGCTGCTGCAGAACTCATCTTCCAATGTGACGATATTAATCACGCCATTCTTATCCATATCGTTCAGACGGTCGTACATCTTCCTGATCTGAGTCTCCACGGCTTCTTCAGTCCATAACTCAGTAGGAGCCATGGTCACTGTGCTGTCGGCTACAGCCGTCGAATCGTTGTCACCACCCTTGGCAGTCTTGCTTCCGCACGAAACCATTGTTGTTATAACGGCCACAATGGCAATAGTAAAAAATACTTTCTTCATCATATATTCCTTATTATTTTGTCATTTTCTGCTTTGTTATTATGAAAAGCCCAAAAACTCTTTCAGTCCTGGGCAATTCTCGAGGTCTTTCCTGCCCACGTAGAAGGAGCCAGGGGAAACCAGTTCGAGGTACTTATCAAGAAATTCTTCCCAAGGCAGTCTGAGATAAGAAACTGGGATAAAGAACGTCCGCGACCCGCCAGCCGAACGGTTACCAGCCTGAACATAGGCCGAATAGCCTCCCAACTCATGCTTCCGGATGCGGTATATCTCTAGATACCAGTCGCAGCTATAAGTGTTTGTAGCTGGCACGTCTATGTATTCCTTTACGGGATTCGCACGTTCAAGTTCCCATTCATGGCCTTCGTAGAGCTTCTTTATGAATCCTTCGCAGTCAGTTTTCTGGGGATATGGTTCGGGCTTTCCCTCACTATTACTCCAAAAAGCAACATACTGAAATCTGCTACCTACTTTCGCGATACCATAATAGGTGTGCTCAGCTATCATGTCCCTCGTTGCCCAGGGAAAGTCAGCTTTCAACTGTTCGAACGCCTTGTCGATATAGGCATTCACATCGTAACCGTATGGGAATTTCTTGACCATATTATTTGGCTTATAGTTTATTATTCACGGCTGCGAAATTACGAAATTTCCCCGAAACCACCAACGATTTCGGGGAAATTCTTTATTTGGGCTGCAAGTCTGAGTACTCTTTGGCCACATCGGGGATGCAGGGGCAGGCCTTGTGAGGGTTCAGGTCGTGATGGCCTACGATGAGGGCCTGCGGGTAGCGGCGGTGGAGATCCTTGAGGAGGGCCCGGAGTGCCGACTTCTGTGAGGTATAAATACAATATAACTGACACTTCTTACACTTCTGCTATAACTTGCTATATATCAGACAATTACAAAGTTAGGTATCTGACACCTAACTGACACCTAAACTTTATAGCAGAAGTGTAAGAATTGTCAGTTAATTACAAAAATAGGTTATGTTTACCTCGTTCAGATAGTCTCTATGCGCCATCCGAATAGTCTCTTACTCTTGTTCAGATAATCCCTTATAGGGTATAGAGATAGTCTGAATGAGTTGTTCGAAACGTCTGGACGAACCATAGGTAACATCCCTTTCTGTTTTTTGGGGGGTGACTGGATTATTTCGCTAATTCCTGGATGCGCTGCTGGAATTTAGGAGAGAGGGCGGGAATCTTGTGGTCGCGCTCAAACTTCAAGATGTTCTGGTAGGTCATCTTCATCTTGTTGTCTTTCTTCATCTGCTTCAGCTCGTCCTTCGTCACGTAGGCACGATCGGTGGTAAACACCTGTACCATGATATATGTATTACAATTGTTTTTCGTATCATAGTAGCTGGTGAAAGCCTGCTGCATCACCAGATCCTCGGGCGAGTAATTGCCTTTCTCGTCGATGCGGTAAACGATGAAGTCCTGATCAACACGGTCCTTCTGGCGCTCTTCCTTCTTCTCGGCTTTTGCTATCTTCTTGTCACTGCCGGTAGCCAGAGTCCTATGTTTTGACAGCGATGCCGACTCCATAGAATAGCGGCGCTCACCTTTATCCTGATTATCCGTCACTGAGCCTACAACGCCATACTTGTCGGAGATAACCTGCTTGTTTGGGCCATTAGGGGTGAAAGTGACACCGAGCTCTTTATAATTATCCTTCATGCGGGCCTCTACCTTTTTCATCCTCAATCCGGCAATACGCGTGATATATGAGCCTAATACGGTGTTGAGTGCAGCTTTGAGAAGTCCTTTATTGCAAACAGACATGTGGTCCTCACTAGAAGAGATATCTTTCTTCTGGCGCTCGTAAGAGTTATTGAGCACACCCGCACGGAAGAAGCAAACAGGGGAGTCCTTATCGTCGTCCATGTAGAACAAACGGTAGTAGGTCTGTACATAGACATGCGACTTCTTGGTAACGGTTATCTCAGGCAGACCAAAGTCGGCATCCTCGAGAACCACCTTGCCACCCTCGCCCACCTTTACCTTCTTGGGCTGATAGGCCACATGGGTGATCGACACCACCTCGGCACCTTTGACGTCGTTAAGAACACCATTCAGATCGGTAGTACCGATAAACTTACCATCTTCAGCAATAATAGAAGCATAGGGGATTGGTTGGCCGTCTTTGTCAACCGTTTGGATCTTCTGAGCCTTGGCGCCCATTGTAACCATCATCGTGGCTACCACCATTAATAGAAACTTCTTCATATCTGTAATCATAACTTTTTTTAAGAAAAAACCGCTGACTTTCACAAGCCAGCGGTTTTAGATATTCAAAGAAAAAACACCAAGTCGAGGTGACAGGACTCGAACCTGCGACAGCCTGGTCCCAAACCAGGAACGCTACCAACTGCGCTACACCTCGGATTTGCGGCTGCAAAGGTACACATTTTTTGTGACCCTTGCAAATTTTTCCGCAATTATTTCATGTTATTTGATAATTCCTTGCTCTACGAAGATCTTCTTGAGGGCAACAACCGAGCGATCCACCTGTTCCTTGGTGTGAGTAGCCATCAGGGCATAGCGAACAAGTGTGTCCTGAGGTGCACATGCGGGAGGAATAACAGGATTGATGAACACACCGGCCTTGAAGGCAAGCGATGTTACCAGGAAGGTCTTATCCACATCGCGCACATAAAGCGGGATGATGGGGCTCTCGGTCTCGCCAATCTCGAAGCCTTCCTCACGGAAACGCTTCAGGACGTAGTGAGTTACATCCCACAGGGCCTGAATACGCTCGGGCTCCTGCTGAATGATGTGGAGTGCTTCCATAGCTGCTGCTGTGGCTGCGGGCGTGTTAGAAGCCGAGAAGATATAGGTGCGACAAGTGTGGCGCAGGAAGTTGATGGTATCCCAATCAGCAGCAATGAAACCACCGATAGAAGCCAGCGACTTAGAGAAGGTACCCATGATGAGGTCGACCTCGTCAGTAAGTCCGAAGTGATCACAAACACCACGACCCTGCTTACCAAATACGCCGATACCATGAGCCTCGTCGACCATGATTGAGCAATTATACTTGTGCTTCAACTCTACAATCTCGGGCAGCTTAGCCAGATCGCCCTCCATTGAGAACACACCATCGACCACGATGAGCTTGATGGCATCGTGAGGCAGCTTCTGAAGCACACGCTCCAGATCGGCCATATCGTTGTGCTTATAATGAAGCTGGCGGGCAAACGAAAGACGACGACCGTCCACAATTGAAGCGTGGTCGCGATCGTCGCAGATGATATAGTCGTCCTTGCCAACTACCATTGCCAAAACACCCTGATTCACAGAGAAACCTGTAGAGAAACAAAGGCAATCGTCCTTGCCAATGAACTCAGAGATTTCCTTCTCGAGCTGTACGTGCAGATCGAGCGTTCCATTGAGGAAACGGCTGCCGGCACAGCCTGAACCATATTTATCAAGGGCGCGCTTGGCGGCATCAATGATGCGCTGATCGCCTGTTAAACCTGTATAGGCGTTTGAACCGAACATGAGCACTTTATGACCGCCCATTTCTACCTCGGTTCCCTGCTTTCCCTCAATAGCGCGGAAATAAGGATACACGTCAGCCTCCATGAATTTCTGAGGCTCACGATAATGCGAATATTTCTCTTGTAACTGTCCCATTCTGATAAAGGTAAGTACTTTTTTTTATTTTCAGGCTGCAAAGTTACACAATTTTTGGTAATTCGTGCAAGTTTTTATCAATAAATGATAGTTTTTGGTAAATTTATCGCATTAATATCCTATTTTTCAGGCTTTTTTCGTACTTTTGCATTCGAATTATGATGGAAAAGAAGAAAATCACATTCATATTGAACCCCATATCGGGCACTCACTCCAAGGAGGAGATTCCGGCTCAGATAGAACAACTTCTCGACAAAGAGCAGTTCGAGGCCTCCATCAGGTTTACGGAATACGCCGGGCATGCGGCCGAAATAGCCAAAGAGTGTGCTGACAACCATGAGGACGTGGTTGTGGCTGTGGGTGGCGACGGCACTGTGAACGAGGTGGCGCGATCGCTGGTTCACACGCAGACGGCACTGGCCATCATCCCCTGCGGAAGCGGTAACGGTCTGGCTCGCCACTTGTGTCTGCCGCTCGACGTGAAGAAGGCCATCGGCATCATCAACTGCTGTAAGATTGAGACCTTCGACTATGGTGTGATCAACGACCTACCCTTCTTCTGCACCTGTGGCATGGGCTTCGATGCATTTATATCGCTGAAGTTTGCCGAGGCTGGTAAGCGTGGCCCCATTACCTACGTGGAGAATGTGCTGAAGGAGGGACTGAAGTACAAGCCCGAGACGTATGAAGTGGCCGACGAGACGGGCGCCAAGAAATACAAGGCATTCCTCATAGCTTGTGCCAACGCATCGCAATATGGCAACAATGCCTACATAGCCCCAGGCGCCACGATGAAGGATGGCGAGATGGACGTGATCATCATGGAGCCCTTTACGGCTCTCGACGCGCCGCAGATAGCCGCCGACCTCTTTATGAAGACGCTGGGCAACAACTCGAAGATCAAGACCCTCCGCACGAAGCATCTAACCATTCACCGCCGACAGGAAGGGGCCATTCACTATGACGGCGACCCCATTATGACGGGCAAGGAGATTGATGTGAGGATTGAGCACAACGGTATTCTGATTGTAGCGAATCCGAAGGTGGAGGAGGATAACGGACAGCCGAACCCCGTATTGAATGCTTTCAGTGACCTCTTTAATAATATAAATAATGTACGTGAGGACATCGAGAAGCGCGGCAAGAGAATACAGAGAGTGAATAAAGTTTTGCTGAGGAAGCTAACGAAGCTTTAGAGGTGAGAAGCTAGAGATATGTCATGTGGCAGTTTTTTGCAGTAATCATTGTTTTGGCAGTCGCGATTGTTTATGCTGGTTATCGCATATATAGAGCGCTGACTGATGAAAATGAGGCTTGTAAAGGCTGTGCGTTAGCGAAAAATTGCAAGAAGAAGCGAAAAAATCGCGAAAACATTTGGCAGTGTCGAAAATAATGCCTACCTTTGCACCCGCATTTGAAAAAGTGCTCTTTTTTCTTGGTGCCTTGGATGAGTGGCTTAGTCAACGGTCTGCAAAACCGTCTACGGCGGTTCGAATCCGCCAGGCACCTCGCAAAAAGAAAAGCTGAAGAAGATATTCTCCAGCTTTTTTTGTTATAGGGCTTGCAAGGTTTTCTCTCACCTCTAGCTTCTCACCCTTTACCTCTAATTCCTACTCCTCTCCATCAAAGAGATTCTGGATCTCGCTGATCTCCTCGTCATCGAACCACTTGGAGAGTTTCTTGCGAGCTTGCTCCACAATCTCAGGATCGATGCCCGTCCACACCTTCTTCAATACGAAGAGCAGCACAGCCAGATCGTCGGTGAGTCCGGCGATGGGAATGGCATCGGGTATGACATCGAGGGGACTAATCATATAACCAAGGGCACCAATGATGATGGCCTTGTCGCTCTTACTCACCTTGTCGCTCTGAAGCGTGTAGTAGAGAATCAGCGCGGCATACACTAACTTGGCTCCTGCTCGCTTGGCGATGCGGGAGATCTTTTCGGCAAATTCTGACTGAGAGAATTTGTTGGCATAACTCATAAAATCGGGTAATTCCATACTCTTGTCTTGTTTGTTATTGTTTATTGTTGATTCGGATAATTCTGATTCCAGTGTGAGAGGGATGCTTCTGCAGGTAGCGATAGAGCGTCATCGGCTCCTCGACCACCTTATGGTGCAGTTGCGAGGCATTCAGTAGGTGAAGCCCGTCGTTCTTCCATACTGCGAAACCCAGATGGGCTATATCAAGCCCAGGCTTGTTGCAGGTGATGGCAATGATGTCGCCGTCGTTGACGGCTTGGCGCAGCAACTTGGAGTTGCCTACAGCCGACTTGGGGATATAACGGAACTGCATGCCGCTGAGATTTTGTTCAGTCTCGCGGATACGGCTAACGAATTCTGGATGTTTCTTCAGCGCCTCATAACTCTGGGGATGTGTGCTCATATAGTTGACGCTGACTTTCTGAATAGCAGAGAAAACAGTCTGCGGCTGCTGGATCTCAGTAACGAGTCCTGAGCGCGAGTTCTCGACGATCCAATCGGTGAAGTAATGCAGACGACTGGTGTAGCCCTTCAGAATACCACCACGATAACGCATATCGATAAGGGCATGTTTGAAGGCGCGATAAGTGAGAAGCCGCTGCTGAGTGCAATAGGTGAGCGCTACGACATTCTCAACAAGCGTGGTGCAATCGAGCTGGCGGGTGTTGACCACCAACTGCTCAGGATCGTTGCCCTCGAGGGTATGAGCCACATAAGGGCGCCCCAGGAACTTGCGGGCATAGAACAGCGGCAGACAAGTGCCTGCTGGCTGACGGCTACCCTCGCTCAAGAGCTGACAGATGGTGATGCTATCAGTAGTCAGCTGCTTGGTTTGCGCCATAGCCCTCCCCTGCCCCATGAAGAGCAGCAGCAACAGCAGCGGGGTTATGATATATCGTAATCTCATACTTTTTTCTTCCTATATTTCTTTTTCGGCACGAAGTTATAACCTATGTAGGCATTAAACGAGCCAAAGACATTATTGGCCGTAAATCGCGACGTGTGATAGTTGTTGGTGCGCAGAATGAAACTCGCGCCCATATAAAAGCGGGTGTTGTTGTAAACGAGTCCGAAGCGGCCGATGCCATCGATATTGAACTTGCCGAAATCGAACCCTTTCTTCTCGTCGGCCACCTTGCCATAGCTGGTTTTATAGCATGCAGCCAACTGCGCGCTGGCGCAAAAGAGCCAGTTCTTGGCAAACACCCAGTTGTAAGCATAGCCGCCCGAGAGCATAAAGTCGTTATACTGAACATCCTTGAACAACAAGCCGCTATCCACATCGAGCTCGACGCCACCACCCATGCGCTCATTGAGAACGCGCTCGAGTTCATCGTAGTCCATATCGAGTGTATTACTGGTAAAACCTGCGCCTGCGAGCCAAGAGCCACAGCTGATTTTCTGGCAGGTGGACTGTGCGAAGGCTGCGGGGTAAGAGAAGCGCCCGTGATTGAAGATGTAATAAGCACTCACACCCGTCATGCCCACATTGACACCAGCAAAAGGCAAACCTTCGAAGATGCGGTTATCGATCTCATCGCCCAACTTGGCATCGCGTATCTTATAATCAGTACCTGTGCGACGATAGAACAGATCAACACCCACCTGAGAGGAGTAGATACTGATATCGAACTCCTTGCGAAGGCCGTTCTGGCTGAACCCAATATTCTTGATATCGAAGGTGTAGCCGAAGAAGAACCAACGCCAGCCGAAATACGGACCAATCTTGGTTTGCCCATCGGGCGCCAGGCGAAGAGACTGACCGTTGCTGCTCAGGATGAAGTTCTCGTAGGTGCGAGTGATCTGAGCCATCACGGTAAACTCATAGTGGTTGGGCTCGATGTACTCATCCTCCAAGCGGTCGAAGCCTCGGATGGTCTCACGAATGATGCCAATCTCGTGCGACTTCTTCACAGTGTCGAGCTTCAGAATATCTGCCGCCAGCATCTCGTCGTGCAGACAATCAGTCTGAAGCGTATCTTCCTGAGCTGCAGCACGGCTGCAAACCAACACCAGCGCACAAATCAGCAACCACCTCATCGCTCTCACACATCAGAATTTGCCCAGTATGCGATCCATCACCCAGTTGACGGGCGTAGCAGAAACACTGGTACATGTACAAACGGCCAAACCCTGCAGATGCTCGATGACATTCTTGATGAGCGGATACTGCACGTAAGGCGGATTGGGAACTGTAATGCTCTCGTCGCCTTCGCTGGTCTGCAGGCGGATGGGGTTATAGTCGAACACGGAGAAACTGACTTGTCCCTCAGTGCCGATAATCTCAATACAATCCTCGCGGGCACTCTCGTGGGCCATATAGCACCAGGAGCCAGAGCCGGGCAAGCCGTTCTCAAAACGGAAGCAAGCACTCACGGAATCCTCGGCCTCATAGAGTCCGCCACGATTGGCATGAATGCCTCGAGCCTCGAGAATCACACCAAATATATCCTGCAAGAGGTCGAGTTGATGAGGGGCCATATCATAGAAATAGCCGCCTCCGGCAATCTCGGGCTGGAGTCGCCAAGGCAACGGCTGATGATTTCGGATAGCTTCGGCATCGGCATCGCGAAGAGGTTCGGTATAGCGTATCTGCACATTCATGATCTTACCGATGCGCCCAGAGTTGACAATATCCTTCACCTTCTGGAAATAAGGCAGATAACGGCGGTAATAGGCTACGAAACAGGGAACGCCCGTTTGCTCGGAGATACGATTGATGCGGGCACAATCCTCATAGCTGGCCGCAAGGGGTTTCTCAACATAAACAGGTTTGCCGGCCTTCATGGCCATGATGGCATAAGTGGCATGACTGGCAGGCGGTGTGGCCACATAAACAGCGTTCACATCGGGATCGTCGATGAGTTCCTGGGCATCGGTATACCATTTATTGATACCATGCTCCACTGCGTAGGTGCGCGCATGTAACTCGGTACGACTCATGACAGCCACCACGCTGGAGCCTTCGACCTCGCTGAATGCAGGACCGCTCTTCTTCTCAGTCACTTCACCACAACCGATGAATCCCCATTTCAATACCTTCATAATTTTACCTATTTGGCTGCAAAGATAATAAATAATATGAATTTTGCCGTATTAATTATGAATTATTTAGTATCTTTGCACCGAAAATCAAGTCAGACAATGGAAAAAGACAACGAAAACACCCTTCTGAAGATACGGAGCAGCAGAGCCTGCATCCGCGACGGATACATGTGGTTCAGCGACAAGTTCCGTCGCATTTTCCGCCATACATGGCCCATCGCACTGCTGTTTGCCGTCTTGACGGCTACAGCCTCAGCGCTGCCCGTACTCATATCTCCCCTTTTCCTGTGGCCTGCATTGGCGCTCGAGTTGCTGGCAGTTATCATATTGCTGGTGCTCACCAGGCGCGTGTTCCGCAAGAAACAGTTATTACCACCTGCCGGCAGTGCCTCATTTGGTGCGAAGATACGTCAGGCAGGACAGTTTATTCTGGTGGGCATCGTTTGCTTGCTGGTAGTAGCTGTGCTCACACTACTTACCTCACTGCCCACCCTGATTATGATGGCAGCTAACTGGGAATCGCAAATGGGTGTGCTGAACGGCGATCCTGCCGGTATGCCTGATTACGTACTTTGGCTCTCAATCGTGGTGTTCCTCATCGCCGGATTCCTGAAGGCTTACGTGTGGATGACCATCATCTGCCCCTTCTATCTAGTACGTGTAACGGTGGCCCTGAAAGAGAAAGAAAAGAAAGAATTCAATATTGAAAAATTATGAAAAGAATACTATTCATAGATCGTGACGGCACACTCATCGAGGAGCCTGCCGACGAACAGATAGACAGCTTCGAGAAACTGAAGTTTGTGAAGGGGGTATTTCGCAACCTAGCCTTCATCCGTGAGAAGCTCGACTTTGAGATTGTGATGGTGAGCAATCAGGACGGACTAGGCACTGACAGTTTCCCTGAGGACACCTTCTGGCCTGTACACAATTTCATACTGCAGACGCTCGAGGGTGAGGGTATCAAGTTCGACGAGATATTGATAGATCCTCACTTCCCAGAGGACAATGCGCCTACCCGCAAGCCCAACACCGGACTGGTGGAGAAGTACATGCAGAACCCAGAGTACGACATCGCCAACTCATACGTGATCGGCGATAGGGAAACTGATAGAACCTTTGCTCGAAACATCGGATGTAAATCGCTGGTTCTCAGCGATGAAGGAATGTCGTGGGATAAGATAGCAGAGATACTCTTTGCTGGAGAAAGAACAGCCGAAGTAAAGCGCACCACGAAGGAAACAGACATCCATATTAAGGTGAATCTCGATGGCACTGGCAAGTGCGATATTTCGACCGGACTGGGCTTCTTCGACCACATGCTGGAGCAGATTGGCAAGCACGGCATGATGGATCTGATGATTCACACGAAGGGCGATCTGGAGGTTGACGAGCACCACACGATTGAGGATACAGCCATCGCTCTGGGCGAGTGTATTCTGACGGCACTAGGCAACAAGCGTGGCATAGAGCGTTATGGTTACTCGCTGCCGATGGACGATTGCTTGTGTAGCGTAGCACTCGACTTCGGAGGTCGTCCTTGGCTGGTGTGGGATGCAGAGTTTAAGCGCGAGAAAATCGGCGAAATGCCTACCGAAATGTTCTTACACTTTTTTAAGAGTCTGAGTGATGCTGCAAAGATGAATCTGAACATCAAGGCCGAGGGCCAGAACGAGCATCACAAGATAGAAGGTATCTTCAAAGCTTTAGCCCGCAGCCTGAAGATGGCCGTAAAGCGCGACATCTATCACTACGAGTTGCCCTCGACAAAAGGATTACTCTAATTTATATCGGTATGAAAAGACTGCAACTATTAGTCGCATTATGGGCCTTATTCGCCTTAGGCATTAATGCCCAGGCCATCAGTATGGCTCAGGCGAAGAAGCGCGCTGAAGCATTTCTGAGCAAACAAGGACGACAGTTGCAGTTGACAATGGCCGAAACGCCAGCCATGAGAGCTCGCACAAGAGGCGAAGATGCGAAGGACTATTATTATGCGTTTAACACTGGAAAGAATGAGGGGTTCGTCATCGCGAGTGCCGACCTAAGAGCTCCTGCTGTATTGGGGTATTCGAAGGAAGGTAGCTTCAACGTTGACGATCTGCCCGAGGTGGTGGCCCACTGGCTTGAAGGTTATGCTGAACAGATCAAGTATATCCAGGAGAATAATCTCAGCAGTTCTGGAACAAGAGCAGCTTTTGGCATTCATCCCGCTGTGCCTGACCTGATGAAGAGTAAATGGTCGCAGCGATCGCCTTACTATAACGACTGTCCTATGTGGAATGGTAGATTCTGTCTGGCGGGCTGCGTATCCATATCGATGGCTCAAGTGATGTATTACCACAAATTCCCCAAAGGAAGCACCACCAGTATTCCTGGCTACACCACAACCACCCACTCTATCGAGATGCCCAGTTTGGAGGCAACCACCTTCGACTGGGGCCAGATGAAGGACAGGTATTCTAGCGGCGACTCGGAAGCATCGAAGGCTGCTGTGGCCCATCTGGTGGCTTACTGCAGTACAGCGATCGAGGCCGACTTCGACCCAAATAACACCAATGCCTATTACAGCCAACAACGGAAATCGCTGACTGATTATTTCGGATATGGTGAATGGGTGCAGTTTCTATACAGACCTAATTTTAACGACACAGAATGGGAAGACATCATCTACAAAGAAATAGCCAACAAGCGTCCTGTGCTCTATAGCGGACAGACAGCCGACAAGGCGGGTATGGGCGGACACTCGTTCGTGCTACATGGCTACGACGGGCAAGGCTATTATGCCGTGAACTGGGGATGGGGCGGATCGTACGACGGTTACTATCTGCTGGATGCAATGGAGCCCGACTACAAATACAATTACCGCCAATACGCCACCATCGGAATATCGCCCGAGGATGTGAGCAAGCCTTCGAATATCTTGCGCACCACGCAGGAAAATGGCAAGCAGAAGATGTATGACCTGAGTGGCAGACAGATAGACGGAAAGGCCGAAAACCGACTCGTCATCGTAAAGGAAGCCGACGGTACAACGAAGAAGGTTTACCATAAAACAAAATAAACGCCGAAAAACTTGGCTGGCACATCTTTTTTTTGTACCTTTGCAGCCGATTATTATAAATAAGGTATAAAGAGACGAGATGATAACAGTTACAAACCTGCAAATACAGTTTGGTAAGAAGGTTCTATACAAGGATGTGAACCTGAAGTTTACAAGTGGTAACATTTATGGAATTATCGGTGCTAACGGCGCTGGTAAATCAACATTGCTTCGCGCCATCAGTGGCGAATTGGAGCCTAACAAGGGAAGTGTAGAGATGCTGCCCGGTGAGCGCATGAGTGTGCTGGAACAGGACCACTTTAAGTATGATGCATTCACGGTGATGGATACCGTGCTGATGGGCCATAAGCCCATGTGGGATAACATGAAAGAGCGCGAGGCTCTGTACTCAAAGCCCGAGATGAGCGAGGAGGACGGAAACCGCGCTGCAGAACTCGAGATGGCCTTTGCCGAGATGAACGGCTACGAGGCAGAGAGTGAGGCTGCACAGCTGCTGCAGAATCTTGGTGTACAGGAGGCTCAGCACTACAAGCAGATGAGTGAGATATCGAACAACGAGAAGGTGCGCGTGATGCTGGCCAAGGCTCTGTTCGGACATCCCGACAACCTGTTGCTCGACGAGCCTACCAACGACCTCGATCTGGACACCGTTCAGTGGTTGGAGGAATATCTGAGTAACCTGGAGCAGTGTGTGCTGGTAGTATCGCACGACCGTCACTTCCTCGACGCAGTATCTACTCAGACTGTAGATATCGACTTCGGTAAGGTGACACTCTTCAGCGGTAACTACTCTTTCTGGTACGAATCAAGTCAGTTGGCACTGCGCCAGGCTCAGAACCAGAAGATGAAGGCCGAGGAGAAGAAGAAGCAGTTGGAGGAGTTTATCCGCCGATTCAGTGCTAATGTAGCAAAGAGTAAGCAGACCACCTCAAGAAAGAAGATGCTGGAGAAGTTGAATGTGGAGGAGATTACACCTTCAACACGTAAATATCCTGGCATCATCTTCCAGATGGAGCGCGAACCTGGTACTCAGATTCTGGAAGTAGAAGGCCTGAAGGCTGTAGATACTGACGGAACCGTATTGTTCGACAATGTATCGTTCACCATCGAGAAGGGACAGAAGACCGTATTCCTCTCGCATAATCCCAAGGCTATGACTGCTCTGTTCGAGATTATCAATGGTAATCGCGAGGCTCAGGCTGGTACATATAAGTGGGGTGTGACCATCACCACCGCATATCTGCCACTCGATAATACCGAGTTCTTCCAGAGCGAGATGAACCTGGTAGACTGGCTCTCGCAGTGGGGACCGGGCAATGAGGTGACGATGAAGTCGTTCTTAGGTCGTATGCTGTTCAAGGAAGAGGATATCCTGAAGAAGGTGTGCGTACTCTCCGGAGGTGAGAAGATGCGTTGTATGATAGCCCGTATGCAGCTGAAGAATGCCAACTGCCTGATTCTCGATACGCCGACGAACCACTTGGATCTGGAGTCGATTCAGGCATTCAACAACAACCTGATCAGCTTTAAGGGCAACATCATCTTCGCTTCGCACGACCATGAGTTCATCAATACTGTGGCCGACCGCATTATCGAGCTGACACCGAAGGGTACAATCGACAAGCTGATGACCTACGATGACTACATCTACGACGAGGCCATCAAGGCAAAGAAGGAGGAGATGTATAATTAGGCACGGTTTTTGCTAGGAGGTTAGCAAAGAACTTTAAAATAACGCTATTATGACAGAAAAAGATATCAACATCGAAGACGAGGAGACTCTGAACGAGGCTCCCGTTGAAGAAACTGACAAAGAGGCAGAAGATACTGAGAACTCTGAGAATACAGAGAACTCTGAGAAAGCCGAGGAATTAGATCCACTAGAGAAAGCCCAGAAGGAGATTGAGGAGTTGAAGACACAACTGCTGTACAAAGTGGCAGAGTTTGACAACTACCGCAAGCGTACCCTTAAGGAGCGCGCAGAGCTGATCCTGAATGGTGGTGAGAAATTCATCACTGCCGTTCTACCCATTATTGATGATATGGAACGTGCCATCGAGAACGGCGAGAAGACCGATGATCCCGCTGTACTGCGCGAGGGTATGGAACTGATTCACCAGAAGTTCATGAAGACACTGGAGGCTCAGGGTGTCAGCAAGATCGATACCGAGAATGCCGACTTCGATACCGACCTGCACGAGGCTGTGGCTATGGTGCCAGGTATGGGCGACGACAAGAAAGGCAAGGTAATTGACTGCTTGCAGCAGGGTTATAAACTAAACGACAAGGTAATCCGCCACGCGAAGGTGGCCGTAGGACAATAAGAAGTAAAAGATAAATGGCACAGAAACGAGATTACTACGAGGTGCTGGGCGTCAGCAAAGGCGCAACAGAGGACGAGATCAAGAAAGCGTATCGCAAGATAGCCATCAAATACCACCCTGACCGCAATCCGGGTGACAAGGAGGCTGAGGAGAAATTCAAGGAGGCCGCCGAGGCCTATAACGTGCTCCACGACCCGAAGACACGTCAGCAGTACGACCAGTTCGGATTCGACGGTCCCAACATGGGTGGCGGATTCGGAGGATTCAGCGGATTCGGAGGTGCTTCGATGAACATGGACGATATTTTCTCTATGTTTGGTGACATTTTCGGCGGTCACGGATTCGGAGGTTTCGGAGGCGGACAGCGTCGTCCGCAGCAGCATCGCGGCAGCGACCTTCGTCTGAAGGTGAAGCTGACACTGGAAGAAATCAATACCGGCGTCACCAAGAAGTTCAAGGTACGCAAGGATATCCCCTGTCCTGAGTGCAGCGGTTCGGGTGCCGAGAAAGGCAGCGGCAAGGAGACTTGTCAGACCTGTCACGGATCGGGCGTCATCACCCACACCACACAGAGCATCTTCGGCATGATGCAGCAGCAGAGCGTTTGTCCTGTATGCGGTGGTGAAGGTCAGGTAATCAAGAATAAATGTCAGCACTGTGGCGGCACTGGTGTCAAGAAGGGCGAAGAGGTGGTTGAGATCACCATCCCCGCTGGTGTTGCCGAAGGTATGGTAGTCAATGTTCCTGGCAAGGGAAATGCAGGCAAGCATAACGGTATGCCTGGCGACATACAGGTGTTTATCGAAGAAGAGCCGCATGAGATCTTTGTTCGCGACGGCAATGACCTGATTTACAACCTGTTGCTCGACTTCCCGACAGCAGCCTTAGGCGGAGAGATTGAGATTCCCACCATCGAGGGCACCAAGCTCAAGGTGAAACTCGACAATGGTACCCAGCCTGGAAAGACACTCCGTCTGAGAGGCAAGGGTCTGCCCGCCGTTCAGGGTTACGGAAGCGGAAAAGGCGATCTGGTGGTTAATATCAGCGTATATATCCCCAAGACACTGAGCCGCGAAGAAAAGCAGGCTATCGAACAGTTCAAGGGTAGCGACAACTTCAAGGGCGACAAGCAGACACGCGACTCTATCTTCCAGAAATTCAAGAATTACTTTAATTAATATATTAATAAGGTATGACTTATCAGGAAACGTGTGAATACCTCTATAGCCAGATGCCGATGTTTGAGCGGCAGGGGGCCAGTGGATACAAAGAGGGGCTGGATAACAGCCACACGCTGGACCAGCACTTCGATCATCCCCACCGTCAGTACACCACGATTCATGTGGCAGGCACCAACGGCAAGGGATCATGTGCTCACACGTTAGCCGCCATCCTGCAGTCGTGTGGATACAAGGTGGGACTCTACACCTCACCACATCTCGTAGACTTCAGCGAGAGAATCCGCGTGAACGGTCATCCTATCTCGGAAGAATATGTCGTAGACTTCGTGGAGAACGAGAAGCGCTTCTTCGCACCGTTGAGTCCTTCGTTCTTTGAGGTGGTTACCGCTATGGCTTTCAAATACTTTGCCGACAAGAAGGTGGACATTGCCGTAGTTGAAGTAGGTATGGGCGGACGCCTGGACTGTACGAACATCATCACCCCCATCATGTCGGTTATCACCAATATCGGCATGGATCATACGGAGTTCCTTGGCAACTCGCTGGAACTGATAGCCGTTGAGAAGGCGGGTATCATCAAACAGGGCGTTCCCGTTGTGGTTGGCGAGACTGTGCCAGAAACTCGTCCTGTATTCGAGGCGATGGCCTCATCGCTGAAAGCACCCATCACCTTCGCTGAGGATCAGCAGGAAATTATCTCGGTGGGGTACTCCAACAAAAGTATGGAGTATCACACCAGAAACTTCGGAATCCTTCAGGGTGAACTGACTGGTATCTATCAGGAGAAGAACACGAACACTGTGCTTTGCGCCGTGAAGATGCTGGAGAAACTGGGCTATATGCACCCCGTGAATTGCTCGCCTAGTGCCGTCTGTCAGAACCGCGAGGTAAGGAAAGGCTTCAAGAAAGTATGTTCACTGACAGGACTGAAAGGTCGCTGGCAGATTGTCAACGAGACACCGCTGACCATCTGCGACACAGGTCACAACGTAGCCGGATGGCAATACCTGAGCCGACAGATCAGCGATGTGCCTTGTCGCAACAAACATATCGTGTTTGGTATGGTGGAAGACAAGGACGTGGAAGGCGTACTAGCTCTTCTGCCCAAAGAAGCCACCTATTATTTCACCAAGTCGGATAACAAACGTGCCTTGTCGGAGAGCATCCTGAAGCTTTATGCCCAGAATGCAGGTCTGCAAGGAGAGAGCTATCCCGATGTGCAGACTGCCTACAACGCCGCCAAGAAAAACGCCGAAAATAGCGACTTAGTGTTTATTGGAGGTAGCAGTTACGTGGTGGCAGACTTCCTTAAAAACTGCATTTAGGCTTTTTTAATACATCAAAAACATTTTTTTCGTTGAATCGTTCGTCTGTTTGAGTTTTTTTGTGTTACTTTGCAAACAGTATTACATTAAGTGTAACTAAAAACATATTCAATATGGCGAACACAACAGAAACAGCGAATCTGTGTGGTCTGAAGAGAGAAAACTTCCAGGCCACCATCAATGGTAAGAAAACAGACCTGTACATCCTCAGGAATCGTAAGGGTTATGAAGTGGCAATCTCAAATTATGGAGGTGCCATTTGTGCAATTATGGTCCCCGATAAGGATGGCAAAGTAGCTAACGTCATTCAAGGACATGACAGCATTAAGCAGCTCACCAGCGGTAACGAGCCCTACCTCTCGCCAATAAGGGGCGAGAGGTAGAACCGTATCTGCAAGGGACAGTTCACGCTGAACGGCAAGGATTATCAGCTGGCCCTCAACGATGGTCCTAACCATCTGCACGGCGGTACCGTGGGCTTTAACGCCAAAGTTTGGGATGCCCGTCAGATGGGTCCCCGTTCTCTGGCCCTGCACCGCGTATCTTCTTACGGTGAGGAAGGCTTCACAGGCGAACTGGATGTAACAGTAGAATTCACATTCACCGACCTTAACGAACTGGTGATTGAGTATCTGGCCACCACCAACAAGAAGACCATCGTGAACCTGACACATCACGCTTTCTTCTCACTGGCTGGTACAGCCGATCCTACTCCAACTATCGAGGATCAGATTTGTGAAATCAATGCAGACTTCTATCTGCCCACCGACGACACCGCTATTCCTACCGGTGAAATCCTGAAGGTAGAGGGAACTCCGTTCGATTTCCGTCAGCCAAAGACCTTCGGCAAGGAGATCAATGCTGACAATGAGCAGATTAAGTTCGGTCATGGTTACGACCACAACTACGTGCTGAACAAGAATGAGGAGGGTGAACTGAGCTTTGCTGCTAAGATCACCGAGCCTAAGAGCGGTCGTACCCTGGAGTGCTTCACCACTGAGCCTGGTATGCAGCTCTATACGGCTAACTTCGCTACAGGTTACAAGGGTGCCAATGGCTGTACCTTCCCATACCGCTCAGCTGTATGTCTCGAGGCCCAGCACTTCCCCGACACACCAAACCGTCCGTACTTCCCCAGCGTTGTACTGCGTCCAGGTCAGACCTATAAGCAGAAGACCATCTATCGCTTTGGCGTCGTAGAGTAATCACCAACATCAATTATTAAAAAAATGACTGAGACTAAGAACAATGGCAAGCTCATTGCCATTATAACCATGTGCTTCATCTTCGCGATGATTAGCTTCGTTACCAACATGGGTGCGCCCTTTGGCAACATTTGGGGATTCGAGTATCCCTTTGCAAAAGCCTGGGGTAACCTCATGAACTTTGCCGCTTACCTCTTCATGGGTATCCCGGCAGGTAAGATGCTGACCAAATTCGGTTACAAGAAGACTGCACTGATTGCGCTGATCGTAGGTATTGTAGGTCTGGTATTCCAGTATCTCTCAAGTCTGGTTGGCGCAGGCACATACGTATTCACATACGACAGCGTTCCCGTGGCACTCAACCTGATTATTTATCTGCTTGGTGCCTTCATCTGCGGTTTCTGCGTATGTATGTTGAACACCGTTGTAAACCCCATGCTGAACCTCCTCGGAGGTGGTGGCAACAAGGGTAACCAGCTGATTCAGGTTGGTGGTACATTGAACTCACTCACCGGTACGCTGACCCCGCTTTTGGCAGGTATCCTCGTTGGTACTGTGACCAAGGACACCAGCATGAGCGATGTGGCTCCGCTGCTCTTCATCGGTATGGCAGTATTCGCCATCTCGTTTGTGATCATCAGCCGCGTTTCGATTCCTGAACCTACACTCGGAAAGGTTTCTCCAAAGTATGAGCGCAGCCCATTGGCCTTCCGCCACTGCGTGCTGGGCGTCATCGCCATCTTCTTCTACGTAGGTATCGAGATCGGTATCCCCATGGAGTTGAACTTCTACGTCACAAAGCTTCCATTTGAAGGTGCAGCCGCCATCGGCGGAACATTGGCAGCAGCTTATTGGCTCCTCATGATGATTGGTCGTGCTTGCTCGAGTGCCATCTCAGGCAAGGTATCTACCAAGACTCAGTTGTCGACCGTTAGCGCTGTAGCTATCATCCTGCTGCTCATTGCCATCTTCATGCCCGAGAGCGTAACCATCGGCTTCAGTGGACACGATGTTCCCGCCAAGGCATTCCTCATTCCTGCATGTGGTCTTTGCACGTCTGTCATGTGGGGTGGTATCTTCAACCTCTCTGTTGAAGGACTTGGCAAGTACACCGAAGCTGCTTCAGGTATCTTTATGACCATGGTAGTAGGTGGTGGCGTGATGCCTCTCATTCAGGAGGCTATCGCTAAGTCTGCAGGTGAGATCTTCAGTTACTGGCTCGTAATCGCCATGCTGGCCTACATCCTCTTCTATGCGCTCATCGGCAGCAAGAATGTGAACACCGACATTAAGGTAGATTAATTTACAAACCTCTTAAAATACTAAAGATTATGGACATTGAATTCGTAAGAAGCCGTTTCATCAAGCACTTTGACGGAAAGACTGGTAACATATACGCTTCTCCTGGTCGTATCAACCTGATTGGCGAGCATACCGACTACAATGGTGGTTTCGTATTCCCTGGTGCAGTAGATAAAGGCATCATGGCAGAGATGCGCGCTAACGGTACAGAAGATACAGTTATGGCTTATGCCATCGACCTGAAGGACCGTGTAGACTTCAAGCTCTCCGACCCCAGTGGTCCCAAGGCTTCATGGGCTCGCTATATCTATGGTATCTCTTTGGAGATGAAGAAGTTGGGCGTACCCGTTAAAGGTTTCAACATTGCCTTCGCTGGTGATGTTCCCCTTGGAGCTGGTATGTCTTCTTCGGCTGCTATGGAGAGCTGCTTTGCCTGCGGTCTGAACGACATCTTCGGCGAGAACAAGGTTTCCCAGTGGGATATGGTTTTGGCCGGACAGGCTACCGAGCATAATTACTGCGGTGTGAACTGTGGTATCATGGATCAGTTCGCCTCAGTATTTGGTAAGGCAGGTTGTCTCATGCGCCTCGACTGCCGTAGTCGCGAATTCGAGTACTTCCCGTTCAAGCCCGATGGCTATCGCCTCGTACTGCTCGATTCTGTAGTGAAGCACCAGTTGGCTGGTTCTCCCTACAACGATCGTCGTAACTCTTGCGAGAATGTGGTGAAGCATATTGCTGCCAAGCATCCGGAGGGCAAGTTCGAGACCCTGCGTGACTGCACATGGGAGCAGCTTGAGGAAGTCAAGGAGGAAGTTGGTGCTGAGGACTACAAGCGTGCTAAGTTCGTACTCGGCGAGAAGGACCGCGTGCTGGCAGTCTGCGATGCACTGAATGAAGGCGATTACGAGAAGGTTGGTGAGCTGATGTATCAGACTCACGAAGGTCTGTCGAAGGACTACGAGGTATCTTGTGAGGAGCTCGACTACCTGAACGATTTAGCCAAGGAGAATGGAGTCACAGGTAGCCGCATCATGGGTGGTGGCTTTGGTGGCTGCACCATCAACCTGGTTCGCAATGATCTTTACAGGAAGTTCGTTGAGGACGCGAAGAAGAAATTCGCTGCCAAGTATGGTCATGAGCCAAAGGTTTACGACGTAGTCATTGGCGACGGTTCACGTAAGATTTGCTAAGTCCGACTTGCTATAAACACGCCTTTTAGTGTTTATAAAGGTTAAATAAAGGCGGTAAAGTGTAACGATTACACCTTACCGCTTATTTTTATGCCCTTTTTGCTTGTCAATTCAAAAATAAGTTGTAAATTTACACCCAAAATCAGAATTATATACATAATAACAACTTAAAACCAGTAAAGATGAAAACATTCAAAGTAGCTTTGATGGGTATCGGCGTAGCAGCGCTGATGCTATCTGCTTGTGCTGGCGGCCAGCAGGGTCCGCAACTCACGGCATCGGGTCTCGACCCAGCCAAGTTTGACACCACTATTCAGGCTAAGCCGGTAAAGCTTTACACCCTGAAGAATGCCAATGGTGTTGAAGTATGTATCACCAACTATGGCGGACGTATTGTATCGCTGTGCGTTCCCGACAAGGATGGTAATCTGGTCGACGTTGTCCTTGGATTCGACAACATTGCCCAGTATGCCGACACCATTAACACACCGACCGATTACGGCTCAAGCGTTGGTCGTTATGCCAACCGTATTCAGAATGGTCAGTTCATCCTTGGTGAAGACACCATTCGTCTGAAGAAGAACGACGGTCCTAACTGTCTCCACGGCGGTGGTAACACCGGTTGGATGCATCAGGTTTACGATGCTGAGCAGGTGGGCGACTCTATCCTAAAGCTGACCATCGTGGCTCCCGACGGCGAGAATGGATTCCCCGGCAAGGTGATGGCTGTAACCACTTACAAGCTGACTGCCGACAACACACTCGACATGACTTGGGAGGCAGAAACCGACAAGCCAACCATCATTAATCAGACCAACCACAACTATTATAACCTGAGCGGCGACTTCACGCAGCCTGGCTATGATATGGTGCTTTATGTAAATGCTGACAATTTCACCCCAAGTGATAAGCTCTATATCCCCACTGGCGAGATCATGCCAGTTGAGGGCACACCTATGGACTTCCGCACACCTCATGCCATCGGCGACAGCATCCAGTCACAGTTCGACCAGATTCAGAACGCCACTGGTTATGACCACAACTTCTGTTTGAACACCTATAAGGATGGTAAGGGCGACGACACACAGGTTTGCGCCAGCCTCTACTCTCCTAAGACCGGTATCTTTATGGAGATGTATACCAACGAGCCTGGTTTACAGGTTTACAGCGGTAACTTCCAGGGTGTAGGCGCCGATGCCAAGATTCCCCGCAAGCATGGTATCACCTACCCCAAGCACGTAAGCGTATGTCTTGAGAGCCAGAAATATCCCGACTCTCCCAACAAGGCCGACTGGGTACAGCCCACGCTGAATCCTGGCGAAAAGTACTACAGCCACGCTGCATATAAGTTCTCAATCAAATAAAGGTATAAAATAATAAGGTATATAATATTATGAATTGGAGTTCACATGAATTCATTTGGCTCGACTGGGTAGTACTCGTCGTTGGCCTCATTGGAGTGATAGCTGCCGTATGGTATGCTATCTGGAAAGATAAGAAAGCCCAGCAGGGCGAAGACTCTTCGGCTTACCTCTTCGGTAAGGGCGAGCCTTGGTACGTGATTGGTATGGCCATCTTCGCTGCCAACATCGGTTCTGAGCACCTCGTAGGTCTCGCCGGTACAGGTGCCAAGGATGGTGTAGGTATGGCCCACTGGGAGATGCAGGGATGGATGATCCTCATCCTCGGCTGGCTCTTTGTTCCCTTCTATCAGTTACTCATCAACAAGATGGGTAAGATCATTACCATGCCCGACTTCCTGAAGTTCCGCTACACCCAGCGCACAGGTTCTTGGCTGAGCATCATCACACTGGTAGCTTATGTGCTCACCAAGGTGTCAGTTACAGCCTTCACTGGTGGTATCTTCTTCAAGTTCCTGCTCGACATTCCATTCTGGTATGGAGCTATCGGTCTGATTGCCATCACCGCTGTATTCACCGTATTCGGTGGTATGAAGGGTGTGATGACACTATCTACCATCCAGACACCTATTCTTATTATCGGTTCGTTCCTGGTACTGTTTCTGGGCTTGAACATGCTCGGCGATGGCAGCATCACTGCCGGTTGGGCTGAAATGATGAAGGTTTGTAACGCCGCTCACGACGGTTTCGGAACCACTCACATGTTCCATCCCGATCCTGCTGATCCTATGTATCCCCAGTTCCCTGGCTACGTAGTATTCCTGGGTGCATCCATCATCGGTTTCTGGTACTGGTGTACTGACCAGCATATCGTTCAGCGTGTACTCGGTCAGGTACCTGGCGAGGACAACAAGGAGGTAATGAAGCGTGCCCGTCGTGGTACCATCGCTGCAGGTTTCTTCAAGCTGCTACCCGTATTCATGTTCTTGATTCCTGGTATGATTGCCTACGCACTGTCTCTGAAGACTGGTAGCGGTATCGAGATGGATATCACCAACCATGAGAGTACCGACGGTGCTTTCGCCATGATGGTAAAGAACATCCTGCCTGCCGGTATAAAGGGTATTGTTACCATCGGTTTCGTTTGCGCACTCGTAGCTTCACTGGCTGCATTCTTCAACAGCTGTGCTACCCTCTTCACTGAGGACTTCTACAAGCCCATGAAGAAGGGCAAGAGCGAGGCTCACTACGTATTCGTAGGTCGTACCGCTACTGTTGTTGTTGTGCTGCTGGGTCTGGCCTGGATGCCTATTATGATGAACATGGGTAACCTCTACTCTTACCTGCAGGATATCCAGTCGCTGATTGCACCTGCCATGGTAGCAGTCTTCACCCTCGGTATCTTCTCTAAGAAGATTACACCTAAGGCTGGTGAGTGGGGATTGATCGGGGGTTTCCTCATCGGTATGATCCGTCTGGTTACCAATGTGGTTACCGACTCTGGTAAGGCCGTTATGGAAGGTGGTTTCTGGGAGAACACCGCTTGGTTCTGGCAGACCAACTGGCTCATCTTCGAGTGCTGGCTGTTGGTATTCATTGTACTGCTGATGGTTGCAGTAAGCTTCTTCACACCTGCACCTTCTAAGGAACAGGTTGACGCTATCACCTTCTCTTCCGACTTCAAGCAGTCTATCAAGGAGAGTTGGAGTGCATTCGATATTATCGGCACACTGGTTGTTATCGGTCTCTGTGCTTGCTTCTATGCATACTTCTGGTAAAAAATGGATGAAGTCATGACACAGTTTTATGGTGAACATTCTAAAGTCTGGCTGTCAGTCGACTGTATTGTCTTCGGATTCGACGAGGGCAAGCTGAAAATACTGATTGGCAAGCGCAAGATGGATCCCGGACGCGGTGAATGGAGCCTCTACGGAGGCTTCGTCAACGCCGACGAGAGTGTCGATGATGCAGCCAGCCGCACCCTCTTTGAGCTGACCGGACTTAAGAGAATATACATGCGTCAGATAGGCGCTTTTGGCAACGTCGATCGCGACCCAGGCGAGCGTGTGGTATCTATCGCTTACTACGCCCTCATCAATGTCAACGACTACGACGAGAAACTCCGTACTTCTCATGGTGCCGAGTGGATGGACATCAACGAAATTCCCCAACTCTACTCCGACCATAACGAGATGGTTCGCAAGGCCCGCAAGTTGATGCGTCAGAAACTGTCGCACGAGCCTGTAGGCTTCCGTCTGCTCCCCAAACTGTTTACCCTTACCCAACTTCAGAAGCTGTATGAGGCCGTAAACGGTGAGGAGCTCGACAAGCGTAATTTCCGCAAGCGCGTCAAGGATATGGACTTCATCGAGAAGACAGACTTGATCGACAAGAAAGGATCCAAGCGTGGTGCGTATCTCTATCGATTTAATAAAAGGGTATATAACGAAGATCCCAACTTTAAACTGTAATTGAAGATTATGTTAGAAGAACTCAAAGAAAAAGTATTCAAGGCTAATCTTGACCTTGTAAAACAGAACCTGGTTATCTTTACCTGGGGTAATGTATCCGGCATCGACCGCGAGAAGGGACTGGTAGTCATCAAACCTTCTGGTGTCGATTACGATGTGATGAAAGCCAGCGATATGGTCGTTGTCGACCTGGAGACTGGCGAGGTTGTAGATGGTTTGCTCAACCCATCATCTGATACCCCCACACACCTTGTATTATATAAGGCCTTCCCCAACATCCAGGGCGTAGTCCACACCCACTCTACCTATGCCACAGCCTTTGCTCAGGCAGGTCGCGATATCCCCAACATCGGCACCACCCATGCCGACTACTTCTATAAAGATATCCCCTGCACACGCGATATGACCGAGGCCGAGGTGAAGGGCAACTACGAGTTGGAGACGGGTAATGTAATTGTGGATGAGATTCTGAACATCCGCAAGATCAATCCCGACCACACACCTGCTGTGCTGGTGAAGAATCATGGTCCGTTCTCATGGGGCACATCGCCCGACAATGCCGTGTACAATGCCAAGGTCATGGAGCAGTGTGCCAAAATGGCATTCATTGCTTTCGGCGTCAACCCCAATTTGACAATGAATCCACTCCTCATCGAAAAGCATTACATGCGTAAGCACGGCCCCAACGCCTACTACGGACAAAAAGGACAAAAGCATTAATAAACAAAAAAAACAAAACAATAACAATGGAAGCATTTAAGAATTATGAGATTTGGTGGGTGACTGGTGCACAGCTCCTGTACGGAGGCGATGCAGTGGTTGCAGTTGATGGACACTCTAAGGAGATGGTTGACGGTCTGAACAAGAGCGGCAACATCCCCGTAAAGATTGTATATAAGGGCACAGCCAACAGCTCTAAGGAAGTAGAGCAGGTGATGCTGGCTGCCAACAACGATGAGAAGTGCGTAGGTATCATTACCTGGATGCACACTTTCTCTCCCGCTAAGATGTGGATCAAGGGTCTGCAGCAGCTGCAGAAGCCCCTCCTCCACTTCCATACACAATACAACGCCGAGATCCCCTGGAGCGAGATCGACATGGACTTCATGAACCTCAACCAGAGTGCTCACGGCGACATCGAGTTCGGACATATCTGTACTCGTATGCGTGTGGCTCGCAAGGTGGTTTGCGGTTACTGGAAGGACGAGAAGGCCCAGAAGCAGATTGCCGTTTGGGCTCGCGTAGCAGCTGGTGTAGCCGATGCTCACAACGTACGCTGTCTGATGTTCGGTATGAACATGAACAACGTAGCCGTCACCGATGGCGACCGCGTAGAATTCGAGCAGCGTCTGGGTTATCACGTTGACTACTATCCCGTCAGCTCTCTGATGGAGTACTTCAAGAAGGTGACCGATAAGGAGGCCGATGAGCTCGTTGAGGAGTACAAGAAACTCTACACCATCAAGATCGACGAGAGTGGCGAGCAGGTTTACTGGGAGAAGGTGAAGAACTCAGCCAAGGCCGAGATCGCTCTGCGCCGCGTGCTGAAGGACGAGGGCGCCACTGCCTTCACCACCAACTTCGACGACCTGGGCGATGCTGATATCGACGCACCTGACTTCTGCGGCTTCGACCAGATTCCTGGTCTGGCTTCACAGCGCCTCATGCAGGAGGGTTATGGTTTCGGTGCTGAGGGCGACTGGAAGACAGCTTGTCTCTATCGCACATTGTGGGTTATCCAGCAGGGCATGCCTACTGGTTGCTCATTCCTCGAGGACTACACCCTGAACTTCGCTGGCGACAAGAGTTCTTGTCTGCAGAGCCACATGCTCGAGATCTGTCCGCTCATCGCTACCGACAAGCCCAAGCTCGAGGTTCACTTCCTGGGTATCGGTATCCGCAAGCAGCAGACCGCCCGTCTGGTATTTACCTCTAAGACCGGTGCTGGTATCAAGGCTACCGTTGTCGACCTGGGCAACCGTTTCCGCCTCATCTCTCAAGAGGTTGAGTGTATCGAACCACAGCCCATGCCTAAGCTCCCTGTAGCTTCAGCTCTGTGGGTTCCACAGCCTACCTTCGAGATTGGTGCTGCCGCATGGATCCTGGCCGGTGGTACTCACCACAGCGCTTTCTCTTACGACATCAACGAGGAGTATTGGGAGGACTTTGCCGAGATGACTGGCATCGAGTATGTACGCATCAACAAGCAGACCACCATCGCCGACTTCAAGCAGACCCTCCGCAACAACGAGGTTTATTACATGTTGAACAAAGCACTGAAGTAATATGACAGCAAAACAGACAATCGAAGCAGGTAAAGCCATTCTCGGTATCGAGTTTGGATCTACCCGCATTAAGGCCGTCCTCATCGACGAGGACAATAACCCCATTGCACAGGGTTCACACGAATGGGAGAATCAGTTAGTTGACGGTCTCTGGACCTACTCTACCGAAGCCATTTGGTACGGACTCCAGGACTGCTACGCCGAACTCCGCAAGGATGTCATGGCACAGTACGACTGTGAGATCGAGGCTCTTGCCGCCATCGGCTTCTCAGCCATGATGCATGGCTATATGGCCTTCAACGAGAAGCAGGAGATCCTCGTACCCTTCCGCACCTGGCGTAACACCAACACCGGTAAGGCTGCTGCCGAGCTCTCCAAGCTCTTCAACTACAACATCCCCCTACGTTGGAGTATCTCTCACCTCTACGAGGCTATCCTCGACAACGAGGAGCACGTTGCAGATATCAAGTACCTCACCACTCTTGCCGGCTATGTTCACTGGCAGGTAACAGGCCAGTTCGTGCTTGGTGTAGGCGATGCTTCAGGTATGATCCCTGTTGATCCCAAGACCAAGACTTACGATGCCACCATGGTTCAGAAGTTCGATGAGCTCATCGCACCTCGCGGCTTCTCTTGGAAGTTGCTCGACATTCTGCCTAAGTCTCTGAACGCAGGCGAGAATGCAGGCTTCCTCACCCCCGAGGGTGCTAAGAAACTCGACGTTAGTGGCCACCTGAAGGCAGGCATCCCTGTATGTCCTCCTGAGGGCGACGCTGGTACAGGTATGGTTGCTACCAACGCAGTGAAGCAGCGCACTGGTAACGTCTCTGCCGGTACCTCTTCATTCTCAATGATCGTACTCGAGAAGGAGCTTTCAAAGCCTTACGAAATGATTGACATGGTAACCACTCCCGATGGCTCACTCGTTGCTATGGTTCACTGCAACAACTGTACCAGCGACATCAACGCCTGGGTTGGACTCTTCAAGGAATATCAGCAACTGCTTGGAATTAAGGTAGATATGAACGATCTTTATGGCAAGCTCTTCAATAAGGCCCTCGAGGGCGATACCGACTGCGGTGGTCTCATGGCCTTCAACTACGTATCAGGCGAGCCTGTGACCGGTCTGGCCGAAGGTCGTCCTATGTTCGTTCGCTCTGCCGGCGACAAGTTCAACCTGGCTAACTTCATGCGTGCCCACCTCTATGGTGCCATCGGCGTGTTGAAGATTGGTAACGACATCCTGCTGAAGGAAGAGAAGATCAAGGTTGATCGCATCACTGGTCATGGTGGTTACTTCAAGACACCAGGCGTAGGTCAGCGCATGCTGGCTGCCGCTCTCAACTCGCCCATCTCAGTCATGGAAACTGCTGGCGAAGGTGGTGCCTGGGGTATCGCTCTGTTGGCTGGCTACCTCATCAATAAGAATGGTAAGAACCTGGCCGATTACCTCGAGGATGTTGTCTTCGCAGGCAATACCGGTACCTCTATCGCTCCTACCGCTGAAGATGTAGCAGGCTTCGAGAAGTATATTGAGAACTACAAGCGCTGTCTCCCCATCGAGCAGGCCGCAGTAGATAATAAGTAATATGATTATGAAGAAGTTATTTATAGCATTATCTATTTCTGCTTTCGCTCTCAGCGCAAATGCTGCTGAAAACGTAAAGGCAACGGTTCACGCCGATCAGGCAGGCGCCAAGATCAATCGTGAAATCTACGGTCAGTTCTCTGAGCACCTGGGCAGCTGTATCTACGGTGGCCTCTGGGTGGGTGAGAACTCACAGATCCCCAATATCAATGGTTACCGCAAGGACGTGTTCGAGGCCCTGAAGGCCCTGAAGGTTCCCGTGCTGCGTTGGCCAGGCGGCTGCTTCGCCGACGACTATCACTGGATGGACGGTATCGGTCCTAAGGATCAGCGTCCCTCTTTGCGTAACAACAACTGGGGTGGCACAATCGAGGACAACTCGTTTGGTACCCACGAGTTCCTGAACCTCTGCGAGATGCTGGGTTGCGAGCCCTATATTTCTGGTAACGTAGGTTCTGGTACGGTGAAGGAGATGGCCCAGTGGGTGGAGTATATGACCAGCGACGGCGATACCCCCATGGCTCGTCTGCGTCGTGCCAACGGTCGCGACAAGGCCTGGAAGGTGAAATACTTCGGCATCGGTAACGAGGCATGGGGTTGCGGTGGTAACATGCGTCCTGAGTACTACTCCAACGAGTATCGTAAGTTCAATACCTACCTGCGCGACCAGCCCGGCAACCGCCTCTATCGCATCGCCTCTGGTGCCAGCGATTATGACTACAACTGGACCACCGTGCTCATGGATAACATCGGTCGTCAGATGCAGGGCATCTCTCTGCACTACTACACCTGCACTGGTTGGAATGGACCTAAGGGTTCTGCCACTCAGTTCGATACCGACCAGTACTACTGGGCACTGGGCAAGTGTCTCGAGATCGAAGAGGTGATCAAGAAGCATAAGGCCATCATGGACGAGAAAGACCCTGACAATAAGATCGGTCTGCTCGTTGATGAGTGGGGTACCTGGTGGGATGAGGAGCCCGGCACCATCGCCGGTCACCTGTATCAGCAGAACGCTCTCCGCGATGCCTTTGTGGCAGCTCTGAGCCTGAACGTATTCCATAAGTACACCGACCGTGTGAAGATGGCCAACATCGCCCAGATCGTCAATGTGCTCCAGTCTATGATCCTCACTGATCAGGAGGGCACAGGCCACATGGTGCTCACACCTACCTATCACGTGTTCGAGATGTACACCCCGTTCCAGGAAGCTACCTATCTGCCCGTTGATCTCGAGAGTGAAACCATCCAGTGCAGCAAGGAGTACTTCAAGGAGAAGGCTAAGACGGCCGACAACTCTACCCGCCCCTGCCCTGTTCTCTCTGCCTCGGCAGCCAAGACTCAGGACGGTTCTGTCGTGCTGGCCATCACCAACGTGAGCCTCGACAAGGATCAGACCATCGATTTCAACTTCGCTGGCTTCAACGCCAAGCAGGTTTCCGGTCGTATCCTCACCTCGAAGAACGTAGCCGACTTCAACGACTTCCAGCACCCCGACGTTGTATCGCCCAAGGCCTACAACGACGCCAAGCTGAAGAAGGGCATCCTCACCGTGAAGCTTCCCGCCAAGTCGATCATCGTACTCACACTGAAGTAAATGCATCGTAACAAGGAAATCTATAAGGTTACTATAGTAGGAGGAGCAGTCAATGTGCTGCTCCTCCTGTTTAAATTCGTGGCGGGCATTGTGGGTCATAGTGCCGCCATGGTGGCCGATGCCGTCCACTCACTGTCCGACTTTGTAACCGACATCATCGTTTTGGTGTTTGTACACATCAGTGGCAAGCCCAAGGACAAATCCCACGACTACGGTCATGCCAAGTACGAGACGCTGGCCATGACCATCATTGGCGCCGCCCTACTCGCTGTAGCCATCGGCATCGAATACAGCGGGCTCACCCAGATCATCCTCTGGGCTCAAGGCGGCAACCTCGCTGCACCAGGCATGCTGGCCCTGTGGGCAGCCCTGTTGTCCATCGTGCTCAAAGAGGCCGTTTACCATTACTCCATGGCAAAGGCCCGTCAACTCAACTCCCAGGCTGTAGAGGCCAATGCATGGCATCACCGTAGCGATGCCCTCTCATCCATAGGCACCGCCATCGGTATCGGTGGAGCCATCTTTCTGGGACAGCGTTGGACCGTACTCGACCCCATCGCCTCCATCATCGTAGGCATGTTTATCCTCAAGGTATCTGTCGATCTGCTGCGCAATGGCGTTGGCGACCTGATGGAGCAGTCGCTCCCCGATGCCATTGAGAACGAGATTCTGCAATTGGCTGCATCAGTTCCTGGCGTGGCTGAGCCTCACGACCTCCGCACCCGTCGCCTGGGCAACCACTACGCCATCGAGCTCCACATACTGATGGATGGTGACATCACCCTACGCGAGGCGCACAACAAGGCCGACGAGGTAGAAGCCATTCTTCGCCAGCACTACGGCCCCGACACTCACATAGCCGTACACGTAGAACCAAATTAAATCCCCACTCGATTGAGCGGGGATTTTTAAGATACATGGTAACCTTTGGGTTGTTCAGATAGTCTCAACGCGCTATCCGGATAATCTTAACGAGGTGTTCAGATAATCCCTTACAGGGTATGGAGATAGTCTGAACGAGTCGTTCGAAACGTCTGGACGAGCCGTAGGTGACATGCCTTATACCCATGGCCGTGAGATTGGCCGTTTGCTATCCATGAATACCATTATTTCTGTATTTCTTTTCCACTCGTCAATTGTTATTGAGCAATCTGAATGGTGACGGTTGCACCGTTGGGGAGGGAGGGGACGGTGCAGGTGACTGTGCGCGTCTCGCCGGGGGCAAGAGTCAGATAGTTGTCACTCCAATATGCAGGACAGAGTAGCTGGCCGTTCTGGTCCTTGGCCGTGAGGCGGATCATAAAGGCTACCTTATCCGTGGGATTGGTAACGGTTGCCTTATAGTTATCACCTGACTGACTAACCGTCAATTCACACTTGTTGGTACACATGCCGTCAAGCATGGCGTATGACGTGTACTCAGTGATAGGCGCATGCACCCAAGTAGTCTTGGTCCAGTCGTAGGTATCGCGACCGGCTGGGATGAAGTATTCATTGCCGGCGATATCGCTGCCATCGTCAGCAACCAATTTGAGGAACAGGAATGCGGCGGGTGCATCGCCCAGATCTATATCAAAAGCCTTGACCACAGTTCCCGGGGCAACCTCTATCTGCTGATCGGCTTGCGTGGTAACGCCATCCTTTAGCAACATCATCAATGCCTTGGCACTGACGGGCTCCAACGTCTCGTTGACGGCATAGACAGCCTTCTGGTAATAGTCGTAGATGAGTTGCACGGGGGCATTGGCTTTCTTCACACCATAATAGGCGGCATTGGGCTGCTTATAATAATCGTAGAGTTGCCAATAGATGCCAGGACGCGCGCCATTGAGCATCCACTGGATGATACCAGTGGTATGAGGCCAACGGGCACGGAAGCTCTCGAACATAGCCTTGGTACTCTCATAGTTCAGCATGTCGGCCCGACGCAGATACTCGTCGATATCCTTAACATCGCCAAAGCGATAGTGGATGACCTCACTCAACTGTTTCAGCGAGTTCATGTCAGAGCCCGACACGGTGCAGAGGATGTTCCAGCGGTTATCGATGGGGAAGAGTTTTTTGCCTAGCATCTTCTCTAATGACTCCTTTACGGGCAGTTGGGCGCCGATGCCTGTCTCGGTATTGAAGCCGAAGGCACCACCTGGGGCCTCAGACAGATACCAGTAGGCTGGATCGACATACTCGTAAGGACCAGCCATCTTAGTGCCGGAAGGTCCGGAGATTTCGCTCTTCTGGTCTTTGGCTGAGATGAGGTAGTCGCGATCATCCTCCTTGCTGAGGAACGCCTGGTACTGCTTCTCGAGTTCAGGCTTGGGCAACATGTCGCTACCTACGAACCAGCCGATGATAGAGGGATGATAGCGCAGCCACATGACCTGATCCTCGAACGACTGGGCGATGAGGGCGATATTCTCATCACTGAGGATGCCACCATAGAGGTCGTCGCAGGGCGAACCGAGGTAGTCGGCCCATTCCCAGTGACAGCTCCATCCCACCAGGATCATGAGTCCCAGTTCGTCGCAGAGATCGTAGAGATTCTGCGAGGTGCCCCAGAAGCCTTCCAGACGCACGGTGTTCATGTTCATATCGCGTACATATTCCAGTTGCAGGCGATTGCTTTCCGGGGTGTCGCGCAGATAGATATCATCGGTCCACCCTGCCCCACGGAGCAGCACGGGCTTGCCATTGAGCGTAAAGCCACGATAGCCATCGTCAGTAAGATAGCTATGAACCTCGCGGATGCCGAAGCGTACATCCTCAGTATCACTTTTCACCTTTGCCCCATCCTGACTCACTTCGATAAACTCCAGGTGCAGGTCGCAGAGTTCGGGCTTACCCATGTTATGACACCACCACAGGCGGGGCTGAGAGATATGAAGTTCCTTAGGGAGTGTGTATCGGCACTTCTCACTGGCTTTCAGCGTAATGGGGCATTCAAAATCTTGTCCGTCTGCCGTGCCACAAATAATACCTTCTACAGGCTGATCAGAGAGGTTCCAAAGTTCGGTGGCGATGGTGAGCCAAGCCTCATCGAGCGATGTACTCACACGCGAGCGGACGGTGGAATGGGATACGGCCACATTGCCACAAGTCTTTACTTTCACCTCGCGCCAAATACCCATGCTCTCGTCGGCAGGGCGCGGGTTCCAGTCGGCAAAGCCTGTGTTAGGTTCGCCAGGCTGGGCACGGAACACCTCTACCTCCAGTTTATTGTCGTCGGCCACCTGTTTGGTGACATCGAACTCGAACTGACGGAACGTGCCATACATGTTTGCACTGTCGGCGATCTGCTGCCCATTCAGCCATACATTAGCGCGATAGCTGATGCCATCGAACTGCAACAGCGCATGCTCACCAGCCTTCAGTGAAGGCAAGGAGAACGACGTGCGATAACGCCAACCTTTATCAAATTGTGTCTTATCGATCTTGGCGTAGTCTTCGGCTGTAAGTGCCTCAGACTCAATGCCGTTAGAAGTTAATACTCCCATAATGGTTGAAGGCACCTGAGCGGGAATCCATCCCTTCGATGTCTGAACTTCCCACTCCATCTTTTGCGAGGTTTTCTCAGCAGTACAAGCCGTTAATGCTCCCGCAAGCATCATTACACCTATAATATTCTTAATATGCATAAAACTCTCAACTCTAAACTAAAAGTGAAGCTCCCAACATGGCCGCATTAGCCAGTGTGGAAGGTTCAATACGAGTAGCAGCCACATTAGCCGGATAAGGGAACGACTCTAGCGATTGGCGCATGGCCTGCTCGTAGAGCGGGAAAGCGTTGGCAATACCGCCACCGATGATGATGGCCTCGGGTGCATAGGTAAACAGCACGGCCTTGATGAGTTCGCCCACGTTCTGACCGAACTCCCGCCACACAGCTAAAGCCTCTGGATCGCCAGCCTCGGCCCGACGACCGAAGTTGGCACCAGTATCGCCATGCAACTCGCTGAAGAAACGGCTGCTGCAATAGAACTCATAGTCGGCATCTTTAAAAGGCAACGAACCTATCTCGCCTGCACCGGTATTCACACCGTTATAGAGACGACCGCCGATGATAATGCCCGAGCCGATGCCAGTGCCGATGGTGAGCCCCACCATATCCTGCGTGCCCTGACCTTCGCCATAGCGCCAGGCACCCAAAGCGAAACAGTTGGCATCGTTGTTCACGGCTACGGGCACAGCGAACTCCTGCTCAAGAATATCCTTCAGACGAACCTCTTTCCATGACGGGATATTGGCTACGTTATACACGATGCCCTGCTGGCAGTCGACCACCGAAGGCACCCCCACCCCGATGCCCGACACCTCGGGTGTCATGAGTTGGGCTATCTGTCGCTTCAACTGTGCCAGCACCACCTCTTCGGCCTCTTGGGCAGGACAGGGTTCGATGACGGTTTCAACGACCGTTGCCCCATCAACGAGGCCCACACGCATGTTGGTGCCTCCTAAATCAATCGCTATCTTCATCGTCCTTTTCATATTCATCGGGAGTTTTATATCTCATGTTAGCCTCTTTTAGCATGTTGCGATAATAAGCGCTTACATCCTTCCAATGATAGAAGGGGTAACAATCGGTCTTGATAGGAATAGAGGTCTCATTCTCGTTCATGAGGAACTTCACGAGGATATCGTCGGAGCCCTGCTTGCGGAAGAAGATGAGTTGTACGTTGCCTGCCATCGGGATCAAACGATAGAGAGCGAACGTCTTGTGCAGATTGTCCATATCGGGAGTGCCGTGGATGGCCTCGTTAACACCAAGCATAAACGAGAAGGGCAGCAGCACACTGTCATGTCCGAAGCGAAGGCGCACCTCTTTCTCGCCAGAGGCAATCAACAGATCTGCCTCATCGAGGAAGTTCTTCAGCAGCGGATAGATGGCATAGTAGTTGGGGCGTGAGCCGGGCATGAGTCCTTCCCACAGGCACCAGCTGGCATTATAGACCATGAAGCCGTCGACCAATTCCTCGTCAGTAAACACGTCGTTGAACTTCAGCCCCAACTCGGGCAGACATTCCATATCCGATGCGATATTCCAAAGCGCATCCGCAAACTTATAGCCGTCGATAATGCTTTCAACGGCCTTAGGATCTTTAAACAGCAGAGCTATCTGACGGCGACCGTTTAACTTCTCGTGACGGAAGCTGTCGAGTTTCTCATAAAGTGCGTTGTCGATGCCCTTGCCAGGAATAAAGATACTGTCGTTAGGAATCAGGTAATACATATCGTGCTCGCTGGCATCCATCGTGATGGAAAGGTCGGGATTCAACGCCCTTAGTTCCTGACAGAAGTTGGCCATGGAGAGCATACAGCGGCGCACGGTGGATGAGTTGGCCTTGACCCTTACAGGTTGCATGAGCAACTCTGGATAATTCTTACTCAGTCGGTGGGCAATACCCTGGTGCTGTCGACCTCCCAGACGGGTCAGGTCGCCATCGCGATGCCAAGCATCGGCAGCAGCCACTTTTACCCGGGCCAGCACCTCCTCGCCCTTCTCAGTCAACAAGCCTTTAGCCTGGGCGGAATCCATCTTACCGATGACATAACGGAAGGGTTTGGAACCCGTCATGTAACGGGCACCATGACGTCCGTAATGACTGACGTAGAATGGTTCATAACCATCGGGGGCAGGCGTAATCTGTCCCGTAGGAAGCGGATAATTACAATAGTTTCCACTTGCCAACTCCATGTGAGCCAGCAGTTCGGCCCTTGATGTCTGGGCCTTGACAGGTGTGACTGTACACACCAAAACTGTTAAGCTGATAATAGTAGTAATGTACCTCATAAATGGATAGTAGTTTACGTTGATATTATTTTGCGGCAAAGATACGAATATTTTTTGAATTAATATATATTTCAGCAAGTTTTTAACTTATCTGTTTGTTAATTCAGGATAAATGTGTATCTTTGCGCAGATAAACCATAATTAACTAACTTATATGAAGAAATTACTGACATTAATTCTTTCCGCAGCCTTTGCCATGACGGCATGGGCACAAACCGGTAACCCACTCGACCAACTCAAAGCTGATCTAAAGAAGGCTTACGGTAACGACTACCCCTATCCACACTACAACGTGGAACTGACGAAAGCACCGAAGGGATATAAACCCTTCTATATCAGCCATTATGCCCGGCATGGTTCACGCTATTACTGGAATGCTTTCCTGTATCAGGAACTGGAGAATCTGCTGACCCTAGCCCATGACCAGCAGAAACTGACGGCAGAGGGCGAAGCTTTCTTTAAGAAGTTCATGGCAGCCAAAGACGAACTGAAGACCGGTGTGAGCGAACTGACCCAACTGGGATGGGAACAGCATCAGAAGATAGCCCGCACAATGTACAACAACTTCCCCGAGGTATTCAAGAAAGGAGGAAACGTATTGGCCATCTCGTCGCTCTCGGGTCGTTGCGTACTCAGCATGTCGGCCTTCTGCCAGGAACTGGTGCAGTGCAATCCTAAGATCGAGATCCGCGAACAGTCATCGCGTTTCACCCTCGATGGCGTAGTGCCAACCGACAGACAGAACCCTGCCCGCAAGGAGTATCCGAAGTCGAAACCACGCTTTGAGAGACATCGCGACCTATTCCACTATGACGACTCACTGGGGCAGCAGGTAATCCGCCGTGTATTCAAAAGCACAGAGGGACTACCCGGCAAGATGGACCACATAGCCAGCAACCTCATTAACCTCTATACCTCACTGCCCAGCATCGGTCATGAGGGCATGATGGGCAACATTATTACCGACGAGGAGATTGCTGCTCGCTGGGAAATGACCAACCTGGGATCGTATACCTGGGTGTTCGAGCCACGCTATGACATGATTCCCATCCTGAAGGATATCCTAGGCAAGGCCGAGGCTGTCATCAACGGCAGCAGCGACCATATTGCCGACCTGCGATTCGGCCACGATACCTGTATCGGTCCACTGACTGTGCTGATGGGTATCAATGGTGCCGACACCGATCCGGAGGATCCTAACGAGGTGAAGAACATCTACCAGAACTGGCAGACCAGTAAGGCTTCGAATATCCAACTGGTGTTCTATAAAGGCAAGAAAGGTGCCGACGATGTGCTGGTGAAGATTCTCTTCAATGGCGTCGAGGCAAAACTCCCCGTTCTTACGGACAACTATCCATACTATAAATGGTCTGATTTCCGCGATTTCTACCAGAAACGCATCGACAGCGTGAAATAGAATTGCGAATTATTTATAAAATATATAAGGTAAAGAAAGAAATATTCCGAAACAATTGGCTGTTTCGGAATATTTTTGTAATTTTGCACCCATATTGACATTTACCAAATTAATTATTCATTATGAACGACAACAAAGTTATGAACATGGCAGCCGACAATATCCGTATTTTGGCTGCGTCAATGGTTGAAAAGGCTAAGTCGGGGCACCCCGGCGGTGCTATGGGTGGTGCTGATTTCATTAACACCCTGTACAGCGAGTTCTTAGTGTATGACCCCGAGAATCCCGCATGGGAGGGTCGCGACCGCTTCTTCCTCGACCCAGGTCACATGGCTCCAATGCTTTACAGCCAGCTTGCCCTCATCGGCAAGTACACGCTGGAGGACCTGAAGAACCTGCGTCAGTGGGGTTCAGTAACTCCTGGTCACCCCGAGCGCGAGATTGAGCGCGGCATCGAGAACACCTCTGGTCCTCTTGGTCAGGGTCACTGTTTCGCTGTAGGTGCTGCTATCGCCGCTAAGTTCCTGAAGGCTCGTCTGGGCAACGTCATGAACCAGACCATCTACGCCTACATCAGTGATGGTGGTGTGCAGGAGGAGATCTCACAGGGTGCAGGCCGTATCGCCGGTAACCTGGGTCTCGACAACCTGATTATGTTCTACGACGCTAACGATATCCAGCTCTCTACCAAGACTGAGGTTGTGACCTGCGAGGACACTGCCAAGAAGTATGAGGCTTGGGGATGGTTCGTACAGAAGATCGACGGTAACAACGTTGACCAGATTCGTGAGGCTATCAAGAAGGCTCAGGCCGAGAAGGATCGTCCTTCACTGATTATCGGTCACTGTGTAATGGGTAAGGGTGCTCGTAAGGCTGATGGTAGCTCATACGAGAGCAACTGCGCTACTCATGGTGCTCCTCTTGGTGGCGATGCTTACATCAACACCATGAAGAACCTGGGTGCTGATCCTGAAAACCCATTCCAGATCTTCCCCGAGGTAAAGGAGATGTATGCTAAGCGTGCTGAGGAGCTGAAGAAGATCGTAGCTGAGCGTTATGCTGAGAAAGAGGCATGGGCCAAGGCTAATCCTGAGAAAGCTGAGCAGCTGAAGGAGTGGTTCAGCGGCAAGGCTCCGAAGATCGACTGGAGCAAGGTTGAGCAGAAGGCTGGCAGCGCTACCCGTAGCGCCTCTGCAGCTGTTTTGGGTCAGCTGGCTGAGCAGGTGCCCAACATGATCTGCGCATCTGCCGACCTGTCTAACTCTGATAACACCAACGGCTTCCTGAAGAAGACTCACGACCTCGTTCGTGGCGACTTCAGCGGTGCTTTCTTCCAGGCTGGTGTGGCTGAGCTCACCATGGCTTGCTGCTGTATCGGTATGGCTCTGCACGGTGGTGTCATCCCCGCATGCGGTACCTTCTTCGTATTCTCTGACTATATGAAGCCCGCCGTTCGTATGGCTGCCCTGATGGAGCTCCCCGTGAAGTTCATCTGGACTCACGATGCCTTCCGTGTTGGTGAGGATGGTCCTACCCACGAGCCCGTTGAGCAGGAGGCACAGATCCGTCTGATGGAGAAGCTGAAGAACCATCACGGCAAGAACTCCGTATTGGTAGTTCGTCCTGCCGATGCTGAGGAGACAACCGTTTGCTGGCGCATGGCTATGGAGAACGTTGATACCCCAACAGCTCTGATCTTCTCTCGTCAGAACATCGAGATGCTGCCCGAGGGCAACGACTACAACCAGGCTACCAAGGGTGCTTACGTAGTAGCTGGCTCTGATGAGAACTACGATGTCATTCTGTTGGCTTCTGGTTCTGAGGTATCTACTCTGGAGGCTGGTGCTAAGTTGCTCCGCGAGGACGGTGTTAAGGTTCGCATCGTGAGCGTACCTTCTGAGGGTCTGTTCCGCAGCCAGAGCAAGGAGTATCAGCAGAGCGTACTGCCCGCTGGTAAGAAGAAGTTCGGTCTCACCGCTGGTCTGCCTGTAAACCTCGAGGGTCTGGTAGGTGCCGACGGTACCGTATGGGGTCTGGAGAGCTTCGGTTTCTCTGCTCCTTACAAGGTGCTCGATGAGAAGCTCGGCTTCACTGGTGAGAATGTCTACAAGCAGGTTAAGGCCTTGCTGGCATAAATAATCAACACAGAGATACAGAGTCGCAGAGGATTATAATAAACTCTGTACCTTTGTGTCTCTGTGTTTTAATTTTATATAACTATGAAAGTAAAGACTGTAGGAGTAGCTTGCGATCACGCAGGCTTCGCTTTAAAGAAGTTCGTGCTCGAGTACCTAAAAGAGAAGGGTTATCCCTATAAGGACTATGGTACATGGAGCGACGCCAGTGTTGACTATCCCGACTTCGGACACGCACTGGCTGAGGGCATCGAGAGTGGTGAGGTTTATCCTGGTATTGCCATCTGTGGCAGTGGCGAGGGTATCTCTATCACACTGAACAAGCACCAGCAGGTGCGTGCCGGACTGTGCTGGATTCCTGAGATTGCACATCTCATCCGTCAGCACAACGATGCCAACGTTCTGGTAATGCCAGGTCGATTCATCGACAATAATATGGCTCGCAAGATTATGGACGAGTTCTTCACCGCAACATTCGAAGGTGGTCGTCACCAGAAGCGCGTGGATAAGATCCCTTGCAAATAAGATTAACCCCTCGGCAATGCCGAGGGGTTAATTGTTTATTTCAACTCAAACTGTTGCACCCACTCTCGTAGAGGATCAACAGCCTCCTCGTGATTGGGATTATAGCGCAACATCACCGTCACGGTACGTATCGTATCATCATCGATCACCTTGCCGTAGTAATCCCAATTCTCATCGGCGCCGGTCAAGATACTATAGTTATCACCCACATCCACCAGATCGGCACCCATACCCATCATCTGCTGACCAGCACTGTAGTTCATACCAGTAAGTGAATCCACGATAACAGAGATGGATATATCGTCTTTGATAAAGATCTCCTGACTAGTCTCGCCGGGCAACTCCTGATGATAGAGGAACGACGGATAGTTAATGTCGATACCCAGCTTATCACTGTGATACTTGATCAGGTTCCACTGGCCCATGCTGATAAGCACACTATCATCACTTGTCAGTTCCGAAACATACGATTTCGGCTGCTGGCTTCCGCAACTGCCCAACAGACATGCTATCAAACAAAAGCCTACCAATATCCAACTACTTTTCCTCATCATATATCGTACTTTTTCTTACGTTGATCAGCCTTGCGCGGTTGCGAGGGATGGAAGCCCATATGGGGCGACTTCACCCCTTGATAACTGGCATGACGCTGACGAATACGATTCACGTAATCGACGGTCTCAGAACCACGCATATAACCATATTTCACAATAGGATCGTTATAATATTTGGGTGTAGCCAATTTCAGGACATAGGCCGACACATCGCTCCAACGGTGAGGGTTCTTGCCATCGCGCTTGGCCAGAGTCATGGCATCACGAATGTGGTGAGCACCACCATTATAACTGGCAAGTACGAAGTTGGTGCGCTCATATTGATCGCGGATATCAGAGAAAGTGCGCTGCAACTCACCAATATACTTAGCCGCGGCAGCAATATTGGCCTCAGGCTCATAAAGTTTACTACGAGCCACTCCCAGATGATCAGCCGTACCTGGCATAATCTGCATCAGACCCTTGGCACCGGCAAAGGATACTGCCTTCGGGTCGAAGGTAGACTCCTGATAACACTGAGCTGCCATCAATCGCCAGTCCCAACGGATATCACGACTATAGGTCATGAAGTACTGATCGTAATGCGAGATGATACCACCCTTGGCATCAAGCATAGGCGCGAAGATGCGGCGTCGTACCTTCTTGGTAGTGAGCAGAGCCGTCTCTTCCTTCTTGACATCATCAATGAACGAGGGATGATACCAAGACTTGAGCTCAGCCACAAGATCGGGCTTACTACGATCAGCCTCGATATGACCAGGCGTAGGCCATGCAATGAGATCTGCCTCGCAAGAATCAAGTTTATGAACCAGTTCGATACTGTCGCGACACACATCGACACGCAAGCGACAGCCCAGTGAATCGGCAAAGCGCTGACAGAGCAGATACTGCGTACCGAGCGACTTACCATGATAGTCATAGTAAGTTTCAGGACCGGTAACAGTAGCCATGATAAGTTCACCACTGGTCTGGATATCATGCAAATCAAAGTCCTCGGCTACAGTCACCGTATCATCGATAACGCCCCAAGGCGCCACCAACGGTTCCTGTTTCTTCTCAAAACAAGAGACAAGCAGCAGCACGACAGCCACCAAAGCCGCATATTTATTCACGTTCAGCATCAATCTGCAGTAAATAATATCCAAAATCGGTGCAAAGATACTAATTTTTATGCGCGGATGCACAGATTACGCGGATTTTTTGTAATTTTGCACCCGAATTATAAGTAAAATGATAGACTTTAACGTTATGTTACGTATTGCAGTACAATCAAAAGGACGTCTTTTCGACGATACCATGAATCTCCTCGCAGAGGCAGACATCAAGGTAAGTGCGTCGAAGCGTACCCTGTTAGTTCAGTCGTCTAACTTCCCGCTCGAGGTGCTTTATCTTCGTGATGACGATATTCCCCAGAGCGTGGCCAGTGGTGTAGCCGACATCGGTGTGGTTGGTGAGAACGAGTTCGTGGAGCGCGGCGAGGATGCCGACATCATTTCACGTCTGGGTTTCTCTAAGTGCCGCCTGTCGCTGGCTATCCCCAAAGAGATCGACTACAAGGGCGTAGAGTGGTTTAACGGCAAGAAAATTGCCACCAGCTACCCTGGTATTCTGAAGCATTTCCTTGACGAGAAAGGCATCCATGCCGAGATACATGTCATCACCGGTTCTGTGGAGATCAGTCCGGGCATCGGTCTGGCCGATGGTATCTTCGATATCGTTTCTTCAGGTTCTACCCTCGTGAGCAATAACCTCCGTGAGGTAGAGGTTGTGATGAAGAGCGAGGCACTGCTCATTGGCAATAAGCAACTCTCTGAGGAGAAGCGCCAGATCCTGGAGCAGATGCTGTTCCGTTTCAAGGCTGTGAAGGATGCCGAGGATAAGAAATATGTACGTATGAATGCCCCGAAGGCTCGTTTGCAGGAGATCATCGATGTGTTGCCTGGACTGAAGAGTCCCACCATCATCCCCCTCGCTGACGAGGAGTGGTGCTCTGTACACACCGTACTCGACCAGAAGCAGTTCTGGGAGATCATCGGTAAACTGAAGGAGATGGGTGCACAGGGTATCCTCGTGACACCTATTGAGAAGATGATCCTGTAAAGGTAAAAAGGTAAAAAAGAAAAAAGGTAAATGAACATTATCAGATATCCTGAGAGAAGCGAATGGGCTGATATCGTAGAGCGTCCGCACCTCGACACCTCACAGCTGAACGAGACAGTAGCTTCGGTACTGGCTGATGTCAAGAAGCGTGGCGACGACGCCGTGAAGGGCTATGAACTGAAGTTCGACCATGTGGATCTGACTTCACTCGCAGTGACTGAGGCTGAGATGAACGAAGCCGAGCAGTTGGTAAGTCCAGAACTGAAGGCTGCCATCCAGGTGGCCCACTACAATATCCAGGCCTTCCATGAGTCGCAGAAGTTCAAGGGAAAGAAGGTGGAGACACAGCCTGGTGTCACCTGCTGGCAGAAGAGCGTAGCCATCGAGAAGGTAGGACTCTATATTCCCGGAGGTACTGCCCCACTCTTCTCTACTGTACTGATGCTGGCTACACCTGCCAAGATTGCCGGATGCAGTGAGATTGTGCTCTGCACCCCTCCAGGACGCGATGGAAAGGTGAATCCTGCCATCCTCGTAGCTGCCCGCATCGCTGGTGTCAGCAAGATCTTCAAGGCTGGGGGTGTACAGGCCATCGGCGCCATGGCTTATGGCACAGAAAGCGTACCTAAGGTTTATAAGATATTCGGTCCAGGCAACCAGTATGTGATGGCGGCCAAGCAACAGGTAAGTCTGCACGATGTAGCCATCGACATGCCTGCTGGTCCTTCGGAGGTTTGCGTGATTGCCGACGATAAAGCCAATATCGAGTTCATTGCTGCCGACCTCCTTTCACAGGCTGAGCATGGTATCGACTCACAGGTATTCATGATTACAACCAGCGAACAGGTAATCCTCGATGTTCAGGCTGAGGTAAACCGTCAGTTGGAGCTTCTGCCTCGTAAGGAGATTGCACAGAAGGCATTGGAGAACAGTCGACTGGTACTTGTTCACGACAAGCAGGAGGCTATCGATCTCACGAACGCTTATGCACCCGAGCACCTGATTATCCAGACCTCTGACTTTGAGAAACTGGCCAAGAAGGTGATCAATGCCGGTAGTGTATTCCTAGGCGAATATGCTTGTGAGAGTGCTGGCGACTATGCCAGTGGTACCAATCACACTCTGCCTACGCACGGCTATGCCACTGCCTACAGCGGTGTAAACCTGGACAGCTACTGCCGTAAGGTAACCTTCCAGCATCTCACTGCTGATGGTATCCGTAGCATCGGACATGCCGTTGAACTCATGGCAGAAGCCGAACAACTGGATGCCCACAAGAACGCCATGACAGTACGAATAAACAGTTTAAAATGAAGTCATTAGAAGAATTAACTCGTCCCAATATATGGTCGCTGGCACCTTACAGCAGCGCTCGTAATGAGTATGCTGGTAGGGAGGCTCGCGTGTTTCTCGATGCGAATGAGAATCCTTATAACCAGCCATTCAACCGCTACCCCGACCCACTGCAGTTGGAACTGAAGGCTGCACTTTCGAAGGTAAAGGGTGTTCCCGCTGAGAATATATTCCTGGGCAATGGTAGCGACGAGGCCATCGACCTACCCTACCGATGTTTCTGCAACCCGGGTGTAGATAACGTGGTGGCCATCGAACCCACCTACGGCATGTATAAGGTGTGTGCCGATATCAACGACACCGAATATCGCACCGTATTGCTCGACGAGAATTACCAGACAACAGCTGAGAAACTGTTGGCTGCTACCGATGATCATACCAAGATTATCTGGCTCTGCACACCCAACAACCCCACGGGTAACTGTCTGAATCGCGACGAGGTGATCAAGGTGATTGAGAGTTTTCTGGGCATCGTGATTGTCGACGAGGCTTACAGCGACTTCTCATCACAAAAGACCCTTCGCTCAGAGTTGGCAAAGTATCCTAACCTCATTGTACTCAACACCATGTCAAAGGCATGGGGCTGTGCTGCCATCCGCTTGGGTATGGCCTTTGCATCCGAGGATATCATCAATATATTTAATAAGGTGAAGTATCCCTACAACGTGAACCAGCTCACGCAGCAGCAGGCGCTCGAGGCTCTGAAGGATCCTTATGAGGTTGATAACTGGGTGAAGATCCTGTTGCAGGAGCGCACCCGTATGATGGATGCTTTCGAGATGTTGCCCATCTGTGAGAAGGTTTATCCTACGGAGGCCAATTTCTTCCTCGCCAAGATGACCGATGCCACGAAGATTTACAACTATCTGGTAGATCAGGGTATCATCGTTCGCAATCGTCATCGTGTGCAACTCTGTCAGAACTGCCTCCGCATTACCATCGGAACGAAATCCGAAAACGCTGAACTCATTGCAGCGCTTAGAAAATATTAGGCACAGATTTACACGGCCTTATTCCAAGGACACGGCTTTTTCAAGAAGAAGGCCGTGTCTTTTTTTATAAAAAGTCGTGTCATCCGTGCCTAAAAATTATGAGCATGTACTGCACATTCTGCATCCGTTTACTTCTGTGGTATAGAAAGAAAACTCGCCTAAATGTAAGTTTTCTGCAAATCGACGGAGTTTTTCTAAATTTACGCAAAACAACTATGAAAGTCATTTCGGCAGTAAATATTTTATTAACTGGATAAAATTCGACAAACTCCATTATGTCCGATGAGAGATACCTCGTTTCTCATTTTCGTAGAAACTCGCTGGGAGTGAGACCGAAGTGTTTTTTGAATACACGAGTAAAATGTTGCGGATATTCAAAGCCGAGGAGTTCAGAAGTTTCTGAGATGTTTTTTCCGTCGTGCAGATAGGCGGTGGCTCGTTGCATCACGAAGTTGCGGATGATGGCTGTGGCTGTCTCGCCTGTAGCCTGACGGATAAGGTCGCCGAAGTAGTTAGGCGAAAGGAACAGCTCCTGAGCACAATAGCGGACGGTGGGCAGGCCGAGCTTGCGCTGCCGTCCTTCGCTGTAATAGTGTTTCAGTAAATCATCGAAGCGTTTCAGAAGGTCGTTGTCAGCTGTAATCTCAGTCTTGAATTGACGCTCATAGAATCCAGCGCAATACTCCAGTATCAGTTCGAGGTAGGCGATGATGATGCGGCGCAGATGCTCGTTGTCTGGTTTAGAACGCAGTTCATTGCGAATCATCTTGAAGCAAACTTCTATCGTTCTTTGTTCTTCTGGCGTAGGATGCAACGACTCGCTTTCATAGTAGGAGAAGAAATGATAGTCATCTATGCGTCGTCCGAGGTCTGTGCCGTGAAGCAGTTCAGGCGATAACAGTAGTACCCATCCTTTAATATGTATAATCTCACCATTGTCGCTCACACCTCCCGTCTGCCCTGGAGCCACGCAGAGCAACGAACCAGAACTGTGGCTATAGTGACCCTGCCCGTATGTAATGGTGTAAGGGCTTTCCTGCAACAAGAACACACCGTACACCTGATAGTTGTTCAGCGAATGGCGACAGTGCTCCAGCTCGTCATAATGTATAATCGAGACGAGCGGATGCAACTCCTCTGCTCCGACATAGCGGGCGTAGTCGTTAACTGATTCAACATTCAAACTTTGCTTCATTTCGGGTACAAAGGTACATATTTTTTGCGAGACAAAGATGTATAATTGGTAGAATCCGTAATTTGGGTTGATTTATCAGTAAATCAGTTAGGCAGAAGTTGCAAAAATCCCCGTACCTTTGCACCATCAAATCAAAACAATTAGAAAATTATGGCAAAGATCGCATTAGGAACCTGGGCCTGGGGCGCAGGAGCATTTGGAGGAGACGCAGTATTCGGTAGCAAGACCGACGTAGAGAACTTGAAGCCCGTATTCGACGCGGCTATGAAGAACGGACTAAACCTCTGGGACACGGCTACCGTGTATGGCATGGGCGAGTCGGAGAAGATTCTTGGCTCGTTTGTGGCTGGCGAGAAGCGCGAAAATGTGGAGGTTTCAACCAAGTTTACCCCACAACTGGCAGAGGTTTATGAAAATAGTGTTGAGAAGATGGCACTGGCCTCAATGGAGCGTATGGGCATCGAATACATCGACATGTATTGGATTCACAATCCGATGGACGTGGAGCGTTGGACACCAGGGCTGATCCCTTTGCTACAATCGGGCAAGGTGAAGCGCGTAGGCGTGTCGAACCACAACATCAAGGAGATTCAGCGTGCCAACGAAATCCTCGGTGAGGCAGGCTTCAAGGTGAGTGCCGTGCAGAACCACTTCTCCCTACTCTACCGTTCGTCGGAGAAAGGTGGCGTGCTGGACTACTGTAAGGAGAACGGCATTGAGTTCTGGGCCTATATGGTACTGGAACAGGGCGCACTCTCTGGTAAGTATAATAAGGAGAACCCACTGCCCGCAGAAAGCGACCGAGGTAAGAAGTATAACCCCGTGCTGGAACAGCTTGAAGCCCTCACTAATGAGATGACCACCATCGGCAAGAAGTACGGTTCATCGTGCTCGCAGATCGGCATCGCCTGGGCCATCGCCAAGGGAACACAGCCCATTATCGGAGCCACGAAAGAACGTCACGTCATCGAGGCTGCCGAGGCCGCTAAGATTCAGTTGACCTCAGAGGAAGTTGCACGCCTCGAAGCTCTCGCAGATACTACAGGTATTGATACTCGCGGAGGTTGGGAACACTCAATGGAATAATCAATTATGGTTGTAATCGACAAATGGATATGAGAAGAATTGTAATTCTGTTCGCCCTTGTGTTCTCCATCACGGCAGTAGCACAAGAAAATGAGACGATGATAGTCCGCCTAGCAGAAATCGAGGTTTATCCACAGCACCTCAAGGAGTATCTCGAATTTGCCAACGAGGTGGACCGTATGAGTGTGGAACAAGAGCCGGGTGTTATCTGCCTCTACCCGATGCAGAGTGCCGAGGACTCCACAAAGATTCGCATCCTCGAAATCTATGCCTCCGAGAAAGCCTATCAGCAGCACTTGAAGACCGACCACTTCCAAAAATACAAGCAGGGCACGCTCCACATGGTGAAAGACCTGAAGTTACCCACGATGAAACCACTCGATCCAGAGACGATGAAACTGATATTCAAAAAGCAGAGATAATATGGACTACGTAAAACCTGGGAACTCAGACCTGCGCGTGTCGCGCATCTGCCTGGCCTTAGATCAACTATTCTTCTTATAGCTCTGCACAGCCCAACAGCCCATCAGTGTGCCGATGCCCGCAAGGGCTAAGACCTGGTGGGCTGTTTCGTGCAGTCCACCTCCACGGATAAAGACGGTGCGGATGGCATCGATGAAATAGTGCATGGGGTTGATGTAGGTAGTCAGATAGGCCCATTGGGGCATAGATCGTGTAGGGGTGAATAGTCCCGACAGCAACATGATGCTCACCACAAAGAACCACATAACGAACATGGCCTGCTGCATGGTGTCGGAATAGTTGGACACGATGAGTCCGAACGACGAGAAGAACAGCGCCAGCAACATGGCAAGCACGTAGATGAGCCACACGGGACCAGCAGGCGTGATACCATAGACGAGCCACGCCAGCAGCAAGCACACGGTGATGACAAACAGCGCGATGAGCCAGTAAGGAATGAGTTTGGCAAGGATGAACGACCACTTGGAGACGGGTGTGACATTGATTTGCTCGATGGTACCAGCCTCCTTCTCACCAACGATATTAAGTGTGGGCAGGAAGCCCGTCATCAGCATTATCACAATGGCAAAGAGGGCCGGAATCATGAAGAGTCTGTAGTTCTGTTGTTTATTGTAGAGGGTAAGCACGGAAGCGGCTGAGAGCGTTGAGACAGGAGCACTGACTATCTGCGAGAGATAGGCGCTGCCCATTGACCCCTTGGTGCCGTTGACGGCATTGGCTGCGATGAGATACTGGCCATCGCGAATCTCTAGAATAACATCAGCCCTACCCTTCTCGATGTCCTTTATCGCCTCAGCGTATGTAGCCTTCTGTCCACCGAAGATGAAATAGTTGGAGGCAGCAATCTGCTGTACCAATCGCTGAGAGTCCACGGTGTGGTCGATGTCAACCACATCCACCACGATGTTCTTCACTTCCATCTGCATCACCCACGGCATCACGCACATGATCACGATGGGGAACATGATGATGAGTTTGGGAAGAAACGCATTACGACGGATCTGCAGGAACTCCTTTTGTATGAGATATTTCAGTGTCATATCAGTTACTCCAATCTTACATTAAACTTCTTCAGCGCAATGGCGAGCAGCACCACCGTCATAACTGCCAGCACAGCTACCTCGTGAGCCACTTCGCCAATGCCCACGCCCATAATCATCAACTTGCGCATAGTCTCGATATAATAGCGTGGCGGCACGATAGCCGATATCCACTGCAGTATAGTTGGCATCGATTCAACAGGAAACAGCATGCCCGACAGCATCACCACAGGCATCAACAGCACCATAGCTGACAGCAGCAGGGCCACAAGTTGCGTCTGTGCCACGTTGGAAATGAGCAGTCCCAGCGAGAGTGCTAGCAGGATATAGAGGGTACTCACAGCCAGAATCCAGAACAGCGAACCAGCCAGCGGTACTCCCAACACGAAACGTGCCATCAACAAGATGGTGATGAGGATGCCAAAGGCCAGTATCAGATAAGGCACTGCCTTAGCGATGATCACCATCAAGGGGCGCACGGGTGATACCAACAGCACCTCCATCGTACCTTTCTCTTTCTCACGGACAATCGAAATCGAGGTCATCATGGCACAGATGAGCATCAACAACATACCCATGATGGCAGGCACGAAATTATAAGCCGACTTCATCTGAGGGTTGTAGAGAAGTGAAGTGTGAATAGTGATAGGTGAATCATTCTTCGCAGCGTGAAGCGTCGCAGGTGCCGAGCGGTCTGCCGCTATGGTTTGCAGAGCATAGGTAGTCCATTGCTGTGCCATATTAGGATCGCTACCATCAACCATGATCTGCATGCCACGATTCTGTACAAACACCAGCGCCATATCGGCCTTCTGACTGCGGATGAGTTGTTCGGCTTCCCGTGGGGTGTTCACAGTCTGCGTGATGACAAAATATTCCGATTGTGCCAGTCGTTCTACGGCCTGCTGCGTACGGGGCGACATCTCTGACGTGACTACCACCGTGCGCACATTCTTCACATCAGTGGTGATGGCAAAGCCGAAAAGCAGCATCATCACCACAGGCATGCCGAAGAGTATCAGCATCGTACGCTTGTCGCGCAGAATATGCTTGGTTTCCTTGATTACAAATGCTATAAACTGTTTCATACACTTAATCGCTTGAACGAGTGGCCTGACGGGCCAGATAGGTAAACACGTGATCCATATCGGGTTGGTGGAAACGTTGTTTCAGTTCGTCTGGTGTACCCAGTGCACTGATCTTGCCGTCCACCATGATTGAGATGCGGTCACAATACTCCGCCTCGTCCATATAATGGGTGGTCACAAAGATCGTGATGCCACGATGGGCTGCGTCGTAGATGAGCTCCCAGAACTGGCGGCGCGTAGCGGGATCAACACCACCCGTGGGTTCGTCGAGGAACACCACACCTGGGTCGTGGAATATCGAGACTGAGAAGGCCAGCTTCTGCTTCCAACCTAAGGGCAACGAACCCACCAAGTCATCGCGATGGTCTTCAAACTTCAACTGCCGCAGCACCTCGTCCATCTTACGCTTCACCTCGTCGGGTTTCATGCAGTAGATACCAGCAAAGAGACGAATATTCTCGGCAACAGTCAAGTCTTCGTAGAGCGAGAACCGCTGCGACATATAACCGATATGCTTCTTTATCTGCTCATATTCCGTGCGGATGTCAAAGCCTACCACCCTACCCGTTCCGCTGGTGGGCTGGTTCAGACCTGTCAGCATGTGCATAGCCGTCGTCTTGCCGGCACCGTTGGCACCCAGGAATCCGAATATCTCGCCCCTCTTTACACTGAACGAGATGTCGTCAACGGCATGGAAATCGCCAAAGGCTTTAACCAGATGTTCTACTTCGATGACGTTATCTTCTTTCACTTCTGCAATCTTCTCGTGTTCAATGCCTGACGGATTGAAGATACTGGCAAACTGGATGAGAATATCATCGGGAGTACCAATGCCGCGCACCTTACCCTGATCCAGAAAAGCGACACGCTCACAGCAACGAACTTCATCAAGATAAGGCGTTGAAGCCAAGATAGTTATTCCCCGTTCCTTCAACAAAAGCAACATCTCCCATAACTCCTTGCGGCTCACAGGATCGACACCCGTGGTGGGCTCGTCGAGGAAGAGTACACTCGGCTGATGTACCAGTGCACACGAGAGCGCCAGCTTCTGCTTCATACCTCCCGAGAGAGCCCCTGCCTTACGGTCTTTGAAGCGTTCTATCTGCGAGTAGATGGCTTTGATGGAGTCGTAGCCTTCGTCAACAGTGGTGCCGAAAAGCGTGGCAAAGAAGTTCAAGTTCTCCTCGATAGTGAGATCCTGATAGAGCGAGAACTTGCCTGGCATATACCCTACCCGACTACGTACCTCACGCATCTGCTTCACCACATCGTGGCCATCTACCGCCGCCGTACCAGCATCAGGCAGCAACAGCGAACAGAGGATGCGAAACATCGACGTCTTGCCGGCTCCATCGGGGCCTATCAGTCCGAAGACCTCACCCTGGCCGACAGAAAACGACACATCGCTGAGCACCAGCACCTTGCCGTACGATTTACTGATGTTCTTTACCTCTATTGCGTTCATAGCTTCAGTTCGCCATACATACCAATCTTCACGAAACCGTCGTTTTTAATAGCCACCTTGACAGCATACACCAGGTCGGCACGTTCGTCATCAGTAAGGATAGTTTTGGGTGTAAACTCCGAACGAGACGATATCCAACTGATGGTGCCTGCATACTCTTTGCGTTGACCATCACCGTAGTCGGCAAACACCTTTACCTGTTGACCAATCTTAATGTTCTGCAACTGGGCAGAAGTGACGTAGGCACGCAGGTGCATTGACTCAGTATCGGCTATCTTAAACAACGGTTTACCCACACTCACAAATTCACCACGCTCCACATATTTCTCGAGCACAGTACCCTTTGTGGGAGTCATGATGTGACACTTTCGTAACATATCCTGCAACTGTGCCTTCTGCACATCGGCAGCAGCCGTCTGCTTGTCGAGGGCTTGCGTGCTGGTGTTCAGCGATGATATCTGCGCATCCAGTTGCTTCTGCAGCACCTTCACCTGAATCGTGGCATCGTCGAGCATCTTCGAGGGAGCAGCCCCGTCAGCCACCAACTCACGGTAGCGCTGCTCGTCTTGCTGAGCCTTAGCCAACTGCTGGCGCGTAGCTGCTATCTGGCGTTCCATATCGGGCTTCTGACTCTGATAAACCGCCTTCGTAGCATCCGTCTGCTGGATCTTCAGCCACGTCTGTGTGGTGTCAATAAGCCCTACCTGACGAGCTGCCTCAATCATGTCACCTTCGTTCACATCAAACGACAGCAATGCCCCACTCTGTTCTGCGAACACGGTCGTCTCAGTAGCCTCGAACGTACCTGTTGCATCATACTCCTTCTCGTATCCTCCGCAGGCTGCCATTATCAGTGCTGCACCTGCCAATACATATATCTTTTGCATATCTTTAATTATTTGTCGTATATTTGTTATCGTATATCTCTTTCAGCATTTCAATCTCGTGTACCGACTGTTGCACACAAGCCGCATTCTCCTGATTAATCTCGCGCACCAGATCGTTCACGTCGATGATGCCATGTGCCAGCTTCGATTCTGCCGCCTTTCTCACAGCCTGTCGCAGCGAGATAATCTCCCCGTCGTGGGCCATCAGTTTCTGGTAGCGCTCTATATTCTCGTTCTGCTGAATCTGTTCCAGGTTATTATTGAAGAGGAACACCTCCCGACTGCTCTCCGTCATATCACGCTGCAACTGCAGTTTTGCCTTGTCGTTCTTGCGGGTATAGAGGGCACCGATAGTCCATGTCACCCTTGCACCGACGAGGCCATTCAGGCTCCATTTGTGGCGCATCATGTCTTCGAACATATTCAGCCCCGGATAACCATAGAAGCCCTGTGCAAACACACCCACTTTCGGCATCAGTGCTGCGTTGAGTGCCTTCTCCTGAGCATTCAGCACACTGATCTGTGCATCCAGCACCTTCAGTTCTGGTCTCTGGTTTCCTGTCGCCAGATTTCTGCCATCAGACTTCACTTGTGGCTTCTGTATGTTGTTGATCTCGATACCACAAAAAGTGCTCAGCATGCGTTGTAGCATCTGTTTCTGCGATACCAGCTCAGTGCCCTTCTGCACCGCATTCAGTCTCTCTGCCTTCACACTCTGCAGATCGCTTTCGGCTGCTGTTCCGCGCTTGGTCATCGACTCCAGTTTGCGTTCGTTGCCTGCCAACAATGTCTGCAGGTCAGTGTTCAACTTGATTTGTTCGTCAATCAGCAACAGCCCGAAATACATCTCATTCACACGCTTGCGAACATTATAAATATTGACTTCGTTCTGTGCCGCCTGCACCTTGCCCTGTTCACGGGCTATACGCTTCTGGCTGCCTATGACACCACCGTCGTAGATAGTCTGCTGCACATCGATACCCACTCGGTACTGATCCTTCGTCAGTCCTCTCATGTCGATGCCCATACCGCTCATCATCGCTTTCATCTCACTGGGCCACGCCGTCACATCACTCTGATACGTGGCCTGTGCCTGAGCCGACACTTGCGGTAGCCACCCCTTCTGGATGTTGGCAACCGTCAACTGGGTGGTCTTCTCGATGAGACCATACTGCTGTATCAGCGGATAATTCTTCTCTGCAGCCTGCTGACAATCGTCCAATGTCTGTCCCTGAGCCAGCATCGGCAACATCGTCAAAACTAAAAACAATTTCTTCATATTATAATTATCATTGAATTCCAAATGCAAATGTACGATGTTTTTCTCAACGTGGCGTTATCTGCAGGAATGGAAAGATGTTCTTTTTGTTCGATTTGCACGAAAATAGAGCATTTTTTCACGGAAAATGATTATCTTTGCCAGCAAAAAGGACTGATTATGAACAGACAACCGCAACTGATGGACCGTTCGCAGATGCAGCACATATTAGCTCCTGATCTGCAGAAGATACGCCAACAAGTGTATTTTGATAATGAGCTTGGCATCGTGCATGGAGATTCGACGGTGTTCAAACTCATTATGAAGCAGAAGCCACCATTCATTATCAACGACCACCGACTGGGTGTTATTCTGAATGGCGAGGCCTGCATCAACTTCAACCTGCAAGACCGCCACCTCACTGCAGGTACATTGGCCTATCTGGGGCCTGGCACCATCATCATGCCTCATCAGTTCTCGAACAACTTTGAAATTCGTGGCGTGATACTTTTCAGCCAGTTTCCTATGCCTTTTGCCCCAGGACAGATGCCGTCGGCCTTCAACGGACAGGTGCGCGATTTCCAAATACTCCCCAGCGAGAGCGACCAGCAGACGGCACTCGACATCATCGAAACGCTTTGGAAGATGGTGCATCAGCCCGAATACCATCATCCTACAGCCAGCGCACTTGTGGCAGCATTAATGCAACATTACGACGGATGCTATCGCAAACAAGCTGACCGGGCTATTCACTCACAATCGCGCGAGCAGACTATCTTCGACCGTTTCCTTCAACTGGTCACCCAACATTGTGCTGAACATCACCAGATAGGATACTATGCCGAGCGTATGTGTCTCACCGAGCGCTACTTGAGCACCGTCATCCGCCAGACCAGCGGCACCACCGCCAAGGACTGGATAGACCGTGCCCTCATCACCCGCATCAAAATAGAACTGCGCCACACAGACAAGTCTTCGGCGCAGATAGCTGAGGAGATGCACTTTGCCAACCCCTCGTTCTTCTCCAAGTATTTCCGCCGTCTCACGGGGATGACACCTAGAGAGTATAAAAACTACAGTTGATTTTTACCTAAGAACTCGCTGGGAGTAAGCCCCGTGATGCGCTTGAAGAGACGAGTAAAATGGTGGGGAAAATCGAATCCGAGCAGGCGGGAAGTCTCGCTGATGTTATGACCTTGCATCAGCAGACTTTTCGCTTGGTTTATAATATAGTTGTGGATGTAGCCGATGGCCGTTCCACCCGTTGCCTTGTGGATGATGTCACCAAAATAACGTGGTGAATAGGCCAGCTCTGAGGCACACCAGGCAACAGTGGGCAAGCCGTGCAACAATTGGCGGTTCTCACGGAAATAGGTTTGAAGTAAGTTGTGAAAGCGCTTCAGCAAGTCAGTCTCTCCCCTATCCTCTTCCGACAGTTGGCGTAGGTAGATGCGGTTGCAGTATTCCAGTATCAGCCGCAGATAAGCCAACAGCACATTTCTTAAAGACGGCGAATCCTCATGAGTCTGCAGCTCTTGTCGCATCTGAGCCACCAGTTGCGTGATGCAGAGCCATTCGTCGGGCTCCATGCGCAGCAAACCATCAAAGAAATACGAGAAGAACTGATAGCGGTCTATCTGGCGTTCCAGTTC